>ERZ724517.949-NODE-949-length-16803-cov-13.108550_pt1 | contig 16803 bp, 21 predicted proteins | sample MGYA00376050_ERZ724517 | MGnify/ENA primary metagenome ERZ724517 (study PRJEB28724, sample SAMN07190886) | activated sludge metagenome | isolation source: activated sludge of sewage treatment plant in Hong Hong | place: USA: Christiansburg, Virginia | collected... | reverse complement strand
CAAGTGGTCCCATGCAGCTGGCGCAGCCCTGGTCCATACGAGCTGGCGCACGACATGACCGGCACCCTTCAGCAGATCGGGTCGTTCATCACCGGCGGCTGGCTGCTGATCGCGAACGTGCCCCTCTCAAAGCAGTGGTGGAGACCCGGCTGACACCCATCCCGGTCTGCTTCGTCGCGCCCGAGAACCCGCCAACGACAGTTCCGATGAGGACGCACACCCCAAATCCATCCTCACCATGAGTGTCCAGCCCATCCTCATCCAAGCTGGCGGTCAACAGCTGATGGCACTGGTCATCGGTGGTAGGTGTGGGCCAAGGATCTCAAAGGCCGTCGTATTCGAGATCTGATCGTCACCACATCGACAGCTGTGATCAGTCCTGGTCGGGCAACAGGGCATCGGCGCTGACCCGCCTTGAGTAGTCCGTTTCCGACAGAAACCCGCCGCCGCTTACTCAGGGACTTGGGCCAGGTACGCCGCCTGGTGTGCCGAACCACGGCCGCACTCCCCCTGCCCGCAACAGCACCCAGGCCGACACCCGAAACTCCCTTGTTCCCCTACGGAACAATGCTGGCCGACGCCAACGGGTACCTCTACGACACCGACGGCACAGCTGCCGCAGCTGGACGGTTACGGCTCGCTGGTCAAAGCGATGGACGAGCAGCAGATCTCCGACCGTTGGTAGCACGAGGAGCGGAGCATCGACCATGTCGCTTGACCTGACCTTGAGGCTGGTGGAGGCCGTCGGGACGACGGCCGCCGGCAGCACGGTGCTGATCGACGTCGACGGTCCGGGCGACGTGGAGGTGGCGCAACGCTGGGCCGCCGGGTCGAACAACACGGTGCTGGCCGTCCACCCGGACGCGGTCGAGATCTATCGCGGCCGCATGGCCGACCCGATCAAGGCGCTCAGCCCCGATCGGCGGCCCGGCTACCGCCTGTGGGTATACACCAACTTCCACTGCAACCTCAGCTGCGACTACTGCTGCGTCTCCTCGTCGCCCAAGGCACGGCGTCGCATCATCGCCACCGACGAGTTCGCACAGCTGGTCGACGAGGCCGGCTCGGCCGGGGTGGAGGAGCTCTACCTGACCGGCGGCGAGCCCTTCATGCTGATCGACCTGGACGAGCGGCTGCGGCACGCCACGGCGGCGTTCCCCACCACGGTGCTGACCAATGCCATGGTGTGGCAGGGCGACCGGTTGCGTCGCCTTGAGGCGTTGCCCCGCGAGGGCCTGACCTTGCAGATCAGCCTGGACTCGGCCACGCCCAGGCTGCACGACCGCCATCGCGGTGCCGGCAGCTTCGAGACGGCGGTGGCGGGCATCCGCCAGGCGATCGACCTGGGCTTTCGGATCCGGGTGGCGGCCACGTTGGGGTCGGATGCCGGCACGAGCGAGGTGGAACTGGCCGCGTTCTTCGATGAGCTGGGCCTCAGCGCTGATCAGCGGGTGGTGCGACGAATCGCCAAGCAGGGTTCGGCCAATGCCGGGCTGACCGTCTCGCGGTCCTCGCTAATCCCCGAGGTGTGCGTCACCGCCGACGGCGTCTGGTGGCATCCCGTGGCCGCCGCCGATCCCGCCATGCAGGTGAACGATCACTGGGCACCGCTGGCTGACACGATCGAGGCTGTTCGCAGCGAGTACCGAGCCCACCGCATCGCGGGCGACGTGCTGGCCAGCACATTCCCGTGTGCGTGATGGGCTTCCTGCGTGCCGTTGAGCGAAGCGCCGGCGCCTTAGCTTGCGATTAAACCTTGGCTTTGGTGAATGAGTTTAGTTCAGGCTGCCTTTTTGATGGCTGGGTGGGGTGGTCTGGGGCCGGATCGGCTGCCTTTGGGTCGGCCTGGTCCTGCTCGGGAGGGTTTTGGTGGGTTGGCTGGTGTGCCGATCGTTGCGGTAAGTGCCCGGAACCCTCTGCGGATGCGTGCGGGTGAGAGCTGGTGGGGTTTGCGGGGTCGTTCCCAGGGGAGTTTGTGGTCGGCGATGAGGTGTCGGGCGAGCCGGAGTTGGGTGTAGGCGGCTGCGATGGTCCAGGTCCACCGGTCGGCTTGTTCGGGGGTGCAGATCGAGGGGGTGACCCAGCCCAGAGTGTTCTTCGCGAACCGGAAGGAGTGCTCGATGTCGAAGCGGTGCAGGTAGGCGCGGGCACAAAGGTCGAGGTCGGGTTGCCCGGGTCCGGACCACCAGAGCCACAAGGTCTTTTTGGTTCGGCTGGTCGGTTTGGGGAGGAGTTCGACGTCGACGCGGATGATGGTGCCCTCGACGATGGGGAGCGTTTGATGGTTGGTCCAGTGGCCGCGGCTGTTGAGGCGGGGGTGGAGTTGCGAGCGGCACAGGGAAGTGCGACACCAAAAAGAGTTGCAGTGTTACACTGACCTCGTGCCGACGACCAAGCAGCGCATCACGATTACGGCTACTGGTGAACTCGAACGGATCCTCGATGCCCAGGCCCGGCTTCATCCCGATCTGAGCCCCTCGGCGTTGGTAGCGATGCTGATCGAGCGGGGCCACGCTGCCAGTAGCGAAGCGCTCGGGCGAGAAGCGCTCGTGCGAGGGCTTGCCGGATCGCAGACCTACCCCGCCGGCTATCTAGAGGGTTTGCGCGACGAATGGCCAGACTGACCGTCGCCGACGCCGGCGCGCTGATCGCCTATCTGGACCCTGGCGATGCACATCATGCCGATGCCGTGCAGGGGTTGATCGATGTCGACCAGTTTTTGGTGCATCCGGTAACGCTCGCCGAGGTGCTGGTGCACCCGGCGCGTCACTGCACGGAGTCGGCCGTTCTGAACACGCTGATCAGCATTGGTATGCGGGAGTCTCAGATGCGCGTCGATGCGGTCGCGCTGGCTCGACTCCGCGCCGAGAGCGGACTGAAAATGCCCGACTGCCTGGTCCTGGCTACCGCAATCTGGCATGGCACCGACGTGCTGACCTTTGACGCTCAACTGAAATCGGTCGCCAACGCGCAGAGCGGCGAGGCGTTGTAGTGCACGTCGGAGCTAGCTCAATGCCGCTCTGGCTACGCTGTCAGAACGCTTCCTGCGCGGATCGGAGCCCCATGACGACGCAGGTGGCAGGTGGTCGTGAGCTGCACTCGCATGCTGCTCCGCCGGAGGGCCCGGACCGTCGAAACTCGGGTCGCAGAAGCCCGGTGGGTCTGCGTTGAACTGCCGGTTGGACCTGCTTCAGTTCGATATAGCGGCTGCCGCCGGCTGGTACTCGGCGATCGCCGGACTCCTTGCCGGCTTCGCGCTACTGGCGATTCTGTTGCCCCTCGATCACGAGGCGGTGCAGGACGAGGATCGCAGCATCGCCGACTCGATCGTCGTCTTCACGTGTGCGTTCTTCGCGCTGCTGGTCTTGTCGTTCAACTACGCAGGGCTATCGGGTCGGCCCAGCGACGGGGCGGCGGCCGGCGTAGCGGCACACGAGCAGTTCTTGTTCGGAGCGGTCTTCGGTCTGGCGTCGTTGCTGCTGCTGTTTGGTCTTCGAGCCGTGATCAAGTCCTATGGGGCCAACGCAGTGGTCTTTGCTGCTGCCCGTGACTCGATGCAGGTCGTGACCGCCCTACTCGGTCCGATCCTCGCCCTGTCGTTGCAGTTTTCGAACGCGCTCGACCTTGAGCGAGTCCGGCTGGAACAGAGTGCGGACACCACCGCGAGCTGCGGACCCGGGGGTATCCCGTCAGGTGTGTGGATCAACTTGAGCATCTCGGTCATCTCGATCCTGGCCGTCTTGATCCTTGCGGTGTTTCGCCGTCGCCTGCATCAGAATGTGGGCGCACCCGCCCTCGTTGCGAAGGGGGTCTTGGTCGTCGGCGTCGCGGTGACGGTTTGGACCTCATTTGCTGTGCCGTTGCTTCCGGGAAGCTACATCGCCGGCGCAGTGTTTGAGCACGTCGCTCTGCTGGCTTTCGGAGTTGCAACCGTGGTGGTGTCGGCGGCAGCTTGGTCGGCGCGGTGAGCCCGGGCCAGACAGCCTCCGCGAACGCGAAGTTTCTGAGGTGCGGTCCGATCCGCTTGCTGTCGGGGATCACACGGCCTGCTTGCTCTGGAGGAACAGCGACGCCTCGTCACTACGGCCCTCGAGGTGGGTGCGGAAGGGCGGGTCGTCCACGATGCGGTTGGCCGCGGGCAGCGGCGCTCGCTGCGGCCGCGCCGACGTCGGACGCGAGTGTGCGCTCCGGCGTTGCCCAGAGTCTGAAGTTCAAGACGTGGGCGTCACCGCACAGCTGCACGTCGCGATCCAATTCACCTTGTCACCATCCGGGGCTGTCGGACCGAAGTACAGGTCGACGGAGCCGTCGGAATTGATCACGAGGTCGTCGTGCTTGTTGTTGGTGCTGGGCATCGACTGGGAGGTCTGCAGCTCGGACCCCGTCTGCGGGTCGTACGCGCCCTCCGACCAGAAGTTCGTGGTGAGGAGGTATCCGAGGCCTGCCGCCAAGCCACAGCCCAGCACGACCAGCAGCCATAGGCGCCCGAGCCTCGCCGGACCCCAACCTCGAGTGGCCAGGTCCGCAGAAGGGGCGATGGCCTGCGGGATGATCGAGTCGAACGCGGCGGCCCAAGAAGGCCGGGCTGATGGTCGCGCCGATACCGATCTGGATGCCGAAGATGAGCGATTCGGGCACCCCGTCGACCACCGACCCGACGACGATGCCCATCGCTTCCCCGGCGCCCTCACCGGCAAAGCGCTTGTCGACCACGTAGTCGCCGAGCAGGAAGACACCCACGCCGATCAGCATCCAGAGCACCGTCTGCCAGAGGGCGATGTGCACTTCCGCCACGGGGAGGAGACCCAACGCGACGGCCGAAATCATCGCTCCGGCGCCGAACCCGGCGAGGATGCCCGCGATCCGCGTGGGGACCTTCGTCCAGCAGACGACCAGCCCGAAGATGGGAACAACGAGTGCGGGCCCCGCACAAACTCCGTGCAGGACCTGACGATCCCGGTCGGGTTGGCGGAGCCCACAAGCGTTGATGATGGCGCCGCCGGGTTGATGACGACGCGTCCAAAAACTCAGTTGATTTCGGAGGCGGCTTCCTGGACCGCGGCGTCGACGTCGTCCGTGCTGACACCGAGCTCCTTGGCGATGTGCTTCTCGGCGTTCAGCTGTGCCTTGTCGAGCGCAGCCTCAAGGGTGCTTGCGCCAATGACCAGTAGTGCAGCTTCGCCGGAGTCGAGCAGCTCACCAAGCTCCTTGACGTCCGATCGGGAAAGGCCGCGCCAGACGTGCCCGCCGATACTGCCGATGGCCCCACCGACGAGTGCGGTGCCGATGACGGCCGGCGGGAACAGGATGCCGATGACGGCGCCGGCTGCGGCGCCGCCCCAACCGCCGTGGCGCGTGGCCATCTCGTCCTTGTTGACGTGCACCTTGCCGGACGAGTCCTTGGTGATGACGGCTGCGTCATAGGTGCCGACAGCGCCATCGGTGTGGAGGTCCTTGACGATGGCGTAGTCGTCTCGGGCGGCCGCCTCGCCTGCGTACGTGCCGATGTAGAGGAACGTTCCGTCTACTTTTGCCATGTGATCTCTCCTATTCGTGGAACCCTTGAAAGGGTGCTCCGCTTGGTTGTGGAATCAGCTTGAGGTCGGGCGATTCATACGGCATCACCCACATCAAACGATTCGAACCGGACCCGATTGAGAACGAGCCTTGCTCGGGTTTCCTACTTGGCGGCTGCTACCGGGTAGTCGTCGAATTCCTCACCGGGTTCGACGTTCGGTTACTCGGCACGGTCTTCTCAAACTGGGCGATGGAGCTGAACGCCACACCGAACATCCAGCCCATGTCGCGCTTGAACTGGAACAGGTTGTAGCGCTCGCCGGGATCGCAACCGAGGTCGAAGAACATGGGGAACTTCGGCTGCACGATCGGGTCGGCGATCCCCTGCAGTGAGGAAGCCACACCTTCACCTGGCGCCATTTCGACGACATGAGGCTCCCGTCGGGTCCGAAGAACAGCAACGACTCCCGATCGGTCTCCTCGCTGGTGCCCTGCATGAACTCCGCCGCGTCGACGCCGTCCATCGGCCGGTCGGTTGGCACCTTGTCCGAGGCTCCTGCGAAGGCGGCGAAGGTCTGGTATCAGTCGTGTGCCGAGAGCATCTGTTGGGTCACCACGCCCTCCGGCACCGTTCCGGGGTAGCGGACCATGGCCGCAGTGCGCGTCGAACCATCCCACCGCGGGGTGAAGAAGCCGCCGCGGAACGGGCCGCTCGAACAGCCATGGGGCACGGTGTCGATCAACCCGCCGTTGTCGCTGGAGAACACGAGGAGGGTATCGTCGGCAACGCCTGCCTCGTCGAGGCAGTCCATGATCTGGCCGACTCGATGGTCCAGCTCGGCGATGAGATCGGCGTACAGACCCAGCCGCGACGGATCGGTCTGATCGAAATCGGGGTGGACCGCTTCGGGCGGGTGCATGTTCGCAAGCCCGATGTAGGTGAAGAACGGCTGATCGCCTTGGCCTTGGCCTTGGCCTTGATGTATTCGGTGGTCTTGCCGACGATCGCTCATCGAGCAGCGGCCGCACCTCCAAGTTGAGCTCGCGTACCTCGGTCGACTTGCTGCCCTTCACGCCATCCCAGGTATGGGGCGTGTCGAGCCCCAACTTCTCCGCGGGCGCGTTGAAGGTTGCATACGACGTCCAGCCGCCTCGTCGGCACCTTGTAGGTGTGGGTGAGATGTGCGCCGCCCGACATCGCCTACATCGGGTGAAATGCCGGTTGCCCGCCCACCGGCGTACTCCGATCTGGGAGCATGGGCAGGTGCCCGATCGCTTGAGCGACCGGGGGTCAAAACACCACGTAGCGCAGGGGAGGAACCGTGCATTCCGACGATCAACCATGTTGTGCGCCGGAACGGCCGACCGGGCCGGGAGCTTTGCCCGCCACCGTCGAACCAAGCGCTGCTGGGGCTGGTCCCGAACCTCAGGTCGGGTCGCAGAGCGATCCGGTCGAGTTCGATTTCGTTGACATCCCGGGCGGCGAGTTCACCATGGGCACCAACGATCCAAACGGCTACCCGAGCGACGGTGAAGGTCCGGAACACACGGTGGCTTTGAGTCCGTTCGCAATCGCCCGGACCACGGTGACCAACGATCAGTTCCAAGCATTCATTGCTGCAACCGGGCATCAGAGCACGGCCGACCGCTTCGGCAACTCGTTTGTCTTCGGCGGCCTCCTCCCCGATGACTTCCCGCCGACACGCGGTGTGGCGGCGGCTCCCTGGTGGCGTGAGGTGGACGGGGCGAACTGGCGACACCCGGAAGGGCCGCACAGCGACGTTGCGGATCGAGGTGGCCACCCCGTGGTCCACGTCAGTTGGGAAGACGCAGCTGCGTTCTGCGACTGGAGCGGAACGACCCTGCCGACCGAAGCGCAGTGGGAGCGTGCTGCACGTGGGGGGCGGAGCGGATCGCATTTTCCGTGGGGCGACGACCTCGAGCCGAACGGTGAGCATCGGATGAACGTGTTCCAAGGTGACTTTCCCGGCGGGAACACCGGTGCTGACGGTTGGATCGGGACGAGTCCCGCCGACCACTTCCCGCCGAATGGCTTCGGCCTCCACCAGATGACCGGCAACGTCTGGGAATGGTGTCTCGATTGGTTCGCGCTACTCACGTACAACCGCAGGGCCGCCGTCGATCCGGCCGGTCCGCCGGCGGGGTCGGCGCGGGTGATGCGTGGCGGTTCGTACCTGTGCCACGAGAGCTACTGCTGGCGTTACCGAGTGGACGCCCGGAGCGCGAATCAGACGGACTCCACCGCCGGCAACATTGGCTTTCGGGTGGTAGCAGGAGCCGGCTGAAACGGTTGGCGCTGCAACGTCGACCCACCCTGCGCCAGAATGCTTAGGAGCCCGACGGGTAGTTCGTGGCCCGGTCGGAGGCCAGGTCGACCTCGGTCCAGTCGCGTTCGGTGGAGGCCGACGTGATCTGGTCGGTGCCGCTTCCAAGGGTCGGGTCTCGGTCTTTGGGTACGGCAGATCCAAGCGTGGGTGACGCGCCGATGACAGCCGGCTCCGACACAGGTCGTCGAACTCCTCGGTGGTCACACCCGAGTGGGTGAGGGCGATCAACTCCTTCAATGGGTCCATCCCGCCCGAATGCAGGTCATCCAAACTGGTGGGGTGACCCAGTTGTGCCGCTCGGTCGAGGGCGAAGGCGAGTTGGGCGTAGAGCGGCGGCTCGGCCCACAACGTGCCGTCGTTGTCGAATACCGCCACGCGCTCAGGCTCTTCGACGTAGTCGGGCGACTTGGGGTCGGTCACGGCAACAACGAAGTCGGTGATCGACTGCCTGGTAGGTGTCTGCCGCCAGCTCGGTAAGAGCCTGCGCCCAACCCCGAGTTGTGTGTGGTCGCGTTTGTGTTGGTCATGGCTTGCGTCCCCTTTGAGGAAGTCGTCGGTGTGTCGTTCACTGAGCGGTGCTGGGGTTGCGGGGGCTTGGTCGAGCGTCATTGCGGAGCGCACGATCTGCACCTCGACCGCTGGTGCGGCGAGCACTCCGACGGACTCGAAGGCACGTTGGAGCGACCGGATGGCAGCGTCGGTTGCATGGGTTGGTCCGATTCGCTCGTACCAGGTGACGACCAGCGGCCAGGGTATGTGTACGGTGACGAGATGTCAGCGTTGGCCGATGACCACGCGTCCGAAGGGCGGGACTCGCCGCGTGGCCCCATTGCTGAGGGCGAGATGCCGGACGATGTCGTTGCGGCGGCGCGTGCCGGAGCTGCCCAGTCGGTGAGTCCCCCGGCTTGGCTGAACAAGTGGGTGTGGCAGTCGCTGTGGAAGGTCGTGGCGGTCGGGCTGACGACCTTCGTCCTGGTGTCGATGGCATGGCGGGCCCAGTCGCTGTTGCGGCTGCTGGGGTTGTCGTTGTTCTTCGCGATAGCGATGGTCCCTGCGGTGAATCACCTCCACGCAAAGCGAGGGTGGAAGCGCGGGGCGGCGGTAGGGGCGATCTACGCCGTGGTGCTGTTGTTCCTGGTGCTCATGGTTGTGGTGTTGATCCCAGGGGTTTCGGACTTCGCCGGCGAGGTCGGCAAGAACGGCGACAAATGGGTCACGGAGCTGAATGCCAAGGGTCAGGAACTGATCGGCAAGGACCTGATCGGACAAGCGAAAGGCGATGACGCTGTGGTGTCGGCCAACGACGCCATCACGAAGTTCTCAAAGAATTTGGGGGGCATAGCGTCCGAGGGGCTCGGGCTGATCTTCAACCTGGCGACGATCGCGCTGTTCACGTTCTACTTCGCAGCGGACTGGCCGCGGATCCAAAAGGCATTGTTGGGGAGGATGCCACCCCGCCGTCAGAAGGTGACCGGGTGGGTGATGGACACAGCGATCGAGCAGACCGGCGGTTACTTCTACTCGCGTCTGCTGCTGATGTTGATCAACGGTGGGTTGTTTTTTGTGGTGATGCTGCTGATTGGGATGCCAGTTGTGTACGCCCTCCCAATGTCGGTGTTTGAAGGGTTCGTCGCCGAGTTCATTCCGGCGGTTGGCACCTATATCGGTGCAGCGGTTCCAATTGTGATGACGTTGGCCGTTCAGGGGTTCGGCGCTGGGCTGATCCTGTTGGTGTGGACGTTGATCTACCAGCAGGGTGAGAACTACTGGTTGAGCCCGAAGCTCAGTGCCGAAACGATGTCGATCAACGGCGGGGTGGCCTTCGGGGCGGCGCTGGCGGGAGGAGCGATCGCAGGGCCGATGGGCGCGTTCATGGCACTCCCGTTTGCTGCGCTCATCACGTCGATCATCGCCAACTCGGGGAAGACCTACGCGGTCGTGTACGCCTCGGCCTACGGTGAGCAACCACCTGGCGGATCCAACCCGGCGGTTGACGACGTAGCCACATCCAATACCGGCACCGCCGAACTCGACACCTCGCCGGGTGAGGCGCCGCCGCCCGGCGGCTGAGCAGCCCCATGATGGAGGCAACGAGCGATGAGCCGGCTTGAAGCTCAGGTGGTTAGGAGGACAGCCGGAGGATGGTCACCCCATGGGGCGCGACCGTCTCGCTGATCGGGCCATCGGTGGCAGGAAGATCCTTGCGAGTCGAAGCGTTTCGAATGCTCCAACTGCCAGGCTGGGCACCGACTTCGGTGATGGTGGTGCTGATTTCGGCAGGGCCGTCGCCCTTGTTGAGCAGGGCGACCGCCATGTCGCCATCAGCGAGGCTTCTCGCCCACACCTCGGTCTCGCCCGACCGCAGTCGGCTGGCCTGCCGGCCCGCCGGATCCTGATCGATTGCGATGATCTCCGGGTTGGAAAGGGCATCGATCACATCCGGGGTCAACTTGTCCAGGTCGGTCCCGATCATCAGGGGCGCCGCGAGCATCGCCCACATGCCGATGTGAGCGCGGGTCTCGTCCGGGGTCAGTGGCCCGTTGCCGACCTGCAACATGTCCGGATCGTTCCAACGGCCCGGACCCGAAAAGGAGTGCAGCTCGGCCTGCTGGTCGATGATTGAGGCCACCGACGGCCAGAACGGGATGATGTCCGAGGTGGTGCGCCACAGGTTGGCGACCTTGGGTGCCCACGTCCACGGCTTGGTGTCGCCGTACTCCGAGATGCTGTAGACGATCGGCCGATCGAGCCGGGCCAGTTCATCTCGCATCAGCCCGAAGGTTTTCTGGTGCTCCAGCCCGTCGGTTTCATCGGCCCGGCACCAGTCGTACTTCAAGTAGTCGACTCCCAACTCGTCGAGCATTTCCGCGTCCTGGCGTTCGTGCCGGTAACTGCCGATGCCGCTGGCGGCATAGTCATCCCAGTGCATGGCGCACGTCTCGCTGCCCGGTGCCAGGTACAGGCCAAACTTCAGGCCCTTGTCGTGCACGTAGTCGACCAAGGACTCCAGGCCTGAGGGAAAGCGGATGGGATCGGCAACCAGCGCGCCCGCCGAATCGCGACTTGGGGCCTGCCAGCAATCGTCGACCACCACGTACCGGTAACCAAGATCCTTGAGGCCCCTCCGAACGAGGGCATCGGCAGCCTGCTTCACGACGGCTTCGTCCAGATCATGGCAGCGGACCTGGTTCCAACTGTTCCATCCCATCGGAGGCGTCGCTGCCACGATCGGCTCTGCTGGCCGTGGACGCGAAGTTGACGTGGATGTCGACGACCCGTCGGCGTCGGCGTGGTCACCCTTGCCGCAGGACGCCAGACCGAGGATCAGGCCGGAAAGGGCGAGTGTCAGCAGCAAGCGCAGCGTGGGCGTCCTCGTGTTCCTGCCACGAACCCCTGCGTGGCCATCCTTGACGGCGGACTGATCCTTGACGTGCACTGGTGCTGTGTCCTTCATTGGCGCCCGCCAGTATCGCGGACCGCCTGAGGGGCCAAGCGGTCCGACCGGCGTTGACACACGGGCTGTGGGTCGGCGTGAGCGGCGCAGAGTACAGGACGACGCGCATAGGGTGCCTCTCTGGGAGCCGGCCGTCCGGGGGCGGCGCTGTGGCCAGGGGACCTCTGTTGCGGACACTCGATCATGACGGCACGGCCTCCCAGTCGATTGCTGCCGCCCAGCGGCGCGCCGGAGCGCACCCCGAGGGTCGCCTGCCGTGCCCGGCGTGCGCCGCCGGCCTCAAGGGCACCAACTTCGAGCGCCACCTGCGGGAGAAACACCCGGAGGTGGACAGTGGCACCCCCAACGTCGGGGTCGAGGAGTTGCAACTCGTTGGGATCGATCACCGCATTCGGCGCACCTTCGCCGCGTTGACGTTCGCGTGGTTTGTCGCCGTGATCGTTCTGTTGGTCACGGGACCGGTCCCGATCGGTGTCGACGGCGAGCGGACGCCGACACAGGTCGCACAGACTCCCGTCGTGATCATCGTTGCCCTCGGGCTGGTGATCGGCGCGATCATCGCCATCCTCCGGGCGGCCGGAGCTTTCCGCGCTCGGATAACCGTAACCGGAAATGCCATTCGACTGAGCCATCGCCTGGGGACTGGTCGTCGTCACGTGCCGCTGCCTGCCGCAGTCGAAACCGGAACATTGTTCATCGTCCGTTCCGACCGGTCCAACTCCGGCGGTTCAAGCACCGGACTCAAGGTGCGGGCAGGTGCCTACCTTCGGGTGGCGGATGGACATCGCTCGATCACCGTCGGGTGTCCCCATGGTGCCGGTATCCGCAAGCACTGGAACGGGTGGACGGCGGGCCCGCGCCGCAAATGGTGGGACGTCGACCTCAGCGCACCCGCATTCGTCGAGCTGCAGTACGCACTGGCAGCGGCCGGGTTGCTCGCTCCGCCACGCTGACCCGACATGTGGGCGAGACTCTCCGAATGGGAACCGATTCGTCATCGCAGACCGGGCCTCGAACCGACGGGAAGACACGACTGCTCGACGCCGCCGAAGCGCTGCTGGATCAAGCCGGTATTGACGGCACCACTGGAGCAGCCATCACGGCCGCAGCCGGGCACAAGAATGCCGCAGCGGTCAACTATCACTTTGGCAACCTGGATCGACTCATCCGTGCGGTGCTTGACCGGCGGGCCACCGAGCTGAACGTCATCCGTCACGCCCGGCTCGACGAGCTTGAGGCGGGCGGTTCGGTCGAGCCAAGAGCGGCGTTTGTGGCGATCGTCGAGCCGCTCGCCGACCTGCTGGCATCCAAGGAGGGACGTCGTTACCTTCGGCTGCTCAACCAGGCCGCGAACCACCCTCGGTTTCACGCCCAGGCGGGCATGGGGTTCGCCTCGAGCCTCGAACGGGGGGCTGCCAACCTGTCGCCGTTGGTGTCGCATCTGGCACCGGACCGCCAACGGCACCGGGCAGGAAACGTCCTCGGCTTGGTGCTGTTCGCGCTGGCGGAACAGGCGCGTGTGATCGACGACGAGGCGCAGGACATGCCCGTCCTCGGGCGTGAGGCGTTCATCGTCGACCTGGCCGACTCGTCGTTGGCGGCACTCAGTGCCTGAGCAACCCCACCCGGCCGGTAGCGTCATGTCGTCGCGACACTGGGTCGAGACGACAGACCGGGGGAGTCGCACATGATCCTTGACCGATTCCGCGTTGATGGCAAGGTGGCGGTGGTGACGGGCGCCGGACGGGGCATCGGTGCCGCCACGGCGGTCGCTCTGGCCGAGGCGGGCGCAGACGTGGTCATCTCCGCACGCACGGAGGATCAACTGCGCACGGTGGCCAAGCAGGTTGAAGCGGCGGGGAGACGTGCCCATGTTGTCACCGCAGACCTCAGCGATCTGGACGCGGTCGCCGGCCTGGCAGGTGAGGCGAAGGACGCGTTTGGGCGACTCGACATCGTGGTCAACAACGTCGGTGGCTCGATGCCGCGACCCTTTCTGGACACGACCCCCAACGCGTTGACCCGGGCGTTCGAGTGGAATGTGGCTACGGCCCACGCGTTGACCAGGTCGGCGGTGCCGCTGATGATGGAGGATGAGGGCACCGGTGCGGTGGTGAACATCTCGTCGCTCATCGGCCGGGTGGGTGGCCGGGGCTTTGTTGCTTACGGCACCGGCAAGGGCGCTCTTAGCCATTGGACCCGCATGGCGGCGGCCGACCTGGCACCCACGGTCAGGGTCAACGCGATCGCTGTGGGGTCGATTGCCACCTCGGCGCTCGACATCGTGACCCAGGACGACGGACTGCGGACAGCGGTGGAGGACGCCACGCCCCTGGGGCGCATCGGCGAACCCGAAGAGATCGCGTCGGCCGTGCTGTTCCTCGCCTCGCCCGCCGGCGGGTACATCACCGGCAAGATCATTGAGGTTGATGGAGGCGCCGAGCGACCCCAACTCGAGATGTAGCCGCCGCGGCAGGCAGCGAGAACGACTCGGGGATCAGACGTGCGCCGCTGCTGTCGTCCTGGCCACGGGTGTGGGCTATCGGTGCCCGTTGATCCAGTCGATCACGGTGGCGAGCACCGCGTCGGCTTCCGGCTCATTGTGCAGTTCGTGGAAACAGCCGGGCCAGATGCTGACCGTGCGGTCGGTCGACCCGACCTTGGACGAGAACCGCACCGAACCGGCAGGATCGGCCAGGGTGTCGTCGCTTCCATGCATGATCAGGATCGGCGCCGTGATGTTGGCGGCCTCGTCCATCGCGGCATCCATCGCCACCGACAACTGCCGGGCCGTGCCGGTGGTGACCTTGCCCCGGAAGTTCAGCGGGTCGGCGTCGTAGTCGGCCCGCACCTCAGGTACCCGGGAGATGGCGTCGCCGTCCAGCTGGATGGTGGGCAGATTGGGTGCGAACCTGCCGACCAGGTTGGCAGCGGCCAGCACCGGCCTGGGTACGCTCGCCGCCGCCTGCAGGGACGCCCCGGTGATGATCACGCCGGCAAACCTCGAGTCGTCGCGCTCGGCCAGCCGGACGGTGGCCAGGCCGCCCATCGAGTGGCCGTAGACGAACAGCGGTGTGTCGGTGCCGATGCCATTGACCATCGCCACCAGGTCGTCGACCAGAGCCGGGAAGGAGTCGATCGTGCCTCGCTTCACCCCGGTGGTTTGGCCGTGGCCCCGGTGGTCCAGGGACGTGACCGCGAAGCCGGCGTCGCAGAATCGTCGGGCGACCTGTTCGTACCGGCCGGAGTGCTCGGCGTAACCGTGCACCAGCAGGATCTCGGCGGTTGGCCGTGCGGTGGGCTGAGCATCGGGTGTCCAGCGGATGGTGTGCAGCGTGACGCCGCCTGTGCCGGGCTTGGTGGAGGTCTCGGTGTTCACGGTGGCCAGGCTACGACCTGGCTGGTAGGGGCCGACCCAAGGACCTCCTCAGGGTGAGATCACGCCTCCCAGCGAGGGATACGACGGAACGACATGGCGTGCAACGATGGGGGCCGTGGAGGCGAAACTGGAGATGGTGTCGCTGCGGCGACGTCTGGAGGAGGTCGCCAATCCTGAGCGGGCGCAGGCGATGGAGACGTACCTACGCGACCAGTTCCCATGTCTTGGCGTCGCGGCGGCGGATCGCAGGGTTGCCACCCGTCCAACGTTGGAGGTGTCCAAGGGGGTCACCACCGATGAGCTGATGGCATTCGCCATGGCGTGCTGGGGTGAGCGGGAGCGCGAGTTCGCCTACGTGGCCTGTGACGCGTTGCGAGCGAACGTTGCACGGATACACGCGGAGCATCTTGATGATCTCCGAACACTGATCACCACGAGGTCGTGGTGGGAGACGGTCGACCCACTCGCCACCCGGGTGGTCGGACCCATGATCACGGCGCATCCCGAGTTGATCGCCGGCATGGACCACTGGGTGCGCAGCGACGACATTTGGTTGGCCCGGACGGCCATCCTGCACCAGTTGATGTACGGAGAAGACACCGATCCGGTGCGGCTGTTCACCTACGCCCGGCTTCGGGCGGGCGACACCGAGTTCTTCATCCGCAAGGCCATCGGCTGGGCGCTCCGGCAATATGGGCGGATCGATCCCGGTGCGGTCCGTCGGTTCGTCTCGATCCACGAGCGTGAGTTGTCGGGTCTGACCAGACGCGAGGCACTCAAGCACCTGGGATGACCGTCGACCCGCCGAACTGGAAGTGGATTCAACCCCTCGGGAACAGTTCCACACCTCCGTTTCGGGTTGATGCCAAGATTGGCGCCTTGGTTTGGTCCCTCCTTCTGATCGGCGTCGGTGTGACGGCGCTGGCCTACAGCAGCGATTGGTTCGTCGACGGTGCCGCCGTGCTGGCGGACCGCTTGTCGGTGCCGCCGCTGGTGATCGGAACCCTGGTGATCGGCCTGGGCACCTCGCTTCCGGAGGTGTTTGTGTCCACGATGGCCGCTGTTCGCGGCGACCTCAATTTGGGCATCGGCAACATCGTGGGGTCGAACACGGCCAACCTCACGTTGGTGCTGGGCATCGCGGCGATGATTGCGTTGGTCAGGGCCGAGTCCGCGATCGTCCGACGTGAGGCGCCACTGATGCTGGGCGCGTGCGTGCTGATGGCGGCGTTGGCCTGGCGGAAGCTCACGCTGACCGGCGGCCTGATCCTGCTGACCGGGTTGGCCGGTTACCTGATGCTCACCTTCTGGCTGGCGCGCCGCAGCCGCAACGACCTCCTGATTCGTGATGTGGAGGAGTACACCGAGGTGGAAAGTCGTTATCCAATCTGGATGGAGGTCGGACGAACCCTGATCGGGCTGGTTGGAACCTTGGTCGCTGCCCAGATGCTGGTGGTCGGCGCCCTTGGGGTGGCAGACCGGCTTGGTTGGTCAGGCGGTTTCGTGGGTCTCACCCTGGTGGCGGTCGGTACCTCGCTGCCCGAGCTGGCTGCCTCGATCCAGGCGGTGAGGCGCCACGAGGACGAGCTGTTGGTGGGCAACCTGGTGGGTTCGAACATCCTCAACAGCCTGCTGGTTGGCGGGCTGGTCGGAGTGGTGGGACGCGGTGCCGCACCCACCAGCGACGTGTTGCACCGGGGCATGCTGGTCATGGTGGTGAGCCTGGCCGCGGTGACCCTGTTGATGGCGACCCGGGCGCGCTTCGGGCGCACGTCCGGTGTGATTTTGGCGTCGGTGTACCTCGCATCGGCGGTGGCGCTGGGAACCAGGTGACCTACCAGCGCCGTCGTCGCACTCAGGTACGGCACCGGGAGGAGGTTCCTGCAACCGAATCCAACAGCGGCACCGTGGGATTTGAACCCTGAGGGTGCGATGCCGGCGCAAGCGGGCAGACTGGTCGCCTCAACGTCCGGTACCAAACGAGGTTTCGGTGTCCAACTCGCCTTTTGATCCATCTGCCGACCAGGCCATGCCTCGCCCGCCGGGGCCACCACCGCGCCCGGCACAGCCACCGCGCGATGGAGGTGTTCCGATGCCCCCTCCAG
>ERZ724517.948-NODE-948-length-16811-cov-6.448914_pt1 | contig 16811 bp, 12 predicted proteins | sample MGYA00376050_ERZ724517 | MGnify/ENA primary metagenome ERZ724517 (study PRJEB28724, sample SAMN07190886) | activated sludge metagenome | isolation source: activated sludge of sewage treatment plant in Hong Hong | place: USA: Christiansburg, Virginia | collected... | reverse complement strand
CTCCATGTCCGCTCCTCCATCTCCGAGCCTCCCCGTCCGCTCCCCGATGCACCGGCAGCGGTGCGCGTCGCGTTCGGGAGGGGGCGAACGGCATACCCCCTAAACTTGCCCGGGTGAGCCTGCACCTGTTCGACACCGCCACCCGCGCCATGCGCGAGTTCCGCCCCTTGGAGGACGGCAAGGTCGGGATCTACATCTGTGGGCTCACGACCCAGGGCGCCCCCCACATCGGCCACGTGCGCTTCGCGGTGGCGTTCGACGTGCTGCGCCGCTGGCTCACCATCGGGCACGGTCTGGATGTCACGCTCGTGCGCAACGTCACCGACATCGATGACAAGATCCTCGCCAAGGCGACCGAGGCGGGCCAGGAGTGGTGGGCGTGGTCTTACCGCAACGAGCGCGCCACCAGCGAAGCGCTCGACCTGCTCGGCGTCCTCCCGGCGACCTACGAGCCGCGCGCGACCGGGCACATCCTGGAGATGGTCGAGCTCATGGACACGCTGGTCGAGAAGGGCCATGCGTATGCCGCCGCCGACGGCAGCGGCGACGTCTACTTCGACGTCAAATCCTGGCCGGAATACGGCTCGCTGACCGGGCAAGCGCTGGATGACATGGCCCCGGCCGAGGACGCCGACCCGCGCGGCAAGCACGATCCCCGCGACTTCGCCCTCTGGAAGGGTCACAAGTCCGGCGAGCCGGACAGCGCCCAATGGCCGACCCACTTCGGCGCCGGCCGACCGGGCTGGCACCTGGAGTGCTCGGCGATGGCCCGGCGCTACCTCGGCGATGCGTTCGACATCCACGGCGGCGGCATCGACCTGCGCTTCCCCCACCATGAGAACGAGCAGGCCCAATCGCGCGCGGCCGGACTGCCGTTCGCCAACTTCTGGTTGCACAACGCCTGGGTGACGGTGCGCAACCAGAAGATGGGCAAGTCGCTCGGCAACGCCTTGGAGGTCCAGGTCGTCACTCAGGTGGCCCGCCCCCTCGCGGTCCGCTACTACCTCACGGCGGCGCACTACCGCTCGATGATCGAGTATCACGAGGGGTCGTTGGCCGAGGCCGGTGCCGCGGTCGATCGGATCGAGGGTTTGCTCGAGCGGGTCGACCAGGTGCGCCCGCTCGCCGATCGCGTCGGGGTGCTGCCGCCCGCGTTCCGCGAGGCGATGGACGACGATCTCAATGTCTCAGGCGCCCTCGCGGTCGTCCACGACACGGTCCGGGCGGCCAACACCGCTCTGGACGACGGTGACCTCGATGGGGCTGCCGAGTTTGCTGCGGCGGTCGTCGCCATGACCGACGTGCTCGGCGTCAACCCGCTCGACCCGCATTGGGCGGGGGCGACGACGTCCGGCCAGGGCGATGCGACGAGCGCGCTCGACGCACTCGTCCAGGCGCAGCTCGCTGCCCGTCAATCAGCCCGGGCGGCAAGGGATTTCGCCGCCGCTGATGCTATTCGCGATCAGCTCACCACCGCAGGGATCGCCATCGAAGACACCCCGTCCGGCCCGCGATGGTCGCTGGCCCGGCACCCCGACGCGGCGCCCGGCGCCCCGTCCGTTCCCCAACCGAAGGACTGACATGGCCGGCAACTCCCAGCGCCGCGGGGCGGTCCGCAAGAGCGGCAAGGGGCCCACCGTGGGCTCGGGAGGCCAACGCCGTCGCGGCCTTGAAGGTAAGGGCCCGACCCCCAAGGCCGCCGACCGCGAGAAGCACATCGCCCACAAGCGCAGCCAACGCCCGGCCGACTCGGGGCAGGGTGCCGGTTTCGGGGGCTCCAGTTCCGGGGGCTCCGGGGGCTCCGGTTCCGGCGGCAGGTATGCCGCCCGCCCCGCCTCCGGTGGTCGGCCCTCCTCGGGTGGGCGGCCTGGCTCCTCAGGCGGCCGATCTGCGGGTTCGGGACGTCCGGGCAACAGTCGGCCCACCAACAGCGGTCGCCGCGGCAAGCCGAGCTCCGAGATCGTCGCCGGGCGCAACTCGGTCGTCGAGGCCCTGCGTGCCGACATCCCGGCCGCGACCCTCTACATCGCCAGCCGCATCGACACCGACGACCGAGTCCGTGAGGCGCTCACCCTGGCGACGCGACGCGGCATACCCATGCTGGAATGTCCCCGCGCGGAACTCGACCGGATCACCGACGGCGCCGTCCACCAGGGCCTCGCGCTGCAGGTGCCGCCCTACACGTATGCCGACCCCGACGATCTCATCGACCCGCAGACCCCCGGCGTGCCCCTGGTCGTGGCCCTCGACGGCATCACCGACCCGCGCAACCTCGGCGCCATCCTGCGCTCAGTCGCAGCGTTCGGCGGTCACGGGGTCGTCGTGCCCGAGCGCCGGTCGGTCGGCATGACCGCGAGCGCGTGGAAGACCTCGGCCGGAGCAGCCGCGCGGGTTCCGGTCGCGCTCGCAGGGAACCTCACCCGCGCCCTGGAACGTTTCCAGAAGGCAGGTTTTGTCGTCGTCGGTCTCGACATGGACGGCGACGTCACGCTCCCCGAGATCGATCTCGGCGACGACCCGGTCGTCATCGTCGTCGGATCCGAGGGCAAGGGCCTGTCCCGCCTCGTGCGGGAGACGTGTGATCGGGTCGTGTCGATTCCCATGGCCGGCCCGGTCGAGTCACTCAACGCCGGCATCGCCGCGAGTGTCACGCTCTATGAGATCGCCCGGCAGCGCGCCAACGTCGCGGCCCGCCGCGTCCGATAGGGCCAGCCCGACTGTCCGAAAGGACAGGTGCACGATGGCTTGGTGCCCGACACCTAGGTCCGCTGGTTAGCATGTGGCCACCGCTCGTCGCGGTGCCAGGACAGCAAGGAGTATGCCGTGGGGAAGAGCGCCCGGGCTCAGAACGCCCGTCTCGTGGAGTTGCGTGCGCAGCAGGCCAAGGCCGAGCGTCGCAGCAAGCTGATGATCGCCGGCGCGACCGTCGGTGTGGTTGCCATCGTGGTCATCGCCTTGGTCATCGCCGCCTTGCAGGGAGGGACGGACGTCACCGGGCAGTCGTCGACCGCCTTGGATCAGGCGACCTTCGCCAAGGTGACGAGTGTGCCGGCCGCGTCGCTGGACACCGTCGGCGCTGGGGCCAGCGACAACCCGCCCAAGACGATCGACGCTCCCGCCCTGACCAAGGACGGCAAGCCCCGCGTCCTCTACGTCGGTGCCGAGTACTGCCCCTACTGCGCGACCGAGCGTTGGCCGCTCGTCGTCGCCTTGTCGCGATTCGGCACGTGGAACAACCTCAGCGCGTCGTTCTCGGCGCCTGCCCCCGAAGTGAACCCCAACACCGCGACGGTCTCGTTCCACGGGGCGACGTACTCCAGCCAGTACGTCTCGTTCACCGGCTATGAGACCTCGACGAACAAGCAGACCAACGGCCAGTGGGGCAAGCTCGACACCCTCGAGGGCGAGGACCTGGCGCTGTTCCAGAAGTTCAACGCCCCGCCGTATGTCCAGAGCAGCGGCGCGATCCCGTGGATCAACCTGGGCGGGACCTCGATCCAGGCCGGTGCGTCGTACAACAGCGCGGTGATCCTCAACAAGACCCAGGCCGAGATCGCTACCGCGCTGGCTGACCCGACGACCGACATCGCCAAGGGAGTCAACGGCGCGGCCAACGTGCTCACCGCCCAGATCTGCAAGTCGACCAACCAGCAGCCGACGGCCGTCTGCACGGCGCCGGGTGTGGTTGCGGCGGCAGCGAAACTCCAGTGAGCACGTCGTCGTCCAGGTCCGGGGGGTCGGCCGGCGGGTCAAACCAGTCGAGCGGGTCGGCCAAGCCGACCAAGTCGGCCGGGTCGGCCGCTCGGCCCAGCCGGTCCCGCGACCGGATCGTGCCCGACTGGCTGCCCAAGGTGGCGCTGGCGATCTGTGCGATCGGCTTCCTGGTGTCGATCTACCTCACCATCGAGGCGTTCACCACCGGGGTGACGCTGGCCTGCCCCGAGGGCGAGACGATCAACTGCGCCAAGGTCACCGAGAGCGAGTGGTCGAAGCTGTTCGGCATCCCGGTGGCACCGCTCGGCCTGGCGTTCTTCGCCGGGATGGCCTGGCTGTGTCGGCCGTCGATGTTCCGGCGCCCCGGCGTCCGCTGGGATCGGCTGCGCCTGGCTGGCGTCGGTGTCGGCTTGGCGATGGTGCTCTACCTCGTGTGGGCCGAGTTGTTCAAGATCCACGCGATCTGCCTGTGGTGCACGGCCGTTCACGTGGCGACCTTCGCGCTCTTCGTCGCGCTGCTGTTCGGCCAGATCCTCATCGAACCGGCACCGGCACGGGTTCGCTACAAGGACCGCCCTCGCTGAGCGTGGTGACCGGCTGAGCGGCCGCCTTGCCGACTGACTGCGACTGAGTGCTCGACGGAGTGCGATTGGCGGGGTGATCACCCCATCAAACGCACTCGGTCAAGCACTCGGTCAAGCACTCGGAACCAGCGTTGCCAGTTAGCGCGTCACTTGATCTTGATGACGACGGTCTTCATCAACTTGTCGGCGAAGGTCTGACGCATCGGGTCCCACAACGGCCAGAGGTAGCCGATGTAGACCGCGCTGTCGAGGTAGTGGCACAACTGGCGCAGGAAGGTCTGCCCGACCGACAGGATCACGCCGGTCTCCTGGTGGATGACCTTGATGCCGATCCGCTTCTTGCCCCACGTCTGCCCGGTCTTCCCCTGAAGGGCCAGCACGTTGTAGAGCGAGATCGCCATCATCCCCAGTGCGCCGATCGCCAGCAGGCCGAGGCCGAGCCACATGAGCCCGGGATTGCCGCGGTTCACCACGACGCCGCGCGTGGAGGTCGTCGGCGCGTTGATCACGGCGACGAAGATGCCGACCATGTAGAGCACCATGGCTGGCAGCTGATAGAGCATGTCGATGAGGGTGGCCAGGACTCGGTCGCCCCAGCTCGCCAGCGGCGGTCCGGTCTGGACCCACTGTTGCGCGGGCGGTGCGCTCGGATAGATGGGGTATGCCGCGGGCGCACCCGGCATCGGGGCACCCTGCATCGGCGGGGCTTGCGGGGCCGGGTAGCCGGGCTGCCCTGTCTGCGGCGGATAGCCGGGCTGCCCCTGCTGGGGCGGGTAGGGGCCGGGCTGGTCGGAACTCATGGGTGTCCCCTGAACTGAAACGGATGGGTGGGTTGTCCCTTGAGTCTAGCGAGGGGAGGTCTTCGCCCCGCGGGGGTCATCGCGGGGCTCATCGCCAACGTCGCCGTTCGTGTCATCGTCGGCTATATCGAGGTCGGAATCGCCGTCGAGATCGAGGTCGCCGCCGAGGACCGGCATGGCGCGGGTGTCGATGCCCAGCACGGCACTTTCGTCGGGCTTGGTCGGCAGCACGGTCCGCACGTAGTCCTGGATCGTGTCGGCAAGGGGGAGGTCGCGCCCGGCGCGCTCGGACAAATACCACCGGTGCTCCAACACCTCGTGGAACACCTCCGCGGCCTCCAACTTGCCGCGCAACTCGCGCGGCACCGCCCGCACGGTTGGCTCGTAGACGTTGACCAACCAGTCGTGGGCGACCACGGACTCGTCGTCACCCAGGCGGTCGGTGGCCGCCCGGAACGAGTCGAGGTCGTTGAGCAGCCGTCGAGCCTGGTTCTCTTCGACGTCCAGGCCGGTGAGACGCAGCAGCCGACGGCTGTGGTGGCCGGCGTCGACGACCTTCGGCTGGATCTGGATCGTCGTGCCGCCGATGTCGGTCGACATCGCGAGCTCACCCACGTCGAAGCCGAGCGCGTTGAGCCGCCGGATCCGCTCGTCGACGCGCCAACGGTCGCCGGTCTCGAACCGCTCGACCCCGGTGAGCTCGGACCACAGCGACTCGTAACGACGGACGATCTCGGTCGCCGTCTCGACCGGGTCGGTGTGGTCCTCGAGGAAGCCGCCGGCCTGCAGGTCCATCAGCTCACCGGCGATGTTGACCCGCGCGATCTCCAGGTCGTGGGCCCGCTGACCGTCCGACAGCCGCGCGTGCATCTCGCCGGTCTCGGCGTCCACGAGGTATGCCGCGAACGCGCCGGCATCGCGGCGGAACAAGGTGTTGGAGAGCGAGACGTCGCCCCACCAGAACCCGTCGAGGTGCAGTTTGACGAGCAGGACGGCCAGGGCGTCGACGAGGCGGGCGGCCGTGTCGGGTCGCAGTGCCTGCGAATAGAGCGCGCGATAGGGCAGCGAGAACTGCAGGTGCCGAGTGATGAGGCACGCGTCCAACGGCTCGCCATCGGTGCCGATCCGCCCAGTGACGACGCCGACCGGAGTGACGCACGGCAGGTCCATCCGCACGAGGGAGCGCAACATGCCGAACTCCCGGGCGGCGATGTCAGCCTTGATCTCCTTGACGGCCAGGACTCCGCCGGACAGTTTGACGAAGCGGACGATGTGCCGCGAGATACCGCGGGGGAGGGCGGCGAGGTGGCTTTCCGGCCAGTCCTCCAGAGGCGTCGACCACGGCAGGTCGAACAGCGCCGGGTCGGGACGGGCAGAGGTGATTTCCAGTGCCACAGTGAGCGATTCGCTTCCAGATGGGTGCTGCCGGACGAAGCAGGTCGGTGGTCCGTTGACGGGACAGCACGCGGCCGGCACCTTCGGATCGAAGGCGCCGGCCGCGGCATACCATCATTGGCGTATGCCGGTCCGCGCAGGCGGGGACCGGCGGCGGCGCTCAGTCGTTGAGGCGAACCCCGCTGGCTGAGTCGAACAGGTGGATGTGGCCCGGCTTCGGGACCAGGTAGACCGTGTCGCCACGCTTGGGAGGACGACGACCGTCGACGCGGGCGAGGAACGGCTTGTTGCCGACCTCGTCACCGTCGGTGCCGATCTGCTGCACACCCTCGGGGGTGCCATAGACGTAGGCGTCGGCGCCGAGCTCTTCGACGACGTCGACCGTGACCTGCAGGCCCACCCCGTCGCTCGACAGATCGAGGTCTTCGGGGCGGACACCCAGGGTGACCCGGCTGCCGCTGGCCTTGGCCAGGGTCTCGCGCGGGATGGCGACCGTGGCGGCGCCGAGCTTGACCCCACCGTCGACGACCGGGACATCGAGCAGGTTCATCGCGGGCGAGCCGATGAAGCCGGCGACGAAGACGTTGGCCGGGTGGTCGTACATGTAGCGCGGGGCGTCGCACTGCTGGAGGTAGCCGTCCTTGAGGACCGCAACGCGGTCACCCATGGTCATGGCCTCGGTCTGGTCGTGGGTGACGTAGACCGTGGTGACGCCGAGGCGGCGCTGCAGCGACGCGATCTGGGTGCGGGTCTGCACACGGAGCTTGGCGTCGAGGTTGGACAGCGGCTCGTCCATGAGGAAGACCTGGGGGGAGCGGACGATGGCGCGGCCCATGGCAACACGCTGACGCTGACCACCGGAGAGGGCCTTCGGCTTGCGCTCAAGGTAGGGCTCCAGGTCGAGGATCTTGGCGGCCTCGAGGACGCGCTTGGCGATCTCGTCCTTGGAGACGCCGGCGATCTTCAGGGCGAAGCCCATGTTGTCGGCGACCGACATGTGCGGGTAGAGCGCGTAGTTCTGGAAGACCATGGCGACGTCGCGGTCCTTGGGGGACAGGTGGGTCACGTCGCGGTCACCGATGAAGATCTGGCCGCCGTTGACCTCTTCGAGGCCGGCGAGCATGCGCAGGGAGGTGGACTTGCCACATCCCGAGGGGCCGACGAAGACGAGGAACTCCCCGTCTGCGATGTCGATGTTCAGCTTGTCGATCGTCGGCTTGGGGTTGCCCGGGTAGTGCCGGGTGGCGTCCTTGAAGCGGACAGTTGCCATGGTTGTACGACTCCTTCACCGGCAGGAACGTGCCGGACGATCCGTTGTAAAGGGTGATGTGCGCCACCGGACGGTGGAACCGCTGTCATCTTTGCGCATGGATGAGGTCACTGTCCAGTGACGCCGTGAAACATCCTTCATAGAACCCTTGTAATTTCTTTCAGAGGCTCCTAGTGTCGTTGGGGTGAGGACGGCCGCCGGGCCGTCCGGCTTCGAAGGAGAGTCCATGCACATGCGCGTCTATGGAGCGGCAGCCCTCGCCGGCTTGTCCGCCCTGGTCCTCAGCGCCTGTGGCGGGTCCACTGGGACCGCTACGAGCACGACCGCGGCTACGACCGCCAAGGCAGCGGCCACGACCGCCGCCGCCCCCGCAACGACGGGGGCCCCCGTCCGCGACGCCGCCGTTGACCTCGTCATCTGGTGCGACCAGGACCGCAAGCCCATCATCGACAAGTACGCCGCGGCCTTCGGCGCCGAGCAGGGCATCAAGGTCGCCGTCCAGGTGTCCACCGACGTCCGCAAGGACTTCAAGGACGCCACCAACGCGGGCAAGGGCCCGGACGTCATCGTCGGCGCCCACGACTGGCTCGGTGAGCTGGTCCAGAACCAGGCCGTCAAGCCGGTCAACCTCTCGCCGACCGACCAGGCCAAGTTCCCGGCCGAGGCCATGGCCGCCGCGAAGTTCAACGGCCAGGTCTACGGCGTCCCCTATGCCGTCGAAAACATCGGCATCGTCCGCAACACGGCCCTCGCGCCCGACGCGCCCAAAACCTTCGAAGAGATGGTCACCAAGGGCACCCAGTTGGTCAAGGACGGCAAGGCGACCAACGCCGTGCTGCTCACCGTGAGCAAGACCGGTGACGCCTACCACTCTTACCCGTTCCTCAAGGCGTTCGGCGGCGGCGTCTTCGCCCAGAAGCCCAATGGCGACTACGACCCGACCAAGGTCATCGTCGGCTCGCCCGAGTCGATCCTCGGCGGCGAGCAGCTGGCCAAGCTTGGCAAGGACGGCATCCTCTCGACCAACGTCGACGGCGGCATCGTCGACCAGGTCTTCGACGCGGGCAAGGCGCCCTACGCCATGACCGGTCCGTGGGCCGTCGAGAAGGCGAAGAAGGCCGGCATCTCCTACGCCATCTCGCCGCTGCCGACGATCGCCGGCAAGCAGATGACCCCGTTCCTCGGCGTCCAGATGTTCTACGTCTCGGCCAAGGCCAAGAACGACGCCTTCGCGCAGGAGTTCGTCACCAAGTACGTGACGCGCAAGGACCTGCAGATCGACATGTACAACATCGGCAAGCGCCCGCCGGCCCTCACCGAGGCCTACACCGAGGTCGCGGCCAAGGACGCTGACATCAAGGCGTGGTTCGAGGCCGGCAAGGGTGCCCTCCCGATGCCGAACATCCCCGCGATGAACTCCGTCTGGGGTCCGCTCGGCCAGGCCACGGCCGACATCATCGCCCAGAAGGCCACGGCTGCCGACCGACTCAAGGCAGCGCAGACCGAGATCGAGGCGAACATCGTCAAGGCCGGCTGACCGTCGCTGACCTGACCTGACGCTCGGGCCGGCCGGCCACCCGGTCGGCCCGAGCGGCATACCCCTGCGCGCTCCCGCCCGGGCGGCATACCCCTGCGTGCCTCCCGTTCGTCCGGCGCGCTCCGCGCGTCCTTCCCCTCGCCCTCGCCCCCGCAGCAGCCCTGGAGTCCCCATGACCAAGAGCCCCTGGATAGTCGTCAAATGGGTGGCCATCGCGGCCGCCCTCGCCCTCCTCGTGTGGATCGCCGGCAAGTTCGCCGCCGCGGGCAGCCTCTGGGCCGTCGTCGGCGTCGCGTTCATCGCCATGTGTGTGCTCGCGATCTACGGCACCACCCGGGCCGTCCCGCTGAAGTACCTCTTCCCAGGCCTCTTCTTCCTCGTCGCCCTGCAGATCTGGCCGATCATCTTCACGATCGCGACCTCGTTCACCAACTACGGCGACGGCCACATGGGGACCAAAGAGGAGTCGGTCAAGTACCTCATCGCCCAGTCGGTCAGGGAGGTCGAGGGGGCACCGCGCTATGCGATGTCTGTCGCGGTGCCGACGGGCGCGGACGTCACCACGGGCACCATCACGCTCCTGCTCACCGACCCCAAGGACGGCGCGACGTATGCCGGTACGCCGGAGGGCCTCGCGCCGCTCACCGACGGGGTCGAGAAGAGCCCGACCGGCAAGGTCACCAAGGCCAACGGCTTCACGATCCTTAACGCCCGCGAGGTGAATGCCCGTTCGGCGGACCTGTCCGCGCTGGCGGTGCCGACCGAGGGCGGCGGCATCAAGACCTCAGGGCTCTCGGAGGCCTTCGTCGGCAAGGCGTCGATGCAATACGACGCTGCCGCTGACCGGATGATCGACACCACGACGGGCAAGCGGTATCTGCCGCAGAACGCGCTCTGGGTGCCGGAAGACGGCCAAGGGCAGTCATTGACGTCGGGCTGGCAGGAGAACGTCGGGCTGCGCAACTACACCGAGGCTTTGACCAACGAGACGCTACGCACCGGCTTCCTCAAGATCCTCGTGTGGAACCTCATCTTCCCGCTCGTCTCGGTGATCTCGACGTTCCTGCTGGGCATGGGGTTCGCCCTGCTGTTCAATGACGACCGGATCAAGGCGAAGGGCGCCTGGCGCTCGCTGCTCATCCTCCCTTACGCCTTGCCGGGCTTCGTCACGGCGCTGGTGTGGCGTCAGATGTTCAACCAGGACCCGAACTTCGGGCTGATCAACAAGACCTTCGGGTGGAGCATCGACTGGCTGGGTGATCCGACCTGGGCCAAGGTCGCCATCCTCATCACCAACCTGTGGTTGGGCTTCCCCTACATGTTCCTCATCTGCACCGGAGCTCTCCAGTCGGTGCCGGGGGACGTCAAGGAGGCCGCGAAGATCGACGGCGCCTCCGGCTTCCGGACGATCCGCTCGATCGTCATGCCGCTCGTGCTCGTCGCTGTCGGGCCGCTGCTCGTCGCGTCCTACGCCTTCAACTTCAACAACTTCGCGCTCATCTATCTGCTGACCAACGGCGGGCCGTTCGAGGGGAACCAGACCCAGGTCGGCTCGACCGACCTGCTCATCACCTATGCGTTCCGTTTGGCTATCGGCGGCACGACCCCCAACTTCGGCTTCGCAGCGGCGATCTCGATGTTCATCTTCATCATCGTCGCCCTCATCTCCCTGCAGGGTTTCCGTAGCACCGCTTCTCTCGAGGACGTGAACTGATGACCGCCACCGTGTCCACGCCGTCCACCCCGCCGGCGCCGTCCACCCCGACCCATGCCTTCGACGCCCCACCTACGGCCAAGCGGCGCGACCCCTGGCAGGTGGTGCGCTACCTGGCCATCGGGGCGGCGCTGATCTTCGCGCTCTTCCCGATTTGGTTCATCGTCGCCGCCGCGGTCAACCCGTCCGGCAACCTCAACACCACGCAGCTCATCCCCGACGCGTTCGGGCTCGGCAACTACACCGATCTCACGGCCTCGCGGCCGTTCTGGTCCTGGTACAAGAACACCCTCATCATCGCCGGGATCGGCTCGATCGCCGCGGTGTTCATCGGGGTGTGCGCGGCATACGCCTTCTCGCGGCTGCGGTTCCAGGGTCGGCGACCCGGCCTGATGACCCTGTTGCTCATCCAGATGTTCCCGTCGCTGCTCACCTTCGTCGCGCTGTTCCGGATCTTCACCGAGCTCGGCGACGTCATCCCGCAGTTCGGGCTCAACACCTCGCTCGGCCTGATCCTCGCCTACCTCGGCGGCGCCATGGGCGGCAACGTGTGGCTGCTCAAGGGCTACTTCGACACCGTCCCGAAGGAGCTCGACGAGGCCGCCAAGGTTGACGGGGCCAGCCATGCCCGGGTGTTCTTCACCATCACTCTGCCGCTCATCACCCCGATTCTCGTCACCGTCGGGATGATCCAATTCATCGGCCTGTTCAACGAGTTCCTCCTGGCCAGCGTCTTCCTCAAGGATGTCGACGCCCAGACCCTCGGCGTCGGCCTCAACGCGCTGCTGACCGCAGACCGCAACAAGTACTTCGGGGCCTTCTGCTTCGGGGCGGTCCTCGCCTCAGCACCGATCGTCCTCATCTACCTCTCCTTCCAGCGCCAGCTCATCGGTGGTCTCACCGCCGGGTCGGTGAAGTGACCGCGTCCTTCGATCCGGCGCTGCCGGTCACCGGGCCGGTCACCGGGCTGATCAGCACGCCGGCCATCGGTCTGAACCGGCCCCACCACGACGGTTCGGCGCTCTACGTCTCGACCGAGACGCCTCGCCTCGGTGCGGTCGTTAGCCTGTGGTTGCGGGTTCCCGCGGTCGCGACGGCCCCCGGGGAGGCGCCCTTCGACGCGGCATACGTGCGGGTTCTGCGTGATGGGGAACCCCACTTCGTCACGGCCGTGCGCGATGCCGAACGCTCCACCGAGCGGGAGGTGTGGTGGCGCGCCGAGGTGGATTGTCGCAACCCGGTGACGTCCTACCGCTGGCTGCTCTCCGGCGGCGCGATCGGGTGGCTGTGGGTCAACGGGGCCGGGAGCCACCTGCGGGATGTCCCCGACGCCGCGAACTTCCGGATCGTCGCCGTGGACACCCCGCTGCCGCAGTGGCCCCTGGACGCCGTCGTCTACCAGGTCTTCCCCGACCGCTTCGCCCGCTCGGCCGCCGCCGACGAGCGGGAGACCCCCGACTGGGCCGTCGAGGCGGCCTGGTCGGACCCGGTGGAGACCCGCTCGCGGGCGGGTGGCAGCCGCCAGCTCTACGGCGGTGACCTCGACGGCGTCGCCGAGCACCTCGACCACATCGCGGCCCTAGGTGCCGACGTCGTCTACCTCACGCCGTTCTTCCCCGGGCGCTCCAACCACCGTTATGACGCCCACACCTTCGACGCCGTCGACCCGCTCCTTGGCGGCGACGCGGCACTGCGGCGGCTCACCGACGCGGCGCACGCACGCGGCATACGCGTCCTCGGAGACTTCACCAGCAACCACACCGGGGTCACCCACGAGTGGTTCGAGGCCGCGCGCGCGGACGAGTCCGCCCCGGAGCGCGCCTTCTACTTCTTCGGACCCGGCCAGGAGTATGCCGCGTGGCTCGGCGTCCCCTCGCTCCCCAAGCTCGACCACAGCAGCCCGGAACTGCGTCGCCGACTGTTCGAGGACCCGCGCGGGGTGATCCAGCGCTGGCTCGGCCCCGATGGCGGGCTGGATGGGTGGCGGGTCGACGTCGCCAACATGACCGGGCGCCATCGCGGCGCCGACCTCTATCACCAGGTCGCCCGCGACCTGCGTGCGGCCAGCGTTGCCGCCAGGCCGGATGCTCTCGTCGTCGCCGAGCACTGCCACGACGTGTCGACGGACCTCACCGGTGACGGTTGGCACGGGGCGATGAACTACGCCGGTTTCACCCGTCCGGTGTGGACCTGGCTCACGTCGCCGACCAACCCCGACGCCCCCGCCGACTTCCTTGGTCAACCGGTGCGGGTGCCGCGCCTTCCGGGTGAGCTGGTTGCCGACGCGATGATCGACTTCACCTCGCGGATCCCGTGGGCCACCCTCGTGCGGTCTTTCACGCTCCTCGGCTCGCACGACACGTCACGCATCCGCACTCTTGTGGGCGGCGATCTGGCGCTGGTTCGGGCCGCGGCGGGGCTGTTGTTCACCATGCCCGGCACACCGATGGTCACCTATGGCGACGAGATCGGCATGCGCGGGCGCTTCGGTGAGGACGGCCGCCGCCCGATGCCGTGGCCGGCCGGGGACGGCACCCACGGTGAGACGTGGGACGAAGGGCTGCTCGCGGCATACCGGGATCTCGCCGGCCTGCGCCGCGGGTCGGTCGCCTTGCTCCGGGGCGGCCTGCGCTGGGTGTATGCCGCCGGCGACGCCCTCGTCTTCCTGCGCGAGGCGCCGGGGGAGACGGCGCTCGTGCACGTCGCGCGCGCGGCGCATGACCCGGTGCGGATCGACGTGCGGGACCTGCTGGGGATCTCGGACAGCATGGTGGGATTCGGTGGCGGGGGGGAGTTGGAAGCGTTTACGCTCACCCTTGGCGCCACCGGGCCTGACGTGTCGGTCCGGATCTGGGCGACGGGGACCGGGGGGTCGAACGGCTGGGGAGGGAGGTAGGCGATGGTGCGCGCGCGGCAACGGGATATTGCCCAGGCTGCGGGGGTGTCCGAGGCAACGGTGAGCCGGGTGCTCAACGATCATCCCGGCGTGTCCGAGGCCACCCGACAGTCGGTCATGGTCGCGCTGGACGTGCTCGGCTTCGAGCGACCGACCTACCTGCGGCGCAAGAGTGTTGGCCTCGTGGGGCTCATCCTGCCGGAGCTCACCAACCCGATCTTCCCGGCCTTCGCGCAGCTCATCTCGACAGCCTTGGCCCGTCGCGGCTTCATCCCGATCCTCTGCACGCAGACGGCCGGTGGCGTCCACGAGGACGACTACGTCCAGCAGTTGCTCGACCATGGGGTCGCCGGGATGATCAACATCTCCGGCCTGCACGCCGACTCCGACTCCAAACCTGGCCGCTACTTCCGACTGCGCGAGTTGGGTATGCCGCTCGTCCTGGTCAACGGGGCGATCGACGGGCTCGATGTCCCCACCATCGCCAACGATGATGTCGCCGCCATCGAGATGGCGATCGCCCACCTGACCGAGCTGGGGCACGTGCGGATCGGGTTGGCGGCCGGCCCCGATCGGTTCATCCCGGTGATCCGCAAGTTGTGGGGCTTCCGAGGGGCGATGGCGCGGCATACCTCGTTGAGCCGGGCCGAGATCGACGACCTCATCGTCCACGAACTCTTCACGGTCGACGGGGGAGCGGCGGCTGCGGCGCGGTTGTTGGACCGTGGCGTCACGGCTATCGCCGCGGCCTCGGACCTCATGGCGTTGGGAGCGGTCCGCGCTGTGCGAGCCCGTGGGCTGCGGGTGCCGCAGGACGTCTCGGTGATCGGCTACGACGACTCACCACTCATCGCGTTCAGCGATCCGCCGCTGACGACGATCCGCCAGAACGTCACGGCGATGAGCGAAACGGCCGTCAACTCCTTGGTCGAGATCATTGGGGGGTCGGACTCCCGGGCCAAGGAGTTCACCTTCCGGCCCGAGTTGGTGGTGCGTGGCTCGACGGCGCCGTGCGTCGTGCAGGCGCGCGAACGGCATACCCCTCGGGCCCGGCGGCTGCGCGCTGCGAAGGTGAGCGACGAACGGCCCTGAACGGGAATTCGCGTGATGCTAACGCTGGCCTGAGTCGTCGCGGGGGTCTACGGTCCGGGTATGAAGATCTCCGACGTGCTGCGTAACAAAGGGACCGAGGTCGTCACGATCCGGCCTGATGAGACCGTCTCCCGCCTGCTCGAAGCCCTCGCCGAGCATCGAGTCGGCGCGCTCGTCGTCAGCCCGGACGGTGCGGCCGTTGCCGGGATCGTCAGCGAGCGTGACGTCGTTCGCCATCTGCACCAGCGGGGTGCCGCGGTCCTGGTCATCCCGGTGAGCGAGATCATGACCGCCGACGTGACCACGTGCACCGCGGACGACTCGGTGGAGTCGTTGGCCCACACGATGACTGATCGTCGGATCCGCCACGTGCCGGTCGTCGCCGAGGGTGCCCTGGTGGCCATCGTCAGCATCGGCGACATCGTCAAGCACCGCATCGACTCGCTGCAGTCCGAGCGTGACCAACTCGTGGAGTACATCCAGCAGTAAGCGGGCGGCATACGCGGATCGTGTGGCCGGGACTCCCGGTGGGGACGTTGGGGCCACCCGATCTCGGTGAGGCGACACGCCGAGCATGCCAACGGTAGGGGTGCCCTCACCTACCGTTGTCCCATGACGGCCGAGACCGAGGCGCTCTCTGAGCGACTGGGCCCCTACCGCCTGATCCAACGGATCGGCGAAGGGGGGATGGGCGTTGTCCATCTGGCTCTCGACCCGCATGGGCGCGCCGTCGCCGTCAAGGTGTTGCGGCCGCACGTCGCACACGATCCGGAGGCACGCGCGCGGCTCGAGCGTGAGGTCGCGACCCTGGCCCGGATCCGGCATCCGAGGGTCGCGCCGATCATCGACTGCGACCTGTCGGGGGACCGGCCTTTCGTCGTCACGCGGTATATCGCCGGTGACGCCCTCGATGACCGGGTCGACACTCGTGGGCCGCTGTCGGCCGGCGACCTGTTGCTCCTGGCGCGTGGGTTGCATGGCGCGCTGGAGGCGATCCACGCCGTCGGGGTGGTGCACCGGGATCTCAAGCCGGGCAATGTCCTGCTGGAGGACGACGGGGAGCCGGTCGTCATCGACTTTGGCATCGCCCATGTGGCTGAGGACCCTCGGTTGACCGCGACGGGGCTGGTCATGGGGACGCCGGGGTATCTGTCGCCCGAGGTCATCGAGGGGGCTGCTGTCACCGCTGCCACCGACTGGTGGGGGTGGGCCGCGACGTTGGCCTTCGCGGCGACCGGGCGCCCGCCGTTCGGTCGGGGCTCGATGAACATCGTCCTCACGCGCGTCCGCGCCGGCAACAGTGACCTTGAGGGGGTCGACGCGCGGCTCGAGCCGCTGCTGTCGGCGGCGTTGTCGCCGCGCCCCGACGATCGCCCACCGGCAGAGATCGTTATGGCTGCGCTCGAACGTTATGCCGCCGGTGGGTTCGCTACCGACGTCATGCCGATCCACGGTGGTGGTTTGGGTGTTGGGGGTGTTGGGGCGGCTGGGTCTGGTGGGCCGGGTCGCTCGGTGGCGCCACGGCATACCGCCGTCTTGCCGACCCAACCGCCCACGGGCGCGCCTTACCCCGTGCCTCCGCCCGGACCGGCTCCTGCCGCGGGGTATGCCGCGCCTGCCGCGGGGTATGGCGGACCGGCTGTTGGGGGGTATGCCGCGCCTGCCCCTGGTTATGCCGGACCGGCGCCCGCGGGGTATGCCGCGCCCGCGCCAGCCCCCGGTTATGCCGGGCCCACTCCTGGGGGGTATGCCGCGGCGCCCGTCCCGTGGCCGAGCAAAACCACGGGCAAATCAGTTGGCAAACTTTTG
>ERZ724517.947-NODE-947-length-16819-cov-6.589597_pt1 | contig 16819 bp, 15 predicted proteins | sample MGYA00376050_ERZ724517 | MGnify/ENA primary metagenome ERZ724517 (study PRJEB28724, sample SAMN07190886) | activated sludge metagenome | isolation source: activated sludge of sewage treatment plant in Hong Hong | place: USA: Christiansburg, Virginia | collected... | reverse complement strand
GAGATGCAGTTTAAACTTGAAGAAAAAGAAAAAAGAATTGACAATAAGTACGAACAACTCGATGCAGAAAAGATGAAACTTGAAGCAAAAGGTCTCGATCTTGAAAAACTTATTGATGAAGCTACAACTAAACTTAGTGAAGTAGCTGGTCTTAGCAAATTAGAAGCGAGAGACGAACTTATGAAATCAATTGAAAAAGAATATAGTGATGACTTGGTGAATAGTATTACTAAATTTAAATCACTGTACGAACAAGATATTGAAAAAGAAGCAGTAAATCTGCTCAGCAAGGTCATCCCAAGAGTGGCAACAATCAATACTTCTGAGTTTACAATTACTACGGTTGATATACCATCTGAAGACATCAAAGGAAAGGTGATTGGAAGAGAAGGTAGAAACGTAGTATTTTTTGAAAAAATAACAGGAGTAGAGCTGATTATCGATGACACTCCACTCATTATCAGATTATCAAGTTATGATCATGAAAAAAGATGGATTGCTACAGAAGTACTCAAAAGCATGATCAAAGATGGTCGTATCAACCCAGTATATATTGAAAAAACATACAATGACTTGGTAGCTAACTTCGAGAATTTATTACTCGAGAAAGGTAAAGAAGCTCTCAATATATTGGGAATGCCTCCTCAACATGCAGATATTACAAAATTAGTAGGGCAGTTTAACTTAAGATATTCTTATGGTCAGAATCTATGGATACATAGTGTTGAAGTTGCAAAAATGTGTGAAATGCTTGCAAATGAAATGGGACTAGATGGAAGTTTAGCCAAGAAAGCAGGACTTTTCCATGATATTGGTAAGGTAGTAGCTCAAGAATGAGAAAGTCACACCGTAGTAGGTGGTGAAGTATTGAGAAAATATAGCTACGATGAAGTTACAGTAAATACTGCAGAAGGACATCATCATGATATTCCTATGATTTCTCCAATTGGTTGGATAGTAGCGGCTGCGGATGCAATCAGTGCCAGTCGTCCTGGAGCAAGATTCAATAGTAAGAACTTCTTCATCGAGAAGATGAATGCTATGGAAAAACTTATTAGCGAACATAATGGAGTAGATAAAGTGCATATTATGCAAGCTGGTAGAGAGATCATGATTTTTGTAAATCCAAATGTTCATGACGACCTTGAAACAGAAAAACTCCTCAAAGAAATTGGTAAAAAAGTAGAAGAACAACAAGATTTCCCAGGTATGATTAGAGTAGTAGGTATTAGAGAGAAAAAAATAGTGAGTTATTTGAAATAATATTTATTGTGTAAATACTAAATCTATGTGACATTATGCAAACTTTTTTGCAAATATACAGTTAAATCAGTTTATAGAGCATCATAAAGCGTGGGATATTCATTCAATTTTAAAAGATACGTATCCATCAGAACTAGCTAAAAACTTAAATGAGCAGTTTAGAGAAAATTTCTATTTACTTAGTGGTGACGATAAAATTTTGATTGAAGTAAATGAAGATACAGATGATGTAGAGGACATGCAACCTTTATTGAAGAAAACTGCGTATGCTGCTATGGATAAAACGATTGATGAGTTGGGACTTTCTCCTGCAATAAGCTCAGCTTTGAAAAACAGCACTTACAAAAATACTATAGAAAATAATCTTATAAACTTACATTTTAAAATCATTGAAACACTAGAAGGTGAAGAAGAAATATACTTAGGTCTAACTTAAAAAAAATATCATTTATTATCTTACTCGTAATATGTTTGATAAACTTGACCTTTGAACAGATAGCAATCTCAATAAAGAGAGTTTACAAAATATTAAAAATTACCTACTAGAAAATAATCATTTTCTTTTTTCATTTAAGTATGGTGATAGATTGATGGCGTCAATTACCGATTGGAGTGATATCAACTTAATCCTCTGATCTCATCATACTATTCAAAACTGGCGTGTTATAGATTCAAGTGAGCAAATTTATACTGATATCATCAATGATATAAAAAATTACTATGATAATCATGCATCAGAAAATATAGCTCAATGCCTTTGCCGATATCTAGATAGTAAATCTGAAGATCAAGAAGTATACATTCCTTTATGAAAAAAACTTAGTAGTGAGTACTAAGTTTTTTAATCCTTATATATTATAAGAAGACTTATTATCTAATCGTTAGCATTCTTCTCTTAGTGATAACTTTCTTTCCTCCTACTTTAACAATTGATGGAGTAATAGTTGGAGTAACTACCGTATTGAGATTAGCTGTAGAAGCTGGTGCATCAAGAATACTAATCTTCTTTGCTTGTAACAGTGAAAGAAGTTTCTTTCTTGTTTGTGTACCATAATAACCACAGTATTGATCATCTGCTGCTAAAGCTATATTATCTTGTTGGAATTTACATAATGCTTGTTTGAGAGCTGGTCAAAAAGTCTGATTGAGAACATGATCACCGGGTAAATAATTGAGTTGTTTCATGAATCCTTGAAGGTAATATACCGTCGATCAAAAACTTCCTTCTTCCATGTTTAAACTCCATAACATTTGTTTACTTGCTTTATCCCAAGTAGGGTAGTCACTTCGATCAAAACTTTGTGGTGTGAGGTTGAAACCTTCAGGGCAGATTGTTCCTGTAACTTTTTTGGAACCTCGCGAGAGAGCATTTACCAATCATTGTAAGCCATATCCAGCCCACACATCGATAACATCATAATCGTCTGTAGAAACAATTGCAGATCCTCTATCATAGATTCCTCCCAGTCCCAATCCTGGAATTTCTACCGTAGTTCCAAAAGGGAATTTTTTTGGCCCAGCTAACATCCCATTGAAAGTTTCTCTACCAGAAGCTCCATGCTGATTTCCTCAGTTTATTTTTTTTTCTGTAACAAAATCTCCATTGAAGTATACTCCTTGAGTTATTTGAGGGGTATAGTAAGCAGTAACTTTCAATAATCTTTCATAACATCCGGTAAGTTCCACATTTGAACTTGCAGATGCAGAGCTAGGAAGTAAAAGAATTCATAATCAGAAGACTGTTAATGCGCTAGCGATATACGTTTTGTTTGTAAATTTCATAATAAACTACTAATAATTTAAATATTTTTAGTCTAGTATAAAAGTAACTATTTGGAAGTTCATTGCAAATTTGGAGGAAATTGCAGTCAGAAAGGTGAGAAGAATAGATTTTCGCTTTTTTTCCGTCTTCAAATTATTACTACATAGAATATGTTGAATGAAAAATATAACTATTGTTTTCTAGATTTTGAAACTACTTGATTGAGTCACGAAAGAGATGATATTATCCAAGTAGGTTTGATCATTAGCAATCATCAATTGCAAATCCAAGAACATTTCACGAGCTTTATCAATCCTGGTTATGAAATTGAGAAGTTGAAGACTATTGTTTCCTATACCACAGGAATTACTACGGATCAAATTCAGTCAGGTATAAGTATTGAAGATTTCAAAAATCAGTTTATTTCTATTACTTCAAAGTTTGAAAAACCTCTCGTGTTTATTGGTCACAATGTAAACTTTGATATCAAATTTCTCAATAAGTACTTCAATGAAGATTCTACAAATTTTGGAGAGCTTTTCATAGATACTATGGAGCGATCTAAAGTTTTTATTCATTATCCGCCTAGTTTTAGTTTGGATATTCTCTATCCATTGGTAAGAGAACAGATGGGTGCGGGATATTTTCAATCTTTATCAAAAAAAGTAGATCTTGAAGATATTCAGAATCATGATGCTTTATCGGATTGCCTGATTTGTATAGGTATTATACAATATTGCCTGACTAAAATTCATTCTGTAACTGCAAGTTTTCCAATTGCTTCCAAGATTCTTGCTAAAGCAGATATGTGGTTCTTAAGCCAAGAACATTATAAGAATGTTAGTACAAGTTCTGAAAAAGTTCCTCTTCTAGATTTTCCTAAAAAGCCACAATCTACCAATATTGTAGATACGGAAGGAGATTTTGATAAATTTGCAAATGGCGCTAAACTCTATTATGGTAATCTTCCTCTCGAGCAAGTTATCAGAAAATCAACAGCTCTCGGGAAAACGATTATCTGTACCAACTCCAATCAAAAGCTCAATATTATAAAAACAAAGGCAAAAATAATGGGATTGCATGATATTAGTTTTATGAAAGAACAACAACAAGTAGATAAAAATAAACTGAATAAGGTATTTAGCAAGGAGAAGCTGGAACTTACTGAAGTATGGTTTTTCATCAAATATTGTTCTCACAAACTGCAAGGATTGGGCTTATTGGATCTCAATACGCCTATGGATTATAAGATATACAACTATATTAGAGAGGATGTTAAAACCTCAAAATCTTCATTGATTTTAGCGACTCATGCTGCTTTGTTTTCTCTTTTGGAATCATGAGAGTATGCAGATTATAAAATATTATTCTTGGATTATGAACGACGATATACTTCTTATATCAAATATAAAAGTACTGCTTGGGATCCGGTTAATTTTGCAAGAGTATTGGATAACTATCTTTATAAATTTACACACGATGAAGAGAATGAAAAAAGAGAATTCATTCAAGTGCTGGTAAGTAAGGTAGACATGTTCTGCTCATTTTTATTCATGGAGACGAGTAAATATATTATTAATGTAAAACAAGATGGGCAGGGGAAGCATGATTTGTGAGTAATAGAAGGAAAAAATGAATTTTCTAAATCTCTGAGTCTGTATGAATCAATTGGAATTTTATTTGAAGAGAAAAAAGAGATTCTTTCTCCAGAAGATAGCCTGATTATTCACAATCAAATTGAAAAGATAAAACTTACTATCGAAAATATTAGCTATGCTAGACTCAACTCTTATTCAGAATATATTCAATATACCTACGCACTCAGTAATAACTACGTAGATTATAGTGAGTTTATGCATCTATTTAAAGATCGTCATTATTACTTCCTTTCCAATCGGAATACTACTTTTGAAATATTGGAAGAAAAATTAGATTCTATACACTGAGAAAACAGATCTGATGTTGTTGAAATAGAGAAAGTGGAAGAACTTGATAGTTTGAAAATCCAAGATACTGTGTTTATTCTCAATAATAATCCCACCAAAGCAAAGAAGATATTTGAGCATCTGCAAGGAGAACAAACATCCAAAACTCATAAAATCCTTGTAGAGAATGTTACAGGCGGAAGAGGCAAAAATATCAGTATGGTTAAAAGAAATAATCAGTGGATATTGGTAGGGGGTTATGATCTGATTCTGCAATGTATCCATGAGAGAATATATCCTCAGAAGATTGTGATATTTGAAACTCTGGGTCTATTACACCAACAAATTATTAGTGATATCACCTATCGAATGAAACAAGGAGTTCACAATTAATAGTATTTGATTTTTTATCTAGGATGCTTATTATGCCTAATAATTAATCTCTCATCAGTTTATATTTCATATTCCTCACCATGAAGCTTCAAATAGATATTCCTCAAAGATATGCAAAACAAAGAGCACATACTGCTACTCATATTTTACATAGTGAATTAGCGAGTATTTTTCCTCAAACAAAACAAGCTGGATCACTCGTGGATGAAGATATGCTAAGATTTGATTTTTACGCAGATAGATTATTGGATGAAGATGAAATAAGCAGAATAGAACAACATATCAATGCAGTAATTTATGAAGGACATGAAGTAGTGGTGCAAGAAATGAAAAAAACTGATGCTGAAAATCTAGGAGCAAAGATGTTTTTTGAAGATAAATACGGAGACATAGTAAGAGTAGTACAGATCAAAGATTATAAAAGTATTGAATTGTGTGGGGGAACACACGTGGCTAATACCAAAGAAATCTGATCATGTATTATAATCTGACAACAGGCGGTGGCAAGTGGTATCAAAAGAATCACAGCATATACAGGGCCAAAATGCTTACTCGCACTTCAAGAAAAAAATGCAGTACTCAAACTTGTAGCAGACAAACTCTCATGTAAGGTTCCTCAGATTGAGGAAAGAATTGAAAAAACTCTCAAGGAACTCAAAGATAGTAAAATCGCCATTGGCATGATTCAAGATAATTTAATAGGAGGTTTAAAATTTGAAAAAATAACTAAAGATAATATCTCATACAATCACTGTATTATAGATTCTGATACACTTTTCGGAATCTTCTTGAGTCCAAGTATCCTTACAGAAGCACTCAACAAATCGAAAGCTGATCGACCAGAAAACTATGTCTTCCAGTTTGATCAAGGATTCTTGATTTATTCTAACCCAGGACAAGCAAAGCTTTTGATGCAAGCTTTCGGATGGAAGGGTGGTGGTAATGAGCAACTCTGCCAAGGTAAGATCTCATAAAGTACAAAATGTAAAGTTTATTATAGCTTGAAAACAATATTTACATAAGTATGGTTAAGATACTTCAGGTTTGGTGAGCCCTTTATAAATCCTAACACTTTTTGTAGGAGTTGGATAATATTTCTACGCAAGTAGGGAACAATACTCCATTATTACATTCTTAGGTTATTTGTACTTGGTTCCACGGATTTGGGGTTTTTTTTATTGATAGTGAATTTTAAATAGTTACTAAGATAATATGATTAAGAAAATACTCATCCATTCCTATCTTCAGATTATTAATAATGGTAGATTAACAAAACTTATCTTGTTCACTCTTTTTGCACATAGTTTTATTTTTGTACTCACGATTCTTTACAATGTTTATTTTTACGTGGAGAATGAATTTACGCTCAACACATCAAGTGAGGTTATCAACTATATTTTCAATTTATTAAACTTTGATAACATAGGTATTACAGCTGTAATCGTGTTGATAGTTCTTTTCCTATGATACTTTGTAATTGGTCCGATTGGTGAGTGCGCTATTGTACATTATCTTCATCACAAACATAAACTTTCTCAGTCTCTGGCATTTGGATTCAATAACTTCCATCATGTTGCAAAATTTGAAGGAATGACTTTTGTTTTCAATATTGTGATGTTTTTAAATATCTTGAGTAAAGTTTTTATCTATGAAATGGATAATAGCTTCGTATTGAGCCTTATGTTTCTATGGTTTTTGATGGTAGTTTTTGTGACTTTCTTCTTTCAGTATACCAAGACCATCATTCTTATAGAAGAAATTCCTGTGTTTGATGCTATAAAAAAATCTATGCGTTTGAGCGTAGAAAATATTTGAACAACTGTAAAGCTAGTAGGTATTAGTTTGATTTTCAGTATGAGGCTGATTTTTAATATTCTATTTATAGTCTGAATTCCGCTCGCTGCAATCTTCTTATTGCAAATGTTTAATATAGTGGGGTGATTCGCCGATGGTTTGGTCTACTTTATCTTCTTTAGTTTACTGCTTTTCCTAGCATACGTGAATACACTTATTGAATGATATTTCAGAGTATTTTGGTACCTTGCGTATCAGTATATTATGGGCAATGAAGATCAGCTCCACAAACTTGGGCTGTATAATTCTCCATCGGGAGGTTTATTTGACGATCAAGATCTAGAACAAGCTCAGGAAAAAGATTTTAACTAAATTTTATGGCCCACTAACTTTTAAATCCATATCTTGAATCAAAATTTTCTTTGTGAGTCATTCTATCTCCAAAATTTTGTATAATATCCGAAAGTTTATTTTTGATACTATGTGACTTTTCATTGTGTTTATCAAAGTTTCCAATAGCTTCTTGCCGTCATGTTTTAGCAAAACTAGCATATGCTTTTATCATCGTGTATGAGTTTTTTTGCCAAAGATATACAAAATTTTCAGAACCAAATAAATTATCAAGTTCCGTTTTATAGATATCTAAATAATTTCGGCTAACCTTTTTGTTGCCAGTTCTTTGCATGATAAGTTCTCCAGCTTTAATTCCTTTCAATAGATGCGCTCCAACGTGCTTATCTTTTTCTAATAAATTTTTTAAAGAGTCATAAAAGGTGCTATTATTGAGAGTTGTGTTAAATAAATCCTCTGTTCGTGTAGAGCAAGAAAATATCTGTTTGTAATCATCCATTACGTATAATAGTGTTTCTTGTAGCTGTTTTTTTACTTCTTTAATATTTATATTATTTTTCAGAGTTGGTGTGGTGTTTATTACTTTTATCAATGATTCCGTGTGAGCTTTACAACCCAATAAAGTAAACATATAGAGTAAAGAATTTTCCTTAAATTGTGAATGAGGGAGAATAAATTCTTCATCTTCATTGATATCATATATCTTTTGATAAGCTATTTTTTCGTAAGCTGAAACAACTGATTGCGCTCTTACTACTAATTCTTTACCAAAAAAGCTTAGTTTATCTGCAGCAACTTTGTCCACTAGTCAGTAGGGGGATTTAAATATATTATTTGGCTTTCAATTCATTTTGCTTTTATACGATTATAAAGTCAATATTTTATAGGAAAAAAATATCATTTTGCAATGATATCTTTAGGAAAATAATACAATTTAAAGGAGTCTAATCTTTCTTTGGTGCCGAGTATCCAAGCCACAATCCGTAAAATAACATCAATGGTCGGATTACCATTTTGTCAGCCAATGAATGCAGTACTAATCCACATATAGCGAGAGCAAGAAGTCAGATATTGCAAGATAAGAGAACAAGTCTTTGGTTATCTCGGTGTAGTACTTGAGTATCTTGGAAATATGTTCTTGCTTTATTCCAGCCTCCACGAATGAATCCATTAACAGTAAGATAAACATAACCCACTAATCGTGCAAGGAAACCAAAAATACCATATTCTATCCATATTTGAAGGTACTGATTTTCAGGGTTGAAACCAATTCCAAGTTGATGACTTGCTGGTCCAGCCGATCATGCTCCGAGTCATGAGATCCAAGTAGTTTTGAGGATTTCTAGTGATTCATAGAAAGCATTGATATGCCCAGTATTACTAAAGCTTCTTCCAGACCCAAAGATTTCATAATAAAACTTTCGTCCCACAAGTGCTCCAAGTCCCACTACAGGAATCAGAATATATTTTAAATATTTTAATGCAAATTTACCATATAGCAATGCTGCCAAAAGTGTCGTTTCTAATATCCATACTCACCATGCTGATCTTGAGAATGTAGAGAAGATATTGAGAACGTATAATATTCAGAAAAATATTGCTTCCGATTTTGAAGCTTTTCTCAAATAGAGTAAGAAGAAGAATGGCCAGAAAGCAATAAGGTAAAAACCGTAGAAGATAGGCCTTTCCCATAAAAATTGATTTCTTGGTGCTCCATGATCCAATGCAGCATAATATACCGCTGGTGGCTTTTCTCCTAGTGCTCATTCATATACGTTCTTATCATAACCAACCAATTTTAAAGCTCATGGGATGCTGCTTATCACAAAATATCGTATAAGTCCTATTCATACCAACCATTTTATAATTTGGAGATAGGTTTTAGTAATTTTTTTGATCTCTGCTGCAGGAATTATTTTAGCAATTTGATAGGCTAAAAGTAGGAGGACAACCCATACAAAGTCATATCTAAAAGCAATGATATAATGACCAAGCGAGCTACTAAATGCACTAGCTATAAGTGTTACTGCGATAATTATTCAGAAACCTTTCAGTAAGCGCATGAAGTATGTATCTTTTTTGAGGATTCTTAGCCAGCCTTTGAATCCATAGCTTGCAATGTTATAATATATGACTCATATGATAAGTAAAAATATCATAATTTCTTTCCACAATGCTAATACACTAATCCATGGTTTTCCTATTCCTACAACGAACTGCAAGAAATTTATTCCAATAAAGTGGATAATGAGACCAAAAATAAGAATACTGACTCCGTAGCTCAGGAATTTTGGTATTTTGTTTAGTAACTTAGTAGACATCCAATACTATTAGTAAATTAATAAATTATGAATTTAGATTATTGTCACCTTCTTTTTCATTATTCAGTTTATTCTTGTTTCTCTTCCATATAATCCAGGCTATCAAAGCTATACCTAATATTACTACTAAGGGAAGCATGATATGTTCATATTCTTTTAGATACTTGGTAATACCTTCCCATCTTTCTCAAAGTCGATAACCAATAACCACCAAAAATACAGTCCATACGGCAGTACCACTGAGCGTATACCAAAAAAATAACCAAAAATTCATTCTTGCACTTCATGCTGGTATTCCGATAAATGCCCTTGCGCCTGGAACAAATCTTCAAAAAAATACGATATGCTTATCATTTTTTTCAAATACTTCATAGAGATCTTCGATATATTCGGGTTTCATAAAAAAATATTTCCCATATTTAGCTACAATGGTAGTGAGTTTTTTTTTACTCAAATATCTTCCCAACCAGTAATAAGGCAGATTTCCAAGTGTACTACCTAGAGAACAAACTATGATAACCAAGAATAAATTAAGTTTCCCAGTTCCTGCAAGAAATCCTCCAAGTGGCATTATTAATTCACTAGGAATAGGAGGAATAAGATTTTCCAAAAAGGATGCGAAAAACAAACCACCGTATCCAAATTGATAAATAAGATCTATAAGCTGATTTCATAACGTCTCAAACATAATATTGTAGGAAAAATGATTAAATTTTTGGAGAATAAATAATTATATTATATATTTATACATTCTTTGTAAAGAGTTAGAGTAGTGTTTATTTCAACTCACTTATCAAATAATTTTACTCTTTGCGTTCATGCATTCTTTAACTCTTCTTGTATATCAACATTTTTACTTACTCCTTGAATCAACTCACTCATATTTTCAATACTATTAGGATCAAAATAAAGTGCTGCACCAGCACCAACTTCGAGAAAAACATTGATATGTGAGCATACTACTGCACATTTTCCAGCCCACGCCTCCAAGATTGGTATCCCAAATCCTTCTGCCAAACTAGGATATACAAAACAAGCCGCTTTCTCAAATAAGTAATATTTTAATGATTCATCGCCGCTCATTTGGTGAATAAAGTTCTCAATATTTAGCTCCTTATGCAGATTCTTTTCACTTTCACTGAAACTTTCATGACCAAGACAAATACACTGTAACTCTTCTCCCAAGAGGGGAGCAACTGCTTGCACAAAAGCTTTAAAGTTCTTATAATCAGCAGCCCTTTTCCCAATAAAGAGCATAAATTTCTTTATATTGAGCTTCTCAAGCAGATTATCAGTTTCTTGTTTATGAATACTTTCGTTTTGTAATTGAGAAATATGAGAGATATCTACAGAATGATAGATTACTTTTATCTTATTTTCATCCAGAGTAGGGTAGTATTGCAAGAGATCGCTCTTTGTTTTTTTGGAAACACATATGATGGAGTTTGCTTTTTCTCATAAGGATTGAATGCCATGTTCAGCATAGTCACACAATTGGAGATTGAGGAAACCAGATTTGAGATTTTGAGTCTTATGATTGAGGTCATAGACATTGAATACAAAAGGGATATTCTTCTTCTTAAGGATATCTATGAGATAAGGATCGAACAAGGTAATGTGCACAAGATCTACTCCCTCAAGGATTTTATCCACATTATTCAAAAATCTATATTTATTGCACCAAAAAACTAAGTTTTGTCTGCCTTTGAAAGGCGTATCTTTAAGAAAAGTCGATACGTTTCTTTTTTCTGATCATAAAATATCTATCCCAGTCTTGAGAGTTTGTAGCAGATAATAGTTGTGAGTTCGCCATACAGGAACTATTACTTCATGCCCTTCCTGCACAAGATGAGTCATGAGTTCTGTGTAGTATTTGCTCATCCCTCCCATTACCTCAAGAGAAAAAACTTGATGATCAAAAAGTATTTTCATAAGATCTAATAAATAATCTGAATAATGGCTTAAATTACTAGTATTTACTATATAAAATGACATTCCAATTACAATCAAAATTATTATACTAAGCTCATATTATGACTTCACAATCTTTAAAAACTACTATTGATTCTTCGGACTCAATTCAATATGCAGTATACTTGCAAGGACTTACAGAAGAAACAGTAAGAAAGATTTCTTCTGATATTGGAGAACCAGAATGGATGCTGGAACACAGACTCAAATGTCTGGATATTTTTCATGCTAAAGAATTGCCTTCACGAGGTCCTGATCTCAGTGGATTAGACTTAAATACTATCGTATACTATGCAAGACCAGAAAAAGGATACACAGGATATACAGATTCTCGAGAGAAAGTACCACAAGATATCAAAGATAAATTCGCAAGACTGGGCATTCCTGAGGCTGAAAAGAATTATTTAGCATGAGCGGGAGGTCAGTATGATGCGGAAATGGTCTATCATAAACTTAAAGAAAAATATGCCGATCAGGGAGTAATTTTTGATGATATGAGTAATGCTTTGAGAGAACATGGAGAATTGGTACGTAAATATTTTATGAAGTTGGTTCCTGGTACCGATCATAAGTTTGCTGCTCTTCATGGTGCAGTATGGTCAGGAGGAACTTTCATTTATGTTCCCAAAGGAGTGAAGGTGAGTGAACCTTTACAGGCATATTTCCGTATGAATATGATGGGCGGTGGGCAATTTGAGCATACTCTGATCATTATTGAGGACGAAGCAAGCTGCGATTACATAGAAGGATGTAGCGCTCCAAAATATGATAATAAGTCTATTCATGCAGGTTTGGTAGAAATATATGTAGCTAAAAACTCAAGAATGAGATATAGCAGTGTAGAAAATCGAAGTCTCAATACCTACAATCTCAATACTAAGCGCGCTATCGTGGATGATGATAGTGTTATGGAATGGATTGGGGGAAACATGGGTTCAGGAACTACGATGTTGTATCCTTGTACTATTCTCAAATGAGCGAGAAGTAAAGCAGATCATATTGGGGTAGCAGTAGCTGCAGCAGGACAAAATCAGGACGTAGGTTCCAAAATTATTCATATTGGACCCTATTCTAGCTCTACTATTATTTCTAAGTCTATTTCTAAAGATGGAGGAATAAATACCTATCGTGGCATTGTGGATATCAAATCTACTGCCATAGGGGCGACCAACAGCACGGAGTGCGATGCTTTACTTATGGATGATCGTAGTATTTCTACTACTATACCAGTGATCAAGGTGAACAACACTGACTCTACTGTTGCGCACGAAGCTTCAGCAGGTAAAGTAGATGAGCTCATGATATTTTATCTAATGAGCAGAGGAATTAGTGAGGAAAAGGCGCTTGCTATGATAGTAAACGGCTTCATTTCTCCGGTTATTAAGAAACTCCCTCTAGAATATGCATGAGAATTAAATAAACTGATTGAAATGGAAATGGAATGAAGTATAGGTTAGGAAGCACTTTATATCACTAATATAGCAATTTGGACAACTGTTATGGCTCTCTAGCCCAAAAGAAGCTTGATAAGCAGATCATGAGAATCGCTGAAAGATCAGATATTCTCAAATTTCTTGATCCTACAAATAAGTTTGAAGAACTTCAAAAATTTATAGACGCAAAAGGGGATTACAATCCTCAGTTCACATACAGTACAGACCATGTAAAAATACTCGAGGAAGTAGGTTTATATATCAACAAACTCAAAGCTAAAACTCTCAAACTCAGGGAAAACAATGAAATCAAACAACTCATGCTCGACAAGTGCGATGAGATTTTGTGTAAGTTTGATCTTTTACAAGCCTACCACGATCAAGATTATGATGCTATTCTTACTCTCAATACTCAACTTTTCGGAACAATAAAAAACTACACTACACTTCCTACAGATTATGCAGCGCTCGAAAAGCGTTTCTGATTATCTTATCAATCATTATTTGAAAATACTGGAATAAACCCTGTAGAGACTTTGAGTCAAAAACAAGTTAAGGAATTAGTGATCTATCATATTCAATCAGTAGGATTTAGTTCCTATAGTATACAATTTGGGAACTTTGGTAATACTAACATGCAAGTAAGAATTGGTCCTAAACCTGTAATGTACATCCACAAGAAGGAAACCTACAAAGCCTTTGATGTGTGTGTGAGTATCTTACATGAAGTATACGGCCATCTTGCTAGATATAAGAATGGAATCAATTCAGACTATCATATCCTCCAATGAGGTACTGCTTATTACCTGAGTACGGAAGAAGGATTGGCTGTGTTTCAAGCTGCCAGAGTAGAATGATTTCAGAAAACTCGAGAAAGATTACAAAAATCTTACCAATACTTAGCTCAAACAGCTGATCATAACTGGAAACAACTTACTCAGATCTATTTTAAGAACGGTCGAACTAATCTGGAAACTATATTTTGGAGTATACTCAGACTCAAAAGAGGTATACAAGATACGAGTATTATCCATCCTGGGACAGTTTTTTACAAGGATAAGGTTTATAGTGATGGATATTATCACATTCTCTCCTATTTTGCCGATCAAGTCAATAATAATGATTTGAAGTGAAACTCTTCTACTAAGCTCGCTTTGGATGATATTATTATGATCTGAAGGATAAAAGTGGAGGATATCCAAAAAATCCCTTGTATTTTGGGTGCAAGTCAACTATAATGCAGTGATGTAATTATATGCATCGTATTTATCCTGTATGATATTACACTCATGAAAACTTTATTAGAATTACTTAATCTTGAATTATTACAACAAGAAGAAGAAACTGAAGAAGAAGTAGTAGTACCTGGTACTGAAGAAGAAGAAGAGGAAGAAGAGGAAGAAGAAGAGGAAGAAACTGAAGAAGAAGAAATTGCATAATCGAGAAATTGTCGCTGAATAATGAGCCATAATATTTTCTATTGTAAAACCCAGAGCAATCTGGGTTTTATATTATAGCTAATTACCCTCTTAGCCTATATATGCTGAGTTTACTAAGAATGTGTTGAAATTAACTCCTATTAATATAATAGTAAAAGTATCATCTTCGTTGATGTTACTAATTATTGCGGGGTAGAGCAGTTCGGTAGCTCGCCGGGCTCATAACCCGGAGGTCAGTGGTTCAAATCCATTCTCCGCAATATTTTGATCTCTAGATAAACACTATATCAAAAAACTCACAATGATTTGTGAGTTTTTTATTTTATACAACTATATCCTCTTAATTCTTATTCGCGTACTGAATTTCTATGTTTTTACCCACTACCAACCCCTCTACAAGCTTTCTAAGTGCCTTTTGTACTATATTTCCCATCAAAGACTTAGATATTCCCATGAGATCAGCAGCCTCGAGGAGCTGTAGACCATCGACAAACCTCAGTCTCAAAGCCTCAACTTCATCATAATCAAGGCTAATTCTATCATCATGATCAGATCATCCTTCTATTTTTCGAATATTGAGGAGGGGAGCGCTACTAATATTTCTTGGTTTAGGATTTCTACCTCTACCAGTATAACTTATTTTTTCTTTTATAAATTTCATAACAGTCACAAATAAAATAAAAATAAATTTTAAATAAAAAATCATCTGATAAAGAGTGTCTGACACATTTATTTATGGAGTATTCCATAAATTAAACATATTATATCATAAATCAAATGATTCGTATTGTGGCGCTAACTATTATATCTCTACTTTGCGCAAGATAGATTATGCAAAGTAGCTTTAATGTTTTAACACGATATTTTATAACTCCAGCGATTAGTTTACCCTGCCAATATATGTATTATATGGCTAATAAGCCTTAGTTGGATTTCTTCTTTTAGATATATTTATTCTCATTTAAAATACAAAATAAAAATTATTATACCACTCTTTATCAGCTTATATCAGAAACTTATTACTGATAAGATGTCAACTATGTGTCCGGAGAGATAAAGTGACAGGGGACTACCCTACCATAATTATTGAAAGTGGCTTATAGACAGTGTTTTGTTTGTCTAAGCAGTTGTAATTGTAATTTAATACTCAATTATATGTTAAGTTAGTGCTTATTAAGCCACTACTACCCTTTCAATATATTACGCATTGTTTTTATTATTAATAATTAGCGATTCTGTAGAGCATTAAAGCCATTTCTCTTCTTGTAATGTTTACTTTATCTAGAGTGTTATAATCAAAGTTTAGTCCTCCTACTACACCATAATCTAAAGCCTTATTATAATATCCTTCATATCGTTTCTTACCTGATTCATCTAGGGATCAATCTTTAGTTCTTATCAATACTGCTATAGCTTGAGCTCTTGTAAGTTTATTCTGTGGATAAAATTTCCCTCCATCTCCTTTAAATATACCTAGACTTAAAGCTAAGAGTACATTTCCTTTTAAGGATTCAGAGATTTGTTTCAAATCACTAGGAGCCAATATTGAACCTTCATCCATATCTCTTTGTAATATTTTAAGAGCAAATTGAGTAAAGAATTTAGCTGCTTGTTCTCTTGTTAATTGTCCATCTCCATTAAAGTCATAAGCATTTTGAAAATCTGTTAAACTATTGTTATACATCCACAATACAGCTCTTTGAGTTTCAGAGTAAGATAGTCTCTTACCATTAAAGTACATGGTATTTCAATTCACATCAGTATAGTAACCATTCTCTTTACTAGCTCTTTCATCTACTTCAGTGGAATCTTTTAAGTATTTATTGTAAGTATTTATTCTATTTTGTGCAGAAGTTAATTTTCTTTCATAACTACTATATAGTAATTCCATTTCATTACTTTGTGCATTTGTTCTTATTAAAGGTAGTCAAGAAAAGGCTAATTTAAGTTTGTATTGTAAGTTTTCTAATTCTTCATTGGTTTTTACTTGATCTAGTTCATCAAGCACTTCTCTCATTTGAGTAAGAGCTACTGTAGCTCTTTGAACACTGTTTGTAATTTCTTGATCTGTTAAGGCATTTGTTTTAATTCACACTACCAATAAACAAAGTAGTACGCTGGCAACGAGTAATTTTTGCATTGGGTTAAAAAAAGTATAAATAAATTA
>ERZ724517.946-NODE-946-length-16834-cov-5.738900_pt1 | contig 16834 bp, 13 predicted proteins | sample MGYA00376050_ERZ724517 | MGnify/ENA primary metagenome ERZ724517 (study PRJEB28724, sample SAMN07190886) | activated sludge metagenome | isolation source: activated sludge of sewage treatment plant in Hong Hong | place: USA: Christiansburg, Virginia | collected... | reverse complement strand
ATTGAAGCGATGAAATTATTTAACGAAATTGAAAGCGAAGTAAAAGGTAAAATCGTTAAGGTATTGGTAAATGACGCTACTCCTGTTGAGTACGATCAACCTTTATTCTTAGTAGACCCGTCATAATTAGACGATGAGTCAATGAGGCAATTTGACAATGAGTGAAATTGCCTAATTATCATATTAACTAATTAACTAATTATTACGATGTTTAAAAAAATATTAATTGCCAATCGTGGCGAGATTGCTTTACGTGTGATAAGAACATGTAAGGAAATGGGAATTAAAACCGTTGCGGTTTATTCTACTGCCGATAAAGAATCGTTGCATGTTAAGTTTGCAGATGAAGCTGTTTGTATTGGGCCTCCGCCAAGTAAAGACAGTTACTTAAACATGGCAAACATTATTGCTGCTGCCGAGATTACCAATGCAGACGCTATTCACCCTGGTTATGGTTTCTTAAGTGAGAATGCTAAGTTTTCTGAAATTTGCCGCCAAAACAATATTAAGTTTATTGGTGCTTCTCCAGAGATGATTAACCAAATGGGAGATAAGAGTAACGCCAAATCAACGATGATTGCAGCTGGCGTACCTTGTGTGCCTGGTTCTGAAGGATTGTTAGAAAGCGCTGCTCAAGGCATGGAATTAGCCAAAGGTATTAAGTATCCTGTTATTATTAAAGCTACTGCCGGTGGTGGTGGAAAAGGGATGCGTATTATTTGGAAAGAAGAAGATTTTCAAAATGCATGGGATAGTGCTACACACGAAGCTACGGCTGCGTTTGGAAACGGTGCCATGTACATGGAAAAATATATTGAAGAACCACGCCATATCGAAATTCAGATTGTGGGCGATGCACACGGTAAAGCTTGCCACTTAAGTGAGCGTGACTGTTCGGTACAACGTCGTCACCAAAAATTGGTTGAAGAAACGCCTTCTCCATTTATGACTCCTGAGTTACGTGAATTAATGGGTGATGCTGCTGTGAAAGCTGCTTTATCTATTGGTTACGAAGGTGTTGGAACAGTTGAGTTTTTGGTTGATAAACACCGCAATTTCTATTTCATGGAAATGAATACTCGTATTCAGGTGGAACACCCAATTACTGAAGAAGTAATTAACTACGATTTAATACGCGAGCAAATTTTAGTGGCTGCAGGTGTGCCTATTAGTGGTAAAAACTACTACCCACAATTACACGCTATTGAGTGCCGTATTAATGCAGAAGATCCATTTAAAAACTTTACACCATCTCCAGGTAAAATAACTACTTTACACACTCCAGGCGGACACGGTATACGTGTTGACTCGCATGTGTATAGCGGTTATACAATCCCACCAAACTATGATAGTATGGTTGGTAAATTAATTACGGTTGCACAAACACGTGAAGAGGCGATTGCGAAAATGCACCGTGCTTTAAGCGAGTATGTGATTGAAGGTGTTAAAACAACTATACCGTTTCACATTAAATTAATGCAAAACGAGGATTTTAAAGCCGGTAATTATACCACCAAGTTTATGGAAACTTGGGATTTTAATAAAGCTTAATTTAAAAAAGCCTTTCGGAAACGGAAGGCTTTTTTGTTATATTTGATTAGCTGCTTTTAAGCATTTGTAAATGATTACAATCGTTTGTAATTAGCAAATGAGTCTTAGCGAGTAGTTATAGCCAATTTTAAAAACCATGACAGAGAAATTAAAACAAGATATTCTAGACTTTGAATTTCAAAAGATAACAAAGGAGGAATTACTTTCTAGGTTGCCCTTTTCTCTTGAAGATAAGTCAAAGGAATTAAGGCAAATCATTAAAGAGATCATTAATTCTAAAATTGGAAGCGAGGTTGAGTATGGTTTGACTTTACTGTGGCTATTAGAAGAAAACTATGAATTTACTGACTTACTCCATATTTTAATATTAGAACCTTGGCATAGCAGATATGAAGACATTATCCATTCACTGCAAGGAAGAAAAGACCCTGAAAGTGTTCCAATAATAAAAATTGCTATTCAGAATAAATATGAATATTTGGAATCATATGGAACAGGGACGGGACAATTTATAAGTCAGTGTGGACATGCTCTAAAAAGTATTGGTACAAAAGAAGCAATAGAAACAATTAAAGATTTGGCTGAAAACTCAAATGATCCAGTTATAAAAACGGAAATGAAGTATCGCCTTGGCAAAATAATTTCGCTAGACAATTCGACTAAATCTGAAAAGTAAAAAGATGGAGGGACTTCTGACAAAAAAACTGGCTATAACACAACCTACCAAAAATGCGGGCTGACATCAAAGCATTTGCAATAAATGCCGCTTCGCGAAAGACAATCATTTTGCATTGCAAATGCGTAGAAACATTTTATCTTTGTTATTAGTATTCGGTTGACAGATGCCTTGAACCGCACTTCTGGTAGCTCGAAAACGTTACCACTCACCGTTGACGAGAACCGACAAACTGTGTTTAGACAAATTTATCTTTCATTCCGTCGCGACAATTTCTTAACTAATCATTCCATCGTGTTGACCTCACTAAACTTGGCTGACCTAACCGCTGAATTTCCTAAACGTATCGACCTAACCGCAGACTTAAAACTTTTACATACATTGAATTAAAATAATATGCTTATTTTAGCATTACATAACTTAAGAGAATTTGATTTAAAAAAAGAAAGAAAATTATAACATTAGCGTTTGCTAATCGACCTGTAGCTGAAAAGTCGAAATTTCAATATACAACAGGGAAGTTTAAGCATACGCTCACGAAAAAGCGTGAGCGTTGCTTTACTTTGTTGTATAGGGCTTCGACTCCCTCAGCTACAAGTAATGGCAACTGTCTCACGCTGATTTTTTATATACCTACTTAGGGACAAAGTAGATTAACAAAAAATTTATCTATGAAAGAATTTCAAGCAAGTCGCCTCTCTGATGGAAACAAAGTAATGCCAAACACAATCAAAATAGACGATTTTGGAGTAACATTAAAAATCCCAGGAGTATTTAGTGGTAAAGAAAAAACAATTACTTATCACGAAGTTTCATCTGTTAACATTGAAACTCCAATGGTTGGTTTTTCAACAATTACTTTTAATACAATCGGCTTTGACCGTATTGTTGCCAAAGGTTTTTCAAAAGAAGACGCACACGAAGTAAAACAACTTTGTCAAAAAGGAATTCAAAATGCTCGTGGCGGTGGTGGTTCTATGAATATGGGCGGTGGCTCACAACAAGTTATTGTTCAACAAGCAAAATCTGCTGAACAAATTATGGCAGAAGCGGAAGCTGAAAAGGTAAAGCATCAAATTGAAATGGAGAAAGAGGAAGCGAACCATAAAAGAGAAATGGAGAAAAAAGCAGAAAGAGATAAATCTGACAAAGAATTTTTTGATGCAGTTAAAAAGCACTGGAAAATTTGGGTTCCAATTTTATTAGTTATTATAATTGCAATTGCTGGTGTTAAATATTTTAAAGCAAAAAATGCTAAAGAAAATGCTAAAGAGCAATTAGAACAACTAACAAAATTAAATGAAGAACTCGATAAAGAATTGAATAATAACAATACGACCACAGAAGCAAAAACAGAAGAAACAAATACCACAGAAGAGCAACCTGTTAATAACAGCGACCAACAAATTCTTGTTGGAAATTTATCTAACTCATTAAAAGGCGAGTGGAAAGGCGACTTTGGCGGCAAGGAATTATTAATAAGTTTAAATGAAGTTGACTTAGACCTTGGTTTAACTGGTTATGATGAAGTTAAAGGCAACAAACGAGATTTAAAAGGATCAATTACTGACAATGGAAATGGTAATTTTACAATAAATTTAAAAGAACCCGGTGATGACAAATGGGACGGTTCTTTTAAAATAAAATACATTGATGGAGAAAGTACAATGTCAGGTACTTGGACAGCAAACAATGGTAAATCAACAAAGAATTTTACACTAACAAAATAAAACAATGGGGGCTTCGCCCCCATTGTTTTTACAATCAATTCAACTAATTGTTTTATAGACAAAATGCTTTTATTAGAATAATATTCTTATTTTAGCGTGGCAAATCAATAAAACAATTCACTTAAATAAAAACTAATTATGCCAACTTACATTTTTGACTTGAACAGTTTAACTGATAATAATGAACAATATAATATAGAGGTAAAAGTTTGTACACAAACTTTAGAAAATAATCATCCATCAATTGATAAAAACTCTGATGACATTGAATGCGAAAGAAAAGACCATCATGATAATTCACCATTCATTTTAAATCAAAATCATCAGAGCGAAAGAATCGAAACGGACTGTAATGAAATATGCTATCGTGTAAACAATGGTAAATGGCACAGACATCAAAACGGTGGTACAATACAAATTTAAAGTAGTTTTAATACAACTTCGAAACAAATGTGTGGGCTTTCCTGCACATTTGTTTTTTATCAGCAGACACGAAAGCTTTGTGTAAATTAACCGCAGAAAAGAAAACGGCGAAGTGGTAACACACGCTTTATTCAATTTGGGCGGAAGTATAAGGCATTTGCAAAAGCGGTCACTTCGTGAAAGACATTTATTTTTGCTTTGCAAATGGCTAAAAAACATTTAGCTTTGTTAGTAGTATTTCGGTAGACAGTGTTTCAAAACCCAAACTGAAATAAAGCGCGAAAACGTTAGGGGTAATTTAGAAAAAATTAGTAGTGAAAAAATACTCAGCAAATAATGCAAGAATAGGAGGAAGCATTTTCGGACTACTTTCAATTGTAATTGGTATTATTCTTATTATTCTTTTGCCAATTAAAAGTATAGAATCGCTTTTACTTTTTCTTTCACTTAGTACTATTTCAATATACTTTTCAATTAAACTATTTCGTGACAAAGTATTTGACATAACGTTTACAGACGATGAAATTAGAATAAAACATAGACATAAACCAGAAGAAGTTATATTCAATTATAGCGAACTTGTAGCAATAAAAATAACAACTGCAAAGAGGTATATAAACGTTTTTACTTTTCAAAGAGACAATAAATTATTAAAATATACAACAACCGCAGTTGCAAATGGTGATGACTATGTTGCTTTTATTAAACAAATAAAAACTTTAAATAGTAATTATAAAGTATATATTTATCCAAAAGGGACATCACTTCATCGCGACCTCAGAAGAGCATTATTAAATGTAGAAGACTAAACTAAGCCTAACAACATTCATTCACAACTACCGTAATATCAAAATGAAAACTTTCCTCCTATTCCTTTGCATCTTATCTTTTACCTTAAACGCACAAAAAAAACTAAGGGTCAATGGCGAAGCAATCAACTTTGATTGCGCCAAAGTGCAAACCGTTGATGAAATGGATACGCTTACCATGCCTCGTGTAAAAATATACCATACCGTGATTACAAATAACTGTTTGGAGTTAGGTGTTTTTTATGGCGACTGTCCTGCAAATTTAGAATTGGTAACAGACGGTAAATTAATAGAAACCCAAGACTTAAGCCTTAACTTTTTATTGCGTTACGATAAAGATAGCAAACCCTGCCAAGCCAAAAACAAAACCACTTTATTTTTTGATATCCTGCCATATAAAAATATGCGCACGGGGAAATACATCATCATCTCTTTTTTAGGAGAGAAGTATCATTTGGTGTATAAATAATTAATATAACAAGAATGCATCCCAATTTTCGTACCTCGCTTAAACCACTACCTTTGCAGTAACTTTTATTAGTATATGAATTATACAAAAAGTCTAAAACCTCTTTTATGAAAAACACAATCTCTACATTTTTAATTCTATTTGTTTCCATATCTGCTTACTGCCAAAACCAGCAGTCTTCATCAAACCTAAATTTTGATTTTGAAAAATCCGAAAAAGGAAAGCCAGTTGGTTGGTCGAATTTTGGAGCAGATAACTACACCCTTTCCCTTGATTCGACCCATGCAAAAAGTGAAAAATATTGCGCTGTAATTGAATTAAATAAAGGCACTAAATCCGATTATAAAGCTTGGGAATTTAAAATACCAAATAATTATGCTGGCAAAAAAATTACTCTCAGCGGTTATATTAAAACTGAAAACGTAACGGATGGTTTTGCTGGTTTATGGATGAGAATTGATCCCTCTATTGGTTTTGATAATATGCAGAAACGAGGAATAAAAGGCACAACTGATTGGACAGAGTATGAAATAACACTGGCTATGAATCCTGAAAAAACAAAACAAATAGTAGTTGGTGGATTACTAGTGGGACAAGGAAAAGTATATTTTGATAATTTTAAAGTTACGGTTGACGGAAAAGACATTAAAGACCTACAACCATTTGAAAGAAAAATAGGAGCTGCTGAAAAAGACAAAGAATTTGATAAAGGCTCAGGAATTACCTCAATTACAGCTGATAAAACTCAAATTGATAATTTAAAAAGCCTCGGTTTAATTTGGGGTTTTATAAAATATTATCATCCTAATGTTGCTAAAGGTGATTTTAATATGGATTACGAATTGTTTAGAATTTTACCAAAAGTACTGAGTGCTGAAACAAAAAAAACAAGAGATGATATTTTAGTTGCATGGATAAATGGCTTGGGTAGTTTCACTGAAGGGAAAGAGCCTAAACTCGATCCAACAGACATAAAATTAATGCCTGATGTAGAGTGGATAAAAACATCTAATTTTTCAAATGAACTAAGTGCTTTACTTATAAAAATAAAAACAGCCGAGAGACCTTCAGATCATTACTATATTGACTTTTATCCAGGTGTTGGTAATCCTGAATTCAAAAATGAAAATTCTTATTCATCCATGAAATATCCCGACGCAGGTTTTAGATTATTGGCAATATATCGTTATTGGAATATGATTCAATACTTCTTCCCATATAAAAATTTGATAGAAGAAGATTGGAAGAATGTGTTAGCAGAGTTTATACCAAAATTTGTAAATGCAACTAACGAAACAGATTATACGCTAGCCGCTTTAGAAATTATTGGAAGAATTCATGATACACATGCCAATATTTATGGTGACAATAAAGCTTTAAATGATTATTTAGGAATTAATTATTCGGCAGTGGAAGTTACTTTTATTGAAAACAAAGCCGTTGTAACTGGATACTATAACGAACCATTTGGAAAAGCAACTGGGTTGGAAGTTGGTGACATTATTACATCTGTTAATAAAAAAACCGTTGATGACATCGTAAATGAAAAATTAAAGTATACGCCTGCCTCAAATTATCCAACGGCACTAAGAAATATTGCTAGGAATCTTTTGAGATCGAATGATTCTACTATTAATATTGAATATCTCAGAAATGAGAAAAAGGAAAATAAAAACATAAAAACATTTTCAAAAAACGAGATTAATCTTTACTCAAAAATTCAAAGTAAAGACACTTGTTTCAAATTCATCAATAAAGATATTGCTTATATCAATCATGGCGCGCTTAAAACAAAATACCTTTCTAAAATTGCTAAAGAAATGGAAAACACAAAAGGCTTAATAATAGATGACAGAAATTACCCATCAGATTTTCCTATTTACGATTTAAGTAATTATTTAATGCCCGAAAGCACTCCTTATGTCAAATTTACTTCTGGTAGCAAAGAAACACCAGGTCTTTTTACTTTTGGCAAGTCTATAAACGTTGGCAAGAAAAATAAATCGTACTATAAAGGCAAAGTAATTATTTTGGTAAATGAAATTTCACAAAGTTCTGCTGAGTTTCATGCAATGGCATACAGAGTTCACCCAAATGCAACCGTTATTGGTTCAACAACGGCAGGCGCTGATGGCAATGTATCGAAATTAAACATACCAGGAGGTATTAGTTCTATGATTAGCGGCATTGGTGTTTACTATCCTGATGGAAAAGAAACTCAAAGAATTGGGATTGTTCCTAACATCGAAGTTAAACCAACCATCAATAGCATAAAAGCAGGAAAAGATAAAAAAAAAAAAAAAGCAATTGAAATTATCAATAAACCTTAGTGAAATTTTAAAGTCGTTTTTTTTTGATATTTATCAATTTATAAACCTCTTCTATCATTTACATTTGTTATCAAAATCATTTGTAACATGAAAGCAAAAATATTAAACGCTCTATTACTTGTTACTTCTCTATTTGGATATTTAGAATGGGGAGGAAACAATCATTTATTCTTATTTCAGGCGGAAGGCGAAATATTCTCAAAACTTATAAGTGATCCAACATCAGTTATTCATCCTTTTATACTGCTGCCAATTATTGGTCAAGCATTATTATTGATAACATTGTTTCAAAAAACACCTCACAAATTAATAAGCTATATTTCCATAGGTAGTTTAGGTGTATTATTAGCTTTTATGTTGATTGTAGGAATAATGAGTTTAAATTTAAAAATCATTGTCTCTACTATTCCTTTTTTAGTAACAGTCGTTTATACAGTAATGTATTATAAAAAACTGAGTACTACTCAATAATTATTTTTTGAGAATATGTTTGAGCTTTCAGTTTAAATTGAATTACATAAACGCCTTTTGCTTGAGCAGATAAATCAATCGTATTTTGGAAAGATGCATTTGAATATACTTTGGCTCCGAGTACATTATAAACTTCAACTTCAGCATTTTCTAATTCATCGCTTATGGTAAAAATTCCTGTAGAAGATGGATTTGGAAATATGACCACATTTTCATTTAAGCTATGCCATGCTTCGTTAATGCCAGTTGTAGCATCTAGTTTTGCATAAAACACATCATCGCCACAGCCTTTAAAAACATTACTGGTGCCAAAACTAACCGAACTACTATTAAACATTCCCCCCAAATGAATTACACTTGAGGTATTAGAATTTGCTATCCCATTCCCTACTTCCTCGCTGTAACTTCCAGCTTGCAAAGCCCAGGGTGAATTGCCTGTGTTATCAAAACTTGCTACAAACATATCTTTAGTTCCTGCGGCACTATTAGTTAATGTATTAGTACCAAAAGTAATGCTTGAACTAATAAAAGAACCTGAAATAAATGCGTTTCCAGACGCGTCAACACAAACACATTTAGCTTCATCAGCGTCGGCACCGCCGCTTGCTTTTGACCAATTAGCTGTACCTGTTGAAGAATAACTTGCCAAAAAAATATCAGATGTTCCAGCGCTTGCATTCGTTAATGCTGGCAAACTGCCAAAGTTTATACTAGCACTTGTAAAACTACCTGTTAAGTAAATATTATTTCCCGAAACAGCGATGGCATTTCCCATTTCATCATAAATGCCACCTACTTTAGTTGACCACAATGCTGTTCCTGAAGGGTCGTATTTAGCAAGAAACAAATCGTAGGTTCCTGAACTTGAATTAGAAAGTGATCCAGTTCCAAAATTAACAGATGAGCTTGAAAAACTTCCTAAAACGTATGTATTTCCAGAAGCATCGTTCGCGCAGGCTCGGCCTCCATCTGCACTACTACCACCAATTGATTTTGCCCACAAAGTAGTTCCGCCGGCATCATATTTAACTATAAAAATATCATTTGTAGAAGAACCTGCATTAGTTAAATTACCAGTTCCAAAATTAATGGTTGCACTCGTGTACCAACCTGTTACAAAAACATTAGAGTTTGCATCACAACTTACAGCATAACCGCGATCATTTCCACTTCCACCCGTACTTTTTACCCAAATTAAATTCCCATCCGTATCGTATTTAACAATAAATAAATCGCTACTTGCTGTCCCAACATTATTTAAAACCGTTGCACTAAAAGTTATACTGGCACTTGCAAACCATCCTGTTAAAATTACGTTTCCTGAAGCATCCACTGCTAAGCCGTTTCCTTGATCGCCATCGGCGCCTCCAAAAGTTTTTGCCCAAACAACAGTCCCTGTTGGATCTATCTTCACTAAAAATATATCCGAAGTGCCGGAAAAGCTATTTAGTAATGAAAACGTTCCAAAATTGATGTACGAAGAAGTGTATGAACCTGTTATATAGCTATTGCCAGATGCATCCACAGCTATTGCTGATACAGACTCGTTACCGTTATAGCCCGCTGAAAAAGCCGATTGCCAAGTAGGCACTTGTGCAACTAAAGATGAAAATCCAAATAAAATAAAAACAGCGATAAACTTAAAGTAGATTTTTTTCATATGTAGATATTTATTGTTTTTTTTATTGTCATATGGTATACGCCATGTATCTTCATTAGTGTTTGTGCGTTTCGGCACATGGCTATTTCATAGAATTATTTTTATAACTTAAAGATAAGAAATTTATTGAAGCTTAATATCAACCGCCAGTTTCTCTTTTTTGTTATTTACTGTTACACCATAACCGGCAGTTGTATATGTAAATCCATTTTCGTCGGTAAATTCGGCAGAGATAAAATAGTCTCCTTTTCTTAACCCGTCAAAGTGGTAAGCCCCTGTTTCGTCAACAGCAACACTTTGATCAAAAGATGAAGTAGTGGTTTTTGTTCCATAAGCAATATTTACTATGGCGGTGCTTGCATTTTCGAAAGCAGAGCTTACTCCGTTTTTATAAGTTACCGAGCCGTAAATCGTTTTTTTGCCTCCAATTCCTGCTTCCTTTTTACATGCTGGCAACACTAACACTAAAACCATAAAAGCTATAATAATTTGTTTCATACGCATGATTAGTGATTTCTAAAAAATTGAAGGTTCAAGGTGAAATTCATTTCATCGGCAATGTTGGTTGTCCACTCACCATATGTTTTATTATTAGCTGCAATACTATTACCAGGTAAATCAATTAATGCTGGCACAGGTACATACTTAATGCTTGCATTTACGTCCATGTGGTTTGATCGTAAAAAAGAAAAATGCCCCGTAAACGATGCTCGGTATTTATCGTTTATAAAATCGCCATCTGTATCAAAATCGGATGTGCCATTATAATTAAAATACAAGTTAACAGGTTTAGAAATTGGTGTTCCATCAGGAAAACCACTAGGCGAACGGTAACGGTTAAAATAAAAATTACCGATAGCCACATAACCAGTTCCTGATTTTACAACAGATGTGCTGCGAAACCAAGCAGTATCAGTTGCAGGATTTACAATGGTTTTAAGTGTATCTAAATAGGTAACGCCCATGTAATTGCGAATACATTTTCCAACAGCGTCGCGCAGTGGTTCACCAGAATCTACGGAAGATAAAGTAACCCAAGCGTTAATTTTACAGTTAGAAAGATTAGCCTCGTCAAATATAAATTTAGGAGAAAAACCATAATTATTGAAACGGCCCGTTAATTTACCAACAGAGTAATCTAAGTAATTAGATTCCCAACACACACTCCCGTGTGGTTTATCGAGTGTCCATAATACATCTACTAACCCATTTCCAGCAACTGGAGTTCCGGCAAGCTCGGTAACAACATCCTTTTTTTTGCAGGCGGTAAGAGAAATGACTAAAACCAAAAGCAATAGAATTTTCTTCATCTTATCTTTTTTTTAAGAGTAAATATATAAAATTATGAGGAAGAAAGAAAGCCAGGTGAGCCACTCTGCATTATTTACAATAGAAATTTATTCGACTATTGGGAAGCTAATACGATAAACTATCTCGTCGCTTCTGTATTTTTAAATACCTTTTCTAAAATATCTTTCTCAACGGCATCCACCGTTAAGTTACGTCGGGCATAAACTCGGTTGGCAGTCTCAATCATTTTATCAAATTTGTATTCTTCCATACCATCGGCTCCACCCCAACTAAAACTTGGGATGTGCGTTGGAGGAAAACCACCACCAAAAATATTAGCACCTACACCTACAACAGTTCCTGTATTAAACATGGTATTAATGCCGCACTTACTATGGTCACCCATAATTAAACCGCAAAACTGTAAACCAGTGTCTATCATTTTATCTTGTGGGTAGTTATATAACTTTACGTTACCGTAATTGTTTTTTAAATTCGAGTTATTGGTATCAGCACCTAAATTGCACCACTCTCCAATAACAGAGTTTCCTAAAAAACCATCATGTCCTTTATTGCTATAAGCAAAAATAACAGAGTTGTTCACTTCCCCGCCAACTTTACTATGTGGGCCAACAGTAGTTGGTCCATATATTTTAGTACTTAACTTTAATGCCGCATGTTCACCTAAACTAAATGGGCCGCGAACTACAGAGCCTTCCATAATTTCGGAATCTTTAGCAATGTATATTGGACCTGCATTTGTATTTAAAATAGATGCTTCAACAATCGCACCCTCTTCTAAAAAGATTTGTTTTGCATCACCAATAACAGTATTTGAAGTAGATAATGGTTGTGATGTTCTTCCTCGTGTAATTAAATCGAAATCAGCTTTAATGGCGTCACCATTTTTAGAGAAGATATCCCATACATTTTCTACAGAAGTATACATAGTGGAAGTTTCAACCGAACTTGTTAATGCTTCCGTAATATTTAATGGGGAGGCCGTGTTACTTCTATAAGCAATTAATGTATTTCCTTTTTTTATGCCGGCATTAAATTCTAACTGATTGATTTGTGCTAACAGCTCAGGAGTAGGACAAATTTTGCCATTAATAAAAACAGCATTATTGGTATAACTTGCTTTATATTTATGTTTTAAATAATCTTGAGTTTGAAAGGTTAACTTTCCATTTAAATACTGTTCCCATTTTTCGGTAATTGTTAAAATACCAATGCGAATTTCGGCAACAGGTTTTGTAAAGGTTAGTGGCAATAAGTTTTGCCAAGTGTGATCATCAAATAAAATATAGTTCATATTAGCGAGGTCTTCGTGGTGTATTTGCTGGTGTTGGTTTTTGTGTACTGTCTTGTGTTTCTCCTGTAGTATTATTTTTTAATTGAATAGTTCGTGGTTTTACTGGATTAACAATAACGCTATCGGTTTTTGCGGGGCACGCCCCTTGTGTATCACCATGACCCAAATGTAAAGATAACATATTTATAGGAATCGTTCTTGTTACCGATTCAGCACCTGAAACTTTATGACAAACAACAACCGTTTGATTTGTGTTATTTGTACCTGTAATAACAGCTGCGGTTGTTGTACCTACAGCGGTTGTTGTAGTTGTATCGGAAGTAGAAGCTGATTCTTTATAAAAGATTAACTCCGTTTTACTATCAGTTCCATCGGCATTCGTAGCTTTTACTAATAACGTATTATTACCACTTACTAAATTTGCTACAAACGAGCCCGCAGTGTTTGCAAACGTAAATGGTGTAATCGCTGTGCCATTTAAAAATACTTGAACTTGATTTTGAGTAACATTTGTTACTTTAAATGAGAAGCCAAATTGCTTTATGGCAACCGTTGGTGTTGCTGTTGGCTGCAAAATAGTGACTACCGGTGGTTTTGGTATAGCCTTTGGTTTATAAGTTACAATTGCTGTTTTAACATCATTACCATCTTGATTTGTTGCTGAAATCTCTAAAGTGTTAGCCCCAGTATTTAAAACGGCAGAGTATCCAAAATTAAATCCATCGTAAGTAAAATTAGTAATAACAACGCCATTATACTTTGCCATAATACCAGTTGCGCTTTGCACATAATCAACAGTTGCGACAAAATTATAGGTATTAGTTTGACTACTGCCATTACCATTTACTGGCGTTAAAATGGTAATAAGTGGTAAAGATTTTAATTTAATCTTTGGAGTATATTCAACTGCAATTTGCTTACTATCATTACCGTACTGATTTGTACCTTTTACAATTAAAGTATTGCTTCCAACTATTAAGTTTGTTGAAAAAACCAGCTCTTTAGAATTCACATCATACGTAAAACTATTTTGTACCACGCCATTAAATACGACCTCTATATCTGCACTTGAATTTACATTTAGCACTGACAACTTAAAATTATAGTTTGCCATATTACTAGAATTTGTAAGTAAAGCTGGGTAAATTAAATTTACAATTGGGAAAACTGGTACTGTCTTAATTTTATAATTAACGTTTCCTGATTTCGAATCCGTGCCATCATTGTTGGTTGCTATTACTTCAAAGGTATTATTACCTTGAACTAAAGAAGCATTGTAATTTACATTAAACCCATCATAACTATAATTTGTAACTACTACCCCATTATACTTCACAACAATACCTGCATTAGTTGGCATATTGGCAACCGTTGCTTTAAAGTTATAATTACTATTCGATGTTGTACTTGTGTTTAATGGATTAGTGATGGTTACAATAGGCGGCGTTTTTAACTCAATATGTGGCGTGTAATTAACCGTAATAATTTTGATATCCGAACCATATTGATTTGTTCCTTTCACTGACAATGTATTATTACCGGGAATTAAATTTGTATTAAAAAACATTTCTTTAACGGCTGTATTATAATTAAAATTAGTTTGAGCCACTCCATTAAATAACACTTCAATATCTGCTTTTGCAGATACATTTAATATTCCAAGTTTGAAATTATAATTCGCGTCATCTGATGCATTTATGGTACTTGCTGGATTAATTAAATTAACTACGGGCGAAACACCCGCTGTTTTTAATTCTCTATAAACAATAGAAGATGTCTCTGTATCTGAACCACCTGTATTATTAGCAGTAATACTAATTGCATTAGAACCAGGATTTAAATTAGCAACAAATGCAACTTGCTTGGAAGCAGCATTAAATTGGAATGCTTTAGCTGCACCATTAAAATATACTGCAATTTGATTTTGCGCCGTTACATTTAATACTTGTGCCTTAACCGTGTATGTTAATGAAGATACAACGGTGCCAGCTACACTAGGATTTATATAAGTAACCACAGGAGGCTCAACAACGGCAGCTGGTGGGTTATATATAATTGAAGTAGTTTTTGTATCTGCTCCACTAGCATTCGAAGCAGTTGCACTTATTGTATTTGTACCTGCGAATAAGTTTACATCAAACTCTACTTGCTTGGTTGCAGCGTTATAATTAAATGGAGCTGCAATACCATTATGATAAACCGAAATTTGTTTTTGAGCTGTTACATTTAATACCTGTGCCTTTACCGTATAATTTTGCACTGAAGAAACAGAACCCGGTTGAGCAGGATTAATATAAGTTACAATTGGAGGACTAACAACTGGACTTGGTTGAGTATAAACCACATTTGTTGTTTTAGTATCAACTCCGCTTGTATTACTAGCTGTAATACTCAATGCATTTGAGCCTGGGTTTAAATTTGCTGTAAAAACAATTTGACTTGCACTAGCATTATAAATAAATGGGGTTGATGTACCGTTATAATAAACAGAAATTTGGTTTTGAGCAGTTACATTCAATACTTGTGCTTTTACAGTGTAACTTTGAGTGGGAGAAACATAACCAGGTTGTGCAGGATTGATGTATGTTACAATTGGAGGATTGACCATTGGCTTTGGCTGATCGTAAACTACCGTTGTTGATTTATTGTCTTGTCCTGCATTATTAGTTGCAATAATTTGTACAGAGTTACTTCCATTATTTAATGTACTGTTATACTCTAAAATATGTGTTTGCGTGTTAAAACTAAAGTTCGTATAAACTACTCCATTAAATTTAAATTGAATTTGATTTGCAGAAGCAACATTTAAGATTTGTGCAGAAATTTTATAAGGAGCAGCTGTTACAATATGCCCGCTTACTGGGGGTGTTATGAAACTAATAACTGGTTTCGGTGCTGCAACAGTTGGTGGTGTATTGGTAACAACCGTATTAGTTGGCGGCGCAATTACAGAGTTAGTAGGCGCAACAACAGTTTGCGTTGGCACAACGGTATTAGTGTATACTGTTTCATCTTTTGGTTTAGTAGTTTTCTTCTTGCCCCTCAAAGTAAAAAGCAAATTCAATCCCGTGTAATGGTAGTAATCATTACTTCCAAAAAAATCTCCATTAGTCGCTAGTTTACCGTCTAACAAATCGGCATTAGTACCTTGAGGAAAAGTGACTTTGTATTCCCACAACATAGAAAAGCCTGGCGAAAACTGATAACCTAGTCCCACACCCAAAGATGGAGAAAAGGTATATAAATTTCCATTTTTGCTTCCGTAAGCATAAGACTCATACTTTTTATCAATCAAACCATTATATGAGTTTAGTGTTTTTGTTTTGTTGCCCGTTGAGTCAACTAAACTAAAATCGTACATTTTCCCTGAACCATCCAATAAATCGGACTTGGTTTGATACGCTGTAAAGCCTATGCCTCCCCATAAATTAAATAACACATGCGTGCGTTCTCTTAATCTATTAAAGGTTATTTGAAGTTCCAGTGAGCCTTCTCCTAACTTCATTTTATAGTTATCGTAAACATATTGTTTTGCAAAAGAAACGCTATCTGCAAAATTTACGTTAGGATCATACTTCCCGTTATAAGCATCGTTTGCTTTTACGTCGTAATTACGATTGTAATCCATTCCGTATGTATTAGCGGCTAAGTATCGCCCTCGAATAGCAAATGAAAAAATGTTAGTTGCATTTTCATGAAACCCTTTTTCAAGGGTTATTCCTCCAGCCATTCCCCAACAACTTCTATAATCTGCCGTTTGCCATGCCCCGCCAAGGTTCAGACCCAAACGCCACGAGTTATAATAACGAGAATAGTCCTTTTGAGAAATGCTAATAAGCGATATTGAAAATGCTAATAAAAAATAAACTTTTTTCATTTGAGTACTTTGTTTAAAATAATAAAACATAGACCAAAAGGCCTATGTTCAAAATTAATAATTATTATGCCAAAATCTTATGATTTTCCCACCTCCACAATTTTAAATTCGGTTCTTCGGTTCTTGGCGTGCTCTTCTTCGGTGCATGGCGCATCATTTTTACAGTTATTTAACAAACGTGTTTCTCCATAACCAACAGCTTTCAATCTATTTTTGTTTATTCCTTTAGAAAT
>ERZ724517.945-NODE-945-length-16844-cov-4.986062_pt1 | contig 16844 bp, 16 predicted proteins | sample MGYA00376050_ERZ724517 | MGnify/ENA primary metagenome ERZ724517 (study PRJEB28724, sample SAMN07190886) | activated sludge metagenome | isolation source: activated sludge of sewage treatment plant in Hong Hong | place: USA: Christiansburg, Virginia | collected... | reverse complement strand
CGCCGCAGGTCATGAAGGACTATGCTGAGGGGCGCCTCAGTTGGAGCCAAATCCGACACGAGTTGGACGTTGAGGATTTTACCCTCATTCTACTGCGGCTCGGCGACGAAGGCCTGAAGCTGCCGCGAGCCCCAGTCGATCGGCCCACGAAAGCGCGCGGCTGGCTGCGCGAAGCCATCAGCGACATGCAAGCCAAAGCTCAAACGACAGCAGACCAGTCGCCCCCGCCGGAATAGTCATTCCCGCAAGGCGGCCTTCACGCCACGCTTACTTCAAAACTGGGCGTCTGAGCGCAAGAGCCGGACGATGTGGGCCAGATCGTTCTGGGACGAACATCAGGGTGACGGCAGTCCCCATTCCAAGGCCGTCGCCGAAACGAACCTCGCATTCCTCGTACATGACGAAATCAAGTGGTCGACGTTTGCCGATGTCATCGATGCTGCAACCCACGATTGGCTGCAAGCGTTGCCCGACGAAGTTCTGAACGCTCTCGCCACGCGGCAGACGGACAAGTTTGAAACGGCGATCGAGAAGTATGTTGAGGCGGTGGGATGGCCGAATGGCGACGCCGAGGCATTGACCGATATCCAACGCTATCTTGGCATCGGGGATTGGGCCGAAGTCATCACATCCGACACAAACGAATACCTAGTACGCGAGGACCGTGATCCTGACGAGGACATCTACGCCAGAAACCACGGGAATCGCTGGCATGCACGTCCCCGAAATTGGTGGCAGAACGGGGCAAATCAAATCGCGGATCGCATCTTGTTTCTGACAACCGAGACCGTTCCCACGGCGGTTGCTGAAAAGGCACACCCGGGCATCTATGTGGTCGAACTGAACGCTGATCGAATGCCTCGTGATTCCATCGAAACCGAGATCGCACGCGGCGTGAACTCGCAAAAGCTTGAAATCCTATGTGCACTTCGCCTGCGCGAGCTCAAAGTCGAAACGGGCATGCCTTGGTCGGCTGTCTCCAACAAAGCACCACTCCAAGGCGTGATCACGCATGCCAAGGCACGGGGTGCAAATGGTCTGATCGGCCGCAATGTCTTGCAGACCTGCACCTATGCGGCACCAGCCGACTATGATCTCCATCAAGCATTAAATGCGTGGACCGGACGACGTGATCTCGTGTCATGGCGGCACATAGACGAGATCAATCAATCGGCAGGCCGCAATCTTGGTTTCCGCCATCAAGACAACGTGCGTCACATCTTGCTGATCAACCGTCGCCTATATCAGACATTGATCATCACAGGCGCATTTTCGGGACTTCGCTACGACCTCGTCGTGAAATCAGATAATGACCAACGAAAGAACGCAACGAAAAAGGCATAGGTAGAGCACCGGATGTTTCATCTCGTCGAAAATACACGTAAGGGGTATTCGTAAATATATAATAGGAATACCCCTTACGTGCATTCCCACATCGGACACGTTGCGGCCAGAATTACTGACCTGTGATCTTCTGAAATATTGCGAACGAAAATGATGCACACATACCCACTTCGGACTTGACAGCTGCACAGGTCTGCTATGATGCATCAATGAACCCAGCACGAGATATCCAATTGCCATCGTGGTGGCTGTCATCGCTCGCTGACCAAGACAGTCATTCTCCCGGGTTGCTCGGGTCATTGATCCGTAGTTCTGCGCATCGTCGCCATGTCGCTGCACTTTGTGTTTCATCTCGTCGCTGTCTCGGAACCTATGATGACAGCAACTCGCCCGGAAACAACGCAACACTCGCAACCGGACGACTTGAAGACTTGATCACAGAATGGCGTGGCTCGTGTCCTACCAGCATCGTTGCAGCGCTGGGGCGCATGGCCGATCGGATTGAATCCCGAAGCTTCTACAACAAACTGTTCAGCGTGTTTTCCAACCCTGCGCACCGTGATGTCGCCCGTGCACTGCAACACGTTGTCGAGATCAACGAGACGATGCTCGACGTTGCGAACAGCGCGCCTGCCATCGTGCTTCGCACTGGTGCATTCCGGGCAATCTCAAGTGTTCGACAACGCCGGGATGTCATGGCTGCGATCGAAACCATCTACGAGCTGACGGCCGCGAACCCAACGTCGATGTACCAGTCGCTGCGCGAGCTCGCCGCGCACGGCAACATCGTCAATTTTGTTGACAGCTGGCTTTCGAAGGCAAGCTTTCCGTCCACGCCCGTACCGCCCGGAGATGAAATCATTCATATCTCGACCGCGTCAGAGTTGCATCGCGTTGCAACCGAGTTTGAGAATTGCCTCGCGTCGTTCCGACTGGACGTTCTCTGCGGTCGGGAAGCCTTCTACGAATGTCGAACGCCGTTCGGTCCCATGGTGGCGCGCATCGGACGTGACGATACCGACCAACCGTGGGAATTTCTCGGCACGCATGCACGGCAGAACCGAGTGCCGCCACGCGACGCATGTGCGTGGACCGAAGCACGTTTTGCCGAGATTGGAATCAGGCTCCCAGTGCGCCGTGGGGAACGACCCGAAAAGTGGCAGGTGTTCGAGAGGTTACTGGACCCTTGGTACGAAGATTTCGAGGATTTGGTTCTCGACGAGGTGCTGGCCGCGTAATCCCTGATCAGGATGACTTGGGGCAATGTGAGTTATTTTCCAATCGGTTTGCCTCGAAGTACCCAGCGCGTGACGAAGATCGCGAGATATACGGCCAGCCAGCCGAAGATGATTGGAAGAGTTGCCGCACCTGCAACATCGTACCATGCGTGATCTATATAGCGGTCATAGGAAGCGCTTCCTTCCTTAAAACAAGCTGACCAGTCCATGGCCAAGCCGATCGCCTCTCGACGTGCTTCACACGCATCGAAACCCATAGTGTACGCCTCGTTGGCGATTTTGCCGTCTGTCCAGAAAGTTACGCCGCCCATACCCAAGAACCAGATTACCGAAATCACGATTCCCAGCCGTTGCCATAAATTGAGATTGGCAATCTTCCTATTAAGCAATTTCCTCACGCACTTTCCCTGTGTTCGCCTTACCGCGCGACCTACAGCACAACGTCGGGCATGGCCAACGACCCGGGACTAAAGGTGAATGGAGAGCGGGGCATGCTCGACGCTGCTACGAGAAACTTGCGCATAGGTCGCGTGTCAGTTTTCCGAGATCGGAATTTTGCTCCCGGCGCGCCCGTCCGGAACGTCCCGAAAAGTGGCAGGTGTTCGAACGCTTGCTCGATCCTTGGTACGAGGATTTGGTTTGCGAGGAGTGAGTTCCGCGCATAGTAATAGTGTTACTTCGTAAAAATGCCCGACATCAAGCGCATAAATTTCTTGAGGTGGGCAAACAGAGCATTCTGAATATCCGAATTCTCTTCCAACATAATTTGACGTATTTAACTTGTGATTTATACTATTTCGTCGGTGAATATGTGTTTGACGGAGATGATACGTAACAAAAATTCCTAATATATTGGATATGACATAAATGTCTCGATTGAGAAAAAAGTTCTACATTCAAATTTTATATCTATCAGCAAATTTGTTGTTGGCGGGGTGCGGCGATAATACAAATACAATCAAAGACAGTGATAGCATTTCAGGTCCGTCGGTTAATAAAAACAAAAATGACGTCGCAGGAAAAAAATATAAAAATCAAACAGTTGAGATCGATGACCAAATAAAAACGCCCAGTTTCGCTGAAATAGATCCAGAAATATCGCTCAATAATGCGCGCGATGTCAATGATTCTGAATCTATATCTGGAAGCACTTTATCACATAGTGATAATAGTTACATTAAAAACTATAATTGGGAATATATTGCTGCTAGCGACTCAATAATGGTCAATAATAACGTAGATTATATCGGTTTCATATGCGAAGATTCTGCAAAAAGCGTAATTATGATTATTCTTACGCCAAAACCAGATGAAGATCCATTCGAAAATACACCAGTTGAACTTATTATCGATGATGTTGTTGTTGAATTTTCGATGGGCGTGAGAGATAGTTCGGAACCTAACGTAAAAAATGTATATTCATTCAACTGGTTAGGATTGGACGACAGCAAAATCCGAAAATTACTATATGATTTAAAATCAGCACGATCATTTTCTATCAAGTTCCCATGGAGTACAAAAAGTTATGAAATATCATTAAATGATGCCACGGATGTAATATCAAAATTTCAGGAAAAATGCCACTAGTTGTGTAAGATATATCATTGTCTGCTCATTGCTTTCTAGAATGATATTTAACTACAAATTGTATCGACGAGTTGCACATAAATGCTCTATAATGGAATCTGTCTTAGGCGATACTCAAGGCTCGGTCCATGACCCAGCAATCTGGGCATTGATGATCACTGGCTTTGGCATGGTCGGCGCTACACTACGCGCGCGTCGTCGGGCAGCCCCGCTGCATAGTTCAGACGGGATGCGGTATTGGCGCGGGCGGCCCTGACGGGTCGCCCGTCACTATATCAGTAACCGTGGGGCCGACGTTGAAGCAAAAGCACTGCGCCACAACCACAATCAATATGGGGTCGACACGGGCGGAACGGCTCGCCGCTATGGTCCACATGTTTCGTCCTTGTCGGCACTTAGATACACGGTGGGAATCGAAATTGGAATATCTAGCCGAAAAATGCCAATACTGTACGAACCATTTACACCAAATTGGATAATTCTGAGTGTTGCAGAATTGCACCAAAATAACAAAATTTTTCATTGGTGTTAATTTCTAGGCCCCTCAAGTGAATATAGACGGGCAGCAAAAATTCTTGATTTGCTCGTGTTCGATCTTGATGCTGGGGGACGACCTTATGATACCGACTGACACGAAGTTTAAAGCCAAACTCGTTGAAAGTATGCAGACCGCGAGCTGCAACGATAGAGTTCCGCTACCAAAGTCTATTGATTTTACTGAGCTCGTTGACCCTGCGCACGTATTGATGACAATGCGATGGGAGGCAACAATCGCAAACATGCAGTCGAATGAGGCCGCATTCGAGGCGTGGGCTTTGGCGCTGAAGCTATGGGCGGGCGTCTCCCATGTGTGCTTGCGATGGGAGGTTCCCCAAGGGCGGCCCGCGTCACGCAATCCTACCAAAGAGAAGCCGATGTACGAGGACGTTGGGCACTACCAGCGCTTTCTGTACCGCGTGAACGCGTTTGGCGAGCTTTTCGACTGGTTCTCAATCCACGAAACGAACCTTGTCATTGCATCACGAAATCATTGACGAATACCCGATCTCTCAAATCGTTTCCGATTATGAGAACGTGACTTTGCGCTAGGTGGAAGGCTTGCTGAAAACTCTCACTCGGCTAGAAAAACCTATGATCGAAATTTCCTCCACACTGAGCATAGATGAAAGTGAGATCGTCGAGACATTCGTCAAGGCGAGCGGCAGCGGAGGTCAGAAGGTCAACAAGACGTCGAGTGCTGTTGAGTTGCGATTCGACGCAAGGCGTTCACCAAGCCTAAGCGATGCTGTCGCTGTGCGACTAATGAAGCTCGCCGGATCGAGGCTGACCCTGAACGGGGAGATAGTGATCTTTTCGCAGGTGCACCGGTCCCAGATGCGCAACAGGGAGGATGCCCTGCAAAGGCTAGTTGCCCTCATCGCCGAAGCGGAGATTGCCCCGGTGAAACGTCGTCCTACCAAGGTGTCGAGGGCAGCCAAGTTGAAGCGTCTTGAAAGTAAAGGCGTGCGCTCGAACGTCAAGGCAAGTCGTGCAAAGCCCATACATGATTGATATCATGCTACTAAATCCGCAGTGACTTGGTAGAACGTCAACAAGGTCTCGACCGCGGTGCAGTTGCGCTTCGATGTGCGGCGGTCGCCGAACCTGCCCAATGACGTTGCAGTGCGGCTGATGCGGCTTGCGGGGAGCCGGCTGACCAGCGACGGCGTGCTGGTGCTGACCGCGCAAAGCCACCGCACGCAGGAACGCAACCGTGCCGATGCACGCGAACGGCTGGTCGAGCTGATCGCCAAGGCAGCGGTGCGCCCGGTGCGACGACGGGCGACCAAGCCGACTTTGGGGTCGAAGACCCGGCGGCTCGAATCGAAAGCCGTGCGGTCGGGCGTCAAGGCGGGCAGGGGGCGTGTTCGCGACGATTGACTTGGCCATTGCTTCGCTTTGACCGGCGAAATCGGCGGCCCGTCGTGCTATTGTGAAAAATTGATTGCATCCTCGCTTGGCGATGCAACCTTTCGTTCCCATATCGGTAATCCAGTTTGAACCCCCATCAGGAGCAGACCCCATGAACAGCGATCAGATCGAAGGCCGGATCAAGGACATTGCCGGCCAGGCCGAAGCCCAGCTCGGTGCCGCGCTCGGCGACAATTCGACGCGCATTGCCGGCGTCGTCGAAAGCGTCAAGGGCAAGGCGCAGGAAGCCTTTGGCACCGCACGCGAAAAGGCCAGTGAAGGCTTTGAGCGCGCCCGTGCCAAGGCGCACGAAATCGCCGAAGAAGCCCCCGAATATGTCGATCGCGCCCGCGAAACGACGCGCCGTTATGCCGACAAGGCGACCACCACGGTCAAGGCACAGGTTCAGGAACAGCCCGTCGTGACGCTGCTCGGCGGCGTTGCTGTCGGTTTCCTGCTCGGCTGGCTGATCAGCGGCCGCCGTTCGGAATAGAAACCCGGCGGTGCTGGCGCCTCAGCGCGCCAGCACCGCGCGGATATCGGCCTCGACATAGGGCAGCCATACTTTGGGCTCGCCCAGCGTCATGTGCCCCATCGTCACGTCCGACGCCGGCACCACGACCGTCTTGATGTTCGGGAATTGCTTGACGATTTCCGGCATCGGATCGGTTTCGGGCGGATACAGCGGGTCATCGGCGAAGTTGAGATTGACGACGCGCGCCGTCACCGCATCGAGGCGCGGCTGCGGGTCGTAGGTCCGCACCGCATCGAGCTGCCAAGCCAGATCGAGCCCGTCGCTCGCCGGCGCCTGGCCCGCCATTACCACCTCGGCGGCCTTGGCGCCCGGCACGAACATCCTGAGCGCCGGCGGCGCCACCATCACCAAGGCACTGATTGCATTCGCGGTTTTGACGCCAGCACCGCCCGGTGCCGGGTCGGCGAGCAGCGCGTCGCGGCTGGCAACGCGCCACAACAGGTTGCGCCCCGTCGGCTTGACCGGCAGCGACGACAGCGCGATCACCGTGCCCGCCAGATCGGGAAACTCGGTCGCCCACAGCCAGGCATTCGAGCCGCCCATCGAGATGCCGAGCACCAGCCGCAGCTTGCGGATGCCCAGCGTCCGGCGCACCACATGCGCCTGCGCCACCACCATGTCGTGATAGTCATAGTGCGGGAAATTGCGCCCGGCGCCGTCGCTGGGCTTGCTTGAACCGCCGGTGCCGATGGCGTCGACGAGGACGACATAGGTCTTCGCCAGATCGAGCGGCGCACCCGCCGCATACAGGCGCTTTTCAAACTTGGGATCGAGGAAAGCGGCGCTGCTGCCGCCGGTGCCGTGGAGCAGCAGCACGGCATTGTCGATGCTGCCGTCGCTGCCGCGATGCGGGGTGCCAAAGGCGCGATAAGCAATGCGCAGCGGCTGGCTGCGGCCATCGGCGAAAGTGAAGTCGGGCATCACGGCAGTGCGCTGTTCGCGCGGATCGGCTGCGGTCATCTTCGGCCCCGGGATTTCGGTCGCGCCCGCCGCGCCGCCGGTTGCCAGCGATATGGCAACCAGCGGCACGGCGAGGCGCAGCCAATTCATGCTCAGTGCGCTTCGGGCTTTGCCATCAGCTCGACAAGCACGCCGCCGGTGTTCTTCGGGTGGACGAAGATCACCGGCACGCCGTGTGCGCCCATCCGCGGCTCGCCGGTGCCGAGCACCGTCGCACCGCGGTCGCGCATCGCATCGCGCGCTGCGACGATGTCATCGACTTCGAAGCAAATGTGATGCTGGCCGCCCGACGGGTTCTTCTTGAGGAAGCTCCACACCGGCGAGGCATCGCCGTACGGTTCGATCAGCTCGATCTGGCTGTTGGGCAGATCGATGAAGCACACCCACACGCCCTGTTCGGGCAGCGCGAACTTCGCCTTGCTGACGGTGGCGCCGAACAGGTCGCGGTACATCGCGACGGCGTCATCGATCGACGGCGTCGCGACGCCGACATGGTTGAGGCGACCGATCAGCTGCGCGCTCATTTGCGCGTGCCTGCCAGGCGGTTGTCGATGATGTCTTCCGCCTGCGCGATGATGCGGTCGATGAGTTCCTTGCACGTCGGGACATCGTTGATCAGGCCCTGGACCATGCCCGCCGACCAGATGCCGGCGTTGATGTCGCCGCTCTCAAGCCCGGCCTTGCCGCGCTGGCCGGCGACGAGGTCGCGGACCTGCTCGAACGCCGCGCCCTGCTTTTCGAGCGCGACGACCTGCTGGCTGACTTCGTTGCGCGCGACGCGTGCGGTGTTGTGCATGGTGCGGAAGATCAGGTCGGTCGAACGCTCGTCCTGTTCGACCATGGCGGTCTTGAACGCGTCGTGCAGCGGCGCTTCCTGCGTCGCACAGAAACGCGTGCCCATGTTGATGCCGTCGGCACCGAGCGCGAGTGCGGCGACCAGACCGCGACCATCACCGAAGCCGCCCGAAGCGAGCATCGGAATCTTGACCTTGTCGGCAGCCGCCGGGATCAGAATCAGGCCGGGGATGTCGTCTTCGCCGGGGTGGCCGGCGCATTCGAAACCGTCGATCGAAATGGCGTCGACGCCCTTGCGTTCCGCCGACAGCGCATGGCGGACCGAAGTGCATTTGTGGATGATCTTGATGCCGGCGGCCTTGAACATCGCCCATTGCTCGGCGACCGCGGGCGTGCCGGCGGTTTCGACGATGGTGATGCCGGCGTCGATGATCGCCTGGGCATAGGCGTTGTAATCAGGGGCGTTGATCGTCGGGAAGACGGTCAGGTTGACGCCGAACTTCTCGCCGGTCAGCGTCCGCGTGCGGGCGATTTCGTCGCGCAGCGCCTCGGGGCTGGGCTGTGTCAGCGCGGTCAGGAAGCCAAGGCCGCCGGCGTTGGCGACGGCGGCGACGAGCGGCGCGCGGCCGACCCATTGCATGCCGCCCTGCGCGATGGGGTGGCGGATACCGAAGGTTTCGGTGAAGCGTGTCTTGATCATGTCGTCTCCCTAGGTGATTTTTTTAAGCCGATAGATGGAGTGGCGCGGCCACGTCCACAAACTTTATCAATCCATGACCATGTGCGCAGCTTCGTCATCGGCCTGCTGGATGCGCGCTGGCGGCCGCAGGAACAGCATCAGCGGTAGCACCGCGACCGTCAGCCACATCAGCATGCGGAACACATCGATATAGCCGACCATCGCCGCCTGCGCGGTGACGGCGGCATTGAGCATTGCCATCGCGGTGTCGCCGGTGGGGCCGAGCGCCTGCGCCATATTGCCTTCGGCGAACGGCACCGAAAACGGCGTCAGCGCGCTGCCGATGTCGGCGTGCGCGACCTGCACCTGCCGCGCCAGTGTGCCGATGACGATCGACACGCCGATCGAGCCGCCGATGTTGCGCAACAGGCTGTAGAAGCTCGCGGCATCGGTGCGGAACTGCGGCGCCAGCGTCGCAAACGCGATGGTGTTGAGCGGCACGAACATGAAGCCCAGCCCGAAGCCCTGCAGCAGCCCGCTGTAGATGACCGGCTGCATGTCCATCTGCGGGCTGAACTGGCTCATCCAGTACATCGAGGCGCCGGTCATCGTCAGCCCGCACAGCAGCAGGAAGCGCGGATCGACCTTGCCGACGATCTGCCCCATCAGCATCATGCCGAACATCGTGCCGAGCCCGCGCGGCGCCAGCACCATGCCGGTGGTCAGCACCGGATAGCCGAACAGCCCCTGCAGCATCGGTGGCAGCAGCGCCGTCGTCGCCACCATCATCATCCCGACGATGAAGATGAAGACGAAGCCGGTGGCGCAGTTGCGGTCGCGGATCAGCGCCATGTTGAGGATGCCGTCGCCCTTGGCAAAGGTGTGGACGCCGAACACCCAGAAGGCGGCTGCGGCGAGCATCGCCTCGATTCGCACCTCCCACGAATCGAACCAGTCGATCTGCTGGCCGCGGTCGAGCATGACCTGGAACGCCAGCAAGCCGATGCTCAGCGACACGAAGCCGAACATGTCGAAGCGGCGGTGCGCGGTCGGCGTCTCACGTAGGAACATCAGCGCGCCGAGCAACGTCAGGCCGCCGACGGGCAGGTTGACGTAGAACACCCAGCGCCAGTCGAAATTGTCGGTCAGCCAGCCGCCGAGCAACGGGCCCATCACCGGCCCGACCATGACGCCGACGCCCCACCACGCCATCGCCTTGCCGTGCAGCGAGCGCGGATAGGCATCGAGCAGGAACGCCTGGCCGAGCGGCACGAGGAAGGCGCCGCTGGCGCCCTGCATCATGCGGAACGCCACCATCTGGTTGAGCGATTGTGCCATGCCGCACATCATCGAGGTGATGACGAAGCCCGAAATCGCCGCGATGAACAATTTGCGCCGGCCGAACTTGTCGGCGAGCCAACCGGTCAGCGGCGTCGCGATGGCAGACGCGGCGATGTACGAGGTCAGTACCCAGGTGATGGTGTCGGTGGCCGCACCGAGGCTCGCCTGCATGTGCGGCAGCGCGACATTGGCGATCGTCGAATCGAGCACCTGCATGAAGGTCGCAAGCATGACGACCATGGTGATCGCCAGCGCGTTCGGCGCAATCACGCCTTCTTCTTCGGGCGGGTGGGTCGCCACGCCGGTCAGCTACCGGAACGCAGGTCAACCGTGACATGCGCCGACAGCCCGGCGAGCAGCGGCTGCGGCGGCTTCGAATTGATGGCGATGCGCACCGGCACGCGCTGGACGACCTTGACCCAGTTGCCGGTGGCGTTCTGCGCCGGCAGCACCGAGAATTCCGAGCCGGTGCCGGCGCCGATGCTGACGACATGGCCGTCGAGCGGCGAGCCGGGGTAGGCATCGAGCTTGATTTTGGCCTTTTGACCGGGGCGCATGCGTTCAAGGTCGGTTTCCTTGAAATTCGCCTCGACCCACATGTGGTCGCCGACCATCAGGCTCATCGTCGGCACGCCGGCGAAGATCATCTGCCCGACCTGGACCTTTTCGGTCTGGCTGGCGCGGCCCGAAACGGGCGCGTAGATCGTCGTGCGCCGCAGGTCGAGCGCCGCACGGTCGCGCGTCGCACGGGCGGCAGCCACCAGAGGATGCGACTCGATCGACGCTGCCGATGTGCCCTCGGCGGCGAGCGCCGACTTGGCCTTGGCGGCTTCGGCTTCGGCGCTGGCCAACTCGCTGCGCGCCTGCGCGAGTTCATGTTCGGATTGTTGATAGCGCGCGCGCGTCGTGAAGCCGGTGTCGAGCAGGCCCTTCTGGCGCTGCAGATCGATTTCGGCGAACGACACCGCCTCGCGCTTGCCGCGCACATCGGCACCCTTGCCACCCGAAGTGTCACGCAACTGGCGGACCTGCAGCCGTGCCGAAGCCAGCGCCGCCTCGGCCTGCGCCAGTGTGATGCGGAACGGTTCGGGATCGATGCGGACCAGCACGTCGCCGGCCTTGATCGACTGGCTTTCGGTGACGCCGACGGCGATGACGCGGCCGCCGATGTCGGCGCTGACCGAGACCTTGTCCTGCCGGACATAGGCATTGTCGGTCGAAACTTCGTTGGCGCCGAGCAGCCATAGCGCCACACCGCCGGCAATCAGCAGCAACGGCAGCGCCACCATCAGCAGCGGCGTGCGGACGCGGTCCCACAGGCTGCGGCGGGCGGTCAGTTGCGCGGGGTCGATCCGGTCGTGCATCATGCCCGCTCCTGCTGCGGTGCGTCGGGCAGGGTGGCCGGGCCACGCGCCGAAAGATTGTTCCGCAGCGCCGCGAGGCCATCGTAAAGCGACTCGCGCAGCGGCAGCGAGATGCCGTTGAGCGCTTCCTCGACCAGGGCCCCGCCGATTTGGCGCAGCTGGTCGAGCAGCGGCCCTGCCGGCTCGGTCAGATAGAGTTTCCAGGCGCGACGGTCGGCCGGGTCGGCGCGGCGTTCGACGAGCCCGGCCTCCTGCAGCCGGTCGACCATGCGGCACAGCGTGATCGTCTCGACTTCGAGATATTCGGCAAGCCCGGCCTGGTTGGTGCCTTCCTGCCGCGACAGCGCGACGAGCACCTGCCACTGCGCCCGGCTGACGCCGAGCGCCCGCGCGCTGGCATCGAAGCGCTTTCGCAGCAGCCGCGAACAATCGCCAATCAGGAATCCGAGCGGGTCATCTTGCATGCCGCATATATAATATACATTGCTTATTATGTGCAATGCGATTCAAACCGCGCCCTTGACCACGCTCTCCATGACGAGCAGCCGCGCACCGCTTGCCGACACGATGATATCGCCCGCTACGGTGTCGGCGCTGGCGAGCCGCTTGCCCGCCACTTCGGCCGCACCGGCAATGACGGTGACGCGCGCCGCCGGCGCTTTCCAGCTGGCACCGGCGTCGATGGCAATCTCGTACACCCGCACGCCGTCGCCTTCGGTCAGCCGGCGCAGGGCGCCGCCGGCGAAGCTCTCGACACGCGGATGCACCAGCGCGGCGTCGCCCGCCAGCCGGTCGACAATCTTGCGCACGCCCTGCGTCTGGCCGGCGGCGCTGACCAGCACCGCATCAGCGGTCGCGACGATGACCAGGTCGTGCACGCCGATGGTCGCCAGAATCGGCCCGTCGCTGCGCAGCAGGCAGCGCTGCGTATCGACGGCGATGACGTTGCCGCTGCTGACGTTGCCGTCGCCGTCGGCGGGGCCGAGGTCGCGCAGCGCGTCCCATGACCCGATATCCGACCAGCCCATCGCCACCGGCACAACGGCGACGCGTTCGGCGCGTTCGAAAACGGCATAGTCGATGGAGTCGGCAGGACAGCCGGCAAAAATCGCTGCATCGGGGGTGATCGTGGTGCCGTCGCGCCGGGCTGCGGCAAAGGCGCGCTGGCAGGCGTCGCGCATCGCCGGCGCGTGCTGCGCCAGTTCTTCGAGCAATACATCGGCGCGCATCAGGAAGATGCCGCCGTTCCACGCATGGCGGCCTTCGACGAGCCAGCGCGTCGCGGTCGTCACGTCGGGCTTTTCGACGAATTTGACGACCTTGTTGACCCCGACCGCGAGCACGTCACCGATTTCGATATAGCCATAGCCCGTCGCCGGATGGTCGGGCGTGATGCCGAAGGTCACCAGCCAGCCGGCCTCGGCGAGCGGCAATGCGGTGGCGACCGCGGCCTGCAAGACTTCGGGGCGGGCGATATGGTGGTCGGACGGCATCACCAGCATCAGCCCCGCCGGATCCTGCCGCAGCACCTCCAGCGCCGCGAGCGCGATCGCGGGCGCGGTATTGCGCGCGACGGGCTCGAGGATCAGCGCGCCTGGCGCCGCGCCGATGCCGGCGAGCTGGTCGCCAATGGTTGCGGCATGTGCCGCGCTGGCGACCACCAGCGGCGGATGGTAGCGCGCCCCGTCGGCACAGCGCGCGGCAGTCGCCTGCAGCATCGTCGCCGCTTCGGTCAGGCTGATCAGCTGCTTGGGCATGGCCGCACGCGACACCGGCCACAGCCGCGCGCCGACACCGCCCGACAACAGCACAGGCCAGATACGCTTTTGGGTCATACCGTCTCCGTTGATTGACGCAGCGCCTACTTGAATGCGACACCTGCGCCAAGCGGAAGTCGCCGTTTGGCGAAGTAAGCCCGAACCGGCGGTGCAAGCCACGGTTCCATGCGCAGGGGGAGGACAAAGCCACCGTGTTGACCGACGTCGGACTGTTCAGTCACGCAGTCGCTGCGCTCGGATTCGGTGCCTTGGCTGCGGTTCTGCTGACGCGGCGCTCGCAAAGCGGCACCAGCCTGTGGTTGATTGCCGCCGCGCTGGTCACGATGGTCTGGGCACTGGTCGTCGTGCTGGCCGAAAGCTACGGCGGTGCCTGGCAGCTGTGGGCGTCGCCGGCCGAGACATTGCGCTCGGCAGCGTGGATCGCCTTCCTGCTGGCGGTGTTGCGGCGCAGCTGGCGGCTCGACGAGCGGCGGCGCTCGACGTTCCTGATTGCCAGCCTGCTCGGCTTTGTCGTGGCGCTGCAGTTGCTGCTCGATCTTGTCTGGGCGCTCGGCGTGGTGCCGCTGGCGAACCAGCCGCTGCTCGCCTCGACGCTGGTCATCAGCCGCATGGCGATGGCGATCGCCGGACTGGTGATGCTGCACAATCTATTCGTCAACGCCGACCCTGAAAGCCAGGGCGAAGTGCGGCTGCTGTGCATCGGCCTGGCGGGCGTGTTTGCCTATGATCTCAACTACTACACGCTGACTTTCCTGTTCGGTAACCCGTCGGTCGACTTGTACAACATCCGCGGTGCGGTCGACGTGATCGTGGTGCCGCTGCTGCTGGTATCGTCGAACCAGAACTGGGCAGCGCGCGTCCATGTGTCGCGACAAGTCGTGTTCCACTCGCTGTCGTTCAGCATGATCGGCGTTTATCTGATCGTCATGGCGACGGCCGCCTACGGGCTGCGCCTCGTCGGTGGCGACTGGGGCCGGTTGCTGCAAATCACCTTCCTGTTCGCGATGGTGCTGCTGGCGGTCGTGGTGCTGGTGTCGCCGCGCTTCCGGGCCTGGCTGCGGGTGCTGATTGCCAAGAACTTCTTCACCTACAAATATGACTACCGGCAAGAATGGTTGCGCTTCATCGCGACGGTTTCGGGTGCCGGTGCCGGGCTCGGCAGCCTGTCCGAACGCGTCATTCGCGGCGTCTGCACCGTTGTCGATTCGCCGGGCGGGGTGCTGTTCACGCTGGACAGCGACGGCAATTATGCCGTGGCGGCGACCTGGCGGTTCGACGGTTTCGCCGCTGCCCCGGTGTCCGCCGACGGCGCATTGGCCGGGTTCCTGGCAAACCGCCAGCGCATCATCGACCTTGACGAACTGCGCGCCGGCAGCGGCGACTATGGCGCGGTGCGGTTGCCGTCCTGGGCCGCGACCGACGCGCGCGCCTGGCTGGTCATCCCGCTCACCCACCTTGAGCGCCTCGAAGGCTTTCTGGTGATCGAGCGCACGCTTGTCGCGCGCGGCCTCAACTGGGAAGACTTCGACCTGTTGCGTACGCTGGGGCGTCAGGCTGCGAGCTATATCGCCGAAGCGGCAAGCCAGGAGGCGCTCGACGAAGCCGGCAAGTTCGAGGAGTTCAACCGGCGCTTCGCATTCATTATGCACGACCTCAAGAATCTGGTGAGCCAATTGTCGCTGGTGGCGCGCAACGCCGAGCGCCATGCCGACAATCCGGCGTTCCGCGCCGATATGGTGGCGACACTGCAAAGCTCGGTCGGCAAGATGAACGATCTGCTGGCGCGGCTGTCGCAGCGCGAAATCAGCAAGGGCGACGGCGTCACCGTGCTCGATGTCGACAAGCTCGTTGCCGATGTGGTTGCGTCGAAAAAGCCCGGCTATCCGCAGCTTGCACTGACGTCGTCGGGCAAGCCGGTCGAGGTTTCCGGCGACGGCGCCCAGCTAGAACAGATGTTCGCGCATCTGATCCAGAATGCCATAGACGCCAGCGTCGATGCGACTGCGGTCACCGTCAGCGTGGCGAGCGGCGCCGATGAAGTGGCGATTGCCGTTGCCGATCAGGGTGTCGGCATGACGCCGGCGTTCCTGCGCAATGATTTGTTCCGGCCGTTTCATTCGACCAAGCCCGGTGGTTTCGGTATTGGGGCCTATGAAGCACGGACAATCGTGCGCAACATGGGCGGGCAACTTGACGTCGCCAGCACACCGGGTGAAGGGACTGTATTTACCGTGCGATTGCCGATCCATCACGCAGTCGGGAGAATAGCCTCGTGAGCGAGGCCAACCCGCGTCCGAAACTGCTCGTCGTCGAAGATGACGAGGGGCTGCAGCGCCAGTTGCGCTGGGCGTACGAAGACTATGACGTGACGATTGCCGGCGACCGCGAATCGGCGATTGCAGCGCTGCACGCGATCGAACCGGCAGTGGTGACACTCGACCTTGGCCTGCCGCCCGACCCTGACGGCACCAGCGAGGGGTTTGCGACGCTCGAGGAAATCATGGCACTGCGGCCCAATACCAAGGTCATTGTCGCGTCGGGCCATGGGGCCCGCGAAAGCGCGCTCGGCGCCATCGCCAAGGGCGCGTTCGATTTCTATCAGAAGCCCGTCGATATCGACGAACTCGGCCACATCGTCCGCCGCGCGATGCATGTCCACGCGCTTGAGGAGGAGAACCGCCGATTGCAACGTGCGGCGACCGGCGAGGGCGTCGTCGGCGGCATCATCACCGGCGCGCCCGAAATGCTCAAGGTCGCGCGGATGATCGAGCGCGTCGCCAGCGCCGATGTCTCGGTGATGCTGCTCGGCGCCAGCGGCACCGGCAAGGAGCTGCTCGCCAAGGGGCTGCACGACAATTCGCTGCGCTTGCATGGCCCGTTCATCGCCATCAACTGCGCGGCAATCCCCGAAACTTTGCTCGAATCGGAACTGTTCGGTTACGAAAAGGGCGCGTTCACCGGCGCCGTCAAGTCGATGGAGGGCAAAATCGAGCGCGCCGAAGGCGGCACGCTGTTCCTCGATGAAGTCGGCGACATTCCGCTGCCGCTGCAGGTCAAGCTGCTGCGCTTCCTGCAGGAACGCGTCATCGAACGCATCGGCGGCCGTCGGCCGATCCCGGTCGATGTCCGCATCATCTGCGCGACGCACCAGAACCTCGAAGCGATGATTGTGTCGGGCGGATTCCGTGAAGATCTCTATTACCGCCTCGCCGAAATCGTCATGCGCATCCCGTCGCTGTCGCTGAAGCGATCGGTCATCACGAAGTAGATCAC
>ERZ724517.942-NODE-942-length-16874-cov-14.253285_pt1 | contig 16874 bp, 14 predicted proteins | sample MGYA00376050_ERZ724517 | MGnify/ENA primary metagenome ERZ724517 (study PRJEB28724, sample SAMN07190886) | activated sludge metagenome | isolation source: activated sludge of sewage treatment plant in Hong Hong | place: USA: Christiansburg, Virginia | collected... | reverse complement strand
ATTTTATCTGTTACGGCACATTACCCCCCATCGGAGGGGTTCCCATTGCGTAGCCAGTTTTCATAATCAGCACATCGTTGCTAACGCCAATGCTGGCAACATCCATAAAGAGTCAGAAATGATAGAGCACACAATAAAGCACCTGCATGTAGGGAAAATACTGACCACTGGAATAGTGATCGGTATGGGGTTGCTGCTTAATGCTTGTGGCAGTGACGATAACAGCGGCGCAAGCACCAATACGACACTCAGCGGAACAGCTGCCACTGGCGCACCGATTGTAGGTGGCGACGTTAAGCTATCCTGCCTTAGTGGTTTGGTGAAAATTGGCATTCCCACTAATGCCAATGGCCAATGGTCAAGCAGTGTTCCTAATGCCAACTTACCCTGCGCCGTCTCTGTGTCCGGCGGTACCGTCTTGGGTGTTGCCAACACAGCAAGCCAATTTTCTGCCACCACCACAACCCCTGGCACGCAGACCGTGAATATCTCACCATTAACGTCTTTGGCTCTGGCAGCTACTGGTGTAGTGCCAAACGATTCATGGTTCACGGGCCTTAACGATGGCAGTCTTCAGACACTAACGTCTGCGCTTAGCGCGGCCATCACCGCATTAAATAATGCGCTGGCTGCTTATGCCTTGCCGGCCAACTTCAATCCGTTTAGCTCATTGCTCACTGCCGCTGTCGCGGGCCAAACGGGCAATAACTATGATCAATTGCTGGATCAGCTCCAAATCGCACTGGCCACCAGCGGTGATACTTTGGATGATCTACTTGCTGATGTTGCCAGTAATCCCACCGCCCCCTCATTACCTGCCCCGCCTCCCGCTCATGCTGGGGCCACTTCTTTTTCAAATTTCTTTAGCACGTTTGCCGGTGATTACACGCTAACCGTGACCGACGTCGCCAGCGAAGGTGTTTCCAGTGCCGCTGCCACACTCTTCCCGCTGAACAGCTCGCGCGTCGTTCATCTGAAGACTAATGGAGACGTGACTATTGATGCCGTCGGCAAGGCCATCACCTACAAAGCAGTAGACTATAATCAGGACTTTATCGGTGCGGCTGACACCGAAAACCAGTTACGTTATCGCACCAAAGATACTAATGCATGGCTTGAGCTTTACATCACCTACAAGCCCAGTACCGGTGAGCTGTACGTTAGCCCTTCTGGCTTTCTGCCTAATAGCGAAGGCTTCGCTGCGCTAAAGGGTAAGATTTTTGTGCCGCCACCTGTTGCTCCTGCTGAAATCTGCACGACCGCTGATGACAAGCTCGCGTTCACTAATAGCCCTACTGACTTCTGTGGCTTCACTCGCAGTGCCTCTGCTACAAATGGCGTACCCCACTACTATCAGTTCACTTCTGCGACTGGAGTCCACGGTGTCACTTGGGTCAAATTTAATCTCAGCGCAGATGACAGCACGGTAGAAAGCGCTGTTATTGAAAATGATGAGTATGCTTTTGGCTGTAATGCGGTCGGCACCACGCCTTGCGAAGGCATCACTATCACCAACAACGGCAACTATGTGCAGTTCATCTTGAACGACACCGAAATGAGTCCTATTTTTGGTTCAACGCAGAGCATTACCGTTAATGGCTTGCTGATGCATCCACTTCTCTAATAGGGCACCGATGCCCGTCTGCAGGAGTACCCTACAGACGGGCATAAAAAACCCCGCCGAGAGGCGGGGCTGGGTCCGTGGCTGAACGCGGACCATCACGCGGAGTTCACCGCTCCTTCACCGGCATAACCCTGTCTTAATAACTCAAGATTAATGCTGACGAATCTTTGGCTTTGTTGACAAGATGCCCATGCCAACATGCCTTTCAGTTTTGAGCTGCACCCCAGGATGCTGGTGCTGCATGGCATTCTTGATACGGCGTGCTGTTGCAGAATCACGAGGCGTGATCACCATCAAGTGCTGACCATCCGCACCACCCTGCTCAAGGTGCTTTAATGCTTCGTGGTCATGACTGATGCTCAGCATGCCGCCTATCCACGCACCAAAGCTTCCAAGCGCGGCTGATACAAACAGAAAAGCACTCAGGCTCATGACTAGCCCGAGCGGCTGTGCTATGGCGACCCACACGGTAAACAGCAAGCCCGCCAGTCCACCTATCAGCGCCCCTCTTTCACTTAACTGTAAAAATTCGCTTTTTTGCTTGATGGCCACATCATGCGGTGAGTCGCGATGCTCGCCGTCACGATTACGGGAGACGATGCGAAAACTATCGCTATCGATGCCTATGGAGGCCAGCGTAGTCACTACTGCCTTCGCAGAATCCATTTTTTCCATCAAATAATACAGAGTACGCATGAAGTACCTCCCTGGTAGCTTCCTATTACAAGCATAGCCCGAACCTGCGATAGCGTTAGACAGATTTGCCACATGGAATGTCAGTCTTATCTCAACTCTGATTCGACTAAATCAGGTTCGACTGGATTAAATCAAAAAGCGCTGCACGCGCGGCGTTACTTTGCAGAACAGCTCATAGCTGATGGTACCGGCCATTGCCGCTACTTCATCTGCCGGCAATCCTTCACCCCACAACACACAAGCGTCTCCGATGGCGGCGGGGGTATCACCCAAATCTACCGTAATCATGTCCATCGACACCCTGCCCGCTAGCGGTACGCGCACACCATTGAGCAATACCGGCGTGCCATTAGCGGCATGGCGTGGATAGCCATCTCCGTAACCAATACCAACCACCCCTATGCGAGTGTCGCGTGATGCTACCCAGGTGCCGCCATAACCCACTGGCTCGCCCGCCTTAAGCTCACGAATGGCAATCAAGCGTGAGCGCAGTGTCATTACCGGCCTTAGATCCAGCTCGGCGGCAGAACGATCCCTAAATGGTGAACTGCCATACAGCATGATGCCAGGACGCACCCAACGGCCCTGTGCTGTCGGCCATGCCAGAATGCCTGCAGAGTTGGCCAGACTATCGGGAATCACAAGGCCTGCCTCTTTCTGTAAGGCCTGCTGCAACGAACGAAAAACCTCAATCTGCTGTGCTGTCTGCTGCGCATCTGGCTCATCGGCTTGGGCAAAATGCGTCACCAGACCAACCGAACGTACTCCCGGCAACGCCTGCAAACAACGCCATGCCGCAAGCACTTGCTCTGGTGCAAAACCAAGCCGATGCATACCGGTATCAATCTTAAGCCAGACATCCACTGGCGTTGCCGCGGGCACTGCCTTTAGCAGATGTAGCTGAGACTCTTGATGCACCACTGTGGCCAACCCCAGCCGCACCACCTCGGCCATTTCTGTTGGGGTAAATACGCCTTCCAGAATGGTGACAGGATGAGAAATACCGGCCGCCCGCAACGCCTGCGCCTCTTGCAAAAATGCCACGCCAAAGCCATCTGCTTCGGACAACGCATCGGCCACCACTAGCGCCCCATGACCATAGGCATCGGCTTTGATCATGGCCATCACATAAGCACTTGGCATGCACTCCCGCACTCGCCGCAGATTATGCTGCAGCGCCGCGCGACTGATACACAGAACCGTCTCACGCATTAATCATCGTCCTGACGACGCTCACGATAGTACTCCGGCGCCAAATCTTCAAAACGCAGGTACTTGCCCAAGAAAGCCAAGTGGACTTTACCGATGGGGCCGTTACGCTGCTTCCCGATAATGATCTCGGCCGTGCCCTTGTCTTCAGACTCTGGGTTATAAACCTCGTCACGATAGATAAACATGATGACGTCGGCGTCTTGCTCAATAGCGCCGGACTCACGTAGATCAGACATTACCGGCCGCTTGTTAGGGCGCTGCTCCAAAGAGCGATTGAGCTGCGACAGCGCAATCACCGGACAATTCATTTCTTTTGCCAAGCCCTTCAATGAGCGAGAAATTTCTGAAATTTCATTAACACGATTAGTTTCCAAACCGGGCACACGCATCAACTGCAAATAGTCGACCATGATCAGGCCCAGCGCGCCGCCGCACTCCCGCGCCACTCGGCGAGCTCGGGCACGGACTTCGGTTGGCGATAAACCACCAGTATCGTCAATAAACAGCTTTTGCTCATTGAGCATGGCCATGGTCGATGTCAGACGCGGCCAATCCTCTTCTTCCAACTTACCCGAACGCACACGATTTTGGTCAATACGCCCCAACGACGACAGCGAACGCATCACCAGCGATTCCGCCGGCATTTCCATAGAGAACACGAGTACCGGTGCGCCGCCCAATAGCACGTTCTCTACCAGATTCATGGCAAACGTGGTTTTACCCATGGACGGACGTGCCGCCACAATTACCAGATCCCCTTTTTGCAGGCCCGATGTCATTTCGTCGAGCTTGTCAAAGCCTGTAGAAAGGCCGGTAAAAGGCGTGTTAGAGCTATAAAGCCGCTCAATACGATCAACTGTTTGCGCCAGTAGCGGGCGGATTGGCTGAGGCCCTGTGCCCTTCTGATGCTGCTCGGCAATAGCGAATATCTTACGCTCGGCGGCATCCAGAATTTCGCGCGAGGTTGACCCTTGCGGCTGGTAGGCAGAGTCCGACACCTCATAAGACACTCGGATTAGCTGACGCAACACTGAGCGCTCTCGCACGATCTCGGCATACGCACCGATATTGGCCGCCGACGCGGTGTTCTTGACGATCTCGCCAAGGTAGGCCATGCCACCCGCCTCCTCCAGCTCTCCACGATGGCCCAACATTGCCGACACCGTCAGTGCATCTCGCGGCTTACTTTCGTCCGCCAGAATGGAGATAGCCTTAAAGATAAGGCGATGATCGCGCCGATAAAAATCGTTCTCAGAAACAATTTCAGCCGCCCGATCCCATGCCGTTTCTTCCAGCATAAGACCGCCCAGCACGGACTGCTCTGCTTCCAGGGAATGAGGAGGCAGCTTGAGGTTAGCCACCGAGTCGTCGGCAGCACTGGAAGGGACAATAGCGGAAGGAATATCGCTCATGGCAGACTCTTTAGTGAAGCGCAAAGATTACCCGAGTCAGGTGGCAAAGGCAGCTGGCATTACAGGCCACTTGCCCTTTCATCACAAAAACAAAAGGCGCCCTAAGGCGCCTCTTGTGTATCACCCGCCCCGAAGAGAGGGTGATTTGTGCCTACCGATCAGGCAGTAACGACGGTGACCTTAACCGGAACCGTGACTTCGGCGTGCAGCTGCACGTCTACATCATAGTCACCGGTATTGCGCAGTGCGCCATTAGGCAGACGCACTTCGCTCTTGTCGACCGTTTCACCGAGGCCAGAGATGGCTTCAGCGATGTCACGGGTACCCACGGAGCCGAACAACTTGCCTTCATCGCCTGCCTTAGCAGCAATGACCACAGCCAGCGCACTAATGCGCTCGCCACGGGCCTGAGCATCAGCCAAAACGGTATTGGCCTTGGCTTCCAGTTCGGCACGGCGAGCTTCAAACTCGGCGACGTTTTTTTCAGTAGCAGGAACAGCCTTTCCTTGAGGAATCAGGAAATTACGGCCATAACCGGACTTAACAACAACCTTGGCACCGAGAGCACCTAGGTTCTTGATCTTCTCAAGTAGAATGATTTCCATCACTCGTCTCCTAGATTACAGGTGGTTATCGGTGTAAGGCAGCAGAGCCAAGAAACGGGCCTGCTTGATAGCCAGTCCCAGCTGACGCTGGTAACGGGCCTTCGTGCCAGTGATACGGCTAGGGACAATCTTTCCTGTCTCAGAAACATACTGCTTCAGGGTTTCAGTGTCTTTGTAATCGATGTACTTGGTAGCTTCCGCGGTGAAGCGGCAGAACTTGCGACGACGGTAGAAACGTGCCATGACGTTTGCTCTCCTATTCGAATCTCTCAATTGCTTGCGCGTGAATCAGTAACTGCTGCGTGTCTCGGTGACTGGCCTGCGCCAGCATCCCGCTCACCGTGATCCGGTTTCCCGGTACCAGACCGGTCACCTGTTGCGCCAAGATGTCCCCTGTCACCTTTACGGTCACTAGGGCGCGTACCTCGCGCAGCTGCCCATCCAGAGTCTGAACAGAGCGGTGTTCCAGTATCAGTTCACGATGTACCACACCGGCCGGGCTGGTCCGAGAAGCCTTGAGCTCCTTAATAAGACCTGTGATCCGAACGGCATTAACTTCCACGCAGTAAGTAACCGCTTACTCGCCAGCTTCCTCGGAGGTCACTTCATCAGTGCCTTCGTCAGAACGGGCGGCTTTACGGCTGCGCTTCTCTTCCGCGCCCTTGGCCATAATCGATTCCTCGGTAATGGCTTCGTCGCGACGAATGATGAGATTGCGAATGACCGCGTCGTTGTAGCGGAAAGCTTCTTCCAGCTCGTCCAGAGACTTCTGGCCGCACTCGATGTTCATGAGTACGTAGTGAGCCTTGTGAATTTTGTTGATCGGGTAGGCCAACTGACGGCGGCCCCAGTCTTCAAGGCGGTGAATGGTTCCACCAGCTTCCTTGATGGCTCCGGTATAACGCTCGACCATGGCGGGCACTTGCTCGCTCTGATCGGGGTGTACCAGGAACACGACTTCGTAATGACGCATGTTTTGCTCCTTACGGGTTGCACAGCCCCTGCCGTTATTACGCAGCAAGAGCAAGGAGGTCACCTCCGGAATCCGGTGGCGCCCTTTTGCAGGATGGCAAAGGGGGGCGAAGTTTACGCGAATCCCTTCCCCGCAACAAGGGAAGCCGCCTGTCAGGCCGACAGATATGATGACATTGATAGTTGTTGGTCGCAGGGAATTTCCGTTACCATCAAGGGTGACCTGTATCAAAACTACAACAACAGGCAGGAAATCGGGCGCCATGAAACCGCTTTCGTCTCTTCTTATGCTGGCTGTATTCGCCCTGACCTTTGCGTCAGCGCCTCTGCACGCCTCTACAGATGACAAAAGGCCCCGGCTTGAGCAGTTTTCCTCCTACGATGAATTCATGAAGGCCTTGATTGCATGGGAAGTTCGTCCTGCGCCTGAGCCGAAAGCGCCTATGCGGCCATCAGCCTCAACGCAAGCCAGCAAAGCACCTTCTACTCAACCAATCCCCGTGCCTGATGGCGTCGATCCAACCAGCGAATCAGCACCGCCACCACTGGCCATCACCGGGCCGGAAGATTTGGATGTTGCCGTCAATCTGGCTAAGGATATTTCGCACCCGGACTACAAGGCCCGTATCCGCTATAACAGAACTACGCACCTGAGCTTCCCGCTACAAGCCATTGATGGGAGCGACATGAGTCAGGCCAGTATCGCGAATTCACTAACGGTGGAACACTCTGCTGATGACGGCGACGCAACTGCGTCTAACCTAGGCCCTACAGATAGCAAGTTAAAGCCTGGCGAGCCTGCCATTAATAGTGCACCAAGTACTTATGCCGGCGTTACCTTACAGCAACCCATGCACATCACGATTGAGACCACCTATTAAAGGTGGCGATTGCAGCAACGAAAATAAGCGCCGCGCTATAAGGCTGCTATAACAATTAAAAAAGGATGATGCGCCTGACGCGTCATCAGAAGAGGGGTAGAGGATGAACATCATGAAAGGCCCGCTAGGAGTGATCGCCTTGCTTGCGCTGCTAATCAGCAGTGGCGTGCAGGCGACCACCGAGCGTCCCCAACTGAAGAATTACGCCTCCTACACTGACTTCCTGCAGGCCGTGGTCGACTACGCCAAAAATGACGGCGCCCCCCCTTCTCCCACTCCCCCTGAGCGTGAGTGCAAGGACGAGGAAATGGGCCCGGATGGCAAGCCACTGAACAAAAATAATCCATGCGCGCCAAAACGAATTACTGGCGAAGTTAGGGACGGCACATCCGGTTCTGGAGATGGCGTGACGACTTCTGGCGTTAATCTGGATCTCGACAGCCTCGATAATCTTGATGATTTAGATGACCTTGATGGCAGCAGCCTTAGTACCAGCTCAAGTAGCACGTCAGGCAGTAAAGTAGATTCTGCTAACGACAGCAGCAATCCTTCTGCCGACACCCTTGAAGAAGCCATCAGCCTAGCCCGTGATGGCCTCAATCCAACCTATATTGACCCTGCGAGCACCCGCACGACATTCCGCAGCTTTCCCATGCAGCCGGTTGAGGCAAGCGACCTAGCCTCTGTCACCTTTATTGATGCACTCGGTGGCCTGCTCGTTGATACACGCAACTCAAAGATCCGTTTAAGCATTGATCCAAATACCATGATCAACCCACTGACGCTGATCGACGACCGACTGGGTGCTGACGCACTGGCACTCAATCTTGACGGCTTTGCCTTCCAGCAGCTTCTGTTCAACAATGTGTCGCCTTTCTTTGGCGGTAATTTTGTTTGGGAAACCGGTGGCAATTACTACTCGATCGTTAATGCTAACCCCTCTTTCATTGATAACAATGGTATTGGTCTGGCGTTCTCCACCCAAGCGCGCGTTCGTGCGGCGGTTGTCGACAGCGATGGCTGGATTTCGTCAGCTAATCCCAATACGCCCGCTTCTGGCGCCTTCGTGATCGATCCACTTAACATTACTACTGGCACCATCAATGCCAACCTGTGGGCCATTCCAAGTGCCACCGGTAATACTGGCATTCGCGTACTACTGGATACCCAGAGCGACATAGTGGTCGATCTGTCCAATACGCAGCTGGGTGTTGCCAGTGCCACTCGCAACGGAACAGGATGGGATATTGGGCCTGCGAACAACTTCATGGCATTTGGTGCTGATTCCGTTCTTAACATTCGACTGAATGGGCCACTGGAAACTGTCTTATCAAATCCTGATACGGCAACCAATACTCCGCTGGTTCGTATCAATGGCAGTATTTCACGCATGTCTCTGGGCAATATTGCCTTGCTCGATGGCAGCTCCAAAGAAGGGATCCATATTGGCCGCTTTACCATCAGCAATTTGGCCATGGTGAATACCAGCGTTTTCTTTGAAAATGACGCCATCCGAGTCGACCTTGGTAAGGGCGTCGACAATCTGCATATCGCAATGGAGCGTATTGTGTTGGGCGGCTCAATGAGTGATCTTGCCAACGGCACACTCCCCCCCGCTATCGGCGATGCTGAGATGCGCATCAAAACTCCAGATAACATTCAGATCATCTTAAGCGCACACTAAATTGATCACGCAGTAAAAAGGCCGCGACGGTTTTCCGTCGCGGCCTTTTTTTTGTGCATCGCCTTGGGCGATGTTAACTAGCGTCGATTAGGACTTAAGGCGAGTACGCTGGCGCATCGCCTCAAACAGGGTCACTCCGGTTGCAACAGACACATTCAGGCTTTCCACACTGCCGCCCATGGGAATGTAGAGCAGCACATCACACAACTCACGTGTGAGCCTGCGCATCCCTGAACCTTCTGCCCCCATGATGATGCCAATTGGCCCGGTCAACGCGACGTCGTAAAGCGACTTTGCCTCTTCTTCGAGTGCAGTACCCATTAGCCAGATACCGCGCTCCTTGAGCATCTCCATGGTGCGTGCCAGATTGGTCACCTGGAAAAAGGGCATGCTATCTGCGGCACCCACAGCAACCTTACGGACTACTGGCGTAATCGATGCCGATTTGTCACGCGGGGTAATAACCGCATGTATGCCGGCGGCATCGGCACTGCGCAAACAAGCGCCAAGATTATGCGGATCGGTCACGCCGTCTAGCAGCAGGAGAAAAGGAGGCGCTTCCAGTCCATCCAGAAACACCACAAGGTCGTTCTCATCACCTGGGGCCTGCTCGCGCACACGCGCCACAGCACCTTGGTGATGCGCATCCCCGGCCAACTCATCAAGCTGCCCACGCTCACGCCACTGCAAGGTCACACCCAATGGACGCAGCCCCTTCACCAGCTTGTTCATGCGCTCGTCATCACGCCCCTTCAGCAGGAATACTTCCAGAATGCCTTCAGGATGACGGTCGAGATAGGCCTGCACTGAATGCAGGCCGCAGATCACAATATTTTTGGCCATTTACTTCTTCTTGCGTCCGCCAGATTGTCCCTTGCCGTCACCGGCAGAAGGCTTTGGGGATGGCTTGCCATCGTTTGACTTCTTGGCGGCAGGACTACTGCCCTTGCCTGACGGCTTGGCAGGCGCACCGCTGCTACGTGGCTGCTCTCGTACAGGGCGCTCACCCGGCTTACGACGCTCGCCTGACTTACTGCGGTCACCGCCATCATCTTTGCCGCCACCCTTGCCCGCATTACGGCCACGTGGTGCATTTTCTGATGCTGCCTTTGGGCCACCACGACGCAGCTTGCTGCCGCCGCCGATAAGCTCGAAATCCATCTTGCGCTCATCTAGGTTCACGCCCGCCACCTTGATGCGGACCTTATCGCCCAGCGCAAACTGCGTACCGGAACGACTGCCCACCAGCTTCTGCATGGAGGCATCAAACTCGTAGAAATCACTCGCCAAACGACTAATGTGTACCAAGCCTTCCACGTAAATGTCCGTCAGCTCAACAAAGATACCGAATGACGTCACGGAAGAAATCACACCATCGAATTCATCTCCAATGTGATCCTGCATGTACTCGCACTTCAGCCACGACACCACTTCACGTGTCGCCTCATCCGCACGGCGCTCTGTCATGGAGCAATGCTCACCATACGTCAGCATCTGTGCCATATCCGGCATGCCCGTGCCTTCTGCTTTTTTGCCGCGCAGACGACGTACCTTGTCACCCATGGCACCAAACATCGAATGCTCAGTCTGCACACGCGCACGAATCACACGGTGCAGCAGCAAGTCGGGATAACGACGAATCGGCGATGTGAAGTGTGCATACGCCTCATACGCCAAACCAAAGTGCCCGATATTTTCTGGGCCATAAACGGCTTGAGACAATGAGCGCAGCAACATGGTTTCGATAATGTGCTTGTCTGGACGTTCTTGGATCTTGTCGATCACTGCCTTGAAATCTGCTGGCTTTGGCTTGGCATCGGCGGTAAACGAAAGGCCTAATGCTCCGAGAAAACCACGCAGCTTAAGCAGCTTTTCGTTACGCGGACCTTCATGGTTTCGATACAGCGCAGGAAGATGCTGTGTTGCCACAAAATCAGCGGCACACACGTTGGCTGCCAACATGCACTCTTCGATCAGCATGTGAGCCTTATTGCGTGTAACTGGCACAATTTTTTCGATCTTGCGATCACTGCCAAATTCGATGCGGGTTTCGTTGCTGTCAAAGTCCAATGCACCGCGCGTCTCGCGTGTTGCACGAAGCACTTTGAAAAGATCGTGCAACCGCTGCACAGGCTCAACAACCTTTGCATGCTCTTTGGCGACCTGACGGCCTTCATCGCTATCCGGCCGTTCAATTAGGGCACTGACCTTGGTGTATGTCAGGCGCGCATGGGAGTGCATCACACCCTCATAAAACTTGTACTCAGTAACACGCCCGGCCAGTGAAATATTCATGTCACAAACCATGCACAGACGATCGACATGCGGATTCAATGAACACAGGCCATTCGACAGAACTTCCGGCAGCATAGGAACGACCTGCTGCGGGAAATAAACCGAGTTGCCACGATTCAGTGCTTCAGTGTCCAGCGCCGTATCTTTACGCACATAGTGCGAGACATCGGCGATGGCTACGATAAGACGGAATCCACCGCGACGCTTTTCGCAATACACGGCATCATCAAAGTCGCGCGCATCTTCGCCATCAATCGTCACCAGTGGAAGATCACGAAGATCGACACGATCCTTCTTTTCTTCCTCTGTTACTTCCGGATCGAGGCGAGCGGCTTCGCGATCCACTTCGACGGGCCACACATGCGGGATATCGTAATTGCGAATGGCAATATCAATTTCCATGCCTGGCGCCATAAAGTCGCCTAGCACCTCAACGACGCGACCTGTTGGCAGGTTACGAAGCGTGGGGTAATCCTGTATTTCGACACAGACAAACTGACCGACCACTGCTTTGTGATCCGTATTGGTTATCAGGACTTCTTGCGTGATACGGGCATTATCCGGCGCCACATAGGCATTGCCGGACTCTTCGTAATAGCGGCCAACCAACTTCTTCATCCGCTTTTCATCAACACGGACGATCTGAGCCTCACGGCGGCCCTTGTGGTCGTAGCCTGACTCACGAGCCAGCACAATATCGCCATGGAAGACCCGGCGCATTTCGCGGGAAGTCAGCAGCAGATCGGGCGACTTGTCATCCGGAATGAGAAAGCCGAAGCCATCGGGATGGCCCATGACGCGCCCACGAATCAAGTGAGACTCATCCATAGGGGAGTAGACCCCACGACGATCGGACTGTGCCTGACCGTCACGGATCATCGCACCCAAGCGGCGACGGAGGGCCTCTGTCTGATCTTCGTCAACAAGGCCAAAGTGGGCGGCGATCTCATCGGCCGCCAAGGCCTTCTTGCCGTTAACCAGAAGCTCAAGAATCAGCTCCCGGCTTGGAATCGGGTTTTCGTACCGCTCGGCTTCACGGCCGGCGTGGGGGTCCTGCCAAGTAGGCTTGGACATAGAAACTTCCTGCATGGGTGGCCACTGGCCACGAAATGAACAATCAGCCTCTATTATAGCGCGAAGACGTTGACAATCCCATGAAGTGGCTATAAATTGCGCGCCACTGAGCCCAGGTGGCGAAATTGGTAGACGCGCTAGTTTCAGGTATTAGTGTCGAAAGACGTGGAGGTTCAAGTCCTCTCCTGGGCACCAAAAAAGCAGTTTTAGGTCATCCTACAAAGTCCTGAAACCGCACTCTAAACCCCGCAAATGCGGGGTTTTCTGTTTTATGGCACCCAAGAATACCTATTAGCTTCCCACCATACTTATCGCTTGCTGGTACAACTATTGGTACAACGCTCAGCAACCTAACAGAGTTGTACCATCCCTAAATAAGAGGGGTTATACCGAGCCCGCCTCGCCTCAGCCCCGCCCGCTCCGCTCTGCCAAACGCTGCATGTAATTATTCAACTGCTGCATGGCTATCTCGTAGGGCCAGGAAAACTTGCGCTGAAACCAGTAGCCAATGCGGATATCGGCTGAGGTAAAAACCATATAACGGTTGGCTTTGATGCCGCGCAAAATGGCCGTCGCTGCTTGTTCGGGACTAATGGCGCGCTTCTGAAAATGCTCGCGAAAACGCTGAATGGCCGGGTCGTTCATGTTAACGCCTGCCACATCAACTGTGCTTACCAAGCCGGTATCCACACCGCCCGGACATACCAGACTGACGCCAATGCCGTGATGCTTGAGATCGTGACGCAACACTTCCGACACGCCGCGCAAGCCAAACTTGCTGGCACTGTAAGCAGCATGCCAAGGCAGCCCGAACAGGCCCGCGGCTGATGACACATTAACGATATGGCCGCCTCGGCCGGCATGGATCATTGCCGGAACAAAGTACTCGAGCACATGAATAGGCCCCATGAGATTGACCTCGACCACTTTGCGCCATTGCTGATGCTGTAGGTCTTCTATGCGCCCCCATATCGCAATGCCGGCAATATTCATGACAACATCAAGACTGCCAAACCGGGCATGAATATCGTCGGCCAGTGCCTTCACGCTGTCATGATCTGCAATATTCACGACACTCGCCAGACTGACTTTACCACCCGTTGCCTTAATGCTGTCGGCGGCCGCTTGCAGGCCTTCTGCATTGATATCCGTGAGGAAAAGCTCTGCTCCCTCAGCAGCCGCTGCCACAGCCACCGCTCGACCGATGCCACTCGCGGCACCCGTCACCAGACATTTCTTTCCCGCCAGACTTCTGATTGCCATGACATACCCTTACCGTAATGAATGCACAGGTGAAGCGTAGGCGTGATGCCCTGCGCATAGAGTATCCCTATCGGCCATTATCAGTACCATAAAAGGCCATGCCGCATTTTCTGACCCGATTTGTGACAAGATGATGGCTATGCAAAGACTTTTCGGGATGCCTTCATGTCTAACCCTGAAAAACCCACTGACACCGCCTGGGTATCAACGCGGCACCTTCAGCACATGATGCGGCAAGCCGAGGCCGCAGGCGTGCCTGCTGCGACGCTGTTAGCGGCGACGGGCTTGTCACGGATATCGCTGGCAGATGTGGATGGCACGATTCCCATGTCGGCTATTGAGGCGGTCATTTCCACGCTGGATCAATACCCGGCCAGTGTCATGGCGGGGCTACAACTGGCACGTGAAATACAGCCGGCTACGTTCGGCGCTCTTGGCCTGCTGCTGCAGTCCTGCACTACTCTGGCCGACGCACTGGAGGCTGTTGTTCGCTTCAATGGCCTGCTTAGCAATATCGGCACCACCACGCTAGCCTTCGCTCCCGGTATTGTTGAAGTGCGCTGGGAGTGCGCGGCTGGCAGTCCTGCCTTTCGCCGTCATGCCAGTGAGTATGTACTGGGGGCTTTTGTGATGCTTGCCCGCCTGCTCTTACCGGCGACGACAGACTTGCCCCGTGCTGTGCAATTTGCTCATGCTCAGCCAACCGGTACCGATGCCCGTCGGGACTATTTTTCATTTTTTCGCTGCCCCGTATATTTTGAGCACCACTGTAACGCCGTCGTGATTCCTGTCGATCTACTGAAGGCTCGGTTGCCACACGGTGATACGGCATTAAAGGCCTTACTGGAACAGCACACGCTGGATCTGCTACATGCACGCAATCGTCCAGAGGCACTGCAAGATGATATCCGGCGACTCATTACCATCATGATGCCCAGTGGCATCCCAACCCGCGATGCAGTGGCGACACAACTGGGTATCAGCACGCGTAGCCTGCATCGCCACTTGCAAGAATCTGGCACGGGCTTTCGCGACATACTTGATGAGGTTCGTTTGCAGACGGCACGGCAACAACTGCGAGAGCAAAGCGATACGATTAGTGATATATCCGAACGCCTAGGCTTTAGTTCACCTCAAGCATTTCTGCGTTTTTTCAAACAGAACACCGGAGTCACCCCCGGCGAATTTCGTAAACAGGAGCAACCCAATGTCACATGATGCTCTCGCGCCTCCACGTGGCTGGTATGCCATGTCTGATGCCCGTCTTTCCACACCAGAACCTGCCACGCGTGGCTTGCTATTTCGCATGGTTGCGCAAGCATCCCGCCTGTTTGGGCGTAAGCAAGTTCCTGATGTTTTTACTGTCTTGAACATCAATCCACGGCTGTTCTGGGCATGGCTATTTTTTGCTTCACGCTTGATGCCCTGGGGACGGCTGCCTGGAACCGTGCGTGAAATGATTATTCTGCGCACCGCATGGAACTGCCGTAGCCGCTATGAATGGGGGCAGCATATCGAGATTGCCTTGCGTGTTGGCGTGACAGATGACGAAATCGTGGCACTTGCCAGCGGTCCGTCGGCTTTTACTGATCCACTTATCTGTGCCGTAATGCAGGCATGCGATGAGGTTTTTAATGATAAATGCATCAGCAGCGATACATGGAAAATGCTATCGACTCACTACAGTGAAAAACTGATGATCGAGATCATGATTTTGATTGGTCATTACGAAATGCTGGCGGGCTTCTTGAATAGTGCTGGCGTTGCGCTAGAAGTAGAAACAGAGGCCACATTACAGGCGTTTTACCAACGAATCAGTGCTTAAAGTAAATTTTTACTATTACTTTCCAATAAAAATGGGGAAGACATAACGTCTCCCCCATTTTTTTGACCTTCGCTATTCGACCAGAACCACTTACTTAAAATAATCTGGTCAAAACAACACGATTAGATCGAACGCGAAATCAGTTCTTTCATGATTTCGTTGGTGCCACCATAAATACGGTTAGCACGTGTATCGATGTAAGCACGAGCAATCGGGTATTCCAGCATGTAGCCGTAGCCACCGTGCAACTGTACGCACTCATCGACTATCTTGGAAAGCAGATCAGAAACCCAGTATTTTGCCGCACAGGCCGCTTCGACACTCAGCTCATTCTTCAGCACCTGCTCCATGCAGCGATCCACGAATACGCGAGCGATCTGCGCTTCGGAGCGCATTTCGGCGAGCTTGAAACGGGTATTCTGGAAAGATGATACCGTCTTGCCGAATACCTTGCGCTGCTTGACGTAATCAACCGTCGTGGCGATTGCATTTTCAGCACCCGATGCGCAAATAATGGCGATCATCATCCGTTCCCACGCCAATTCCTTCATCAGCATAATGAAGCCCATGCCTTCCATGCCGAGCAGGTTGCTCTTCGGTACGCGCACGTTATCAAAAAAGAGTTCGCAGGTGTCTTGACCGCGCATGCCCACTTTCTTCAGTGGCTTGCCTTTGGTGAATCCTGGGGTATTGGCGTCCATAATCAACAGTGACACGCTTTGTGCGCCACCACTGATATCACCAGTCTTTACCACTACTACTGACATGTCGCACAGGTAGCCGTTAGTGATAAAAATCTTTGAGCCGTTAACAATGTAGTCATCGCCATCGGCTACAGCGGTGGTGCGAATGCTTTGCAGATCAGAGCCTGTGCCCGGCTCAGTCATAGCGATAGAGCCTACTACTTCACCGCTACACATCTTCGGCAGCCACTCCATCTTTTGCTCTTCGGTACCGAAGTTATTGATGTAGTTGGCCACGATATCGGAGTGCAAAGAGAAACCGGAGGCAGAGTCACCCACACGGGCCTGCTCTTCCATCAGGATCATGCTGTAAAGACGATCAACGCCGGCGCCGCCGTACTGCTCAGGCATAGTGGGGCACAGCAGGCCGAGCTCACCGGCCTTGTTCCAGATGTTCCGATCAATGTGCTGCTGCTCTTCCCACTTTTCATAATGCGGAGCCAACTCAGTCTCGAAGAAGCGACGCACAGTGGTGCGAAAGGCTTCATGATCGGAGTTGAAAAGGGTACGGGGGATCATCGGAGCAACTGGCTGCGGTACGGTGACGCTCATGGGTAATTCCTCGAAATTCGGGTAAAAGTCAGAACG
>ERZ724517.938-NODE-938-length-16901-cov-3.861748_pt1 | contig 16901 bp, 11 predicted proteins | sample MGYA00376050_ERZ724517 | MGnify/ENA primary metagenome ERZ724517 (study PRJEB28724, sample SAMN07190886) | activated sludge metagenome | isolation source: activated sludge of sewage treatment plant in Hong Hong | place: USA: Christiansburg, Virginia | collected... | reverse complement strand
ATGGGTTTACCTAATACCAGCGACAGTCTGAGCACGTTCAACACCACAAATGCGGGGCGGTGAATTTTGCGCCCAAAGAAGCCGGTGTAGGCGGCGCCCAAGCCCAGAATGGCCACGATGGTGGAGAAAATCCCCAACAAAAACGGTGGCCAGCTGAAGTCGATCAACAGCATGGCTGGCGTGTACACAAAGGCAAAGGGCACCAGCGCCTTGCCCATCGAAAGCCTAAAGGCCGTGACCCCTGTGCGCATGGGTTCTGAGCGCGCAATGCCCGCGGCCGCGAAAGCGGCCAAGGCCACTGGCGGTGTGACGTCGGCAAGTACGCCGTAATAGAACACGAAGAAATGCGTGGCGAGTTGCGGCACACCCAGTTGTGCCAGCGTAGGCGCCACGATAGCGGCCAAGATGATGTAGGTGGGGGTGGTGGGCACACCGGCGCCCATGATGATGCAGGCGATGGCGGTGAAAAACAGCCCAAACAGGACAGTGAGTTGTTTGAGATCCAGCCAGTTCCAGATGTCGATCACCATGACTGACTGCGCAATCGATTCGGACAGTGTGAGCACAAAGGCCGAGAACTTGAAGCCCATGCCGGTCAGCGTCATGATGCCCAGCACAAAGCCCACGCAAGCACAGGCAGCGCCAATGCCCAGCGCCGACTTGGCCCCCACTTCAAAGCCCTGCACCAGGGCGCGTGGCGTGATGGCCATGCCCACCATGTGCTGGCCAAAGCGGCCCAGCAATTTGGGAATCCAGGAGCAAGCGATGCTCAAAATGATGCCCCAGAACGCAGCCAAAAACGGCGTGTATTGCATCAGCAGCAATGTCACCATCACCACGAGTGGGATAAACAAGTGCCACGACGACACCATGACCCGGCGCAGGTTGGGGATTTCGCTGGGGTCCATGCCTTTGAGCTTGAGGCGTTTGGATTCCAGGTGAACCATGACCAAAATGGCGAGGTAGTGCATGCTGGCGGGCACCAGCGCCACCAGTACCAAATGGGAATAAGGGATGCCCAGCGTTTCGGCCATGATGAAGGCGGCCGCCCCCATGATCGGCGGCGTCACTTGTCCACCGCATGATGCTGAGGCCTCTACGCCCGCTGCAAACCGGGGGCTGAAACCGACGTTCTTCATCATCGGAATGGTCATGACGCCGGTGGTCACGGTGTTGGCGATGGGCGAGCCCGAAATCATGCCAAACAGGCCAGACGACACCACCGACACTTTGGCCGGTCCGCCCGAAAAGCGGCCTGCCGCGATGGTGGCCAGATTGACGAACAACTGACCCAGGCCGGTGAGCTGCGCCATGATGCCGAAGAGCACAAAATGGAAAACAAAGGTGGCAACCACGCCCACCGGAATGCCGTAGATGCCTTCTGTGCCTTTGTACAAGTGGGCCACCACGCGCGGCACGCTGTAGCCCCGGTGCGCCAGATCGCCGGGCAAATAGGGGCCAAAAATACCGTAGAGCACCACGACCACCGCCATCAGCGGCAGGAAGATGCCCATGGTGCGGCGCGTGACTTCGATCACCATGGCAATGGCGATCACGCCCATCATCAGGTCCAGCGGCGAATGGTCGCCTGGGCGCTGAATGAATATCTCTTGAAAAAACACCAGCAGGTAGAGTGAGAACGACGACGCCAGCGCCGCAAAAAACCAGTCGCGCAAGGGGATGCGGGTGGAGCTGCCGTCCAGGCCGCGAAAAGGCAGCGCCAGCCCGCCGATGGCGACCAGCACACCAAAAAAAGCAATTTGCCCCCCCATGCTCACCTCAGAGCCTACGGACCGAATCAGGCCCCAGCCCAGCATCAGGTAAAAGGTGGCCAGGCCCAGCGGGACTATCCATTCCCACGCACCCGGCAGGCGCTTTTGCCTGGGGAACACCAAAAAGCACAGGCCGAGCACGGCAGACAAATGGATGGCGCGGTGTGCGATTTCGTTGTGCAAGCCAAAGCCCGCGGTGTAGACATGCCAGCTCGATAACGCCACCGACACAAGGGTGACAAAGGCGGCAGAGAAGCCTATGAGCCGCCGGAAGTTGGACTCGGGGTCGTATTGCTCAATGAGGCGATCGACTTCGTCAGGGCTTGCTTTAGGGATGGGGGTCGACAAGGCGAACTCCTGATTTAAGGCGGGGCGGCGCAGTCTTGCAGCCCCACGGCGAGGGATTTTCGGCTCAGGCTGGCCAGGTGCACTGTGCGCTCGCCAAAGGTGATGCGAGCGTTTTGCTCGGGCAGGGGAAGAAGAACCAAGGGGTGAATCACGCGGTCCAGCGTCAATCGCCAGCCGGTGGCGGTGCGCACCATCTGCTCACCGGCTTGGGGCCCATAGGGTAGGCCGTAGCCCTCGCCCGCAAAGGTTTCTTCTATCAAGTGGGCGCGCCATTGCGTGGCATCCCACCGCATTTCGTAGCTGTCTCGCACGGTCGTGCCCAGCACTGAGTGCTCAAAGCTCACATTCAAGCGCACAGGGGTGGAATGGGCGGGCCATGTTGCCGCAACGCGGCCTGTGCGCTGCTCGCTCAGGACCAGCGCACACGCACTGGCCGAGTGAGCGGCCAGCAATCCGCAGAGCAAAAAGGCGGCGCGGCAGCCCCTTGTGGAGTGCCATGCCGCCCGGCCAATCACGTGCATGTCGCGCTTATTTGGCGATGCCCTTTTCTTTGTAGTACTTCAGCGCACCGGGGTGAATGGGCGTGGTGCCCACGGCCAAGGCCGTGCCGGTGGTGATGTTTTTGCCTTGCACATGCACCTGGCCCATGACGGGCAGGTTTTCAAACAAGGACTTGGTCACTTCATAGGCCATGGCATCGCTCACGCCATCGTGTGTGGCCCAGACGGCCAGCACGGCCAGGGTGTCCACCGGCTGGGTTTGACCTTTGTAGGTGTTGGCGGGCAAGGTGACTTTGGCGTAGTAGGGCTGCTCTTTTTGCAGCTGCGCAATTTCGGGGCCGGACAGTGCCACGATCTTCATGTTGTGCGCTTGGGCAAAGTCGGTGACGGCTGCTGTGGGAACACCTGCAGTGATCAGGGTGGCATCGAGGTTGCCGTCTTTGATCTTGTCCACAGCCTGCGTGAATGAGGACGAGTCTTCACGCACATCCGCGCGGGTCATGCCATAGACCTTGAGCAAATCGGTCACCAACTGGTATTGGCCTGAACCCGGCGAGCCCGACGAAATGGACTTGCCTTTGAGGTCGCGCACGCTGTTGATGTTGGCGTCGGCGCGGGTGATGAACTGCACCGTCTCGGGGTAGAGGGCGCCAAGTGCGCGCACGTTCTTGATGGCCGCTTTATCGAACTGCGCGCGCCCGTTGTAGGCGGCATCGAGAATGTCGGCAGCCACGAAGGCCGATTCAATTTCTTTGTTGCCCAGCAATTTCACGTTGGAAACCGAGGCCCCCGCCGACTCGGCCGTGGCGGATATTTTTTTGCCGTCCACGGTGGCCTTGTTGGAGATCAATTGCGCCAACATGCCGCCCAATGGGTAGTACGTGCCGCCCGTGCCACCTGTGGCAATGCCGAAAAACACCCGTTGTTGTGCGAGTGCACCCGTACCGAGCAGCGCCACGCCCATTACTGAAGCGGCAAATAGTTTCCATGTCTTTGTCATTCATGACTCCTTAAAATTAGGCGGACAGTCCGCAACTCACTCCGATCCTCACGATACGGCACCTGCACCGTACTTGCCTACTAGTAGTCGCCCTGTGGTGAACCTTTCCAGTGCATAGGGGGCAAGCGATACGTCGGTGGGAAGCCCGAGCACAGACTGTGCCAACAAGCGGCCCACCCCCGGTGACAACTTGAAGCCGTGGCCCGAAAAGCCGTAGGCCACAGCAAGCCCCTGGATAGGGGGAACAGGGCCTAAAACGGGGTTCCAGTCGGGGGTGACGTCATACACGCCAGTCCATGAACTGGCCAGCCCTGCGGACTCAAAGCCGGGGAAGCGCTCAGCCACTTGTTCGACGACTTCGACGATGGTGTCGAGCGACACATTTCCTTGGTCGTTGTCGGGTGCAGCCAGCACCTCGCCCCGTGTGCCTTCGCTGGCCAGCATCTGGCGACCACCGTAGCTGCGGTAATACATCATGCCGCTGGAAGCAAGGTCTTTGAAGACGGGCATCTGATGGGTGTAGGGCTGAGGGCCATCGAGCGACAGCACGGCATGGCGCTCAGGCTTGACATGGGTGGCCACTCCCGACCACTGGCTGAGCTCAGACGCCCACATGTTTTGCGTGCTGATGACCGTATTGGCATCGAAATCTCCGGCCGATGTGCGCACGCCGTGCACGGTGTTGCCCGTCATGCGCAAGCCATGAACTTCGACGCCCTCCATGATCTTGACCCCTCGGCGCCGTGCAGCGCGCGCAAAGGCCGTGTTGACCATATAGGCGTCTGCAAACCCGGCTTCGGGCTCGAAGCCCAGCACGGCCCGGTCATCAAAGTGTGCGATGGGCAGCAGCGTGCGCGCCTGTTGGGCATTGATGCGCTGCATGTCAATGCCTTGCTGGTTTTGACTTTGGATGGATTGCAGCAAGGCATCGGCTTGTGGCCCCTCGTCGGCGGCGATCAGATAGCCGCATTGCACAAGGCCACTAAAGGCCTCGGGGTCATCCAGGTAGTTGGCGAAATCTTTGAACACGCCCCAGGACATTTTGGCCAAGGCCACGTTCTCGGGCACAGAGTAATGGGTGCGCAGTATGCCGGAGGATTGGGAGGTGGTGCCAGTCCCGATTTGTCCACGCTCCAACACAAGAACAGTGCCCCCGCCTAGGCTGGCCAAATGGTAAGCCACTGAGGTGCCAATGACCCCGGCACCTATCACGATTGCATCGAAGTGTTGCGACATCTGCTTGTGCATCTGTTGAAAGCGGTCAGCTTAGTGGGCTTCGCCTTTGGGGATTTCAAATCAATAAAAACTTAATTTAAGTTGAAAAATTAATTGAAAATAAGCGCCATGCGCGACGCTCAATCACCCCCCAACCCCTGGCCGGACTTGCCGGCACTTCATGCCCTGGAATGTGTGCAGGATTTGGGCTCGGTTCGTCAGGCCGCGCAGCACCTGGGGGTGAGCGACAGCGCAGTGAGTCAGTCCATTCGGGTCCTCGAGGCTTCGCTGAATGCGGTTTTGCTCGATCGTTCTCGACGTCCGGCCCAACTGTCGGCACAAGGCCGCTTGCTGCTTGAACAAGCCAAACCGTTGTTGACTAATGCAAGGCAGTTCGCTGCGCGCGCTTCGCGCCTGACCGCAGAGGGCCACAACAGCATCCGCCTGGGGTGTGTGGACTCGTTCGCCGCCACGGTTGGCCCGGAGCTGATTCGGGGTTTGTCGGGGCGAGTGCGCGATTTCCACATGTTTTCAGGTATCACGCCGCACATTGCAGATCAACTGCAGTCGCGTGCCATTGATTTCGCCATCTGCACGGACGATCTGGCCGCTGATGCTCGCGTGACATCGCAGCTGTTGTTCTCGGAGGCTTGGGTTGCGGTTTTCCCCAAGGGCGTCGACCTTGGGCGGATCGGGCGGTTCAGCACCTTGCTGTCATTGACACAGCAGTTGCCACTGATCCGGTACAGCGGTCGTTCCACCATCGGGCTGCAGATCGAGCGCTTTTTGAATCACGTGGGCATTCAGGCACCGCGTCGGTTCGAGTTCGACGCCACAGATCCCCTGCTTGGTCTGGTGGCCGCGGGCTTTGGTTGGGCGGTGACTTCGCCGCTGTGTCTTTTGCAGTCGCAGCACTATGCGAGAGAGGTGCAAGCCGTTTCGTTGCCCCGCAGTGAATTGGGCCAGCGCCACTTCTATCTGCTCTCTATTGACGAGAGTTGGGGTGAACTTCAATCACAGTTAGCCCACATGACCCAAGACGTCATCCGGCGAAGCGTGGCCCCCACAGTGGCCCGTCTGTTCCCGCATCTGCACGCGGATGCGTTTCACATTCGCTGAGTGGCTGCTACGGTCAACGCAGCAACAACACCGGTACTTTCACCGCACGCAGCAGCGCCGTGGTTTTGCTGCCCAGCAGCCAGCTGCGCAGGGCAGAGTGGCCCCAGCCGCTCATCACCAACAGGTCAAACGCCTGGGCTTGCAGCGCTTGCGTGATCACCACGACGGCCTCCCCGGGTTGAATTTCCGTTGTAGTGACCATGCCTGCGGCTTGCAGGTCAGCGCGCGCCGTGTCCAGTGTTTGGGGTGCATGGGCCATGGCCGTGCCTGACATGAGCAGGTGCACTCGCAGGCCCTTCAGCAGCGGGCTGGCAGCCAGTCGCGCCACCATGCGGCGGCTGGCGCTGCTGCCGTCAAAGGCCACCAGCACCTGTTGCGGCAACTTCCATTCAGCGGGCACCACCAGCACGGGCAGGCTGAGCGCACGCACCACTTGTTCGACTTGGCTACCCAAGGTGTCGGCGTCCGGTGCGGTGGAGGGCGTGGAGTCGGCACCGCGACGCCCCATCACCACCAGTTGCACATCGGCCTGCTGCTCGACCAGCGTGTCCATCAAATGGCCATGGCGCTGGCGCATGTCGGCGCGGGACACGCCCAGGTGTTCAACGCGTTCACGCAAGCGGTTGAGGAAGACGCGGCCCGCCTCGCGCTCGGCGCGACTGCGCGCTTCGTCACGGGCGGCCAAGTCGGCCAGCAGGTGTTCTTGGGCGTTCACGCCAATGGCACCGCTGAGGTCATCGCCCGTGCCCACTTCGGGGTGGCGGTCAATCACATGCAGCAATTCGAGCGGCGCACCCAGGCGCTCGGCGGCCCAGGCGGCATAGTCGGCCACGCTGTCGGCAAAGGTGGATTGGTCCACGCAGGCCAAAACTTTGGATGGTGCTTTGTTTTGCGGTGTATTCATGGCGTGTCTCCTCAGTGGCCCATCAGCGTTTCAACTGCTTCGGGTTTGTCGTGCACGGCAAAGCGGTCGACCATGGTGGCGCTGGCTTGGTTGAGGCCAATCACTTCCACCTCGGTGCCTTCGCGGCGGAACTTCACCACCACCTTGTCGAGGGCACTCACGGCGGTGATGTCCCAAAAATGGGCTCGGCTCACATCAATGCGCACTTTGTCGATCACTTCCTTGAAGTCGAACGACGCGACAAAACGTTCGGCCGAGGCAAAGAACACCTGGCCAATGACGCCGTAGTGGCGCAGGCGGCCTTCGTCTTCAGCGCGCGAGCTGACGTGCAACACCATGCCCACCTTGTGCGCAAAGAAAAACCCCGACAGCAGCACACCCACCAGCACACCGCGCGCCAGGTCGTGGGTGAACACCACCACCATCACGGTAGCCAGCATGACCACGCTGGAGCTTTTGGGGTGTTCACGCAGGTTGCGGATCGAGGCCCAGTTGAAGGTGCCGATGGACACCATGATCATCACCGCCACCAGCGCGGCCATGGGGATGCGCGCCACCCAGTCGCCCACCAGCATCAGCAGCATGAGCAAAAACACGCCAGCCGCCATGGTGGACAAGCGCCCGCGCCCACCCGACTTCACGTTGATGACCGACTGGCCGATCATGGCGCAGCCCGCCATGCCACCCAGCAGGCCCGAGGCGATGTTGGCCACGCCCTGGCCCACGCATTCGCGGCTCTTGTTGCTGGGGGAGTCGGTCAGGTCGTCCACGATGGAGGCGGTCATCAACGACTCCAGCAAGCCCACTACAGCCAGCGTGGCTGACACGGGGAAGATGATGCGCAGGGTCTCCAGATTCCACGGCACTTCAGGCAGCAAGAAGATGGGCAGGCTGTCGGGCAGTTGGCCCATGTCGCCCACGGTGCGCACATCGAGCTTGAGGGTGATGGCCAGTACCGTCAGCACGATGATGGCCACCAGGGGCGAAGGCACAGCGCGCGTGACATAGGGGAAGAGGTAAATGATGGCCAGGCCGCCCGCCACCATGGCGTACACCGGCCAGCCCACATTGATTAATTCGGGCAGTTGCGCCATGAAGATCAGGATGGCCAGTGCGTTGACAAACCCGGTGATGACCGAGCGCGACACAAAGCGCATCAGCACGCCCAAGCGCAACCAGCCGGCCACAATTTGCAGCACACCGGTGAGCAGGGTGGCGGCCAGCAGGTATTGCAGGCCGTGGTCTTTCACCAGCGTCACCATCACCAGCGCCATGGCGCCGGTGGCGGCCGAGATCATGCCCGGGCGCCCGCCGGTGATCGAGATCACCATGGCAATACAGAACGAGGCGTAGAGCCCAACTTTAGGGTCTACCCCGGCAATGATGGAGAAGGCAATCGCCTCGGGGATGAGGGCCAGCGCCACCACCAGCCCGGCGAGCAAGTCGTTGCGAATGTTGGACAGCCAGTCCTGGCGGAATGTGTTCATGGGGTCAGCAGCAGTAGGCGTCAACCCAAGGGGTCGATCGAAAAGAAGGAGGTGTACCGCCCGGCAGGGGCTGCGCAGAGAGGGTCTGTGGGGCCGCAGCGGTGAGCGCAAGGCTCGCGCGTGGCGCCAGCGCGGCGCAAGGCACCCGGCATTATAAGTGGCGTGCTGCGGCGCAGCAATCTGCGCAAGTCCTTGCGATTGACTTGGCCTGACGGGGCGTTTTGCGTGTAAGTTCTGGCCATGACTTCAAATGCCCATTCTTCACGCCGCGCCAAGTGTGCCCCGGTTGCCGCAGCGGTCTGCGTTGCGACGGCTGTGTTGCTGGCCGCCTGTGCCAGCCCAGTCGCCAGCCCGGTGGTGCCGCACTACAGTTGCGAACACGGCATTACCTTTACCGCAAGGTTTGTGGACGACACGGCGGTGCTCGATGGGGCACGTGGCCGCGAAGTGCTGTACCGCGACGCGGGTGGGGTAAGCCCGTCGCAATCGGTCTATGCCAACACGCGCATGCGCGCCGAGTTTGGCCAAGGAGCGACGGGCCGCGAGGCGTTGCTGCGCTATGCAGAGCCACCGCTGCTGGTGCGTTGCGCGCGCGATTGACCGCCTGATGGACGACTGTCACGCTGTCGTCACGGTTCTGCCATCGCGCTGTCACGGGCGCTGCCTACGCTTGCGGGCTGACATCCCCACAGACCGAAAGGCAACCCCTGATGAACGTGATTACCCGTCCCGAGAGCCTGGCCATTGAAGCCCATGACCACGAAGACTTCAATACCAGCAACAACCCCTCATTTGCCGACATCGTCGACGCGCGCCTGAGCCGTCGCAGCATATTCAAGGCCGGCTTCGGCACCGCCGGTGCCGCAGTGTTGGGAAGTGTGGCGCTCAGCGCCTGTGGTGGCAGTGATGACCCTGTGCCCGCACCTGCTCCTGCTCCCGCGCCTGCCCCGGTGGACAGCAGCGTCAAGCTCGGCTTTGCAGCCGTGCCCAAGAGTGTGGCCGATGTGGTCACCGTGCCTGTGGGTTACACCGCCAGCATCATTTACGCCCTGGGCGACCCGCTGACCGCCGCCACGCCTGACTTCAAGAACGACGGCACCGACACCGACTACGACAACCGCGCCGGTGACCACCACGACGGCATGGAGTTCTTTGGCCTGAACGCCGCCGGTACGGCACGCGATGCCAACAGCAGCGACCGAGGCCTGCTGGTCATGAACCACGAGGCATTGACCGATCAGTTTCTGCACGCCGCTGGCGTCACGGCCAACCCACGCCCTGTGGCCGAAGCCGACAAGGAAATCCCCGCCCACGGTGTTTCCATTGTGGAAGTGCGCAAAGTCGGCGGCAAGTTCGCCACCGACAAGACCTCGGCTTTCAACCGCCGCATCACCCCGCTGACGCCCCTGCAACTCAACGGTGTGGCCCGTGGCCACGCCATGATGAAAACCAAGTTCTCGACCACCGGCAACGACGGCCGCGGCACCATCAACAACTGCGGCACCGGTTACACCCCATGGGGCACTTTCCTGACGGGCGAAGAAAACTGGGCAGGTTACTTCACCCGCGTGGCGGGCGATGACGCTGCACGCGGTGGCGCGACGGCCAAGAGCGTGCTGTCGCTCAACCGCTATGGCCGTGCTCAGGGTGGCGCAAGCCGCCACGGTTGGGAGACCGCAGGCGTGGCCGACAAGTACGCCCGCTGGAACATCAGCCAGAGCGGTGTGTCCGCTGACGGCACTGACGACTACCGCAACGAACTCAACACCTACGGCTACATCGTCGAAATCGACCCCTACGACAAGAACCAGGCCATCCGCAAGCGCACCTCCTTGGGCCGCTTTGCACACGAAAGCGCTGTCTTCGGCAAGCCCGCAGCGGGCAAGCCACTGGCGGTGTACATGGGTGACGACTCGCGCGGCGAATACATCTACAAGTACGTGTCCACCACCAATTGGGATGCCGCTGACGCCAACCCGGCCAATCGCGTCACCACCGGCGACAAGTACCTGGACAACGGCAAGTTGTATGTGGCCAAGTTCAACACTGACGGCACGGGCCAGTGGGTCGAGCTGTCCATGAGCAATGCCACCATTGCCGCGGCGACCGCTTACAAGTTTGCCGACAATGGCGACGTGGCCATCAACTCGCGCCTGGCTGCCGACGTGGTCGGTGCCACCAAGATGGACCGCCCAGAGTGGTCCGCAGTCAGCCCGACGACGGGCGAGATTTACTATGCACTCACCAACAACAGCAACCGCAAGCTGGAGCCCAGTGGCTCGTCGCAAATGGGCCTGGATGCAGCCAACCCCCGCTCGTACCAGGACTCGGTGGCCGGCGGTGCCCCCGGTTCGGCTGGCAACATCAACGGCCACATCCTGCGCATGAAAGAAGGCACGGGCGATGCAGCCGCCACGGCTTTCACCTGGGACGTGTACCTGTTCGGCGCCGAGTCTGGCGCCGATCTGACCAAGGTCAACCTGTCTGCCCTGACGGCCGATCAAGACTTTTCCAGCCCTGACGGCCTGTGGTTCAGCCCCAAGACGGGCCTGTGCTTCATCCAGACTGACGACGGCGCCTACACCGATGTCACCAACTGCATGATGCTGATCGGCAAGCCTGGCACCGTGGGTGACGGTGCCGTCACCACGCTGAGCTACACCAAGGCTGATGGCAGCAAGGTGGACGTGCAGACCCGCGTCGGCGCCAAACCGACGACAGAAACGCTGCGCCGCTTCCTGGTGGGTCCGAAGGATTGCGAGATCACGGGCATCACCGAAACACCCGACGGCAAGACGGTATTTGTCAATATTCAGCATCCTGGCGAAACCATCAGCAAGGCCAACATTGCTGACCCGACCAAGTACGTGAGCCACTGGCCAGGCAATGCAGGCTTTGGCCCCGGTGGTGCCACGGCACGCCCTCGCTCGGCCACCATCGTCATCACCAAGAATGACGGCGGCCTGATCGGCAGCTGATACCCGCAGCAGATTCCAAATCGAACAATAGCCAAGCCCGGTACAGCCGGTTGCCCGGCCCCTTGATGGGGGTCGGGCTTTTTGTTTTGGGGTCGAGGGGGCTCAGAGGTGACGCAGCGGCAGGCTGCTGCTGGCCTTGACTTCGCCCAGCGAGAAGCTGGTGTGCAGGTCTTTCACATTGGGCAGATTGAGCAGCACCGTGCGCGCAAACTGCGAGAAGGTGTCGAGGTCGCGGCTGACCACTTGCAGCTCGAAGGTGCCCGCGCCGCTGATGAAGTGGCAAGACACGATCTCGGGGATTTTGCGGATGGCTTCTTCCATTTCGCGGGTGAGCTCGGCGGTGTTGCGGTTGGCGTCAAGCCGCACGAAGGCCAGCACACCCAATCCGATTTTGTGGCGGTCAATCTCGGCGCGGTAGCCCTTGATGAAGCCCGACTCTTCCAGCGCCCGCACCCGGCGCCAGCAGGGCGCGGCCGACAGGCCTACGCGCTGGGCCAGTTCGGTGTTGGTCAGGCGGGCGTCGGCTTGCAACTCGCCGAGGATGGCGACGTCAAACTTATCAAGTGTTTCCATATTTGCCAATTATGCGCAAGATCCTTTCTGTGAAAGCGATTATTTGGGCACAGAACGCAAAGACTTATCTGGCCATCAGGCATACACTTTGTAGGGTGCTAGAGGCAACTCCCTAACCGGGCGGTTTGCATCGCGCCCCTGTTGTGCCCACAAGGCGCCCCCACGACCCACGGAGACTGTCTAAAAATGAACGCACCGCTACCCGAACACATTCGCAAAGCACTGGAAACCGTCACCCTTGACGACAAGTACTCCCTCGACTATGGCCGTGCGTTCATGAGCGGGGTGCAAGCCTTGGTCAAGCTGCCCATGTTGCAGCGCCTGCGCGATTCGCTGCACGGCAAAAATACGGCGGGCTTCATCAGTGGGTATCGGGGCTCGCCGCTGGGGGGTTATGACCAGGCTTTGTGGAAAGCCAGCAGCTACCTCAAGGCACAGAACATCGTGTTCCAGCCGGGCGTCAACGAAGAATTGGCCGCCACAGCGTTGTGGGGAACCCAGCAACTGGGCTTCTCGCCCCAGGGCACCAACAAGTTCGACGGTGTGTTTGGTATTTGGTACGGCAAAGGCCCCGGTGTGGACCGTTGCTCGGATGTGTTCAAGCACGCCAACATGGCAGGGACCACCGAGTTTGGTGGCGTGATTGCGGTGGCCGGTGACGACCATGTGTCCAAAAGCTCCACCGCCGCCCACCAGAGCGACCACATCTTCAAGGCCTGCGGCCTGCCGGTGTTCTTCCCCGCCACGGTGCAGGAAATTCTGGACCTGGGCATCCACGCCTTTGCCATGAGCCGCTTCTCGGGTGTGTGGTCTGGCATGAAGACCATTCAAGAAATTGTGGAGTCCAGCGCCACCACCTTCATCGACCCGGAGCGGGTGCAGATCAAAATCCCGACCGACTTCGAAATGCCCCCGGGCGGCCTGCACATTCGCTGGCCCGACCACGCACTGGAGCAAGAGGCCCGCCTGTTTGATTACAAATGGTATGCCGCCCTGGCCTACATCCGCGCCAACCGCCTCAACTACAACGTGATTGAAGGCCCGAACGACCGCTTTGGCCTGATTGCCTCGGGCAAGGCCTACAACGACACGCGCCAGGCCTTGATCGATCTGGGGCTGGATGACGCCACCTGCCGCCAACTGGGCATCCGCCTGCACAAGGTGGGCGTGGTGTGGCCACTCGAGGCACAAATCACCCGCGAATTTGCCACTGGCCTGCGCGAGATTTTGGTGATCGAAGAAAAACGCCAGGTCATTGAGTACCAACTGAAAGAAGAGCTCTACAACTGGCGCGCTGATGTGCGCCCCCATGTGCTGGGCAAGTTCAACGAGGTCGAGGGCGACTATTCGGGCGGCGAGTGGTCCAACTCCAACCCCACGGCCAACAAGCTGCTGCGTGCCAATGCCGACTTGTCCCCCGCCATCATTGCCCGCGCCATTGCGCAGCGCCTCAAAAAGATGGGTGTGGATGGCGACATGGCTGCTCGCATTGACCGCCAATTGGCCATTCTGCAAGCCAAAGAGCAGGCTATGCAGGTGGTGGAGGTCAAGGCCGACCGCGCCCCGTGGTTCTGCTCGGGTTGCCCGCACAACACCAGTACCAAGGTGCCCGAAGGTTCGCGCGCCATGGCGGGCATTGGTTGCCACTTCATGGCCACCTGGATGGACCGCAGCACCATCGGCTTCACCCAAATGGGCGGAGAGGGCGTGCCATGGGTGGGCCAGCAACCCTTCACCACCGACCAGCACATTTTTGCCAACCTGGGTGACGGCACTTACTTCCATAGTGGCCTGTTGGCCATTCGCCAGTCCATCGCATCGGGTGTGAATATCACCTACAAGGTGCTCTACAACGATGCCGTGGCCATGACCGGTGGCCAGCAAGTGGGCGAGCGGCCCGAGGGGCACTCGGTCATCCAGATTGCGCACAGCCTGGTGGCCGAAGGCGCCGTGAAGCTGGTGGTCGTGACAGACGAGCCCGAGAAGTATTCCGGAGCCACGCTGCCCGCAGGCATCGCCGTGCACCACCGCGACGAACTGGACCGCATTCAGCGTGAGTTCCGCGAGATCAAGGGCACGACCGTCATCATTTACGACCAGACCTGCGCTACCGAAAAGCGCCGCCGCCGCAAGCGCGGCACCCTGGTGGACCCGGCCAAGCGCGTGGTCATCAACGAGCTGGTGTGCGAGGGCTGCGGCGACTGCGGTGTGCAATCCAACTGCCTGAGCGTGGAGCCACTCGAGACAGAATTTGGCCGCAAGCGCACCATCAACCAGAGCACCTGCAACAAGGACATGAGCTGCGTCAACGGCTTTTGCCCCAGCTTTGTCACGGTGGAGGGCGGGCAGCTCAAAAAGAAAGCCAAGGACAAAACCATCTCTCCGTTTGACCTGGGCGCTTTGCCCGAGCCCCTGATCCCCAGCGCGGCATCGGTCCCAGGCAAGGTCTGGGGCATCGTGGTGGCGGGTGTGGGCGGTACGGGCGTCATCACCATTGGCCAGTTGCTGGGCACGGCGGCCCATCTCGAGGGCAAGGGCATCGTGACCCAAGACGCCGGGGGTTTGGCCCAAAAGGGCGGCGCCACCTGGAGCCATGTGCTGATTGCCGACGACATGGATGCCATTCGCACCACCCGCGTCAGCATGGCCGGGGCTGACCTGATTTTGGGCTGCGACCCCATCGTGACGGCCGGCAAAGAGACGGTGATGCGCATGTTGGAAGGCCGCACCCATGTGGCGCTCAATTCGCACAGCACGCCCACCGCGGCTTTTGTGACCAATGCCAACTGGGTCAACCCCGCCGAAGCCTGCACGGCCGAAGTCGTCAAGGCGGTGGGCGTCGATGGCGTGGGCATTTTTGATGCCGATGCCGCGTCCACCCGCTTGTTGGGCGACAGCATTTTCACGAACCCCATGATGCTGGGCTACGCCTGGCAAAAGGGCTGGATCCCGCTGGGCTATGCGTCGCTGATGCGGGCTGTGGAGCTCAATGGCGTGGCGGTTGACCGCAACAAGGCGGCCTTTGAGTGGGGCCGCCGTGCCGCCCACGACTGGGCCGAGGTGCAAAAGCTGCTGGCCCCCGCCCAGGTGATTGAGTTCAAGAAGCGCGAAACGCTTGAAAGCATGGTCGGTCGCCGCGTGGAGTTCCTGACGGCTTATCAGAACGCAGCCTACGCCGACACCTACCGCGCCTTTGTCGATCAAGTGAAAGCCGCCGAGGCGCCGCTGGGCAAGAGCACCTTGAGCGAATCGGTGGCGCGCTACCTGTTCAAGCTGATGGCGTACAAGGACGAATACGAAGTGGCCCGTCTGCACACCGACACCAGCTTCCATGACCGCATTGCCACCCAGTTTGAAGGCGATTACAAGCTCAACTTCCATCTGGCGCCGCCCCTGTTGGCCAAAACCAATGCCAAGGGCGAGTTGCAAAAGCAGAAGTTCGGCCCCTACATGCTCACCGGCTTTCGCCTGTTGGCGCGCCTCAAGGGCCTGCGCGGTACGGCGCTGGACGTGTTCGGCCGCTCCGAAGAGCGCCAGACCGAGCGCGCGCTGATCACCGAGTACCGTGACGCCATCACCCAAGTGCTGGCCTCGCTCAACGCCCAAAACCACGCCCTGGCGGTGGACATCGCCTGCCTGCCCGACCAGATCAAGGGCTATGGCCACGTCAAGGCCCGCCATCTGGCGGCGGTACGCCCCAAGTGGGCCGCCTTGATGCAGCAATGGCGCGATCCAGCAGCTCAGCGACAGGCTGCTTGACGCTTGCCCGCAGCCTGCCAGAACGTGGGCTGAGAGGCCTTGCGATGCCTCCCGACGTCAGTCGGGGGGCATTTACGCCTGTAATGGCGGAGCGCGACATACAATCAAAGGTTATCCGTCCGTTGCCCCCTCAATCAGGGGGTGGCATGGTGTCGGACCTCTGAACCCTTTACAAGCTGGAGTCGCTGTGTTTATTTCTACCGCTTTCGCCCAAACCGCACCTGCCGCTGCCGCGGAGGGGGGCATGCAGTCTTCCCTGATGAGCATGTTGCCGTTGGTGCTGATGTTTGTGGTGCTTTACTTTGTGATGATCCGCCCCCAGATGAAGCGCCAGAAGGAACACCGCAACATGATCGAAGCCCTGGCCAAAGGAGACGAAGTGGCCACTGCTGGCGGCGTGTTGGGCAAGGTCACCAAGTTGGGTGACACCTATTTGGGCATTGAAGTGGCGCAGGGCGTCGAGGTGCAGATCCAGCGCAGTGCAGTGGTCCAGGTGCTGCCCAAGGGAACCTTTAAATAGGCCATCGGTCGACCTAGGGGATTGCCATGGTGGCGATCCCGTAACTTGAGCAAGCGCGAACATGAACCGTTACCCGGTATGGAAATACGCGATCATCGTGATCGCACTGTTGGTGGGGGCGATTTACACGCTGCCCAATTTCTTTGGTGAAGCACCGGCGGTGCAGGTGTCGTCGTCCAAGGCCACGCTGAAAATCGACAGCACCACTTTGGCCCGCGTCGAGGAAGCGCTCAAAGCGGCCGCGGTATCGGCCAATGCAATCGCCCTGGAAGGCACTTCGGTGCGTGCCCGGTTCGACTCTGGCGCGGAGCAACTCAAGGCCAAAGATGCCATCCAGAAGGCCTTGTCGCCCGATGGCACTGACAACGGCTACGTGGTGGCGCTCAACTTGGTGTCGCGGTCGCCGACTTGGTTGTCTGCGCTGCACGCCTCGCCCATGTACCTGGGGCTGGACTTGCGCGGCGGCGTGCACTTTTTGTTGCAGGTGGACATGCAGGCTGCGCTCACCAAAAAGACCGAAAGCTTTGCGGGCGACATCCGCTTTAGCATGCGTGACAAGAATGTCCGCCACGCCGGCATCAACCGCAACGGCCAGACCATCGACATCCGTTTTCGCGACTCCCAGACGCTGGATGCCGCCAAACGCCTGATGGCAGATCAGTTCCCTGATCTGGCCACGGTGGATGCGCCTGAAGGCACCGAATACAAAATGACGGTCACCATCCG
>ERZ724517.936-NODE-936-length-16903-cov-8.664530_pt1 | contig 16903 bp, 12 predicted proteins | sample MGYA00376050_ERZ724517 | MGnify/ENA primary metagenome ERZ724517 (study PRJEB28724, sample SAMN07190886) | activated sludge metagenome | isolation source: activated sludge of sewage treatment plant in Hong Hong | place: USA: Christiansburg, Virginia | collected... | reverse complement strand
GCATTGATGGTGTCGTTGCCCGCACCGGTGACGATCTCATCGTTGGTGTTGACTGCTGTGTTGCTGATGTTGTCCGCACCACTGCCCGTAATAACCAGCATGCGCTCCACACCCGAGATGCTCGTGCCGTTGACGCTTTGCGCTAATCCCGCTGGGTTGTTCAGCCAAGTGATGGCAGTGGAGGTCGCGCTCCAGTCCGCGTACAAGGTGTCGGTTCCTGTGTCGCCAACGTAGGTGCCGTTGCTTCCTAAAGCCAATAGCAGGTCGCTGTTTTTTGACCCCAGAATACTCAGGTTCTGGATGTTGTCCATCAGGACACCTTGGTTCTGCATCGGGCCGTAGCCATTCGTACGTAAATGCAGCTTGTCAGCACCGCTAACTAACGTCTGGATCGTGGTCATTGATGAGTTGGCGTCCACTGCAGACATCCACGAACCACCAGCATTCAATCCATCCCACTGCAGATAAGAATAGCTCTGACTCAACCCCGTCACTGCCGTGACGTTCGACGCCACTAGGCCCGATGCATCTACCGTCAACTTGTTGACCCCAGTGCCGCCCTCTACCGTGTCAGCCTCGCCATAGTTCGCTATCACCGTGATCGTGTCGTCTCCACTGCCACCAAAGATCGTGTCACTCCCACTTCCACCGTCGATCGTGTCTTTGCCGCTGCCACCGTCAACAAAGTCATTCCCCGCCAGCGCCCCTATCGTGTCATTGCCACCAAGGCCGAAAATGACATCGGCGCCGTTCGTGCCGACAATTGAATCATCCGTGTCGCCAATGTAATCGTCATAATGATAGGTAGCGGCAACTGAACCCGTGAAAGCGGATGGACCGCCGCTGTGGTCCGCTGGAGTGATTGCATCGCCCTGATGCGCAATCGTCCAGTTCCATGCCGTGACAAGGTTAAAGTTGTATTGAGTCCCGCCACGCGCGTCCAATTCCAGGGTTTCGACCTGATTGGTGGCGAGGTACATGTTCTGAACCACCACGCTTCCCAAGGACGTGCCTGCACTGTTGCTGAAGTAAATTGTTAAGTTTCCGTTCGCGGCAAAAAATTGGGTTCTTGCGCGATCTGCCCCAATCGCGGCGACTCGCAGGCGGTCAGTGCCTGCGTCATCCAGGATGATGTCGGTGCCGCTGGAATCCGGCAATATCACTTCATAGTAATCATTACCTGTGCCACCATAGAGCGAGTCGGCACCGGGGCCGCCATATAGAAAATCCTCGTTGGCACCACCGTAGAGGGTGTCATTGCCACTGCCGCCGTAGAGCGAGTCGTTGCCGTCTTGTCCATACACCTCGTCGTTGCCCGAGCCTGCATTGACCAAGTCGTTGCCGCCCCAGGTGAGGATCGTGTCGTCGGTGCTTACTGCGGTGTTAACAATGATGTCGCGACCGCCGCCGGTAGTGATCAGCAGACGCTCCATGCCAGATATGGTGACGGGTGCGGCCGCAGCGCCGTTCACGTAGACCTGCTGAAACTCGCTCGGATCGTTGCTCCACACAATCCCGCTGGTGTTAGCTCCCCAGTTGGCGTAAAAGGTATCCTTCCCGGCGCCGCCGTCGTACCAAAAGCCACTCTGGTAAATCAGCAAGTCGTTTTCCGGTGTGCCGGTCAGACCGACGATGAAATTTTCAACGTTGGCCGTTGTGGTGCTGCCGAGTGAACCTAAATTAATGTTATAGCTCGTCGTCGGATGAAGCGCTGGGTCGAGCGCATCCTTGATTGTTTGGTACACCGTGCCGCTGTTCAGGGAGGCGCCATTGATAACGTAGGTCACGCTCTGGCCGCTGGAACTCGACAGGTTGAGGTCAATTTGCAAGGTATCGTTACCTGCGCGACCGTCGATCTGATCATCGCCAAAGCTGGCGTGAAAATAGTCGTCACCGATTGTACTCGGATAGGACTCGGATCCGGAGGTACCGTATATGTGAGAGTCGCCGGCAACTTGGACGCCGTAAGGGTCGTAGGTACCGACAACCACCAAGGCTGGATCCATGTTTAGCTGGTGATAGCCACTGTCTCCATTAATCTTGAGCGGCTGTAGCGCGTTCCAAATTGAGACTAGTGAGAGGGAAGATCCACCAACGAGTGTTCCATCCTTATCGAAAATTCGCAACGTTTCAATCTGGGCCTCAACATTCCCTTGATTGTGGATGATGATGCGGCCTTCATCGTAGTCAGTCCCAATCACCTGCGGTAGATCAAGGTCAATAATAAGATCGTTGCCATTGGCGCGAACATTCAACCCCGCATAGGTATTCAGCACGCCGCCGAACGACACGACAATATCATTTATTTCTAGAATATCCTTTCCACTGAGGTCGGTGATATCGTATGTGGGCACCGCAAAAAGGGAGTTGCTAACGCGACTGACATCGTAGATGTCATTGTCAGCACCGCCTTGCAGCGTGTCGTCGCCATCAATTGCCACCAGAGTATCGTTGCCGGCACCGCCGGTCAGTTTGTCGCTTCCTTCATTGGCAATTAATTTGTCGTTGCCGGCAAGACCATCCAGAATGTTGTTGCCGTTGTTGCCGGTGATAACGTTGTCCAGTTCATTGCCGGTGCCATTGATATCATCATTGGTGAACAACTGATTCCAGTCATTGTTGGCCTCCAGTACTAGGTTCTCAACATTTGTAGTCAGCGCGTAGTTGTTCAACCGCGACCGCGCGGTGTCTTTGCCGCCATCAACGCCGGGAGCTTCTTCAATAACGTCATAGACGTTGTCAATATAGTAGGTGTCATCCCCCTTACCACCGGCCATGACGTTGGCTTCGCTGTCATCACTGGTCAGCGAGTGCCTGCCAACTTGGTCATTGCCTGACGCGCCGAGCGATACATCGTATGCGCCATAGAAGGGCGTATAGATAGTGACTTGCCCTGTCTGCAGATCGTCGTCGACCGACGTGCCGATCTGCAAATACCCAGAATGCAAGCTCCCGATCAGGCCGGCGTATTCCAAATAGGTCTGCAACGTCGCTGCGTAGGAGATCCCGCTACCCAAGTCCGGCTCGAACAGTTTGTGCTCGGTAATTCCAATGAGTCCGTCATCGGGCCGGATGTAGTCAATGACCACGTTGGTTCCGTCGACCACATAGTCGGGCCGACCGAGGGCGAAAGTAAGTTGGTCAGAAACGACTGATGGATCCAAGGCAAGCCAAGCCGCGACCGCTGGCACCGTCCCTTCTACGATCTTATCTTTCAATAAGGAATCAAAAAGCAGGAGGGCCGCTGGATCAGAAACACCAAATTCCTTGCTAACGTAATCTAGAATCTTTTGATCAGTCCAATCTCCAGAAACACTACCGAGCGTACGAACAACGTCAAGACCAGATATGCCTACCAAGGGCACGAGATCAGCCGTGTGCCTAAAATTCACAAGTCTATCGTCTTCCAGAGAATTGGCATCTAGCGCGCCGGGTGAACCGAACGTTACGCCAGAAACTAAATCGTTTGCCGCGTACTTGTTGCAGTAATACTGGGCCACCCCTCCACCAAGGCTGTGCCCGGCGAACAGTACTTGCTTCACATTGTTATTGGCGGCATAGACCATCAGCGCCTGAACAAATCCCGAAAGTTTCTCCGCATGGGCATCGATATTGACGAGGTCATCCCACAAGTCCAGCCATTGAGTGCCGAAGTCGGTTCCCTCGAAGCCGATTCCCAGTACTAGTTTGCCACCAATCGTGCGCAGCCCAGCGGTCGCAGAAGCGTTTCCAACATCGCACCGCAGAAAATGACTGTCTGAGTCGTCGAGCACGACACCCTCGTCGAACACGCCCAGTTGGATTGCGCTCACTGCCTGCCAGTCACTGACAGCTGCGTCTGCGGCAGCGTCTTTGTCTGGATCAAGGTAATCGCTTGAATACGCTCGCATTGACAGCGACAGACCTGCGCTTACGATCGCTGCAGTGATGTAGCCGGAGAGGGGCACGGCTGACAACGATCCTTCATAGACCTGAGGAGTCACGCTGCTCTCATCAATTTGGCCATTAAATGCCTCAAGCATCCAATCGCCACCCAGTGCCGCTGCACCGGTCAAATCCGTCGACGCTGCCACATCCGCCCCTGTCACCAGCGCCAGCGAGTTGATGAACTGAATGCCCGTGTCCCTGTCCGCCACATTGCAGCCATACAGCAGGAGATCGCCAGACTCAGTTATTGCATGGCCAATTTGGGTGAGTGCCTCACTGTAGGTTGACAATGACGCTTGATCCAGCACTGTCGAACCGAGTATCAGACTACCCACTGCCCCATGCGAAAAGATGTGAATTGCATCCAACCCCGATTCTTGGCTCAACCGGTCCGCCAGTTGAAGGACGCCGTCTTTTGTCGGGTCCAAAATAAAAATAGCCCTGTCAGGGCCAATGGATTGAATCAGGGTGTCAATCTCAGGCAGCGCGCCATCGATGACAAAGAGTTGTTTAGACTTCGCCGAGTCGTTTTTGACAGACATCAAATCTCCCTAATTTAACTTCTATTCTTTTCAAACAGTCATTGGCCATTCTTAGATGGTCGATGGTCTTCAGTACTTTCCCAGACCGCAAGCCACAATGCAACTTTCGTACCGTTTAAGAATAACCTTATGTTTCAAGTGGTTAGCCTTTGACAACTTTACGTTCGTTTACAAGTTGTAAATATCTTCGACAATTGGGTGAAGTCCAGGATGACCTAGTTCCCGATCGTTGATGGAACGGAACGTTGACCGGCATCAAGACGCGACATATACACATCGCTCGAATTTGGACAGCAGTCTCATCGACACGCAAGCGAGTGCAGCATGCATCCGCCGATGTCCTGGGCGACCCTGTACGCAGTGCGATGGCGGATGCCCAGCCCCCGCTCGGTGACGGATTGGCGACATCATTGGGTGTGGGTAGGTCGAATGCCGAACCTGCAGCGGCTTTAGTCCGGCAAAGTGAATCACCTAAGACAGTGTGTTGCCAGTCAAATCGACCGCAGAAAATCCCTGATCTCACGACTCAACTCACTAAGGCGCCGCCGGTCTTGTACCATCAACGAGGTGAACTGCCCAGGCTTGATCGGCCTCCTACCAATATCAGTTTGGGCGACTTGGTAGCCTTAGAAGATCTTGGCTACACACTACTTTCAAACAAGGGATCGAGGAGGAAATTTGTATTTCCAGGAATCCAAGAAGTTATCAGTTTGCATGAGCCAAACCCACAACCCGAAGTAATGCAATACGCTATTCGCCAGGTTGTTGAGCACCTGAAATTGCACAGACGTATTTGAATAGGAAGATCATGGAACTACTCAGCCACAAGGGCTACAACGGATCAATTGAAACATCGCTTTCAAACGGCGTAATGCACGGCAAGATTCTGTTTATTGGTGATTTGGTCACATATGAAGCTGATTCAGTTTCCCAACTAAAAGCAGAGTTTGCTGCCGCAGTAGACGACTACCTGGAGACCTGCGAGGCCATTGGCAAGAAGCCAGAAAAAGCGCTGTGAGCGGGCAATTTAACGTTCGCATTTCCCCGAATCAGAACAAGGCGTTGACCATCAAGGACCAGCAGCAACAAAATTCACTTAACGCCGTGGTACCAGATGCAGTCGATGTACATCTGGCCAAGGATGCAGCTGTTCAAAATCAAAACCCATCCAGATGATCAACCTGTCATTCGGCACCATGCCGGCGCCTTGTCACCAGCGCCCAGCGCCCATTGACTTTTGAGTCCGAACTTTCTACAATCCCCTCACGCCGATTTAAACCAGCAACTTGCAGGGCGTGTAAAAAATGACTGCTAAAGCGAGTAGCCCGCTTTGGCTTTTCGAGCCCACTGTGATCTCATATCACAGACCGTTCGAGATTGATGAAGCGGGCTTTTTCGTTCTTGTTTTGAAGTGACTTTTTTTGTTCTGGTCTGTTTACAGACCGTCGCCGGCTTTGATCGACATCTTGCCGGGGCGACTCATAAATACTGGCTAAAGCGGCGGCTCTCCAGTGTGCTGGAAGCCATTTTCAGAAGTGACTTTGGAGAGACCGTGATGACCTACTTTGCCAATCGCAAACACCTGCACTTCATGCGTTTCAGACGCTAAAGACCTCAATCGTATTTGAAGCTTTTCGCCGCGATGGCGGAGCCTTGCCCAATTCGGGGTGAGGCTTCCCCTGCGGATGGGAGAACGCACGTCTGCAATTCTTGATGAACTTGCCGATTGCGGGTTTTTCCCATGCGTTGCATCGCGGTGTGTTTGGACTTTGAGCAAGGAGCCAGTCATGTCAAGCACCCCATTTATCGAGGCACTCTCCAGCGACCCGTATGTTCGCAACCTTCACCGTGCAGCAGTCCGACTGCTGAACGACCCCACCCTGGACCGGGGTCAGCGTGTGAAGCATATCCAGCGCCTGCAACACCGGTTGCTGGCGCACCAGGCCAAGGTAGCTTCCGCGGCAACGGCCAAGCTGAGGAAGGAGGTAGCGGCCCGGACCTCACCTGGCAGTGCGCGAACGGTCGCTGAGGACAGCCAAGTCAAGGCCAGACGCCAGGAATTCAGACAGCACCACCAGGAGGTGTTGCCGCCTGTTGCAGCTACTTTGATCGTCACCCTTTCAGTCGCAGCAGCCAACGACGCTTCGGTGGTCCGCCGCAATCGGCCACTGTTGACGCTCAAGAGGGCTTGAGTCGGCAAGTCACATACCCGCTCAGGCGGGTCTTCATTTCCTTGAATCACACTCTTCTTGGAGGTCACATGGCCACACGTTCGCGCATTGGATTGATGGAACTCTACGGAATCATCACGAGCATTTACTGCCATTGGAGCGGAGACCCCGATCACCATGGCCCGATTCTGCTGACGCACTACAACACCGTCGAGCGGGTTCGAGCCCTCATGGCCCTTGGCGACCTGTCCTGCCTGGGGCATGTGCTCGGCGAGCAGCATGATTTCGGCCGTGCCGTTGCAGGCCACTGCACGGCGTACGCCAGGGACCGAGGGGATGCGGATGTCCACTGCATCACCCACGCCAGCTTGGCGACGTACGCGTTCGTCGCCAGTGTCTGCAACGCCGAATTCCTCTACCTGTTCTCACAAGACGGTTGGGCGGTCTCGCCCGTTCCTCGCATTGGCGCAACCCTCACCTGGTCTGCGCTGGATGGTTTCCAGGAAGACGCACCCCTTTTCACCAACCCAAGCACCAAAGGTTGAGCATGTACCAAATCGGAATCGGATTCACCCGACTTGAACCTGGCATCAACATCGCCGCAGCCATGCAACACCAAGCCCAAGGAGAGCCCTGTGTCATCGGGAATCCATCGGTGCGCATGAAGGCGGTTCACTGCCCGGCCCTGGTCAATGCCTGGCACAGGCTGCTGATTCGCGCCCTGGCCCAACCCATGCAACTGGAGGTCCGCAAAGGGCATCGGCGGTTCCAGAATCTGGGCTGTGCCATCTTCGACATGGAGCCCAACGGCACCGTGCAGACCTATAAGTGGCATGTGGATGCCAATGGAGTTTTTCAGCTCCAGCAGTTGCCAGCGTATTCGGTTGCTGCCGATGGCGCTCCCTACGGGGCCCTGTGGATGAACCATTTCAAGGCCGCTGCGTTGCATGCCTTGCAAACGAGGTTTCCCGGCAAGGCCGAGTTCTGCGGGTACTACGTGGACTGGGCTGGCCGCCAGCTGATGGACCTTTGCTGGGGGACTATGGTCCAAGAAGCGGTGCGCGAGCGCGTCGCACAGGATCTGAACCTGGACTGCGAGTTGCTGCAAGTGGCCGCTCTGATCCAGCTGTCATCACAGCCCCGCAAGCCTGTGCGCTTTGATGCCTACAACCATGTCGTCGAATATGCGGCGGAATTCCGATTGCTGTTGAAGGAGGCCCCGCAGTTGATTCCTTTGTATGCGCTGCTGGCCAAGGAGCTCCAGGTTTTTGACCCGGACGGTCGATTCCAGCTCACATCGAGAATCAAACGTTTCCTTTTGTCGCAAGGCATTCGCCCGGTGATGTGGCGCCTGGTTTGCCAGGAAGGCACACCCTGGCTGCAGGCAGCGTTGGCGTTTCACAATTTTGAGCGCGAGACTTTGGCCTATATCGCAGTCGATCTCCTGCGGGTCGTCCAGGCCTTTGGAATACGGAAGGCGCCACCCAGCTGGCTACTGGTCGCCATGATGCAGCTGGGTGGCAATCCCAACGCCCCGGGTGCCAATTTCAACGGCAGGTTGGACGATCTTTATCCGCTGTGCGCGCGCCTGGGACATTTGGCGGCTCAAGCAGACGCTGCGCAGCTGGTGAGGATGCAGGAATATGCGCAACCTGTCTTCAACTGGGCCAGCGACCACTTGGCCAAGGTTTCCTTGCGCACCATTCGGCAGGCCCCATTCGATTGGTTTGTTCGCCAAGCCGACGTTCAGGCGCAGGAGGATGCAGCCAAGTTGCACCGCTCGGCACCATGGGACATGCCCTATGAACTGGATACAGGGAGCAACGATGTCACTGCAGTGGTACTCAATAGCCCTCTGGAGGTCTGGCGTGAGGGGCGAAGCATGCGCCACTGTGCCGCCAACTACATCAAGCCGTGCGCAAAGGGTGCGTACCTGATGGTGTCATTGCGGCCTGCCAACTCTGGGCGGCCGCTTGCAACGGCGGGCTATGCACTGGACCGTGGGCACGTTCGCCTGGACAAGGTCTCAGGGTTTGCCAATGCCCTAGTGGAGCCGCGTATTCATGGTCTGGTCACGCAATGCCTGGAACAGCTGCGCAGCCAGGCTGCCAAGAACTATATCGCGCCAGACCCTGCCGACATGCCGCACGCATTACCTCGCATGGACAAGGAATTCCCATGAAAGTGTTTTACCGTCCCGAGCAGGTGGCTACGTCCTACCAGCCCTCACCGTCAGCCCTCAAACCACGCCTGGTGGTGGCCGACTGGTTGGCAGACCCACACACGAACGTGGAGATCTGCTTTTTCGAGCCAGCCAGCACCAAGACCCTGTGCTTGGCCCACGATCCGGCCTTTGTTCGCGGCATATTTTCCGGTCGCCACGAGAATGGCTTTGGTAACACCAGCACTGATGTTGCCCTCTCGCTGCCATTCACCAACGGCTCCATAGTTGCCGCCGCGGAGCACGCAGTCCTGCACGGTGAAGCCGTGTGTTCGCCAACCTCTGGGTTTCACCATGCCGAATACGCCAGCGCCATGGGCTACTGCACCTTCAATGGGTTGATGGTGGCAGCCCTGGCGCTCAAGGACGCGGGACTTGTCAACAGGGTGGCGATCATCGATTGCGATGCGCATTACGGCAATGGGACTGACCACATCATTGAAAGGCTAGGCATCGACTGGATCAGCCACCACACCCTGGGCAAGCACTTCTACTACCAGGATCACGCGGCCAACGGTAGATTTGAAGCCTGGCTGCAAAAGGCCATAGCCAATTGCCTGGACTGCGATCTGGTGCTGTACCAGGCTGGGGCCGACCCGCATGTGGATGACCCAATGGGCGGCATTCTGACCAGCGCGCAAATGAGCTGGCGTGACCGCATGGTGTTCGAGCGACTTGGCCATCTGCCGCTGGTCTGGAATTTGGCCGGTGGCTATCAAGTGGCACCGGGCGAGACTGAGGCACAGAAGCGCGAGCCCATTCTGGCATTGCACCGGGAGACGGCTCGATTGCATACGGCCATTCTTGGATGAGCTACGCAATCCGAACATTACCCAAGGAATCCCATGAAAGCCATTATCTTTAGCAGCGACAACTTTGTTCGCGAAGCCACCATTCAATCAATAGACGCTTTGATGGGCACCTTCAGCCTGCAGTTCCACAGCCGGCTACTCAGTGCCAAGAATCCAGATGGTTCACAGCGCAATTTCGAGGCCATTCTGGACCGTGAAGGTCTGAAGTCACTCAAGCGCTTACTCGACGCTGCGTTGGATGCTTGAGATCAATCTGGCTGGCCACCATGCTTCATGACGAGGCAGAACGGCCGGGGAATTTGTTCCAGATTGCGATCCCCCGACGCATTGTCAATGTCGCTAAACAGGAGATCCTGATGTCCGCACACAAAACGTTCCAATCCATACCCGCCACGTCCATGGCTTACCGCCCAGGAGACTATTTCGGGCGCCAAGACCTGCAGGCAATATTGCTTACACAGGTCAAAGGCACTGCTCGCAGGGAGGCATTGCGCCAAGCACTCGACCATGGTCAGATTGATGAAGTCCCCAGCGCTATCAAGAGTGCTACCTTGAGCCATGACGTGCGGCAATATGCCGGGAGTCTGCATCCTTGCTTCATGAGCGGGGAATACTTGCCAACAGCGGGTGAGCAAGAGCTTGAGATTGCCCGCATCCATATCCAGTCCACCACCGGCGATGTGACCAGCGTTTATGCCCGACCGGTTGGCCGACGCATCGCATATCGGGTGGTGGATGAGTATGGGAGTGAAACCTTTTCAGGGCGGTCGCAACGTACATCCAACAAACCGTTGACCATGGGGCAGTTGATTGACTTCTTCCTCGGGGCTTGGGATTTGTATAGGTGTCTCGAATGCAACTTCGATAGCAACTTGGAGAGAATGCTTGGCTTCTTCACCGGGGAATCAGAGTACTACCCCTGCTTTGACGATGCCTTGCGTCACCTGGTGCGTCAGCGGTTTCTGTACCCCAGGATGCGGAAGCCTGACCCACTGCCGCAAAGACGGCTACCCCATGCGTGCACAGCATGGACGGGCTCAATGGCTGTCTTGCCGTTGAAGCCATCTGCGATGGATCACCTATACCGAAAGCCTGTCCAAATTTAGGTGCGCATCCCCCTCTGGACGGCGAACTGGTTTCACATATACGACAACCACTTGGTTTACGTATGGCTTGACATTTTGATTCGGCAATCAACTCAATATGGGAATCCAAATGATTCATCAGCCACGGCTACAAAAGCCATTGCGTGCTGCGCTCTATGCGCGAGTCTCCACGGACCGTCAGTCAACTGAGAATCAGTTGATTGAACTGCGCCAGACGGCAGAGCGCCTGGGATGGGCAGTCGTGGGTGAGTTTGTCGACAACGGGATCTCAGGTGCCAAAGGGCGAAAGGATCGACCGCAGTTGGATGCGATGTTGAAGGGAGTGGCACGCAAGGACTTCGATGTGGTGGCTTCATGGTCGGTGGATCGGCTGGGGCGCTCCCTCATCGATCTGGTCAGCATGTTGCAGGAACTGCACGCGACGGGTGTGGACCTCTACCTGCATCAGCAGGGGATCAACACAACCACTCCGGCCGGGAGGGCCTTGTTTGGCATGATGGGCGTGTTTGCAGAATTTGAGCGCGGGATGATTCAGGAGCGGGTCCGGGCGGGTATGGCGCGCGCGAAGGCCAAGGGCACCAAGTCAGGAAATGCTATCGGTCGGCCAGCGGTATCGCCTGGCATCGAAGAACGAATTCGAGAACTGAGGGCGCAAGGGCTGGGGATGATCAAGATTGCGAACCAGGCTGGTTGTGGTGTGTCGGTAGTTCAGAGGGTGCTGGCTGGCACAGCTCAGTGAACGACTGCTGACAGGGTCATCTGCGGGCATTGGACATTCAATGTTGGGTGACTCCTGCTGGCCAGGTGCGGGAGTAGAAACCTGTTCTCAATTGCAGTCGTAGCCCTGACCAAAAATTCAACAGCGGTCATTCGACCTACGGAATTGACTCCTGAATTTCCCCGCCTCTTGTGGGGCACTACCGGTCGATCGCAACGATGCCAGAAGTTGAACCATTTTCTCCACAGCGGTCATAGCGCGTGGCGGTCCAACTTCTTCATTTACCCACCGCCAATAATCCTAAGGCGACATTCGCGGACGACAATCAGTTATTGACACTGGCGATCAGCCGCTTCAACGGAAGCTGACGGCCACAAACACCTAGTTCCGGGAAGCCCAGTGCTCAGCACGGAGGTGATGAACCTGCCGACATTGCTCAACGAACGGGAAGCAAATACGTGGCACGTTATCCAGCAACGCCCCGTCGCGCTGCATGAAGTGGCGTAGCCGTTTGGGTGCCGACAGTACCCATTGACGCACCGCCCGACGAGGAAGAATAAGACCGCATAGTCGTCTGGCGTCGTACGGTGCCCTCGCGCCAGTGGTACTCAAAACGAATTGGAACTGACTGGCCAGTCAACTGCACCGGTCAAAGTTTGACATACATAGGGGATACCAACAGGGTAGGCTCTCACCTCTGTGAGCCTCACCCGTTGCAAGTTGAGCGCCTACACCCCAAGCCAGCGCTTGGCTTGGCCCACGACATCGGTCAGGCATCCGTCATCGAAGGGCGACACGAGGCCAGCACCGCGAACCAGCGACTGGAAAGGCGCCTCGCCGCCGCGGCTGCACAACGCGACATAGTCCTTCATCGCGGCTGCTCGATCCTTGTCGGCGCGCACCCAAAATTGCATGGCACAAGTCTCGGCAAGCACGTAGTCAATGTAATAAAAGGGAGTGCCGTAGATGTGGGACTGCGCCTGCCACATGCCGCCCTGGCTCGCATGCGGCATGCAGCCGTAGTTGCGCCAAGGGAGGTAAGTCCGCTCCATCTCCTGCCACATCTCGCGGCGGCGCTGGGCTGTCGCATCCGGCTCGGCATAAACGAGGTGCTGGAAGTGATCAACCGCAACGCCATACGGCAAGAAAGCGAGTTTACTCAGCAGCTCTTGACGACGGAAACGGTCGGCGTCGTCTTTGCCGAAGAATTCGTCCATCCACGGCCAGGTCAGGTACTCAAGGCTCATCGAGTGAACCTCAGCCGCGTCATAGCTCGGCCAGAAGTAATCGGACAGGCGCTGTTTGCGAGAGGAATAGTTCTGGAAAGCGTGGCCCATCTCGTGGGTAAAAACGGTGATGTCGCCGCTGGTGCCGTTGAAATTCGCAAAAATGAACGGCAGACCCCACTCGGTGATGCTGGTGCAATAGCCGCCACCCGCCTTGCCGTCGCGGGCCTTGAGGTCAAGCAGGCCACGCTCGCGCATTAACGCGAAGAACTCGCCCATGCCGTTGCCAAGCTCGTCAAACATAGTTTGGGCGCGCGCCATCAACCAATCGTGGTCCCCCTTAGGACGTGGGCTGCCCTTGAGGTCCCAGACCTTTTCATCCCAAGACATCACCTTGTCTATGCCAAGGTCCTTGGCTTGCGTCTGCTTGAGTGCGAGTGCCAGCGGTACGATGTCATCGCGAACCTGCGCGCGAAACTTGGCGACGGCCGCCTCGTCGTAATCGCTGCGTTGGCGCATGCGGTAGGCCATCTCAACGTAGTTCCTGAAGCTGAGCTTTTGGGACATTGTGTGGCGAAGCTTGACCAACTCATCGTAGATCGCGTCAAGCTCGGCGGCGTTGGATGCGAACCAGTCCCACTGCGCCTCGCTTGCAGCCTGTCGTGTGGCACGGTCAGCGTCCATCGCGAATGCAGCAAGCCGAGAGAGGTTGTAGTTTTCATCACGGAAGGGGATTTGGGCACCAGACTTGAGTGACGTGTACTTGGAGATCAGCTTGCTCTCGGCGACCAGATCAGCCTCAATCTTGGGATCGAAGGTAAGCACGTCGTTCTCCCACACGCGAAACGCTTGCGCACCGAAGGCCGTTTCGAGCTCAGCGCGGTGCGGCGACTTCAGGAGCATCTTCTTGAATTCGGTTTCAGGGCCGAGGAACTTGGGCGAAAGCTCTGACTCCCGGTCCTTGGCCGTTTTGAAGTCTTCGTTCTTGGTGTCCTGCGTGAAGCGAGCGTGTACCACGCTCTGCCAAGTGCCCAGCTTGATGCGCAAAGCATCCCAGCGCTTTATCGCGGCCACGCGCCCGGCGACGTCAACTGCTGCGTCAAACGCAGCGCTAATCACGACGTACTCGACGTTGACGTCATCAACTTTTGGGGTCTCGGGCTTTAGCGAATCGAAATGCGGGAGTGTGGTTTGCATGGGTGCCTCTATGCAGCGGGATCATGAAATGGTACGCCTTGTTTGCGGCCCAGCGACTTTTCGTAGGAATTTAGGGATACCAGCTCTGCCACATGTGTGCCCATCACCATATTCCAATTCCCCCCAGAGCTGTGGCCAGCGTGCCGGGGACATGGCGGCACCAACGCCCGGCCTGGCGGAGGCAACTCACAGTCAGCTATGACCGGAGATGGCCTGACGCGGGTGTTGAGGGAAAAAATGCAAATCTCCACGGCCACCGGCTCTTGCAGACGCACTGCCGAAGTTGAAACTTTAGATGTACCTCCCCGAAAGCAGGCGTAAGAGACGAACGAACGAAAGCCTGCGCGCGCGGTAGCAAGGCATGCGGCTAAATTTCGCACATGATCAAGTACGTGATTGATTGGCAACTGACGATCCAAGCAGGGCATCGCTGCAGCTGTATGCGGGACTATCAGCGTTTGATCGGCTGACTCAAGGTTTGATGCCGTCTGTGAAGTAGTTGAAATGGATATCCACTATTGGTCGATTCCGGAGAACTTGGCAATCACGTTCTCCGGATTCACGCACTGGTCAGTCTATTTCACTGTGTCAAAAAACGCTTTGGCCTGTGCTGCACAGAAAGGTGGCTCATATCCGCCGTGGTAATTGCCATAGTAGGTGCCGAACGCCATAGATGTCGGATCAGTGGGCGCTTTTCCGCCGACGCCGTAAGTTGCTTGAATGTACGCATCTACGTCCACCGAGCTCACATTGGTAAACCCGCGAGCCGCAAAGTCCGCAGCAGCCACTTGCTGATGCACAGCAGGCGGCACGGTCGGGTCACCCAAACCGCCACACAACAAAGTCTTGGCCTTAGGGTTCCACCCGGTAAGGTCGTTTTTCTTGGCTGCCAAGTACACCGCGTTATTGTTGTTGGTCTGGGTGTCTGCAATGAACGCGCTTTGGAACATCGCATCACGCGCCTGATTGGGCGTCTCGCCGGAAGCGCCGGGCAATTTCCCTGTAGTCACCAGTGTGGTGTAGGTCAGTGTCGGGCTGGGCAACAGGGATTCTATGTAGTCTGAGTAAGGTGCTTTGAACACGGCCTTGACGTCGGAATAGACGTTGCCATAGACCTTTTGCCAGGCTGTGACCAAAAACGGCACAAAGAATTGAACGCCGCCTACCGCGGTGGTCACTTTGAGGGAGCCTGACAGGTTGTATGGTCCAGCCAAATGGGCGCCCCCCACCACATTGATTTCTGCGGCATTGTCACGCTCGATGGCGCGGTGCGCTGCCATAGAGGAATGGCCGCCTTGTGAATATCCGCTCAACACAACTTTGCCCGACAAACTGGCACCCACAGTGCCTGCTGCATTGCGCGCTGCGCGAATGGAGTCAATGACGGAGCTTGCCTCAGAATCTGCGTGCAGATAAGGGTGGAAAGAGTAAGTTGACTTTGCAAAACCTAGGTAGTCCGTTGCGACCACCGCGTAGCCTTGGGCAGCATAGACAGCAGCGAGCAAAAAGGTTTCACCATCCGCAGGGTTGGCTAGGGTGCGAATTTTGGACACTTCGGTGCCACGCGCATATGCCAACAGAGGGGCCGCTGCGGTGCAGGCAGTGCCGGTTGGCACCAGCATCACACCAGAGGCATTTGCGGCCTCGGCTTTGACGCCAATGGTGTTGTAGTTCAGGCTGACCACTTTGACGTCGCACTTAGCCTTGCCACTGATGGCCTGCAAGCCGCTGGAGGCTGTCGCAGCATCGATCTGTGCAGCGGTCAGTGTGGTCACGGTCGCTGGTGCATCCACCAACGATCCGCGAGCGGGGTCGGGCGTGACGCTACCACCGCCGCAGGCGACTAGCAGGGACGCGGCACCTGAAACGACGGTGAGTTTGAAAATTGACATCAAATTTCCTCGAAGGGTATATAACGGAAGCCAATGCTCGGTGGTTCTACACGCCCGTAGTACTAGGGAATACGAGCGTTCTGTAGCGTAGGCGACACCGGCCAGCTGTCGAGTCAACTGCTCCGCCCCTATGTCTTGGCAACATCATCTTGCATACAAAAAGTGGGGAAAATCACCGCTGACTTTTTGCGTCTGACGGATAGGCGTTTCAACCATACAAGCCAAGTATCGCGCTGTAGTTCCGTCCACAGAAGCATGCCCCCGAATCGCAAATCCAATTGGCAGGAGCAGCACCCAATGCCGTGTTGCGCGTAGCGACTCCGGTGTGCAGACCCGCGGCGCGTCTGAATCGCCGTCTTGGTGTTACGACTGAATGGTAGGGAATTGGACTTCGACATGCTTGGCATCCGCGTGTGACGCCTAGCGCCCCACTTCGGGTCCACGACTTGCTCCGAAACTGACATTCGTTTTTGAACTACTGTTACCGAGAAAAGTGGCTGGCTCTTTCAGACGCTTTGCAGTCATCCGCGCGGCACTTTTCTAAGTCGGGTACGCCGCGATTGCGGGCACTTGCTGTCATCCCCCAACCCGTGGCTACCAAAACTTCATCGCGTAGTGGTCATGTTGAACACTCTCGTCTTGTTATTGTTAGTAGCGATCAGCCTTAAGGTTTGCACGCCAAACGGCCCGAGGGAATAGTAGTTTGACGTATCGATGTACTTGAAAGCTATTCCCGCGTACTCACCAGCATCGCCACACCCTGTAAGCGTGGCGGACAGGTTGAATACGTTCTTGCCGTTTGGCCTTGGTATTAGGGTGCCGGACACGGAGCAACCAGAATCCTGAGGCGGCGTTGACACACCACCAGAGTTGCTAACGGTCAAGGGTGCGATTCCGATATAGCTATTGTTATTTGGGGCAGTTGCTCCCCATTGTCCTGCCACATCCGGAATGCTGGCAGCTTGGTTGTAATCAAAACTTGTTGTGAGTGCCAAACCAGCACTAACCGGCTCTAATGGGGCAGCTTGTGGCACCAGAGCCTGTCAGAAATTTTGTGTGTGAGGCATACCATGTCACCAAGGAACATGAAT
>ERZ724517.925-NODE-925-length-17017-cov-10.659415_pt1 | contig 17017 bp, 17 predicted proteins | sample MGYA00376050_ERZ724517 | MGnify/ENA primary metagenome ERZ724517 (study PRJEB28724, sample SAMN07190886) | activated sludge metagenome | isolation source: activated sludge of sewage treatment plant in Hong Hong | place: USA: Christiansburg, Virginia | collected... | reverse complement strand
GCATTCTTCTCCCGGTTCGCTGCCCTTTCGGTGGCGCCACGGAAGCAATATGTTTTACTCCAGATATATTTTAACGGCGGCTTGGGCCGCCGCTTTTTTGGGCACTGCCGGCGCAGCGGATACGGCGGAGCATCAGTTCCAGCGTCTGACAGCCGAGGTGCGTGCCAATCAAAAGCCGGCAGTCGGCGAGTTGATTGAGGTCGACATCGACCTCGCCACCAGCCCCGGCTTTAGCATCGAGCAGATCGGTGATGTAGCCGAAATCCGCTACCGCATGGCCTTCAACAATATCGCGGAAGGCTGGAGCTGGCAGCCATTGGCAAATGTTGCGGTCGACGACTATTACCGCTACAAATTTTTGCCCCTGCAATCGGTGATCGAGTCACGCGGCGAATATGCCTTTGAGGACAAGATCGGCGAAACCCAGCAGATGAAAGTGGAATGGCGTTACGACTACTTTCTGGCCTTCGAAAACCTCTACGATTTTTATCCGCGCGTTGTCGATGACGACGCCGGTTTTGTCGCGCGCGTGCCGTCGGGCAGGGCGCAGAAAGTAACGATGCGCGCCACGGCTCGCCTGATCGAACCGGTGATCAGCGAAAGCACGACTTTCTGGAAAGCCATCCACGCCAAGCCCACCGACTTCACGCTCAAAAAGCGATATCTGGTCGGCAAGCTGGAAACGGTTTCCTTCATTGATGGTGAGAGTGGCGCCTTGCTGCAGCGCTTGATGCCGCTGCCAGCAAAGCAGTAGATCAGCGGTAAACCAGCACCGGCACTTTGGAGTGCGTGAGCACCTTGTTGGTCTCGCTACCGAGCAAAAAGCCGCTGATCCCGCGTCGACCATGCGAGGCCATGAAGATCAGGTCGCAGCCACATTTGTCAGCCGCCTCGATGATGGCCTCGTAGGGGATGTCGCTGGTCGATGAGGTGGTGCTGCATTCGACGCCGGCCTCAACGCATTGCTGCTGCACTTCGGTCAGATATTCATTGGCTTGCTGCTCGGCGATTTCGGCGAATTTTTCGGGTGTCGTTGGGTCAATCAGGGCACCTTCTCCGAAATAGGCGATCGGATATTCCGGCTTGGCAAAAAAAACGGTTACCCGGGCGCCGGCGTCCTTGGCAAATGACACTGCGCGGCGCGCCGTGGCGCGTGAAAGTTCTGAACCGTCGGTCGGAATCAGGATGTGCTTGAACATGAATTTCCTCCTCTGCAGGCGAGCCGAGAGTTCGGCTTTCTTGAGGATCATGCTACGCCAACTCGAAGCGAACGAAAAGCGTTGAATGCAGCGCAATTAGGGGCACTCGCCCAAAAAATATGCTTGGCGTGTGGTATAACAAAAAGGTAATTTCTAGGAGTCCGTGAACATGCCCGACAGTACCTCTGCCAGCCACAAAAGTATCGATATCAGCAGCCTCAGCCCATTCGAAACCGCGAGTGCAGCGATCAGCAAAAAAATCGATCCCTTCGGTGTAACTACCTCGTTACTCAATGCACAGATGGCGTGGATGATGCATCCACAGGAACTGGTGCGGGCGGCGAGTGCACTGTCCGGTGATCTCGTGGCCCTGCAGGTTCATGTCATGCGCCGTGCGATGGGCATGCAGTCGGAAGATGTCATCCGCCCTAATTCTGACGATTCGCGTTTTGCCGATCCGATGTGGACCAGTTCAGCAACTTGGGATATCACCAAGGAGTGGTATCTGGCGCTGACTCACCGCTTGCAGGACATGGCTTTTGAAACCCCCGCCCTCTCCGACAAGGAGCGCAGACGCGCTGCCTTCTGGTCACGCGAGTGGTTGAACATGGTGGCGCCGAGCAATTTCTTCTGGCTCAATCCGGTAGCGATGGAGCGCTTCGTCAGCACCCAGGGCAAGAGCCTGGCCGAAGGTATGAGCAACTTCATGCGTGACGCCAAGGCCAAGAATATTCAGATGGTCGAACCGGATGCCTTCACGGTCGGCAAGGATCTCGCGACAACGGCTGGCAAGGTGGTCTTCCGCAACCGATTGGTTGAACTGATTCATTACGCGCCAACCACGGAAAAAGTGCGGGAAACGCCTATCGTCATCATTACGCCGTGGATCAACAAATTCTACATTCTCGATCTGACACCCAAGAAGAGCATGGTCAAGTACCTGACCGATCAGGGTTTCTCGGTTTTCATTACCAGCTGGAAAAACCCGGGTGCCGATCTCTCTGAAATCCGGCTTGATGATTACCTGCTGGAAGGGGTCAATGAATCGATCAATGTCGTCACCGAATTCTGCAAGGTGCCCAAGGTTCATCTGGTCGGCTACTGCATCGGTGGCACGCTGGTCTCAACTTACATGGCCTGGGCCAACAAGCGCTTTGCCGCCGACAAGGTGCCGGTCGCGCACTGGAGCCTGTTCACCACCTTGACCGATTTCGCCCATCCTGGCGATATCGATGTTTTCATCGACGAAGCCTGTATCAACGCACTCGATGAAACGATGGCCAAAAAGGGCTATCTCGATGGTGCTGAAATGGCGACTTCCTTCCGTCTGCTGCGCGCCAACAGCCTGGTCTGGCATTACTGGGTGCATAGCTACCTGCTCGGCGAGTCGTTGCCGCCGTTTGATGTGCTGTTCTGGAACGTCGATACGACGCGCATGCCGCAGGCCATGCACTCTTATTACCTGCACCAGATGTATCTGCAGAACAACCTGATCAAGCGCGACAAACTGACCATCGCCGGCGAGTCGATCGACCTTGATCGCATCGTCCAGCCGCTTTATGCGGTGACCGCCGAGGATGATCACATCGCGCCGTGGCGCCAGTGTTACCGCATCCGCAAGTACATCAACGTCACGGCGCCGGTGCGTTTTGTGTTGTCCAGTTCCGGTCACATTCTGGGTATTGTCAATCCACCGGCCAATCCGCCGAAGCGTGCCTACTGGATTGCCGAGCCAGAGCGCAATGAGCACTGGGAGCACTGGTTCGAGCGGGCTGAGAAGAAGCCGGGTACGTGGTGGGAAGACTGGACTGAATGGCTCAATGGCAATTGTGGTGAACTGGTTGAAGCCTATCCGGCAGCCAACCGGAAGTTCCCGGCGCTTGCCGATGCACCTGGGACCTACGTTTACGAGAAATAGCCCTTCCGGTCTGCCTGGCGAATTGGTACATTAGGCGCTCTCGGCAAAACTAGGGGCGGACATGACGATGAACGCGATGACAACCACGACGCGCAAAATGCCGCGCGCCGGGGTCGATCTACTGCGCATTGTAAAAATCAACGAGGAGATCAAGCGCGTCGTCAGCGTCTCCTTCAAAATCAATATCATGGCCCTCAACGCCATCTTTCTCGCCAAAAGGGCGGGAACTGCGGCCTTGGGCTTTGGTGTCCTGTCTAACGAATTGCGCGTCTTTTCGACCGATTTGCGCATCTGCATGGAGTCGCTGACCGGCTTGATTCACGGTTGTGTCGGTGAAGTCTCCATTATTCTGCAGGATATCCGTTTTACCCGCCTGCTCGTCGAGGCGGCGGAACTGGCACCAAGGTCTGGAGCTCCGGCCATACTCGCACGCCGCCAGGCTGAAAACGACATGCATGCCGGCAAGCTGGCCAAATTACGTAACCAGCTAAAACGTGCTCTTGAAGATGCTTTTCAAATGGTTGAACTGGGTGGTGTACTGGCCAAGTCAGCCAAAATCGAAGCGGCTTACGGGCAGTCATTTGCCGTACCGTTGGCCCAGGTTTCCGGCGAGTTTGATGGCGTTGTCGAAGAAATCCGTGCTTCGCTTGAGTCGCTGCGGCGCTCGGCGTTCTTCACCGGACATTGAGGGGAGGAAAGATGAAAACTACAGAAACGATTTTTCAGGATGGTATGCACAAATGGGTAGCTATTGTTCGCGACCCGGATAAGCCGAATTTTCTTGTCGATACCAATGAGTACCTGGTCACCAATGGCAGTCAGGGCATGCTCATTGATCCGGGTGGTGCTGAAATTTTCCCGGCGGTGTTTTCGGCACTTTCTTCGGAGTTTGATCCCTCTGCGCTCAGCGCCATCTTTGCCTCGCATCAGGACCCGGATGTTTGCTCGTCGCTTGCCCTGTGGCTTGAGTTCAACCCAAAAATGCATTGTTACGTAAGCTGGTTGTGGAGCAGTTTTATTCCGCATTTTGGCGGAACCGCCGAAACCTTTACCCAGATACCGGATGAGGGCATGGATATTTCTCTGGGTGGCCTTACCTTGCGCACGGTACCGGCGCATTATCTGCACTCGTCAGGGAATTTCAATCTCTACGACAAGGTTGCCAAAGTGCTGTTCTCTGGCGATGTCGGTGCGGCGCTTTTGCCGGCCGATCAGAACTCGCTTTTTGTCGAGGACTTTGACAAGCACATTCGTCATGCCGAAGGCTTTCATCGACGCTGGATGGGTTCCAATGAGGCCAAGCGTCGCTGGTGCGAGCGCGTATCGCAACTGGACATCGACATGCTTTGTCCGCAGCATGGCGCGATCTATCGTGGGGCTGATGTCCAGCGCTTCATCAGTTGGTTTGATGATCTGCAGGTTGGCATTGTGAAAGGCTGATCAAGCAATTTTGACGGCGGTCAAGGAGTTGCAGCGCCCGCTGCGCCGAGAATGGCTACACCCTGACACCGCGAGAAAACAATGACGACTATCCGCACTTTCATGACCGAAGATCATCGCCATTGCGATGATCTTTTTGCTGATGCCGAGCAGGCCATGGGCAAGAAAAATTTTGAAGCCGCCAAGGCCGCATTTGCTCACTTTCGTACGGCGATGCTGGCTCACTTTGATACCGAAGAAAAAACACTTTTCCCGACCTTTGAAGCCAAGACAGGCATGAGCATGGGCCCCACCCAGGTCATGCGCATGGAACACGTGCAAATTCGCGGCCTGATGGATGATGCGCTCGACGCCTTGAATCAGGGAAATACCGACGATTATCTGGGGTTGGCCGATACATTGGTGATCATGATGCAGCAGCACAACATGAAGGAAGAGAACATTCTTTATCCGATGTGCGATCAGCATCTTGCCGGAGAAACCCCGGAACTGCTGGCGCGTCTTGAAACGGAACTGGGCGAAGCATGACACATCCAAAAACACCGTATCTAGTTGATGCCCGCTACATGGAACCGCCAGAGCCGTTCGTCAAAACCATGGAAATGCTTGATGTACTGAAGCCTGGTGAAAAGATGCTGCTTCTGCTCTTCCGTGAGCCGCATCCGCTATACAAGGTGCTCACGCAAAATGGGCACGCCTATGAGGTTGAACAGGTTGCCGATGGCACCTTTGAAATCCTGATCTGGCCGTAGCCCAGGCAAGCATTGATGCAAGCCTTGTTGTCGTTCGAAAAGGCGCCGCCTTTCGCCGCGCCGCTGCGTTTCTTTTTGACGGCACCACTGTTCGGCATGTTGGCTGGCTTACTGCTGTTGTGGGATGGCCCGGATGTCTTTGTTTCCCGCTGGTCGCCTGGTGCCCTCGCTGCCACCCATCTGATCACCATCGGTTTCATGATGCAGGCGATGCTGGGTGCCTTGATTCAAATTTTGCCGGTGGTTGCCGGGGTGAATATTCCTCAGTCGCTCAATATCTCGCGCGGGCTCCATCTAGGCTTGTCGAGCGGTGCCTTGCTGTTGGCGGCAGGTTTTGTTTTGGGTATGCCTGATCTGCTGATACTGGCCGCCAGCATGCTTGCGCTATCGATCGCTAGCTTCCTGTTGGTTGTTGGCTTTGCCATGTTCCTGGTGAAGCCAACCAGCCCTACTATCCGTGGTATCAAGCTGGCCATGTTCGGAATGGCTGGCGTATTGGCGCTGGGTGTGGTTCTGGTCATGGCTTTGGCGCGCGGCTGGCCGATTCCGCTGATCGCGCTGACTGATCTCCATGTTGCTTGGGGGCTGGGTGCCTGGGGTGGTGTCTTGCTTGCTGCCGTGGCCTATGTTGTGGTCCCGATGTTTCAGTTGACGCCAGGCTATCCGGCGCGCCTGAGCTGGGTTTTTCCGTGGCTCATGCTGGCTTGCCTTGCGCTCTGGAGCGTTGCGGTGTTTGCCGCGATGCCCCGCGTAGGGGCGGTTGCACAAGGCCTGGTCTGCCTGCTCGGCATCCTTTTCGCCGGGTTTACTCTGCGTTTGCAGTCCAAGCGTCGACGGGCGCGTGCTGACGCCACCTATCATTATTGGCAGTTGGGGCTGTGCTGTGCAATTTTTGCCCTGATTATGGGGTTGACCGCAACCGTTTGGCCGGCGCTTGCCGAGCGGGACGAGTGGCCTCTGTTGCTTGGTCTCCTCTTGCTGATTGGGGGCTTTGTTTCATTTATTGCCGGCATGTTCTACAAGATCGTGCCGTTTCTCGCCTGGATGCATCTGCAAAGTCTCGGTGAGGGCAAGGTGATGGCGCCGGCAATGAACAAGATACTTGCTGAAACGCTGATGCAAAGACAAATGCTTTCCCATGTTGTCGCCTTTTCTGCGCTGGTCGCTGCAGTGTTTGTTCCTGAATGGATGGCGCGACCCGCGGGATTTGCATTCATGGTGAGCAATGGCTTCTTGCTGTGGAATTTACTGGGCGCCACGCATCGTTATCGTCAGCATCTGGCGGTGATTGCCGAGAAACAGGCGGGGTTGTGAGCTATCTGGCCCTCAAGCATTTGCATGTCACCTGCGTTATTCTCAGCGGACTTGGATTCTGCCTGCGCGGCTGGTGGATGCTCAGGGAGGCGCCGCAACTCAAAGCACGCTTGACCAGAGTTTTACCGCATGTGCTGGATAGCCTGTTGCTGGGTAGTGCGTTGACCATGGCTTATCTCAGCGGTCAGTACCCCTTCGCTCAGGGCTGGCTGACGGCCAAATTCTTTGGCTTGCTGGCCTATATTGTCTTCGGCGCCATAGCCTTGAAGCGTGGCAAGACAAAAGCGGTTCGCCTGGGGTTTTTCGCTCTTGCCGTTCTGGCCTACGGCTATATTGTCAGTGTGGCGCTGAGTCGCTCGCCTTATATCGCCTTTTGATTCATCAGCGCCTTGAGGCCAGCAACATTCAGGATGCGAATATGCTTCTGCTGGACAGCGATGTGGCCTTCTTCCTGAAAGCGCGAGAAGGAGCGCGAAACCGTTTCCAGTTTGAGCCCAAGGTAACTGCCAATTTCTTCGCGCGTCATGCGCAGAAAAAAGTCGGCGTGCGAGTAGCCGCGTGCCGTAAAGCGTTGTGACAGATTGAGCAGAAAAGCGGCCAGTCGCTCTTCGGCACGCATGGTGCCAAGCAACATCATGACGCCATGGTCGCGCACGATTTCGCGGCTCATGACCTTGTGAAAATGCCGCTGCAGGGTTTGCATTTCACGTGACAGGGTTTCCAGGTGAGCGAATGGAATAGCGCAAATCTCGCTGTCCTCCAGCGCAATGGCATTGCAGGTGTGGTGTTCGGTACAGATGCCATCGAGGCCTAGTAGTTCACCTGCCATCTGAAACCCTGTAACCTGATCTCTGCCATCCTCAAGCAACACGTCGGTTTTGAAAAAACCGCTACGAATTGCGTAAATGGCGTCGAAGGTTGAACCGGAACGATAGAGATACTCACCACGCTTTACCCGGCGTCGGGCTGAAACGAGGTGATCGAGGCGGTCCAGTTCTTCGTCACTCAAACCAAGGGGCAGGCAGAGTTCGCGCAGATTGCAATTGGAGCAGGCCGTTTTCAGAACCGCCAGCGTCGTAATATCTGCATTGTTAGTCTGTGGAGGCATAATCAACCTGCGCAAGCTTGATCCAGGTCAACCGATATTTCGGTGGAACCGCACATAATCCAACCTACTCTTGGTGATATGTCTAATGAATTTCGCAACAGATAACCTCGTCTTCGATCCACAGATCATTCGCCGCTTCGACGTCAACGGCCCTCGCTACACGTCGTATCCGACCGCTGATCGTTTTGTCGAAGCATTTGATTCCGATGCAGCCAAGCTCTGGCTAGGTAAGCGCAACATCGGCGGGATCAGCCGTCCGCTCTCATTATACTTCCACATCCCGTTCTGCAATACGATTTGCTACTACTGCGCGTGTAACAAGATCATCACCAAAGATCACGGGCGCAGCGCCAAATACTTGAAATATTTGGCCAAGGAGCTTGATCTGCAGGCGGCTAGCCTGGAAGGTCGCGATGGCGAGCATGAAGTCATCCAGTTGCATTGGGGCGGCGGCACGCCCACCTTCCTGTCGCATGATGAAATGCGCCTGTTGATGGCTGAAACACGCAAGCACTTCAAGTTGCTTGATGGTGGCGAGTACTCCATTGAAGTTGACCCGCGCAAGGTTGACTCGGCAACCGTTGCCTTGCTCGGCGAGCTGGGTTTCAACCGCATGAGCGTCGGCATTCAGGATTTCGACGAGCGCGTCCAGTTGGCGGTCAATCGCGTCCAGACCGAGGAAGAAACTTTCAATGTGATTCGCTCGGCGCGTGAGAGCGGTTTCAAGTCGGTTTCAGTTGATCTGATTTATGGCCTACCGCACCAGACGGTAATGGGTTTCAACCGCACGCTTGAACGTGTGCTGGCGATGGATCCTGATCGCCTGTCGATCTACAACTACGCCCACCTGCCCAGCCTGTTCAAGCCGCAGCGTCGTATCGCCGAGCCTGATCTACCCTCTGGCGATACCAAGCTGCAGATTCTGGCACTGGCGATCAAGAAACTGACCGAAGCCGGTTATGTCTTCATTGGTATGGATCATTTCGCCAAGCCGGATGACGAGATGGCGGTGGCGCAGCGCCAGGGTCGTCTGCATAGAAATTTCCAGGGGTATTCGACCTACGCTGATTGCGATATGTTGTCCTTCGGCATCTCGTCGATCAGCAAAGTGGGCCCGACCTACAACCAGAACGTCAAGACGCTCGATGAGTATTACGATCGCCTTGATGCGCAGATGCTGCCGGTCTTCCGTGGTATCGAGCTGAATGCTGACGATATTCTGCGGCGCTCCATCATCGGGGCCTTGATGTGCCACTTTGAACTTTCGATTGAATCGATAGAGAGTGCTCACCTGATTGATTTCAATACCTATTTTGCAGCCGAGCTGGAAGATATGAAGGAAATGGAAGCCGCCGGATTGCTCAAGGTTGATCGTGAGTGGATCACGGTGTTGCCACCCGGTCGCATGCTGGTGCGCGTCATCTCCATGATTTTCGATCGCTATTTGCGTGCCGACCGTCAACGCACGCGCTATTCCAAGGTGATCTGAACATCGTATATCAGCAGCGTGCAGGTTAAACTGCACGTTTAAGACTTTGCTGATGCTGCTCGATGTCTGATTCGGCTTTTCTCGCCCTTTTTTTGGTTGGCCTGCTCGGTGGTACTCACTGTGTCGGCATGTGTGGCGGCATCGTCGGTGCGCTGTCGCTCGGCGCGCCGGCACGCTGGTCGATGCACCTGGCGTATAACGCCGGGCGTATCCTGTCCTATGGCGTGGCCGGCGCCATGGCCGGCGCTTTGGGCGCGGCCAGTCTGACGCTTGAAGGCCAGGCACCAGTCCGCCTTTTCCTCTATCTTCTTGCAAATCTGATGCTGGTTGCACTCGGCCTCTATTTGCTCGGCCTCACTCGCGCTCTTGCCTTCAGCGAACGCTTGGGCCAGAAGCTCTGGCGTCATGTGCAACCATTGACGCGCCGTTTTTTGCCGGCACGCAGTGTTGCCCAGGCTTTTCCGCTCGGCTTGCTGTGGGGCTGGCTGCCCTGCGGGCTGGTCTATAGCGCGCTGGCGACCGCGTTGACTGCCGGTTCTGCTGAACGCGGGGCGCTGCTGATGCTGAGTTTTGGTCTTGGCACCTTGCCCAATCTCTTGTTGGCCGGCATTCTGTTGGCACGGCTGAACGAATTTGTCCGCCGACCCGCGGTTCGTATCGTTTCCGGTCTGTTAGTGCTGGGCTTCGGGCTTTATGGTCTGCTCGGCGTCATGCGCCTGTTGCGCTGGATTTAGAAATAGGAAAACACCATGAAAATTCTCTTGCCGGTGGATGGTTCCGAATGTTCCCTGCGTGCGGTCGAGCATTTGCTCACCCATATCGCCTGGTTCCGTGAAGTCCCTGAAATTCATCTGCTATACGTCCAGCCGCCGATCCCTATCGGTCGCGTCCAGTCTCATGTCGGCAAGGAAACCCTGCACGACTATTATCTGGAAGAGAGCAAACTGCATCTGGCCTCGGCGCAGGCTCGGCTTGATGCCGCCGGCCGCTTCCACACGACGCACGTCCATGTTGGTCAGCCGGCAGAGGTAATCGCCAAAATGGCCGGTGAGATACAGTCTGACCTGATCGTGATCGGCGCTCACGGACGCGGCGTGTTGGCCAATATGCTCATGGGTTCCGTTGCTACCCGTGTTCTGCATCTGGCTTCTTGCCCGGTATTGATCGTTAAATGACAGAGGCAGAGAGCGGGCGCGTCGTCGAGTTTGCGATTGGCGGTATGACCTGCGCAGCCTGCTCGGCACGCTTGGAGAAAGTGCTTAACCGGAAGCCCGGCATCCAGGCCAATGTCAATCTGGCGGCGGAGCGGGCCCGAGTCAGGCTGTCAGGTAGCGCTGATGAAGCAGCCGTGATGGAAGCGGTGGCCAAGGCCGGTTTTGTCGCAGCCGTGGTTGACGGGCAGACGCGTGAGCGCGAAAAAGCAGCAAAATTGCAGGTTTACCGCAACGAATTGCGGCGCTTCTGGATTGCCGTGGCACTGACCCTGCCGCTGGTGGGGCAGATGTTTTTCATGCTCGGTGAGCATGGGCACCAGAATGAATTACCGCGCTGGTTTCAGTTGGCGCTGGCGACCCCCGTCCAGTTCTGGATTGGCTGGCGTTTTTACGATGGTGGTTTCAAGGCCTTGCGTGGTGGTGGCGCCAACATGGATGTGCTGGTTGCCCTCGGCACCAGCATGGCCTGGGGCTTTTCCGCGGTGGTTACGGTGCTGGCGCTTGATCAGCACGTATATTTCGAAGGTGGCGCGGCGGTCATTACCTTGGTCCTGCTCGGCAAATTGCTGGAGGCAGGCGCCAAGGCCAAAACTTCGGAGGCGATTGAAGCGCTGATCCGTTTGCAACCCAAGACCGCCAGAGTCGAACGTAATGGCCAGTGGGTTGAGGTGGCAGTAGATACCCTGATGCCGGGTGACGTTTTCATGGTGCGCCCCGGCGAGAACATGCCGGTCGATGGCGAGGTGCTGGACGGCGACTCCAGCGTCAATGAAGCCATGCTGACCGGCGAGAGTATGCCGGTCAGCAAAAAAACCGGCGACAAGGTATTTGCGGCGACGGCCAATGCGCAGGGCGCACTGCGTTGCCGGGCAACCGGCGTTGGCGAACAGACCTTGCTGGCCGGCATCATTCGTCTGGTTGGTGAAGCGCAGGGCTCGAAGGCGCCAGTACAGCGTTTGGCAGATCAGATTTCGGCGATCTTCGTGCCGGTGGTTTGCGTCATTGCGCTACTGACTTTTGCTGGCTGGTGGTTCTATTCCGGCCTCTTGGCCGAGGCGCTGATCAATGCCGTCGCCGTTCTGGTCATTGCCTGCCCGTGTGCCCTTGGGTTGGCGACCCCGACGGCGATTATGGTTGGTACCGGGCAGGGGGCGCGGGCCGGCATATTGGTGCGCAACGCCGAGGCGCTCGAACGCGCCGAGCGGATTGCCGTACTGGCCATCGACAAGACCGGCACCTTGACCGTTGGTCAGCCGCAAGTCACCGATATTGTGCCGCTGGCCGCTAGCGAGCTTGACGCGCTGGGCTTGGCAGCGGCGCTGGAGCAGGGGTCGGAGCACCCGCTGGCGCGTGCGGTTCTGGCCAGGAATGCTGCGGTCGACTTGCCAAAAGTGGATAATTTTTTGGCCTGGCCCGGGCAGGGGATCAGCGGCGAAGTGGCCGGACGTCCGTTGCGCCTGGGCTCCCCGGAGTGGCTGGGTGCCGCCGCTGAGCCACGCGTACTGGCCTTGCAGCGCGCCGGCAAAACCGTGGTTGTGCTGGCCGATGGCGAGCAGTTGCTGGCATTTTTGGCGATTGCTGATGCCCTGCGCCCGACCTCGCGGCTGGCCGTTGAGCGCCTGCGGGCAAAAGGCATCCGGGTGGTGATGCTGACCGGCGACAATGCCGAAACGGCCGCCAGCATTGCGCGGGAAGCCGGGATAGAAGAGTTTCGTGCCGGCATCATGCCGGCTGACAAGGCGGCGGCGGTAACGGCTTTGCGCAGTGTCGACGGGCTGGTGGCGATGGTCGGTGACGGCATCAACGATGCACCGGCGCTGGCCGCGGCTGATGTCAGCTTCGCGATTGGTGCCGGATCGGATGCGGCAGTCGAAGCCGCTGATCTGACGCTGATCCGCAGCGATTTGAACAGCGTGGTCGACGCGATAGAGCTGTCGCACGCGACATTGGCAAAAATTCGTCAGAATTTATTCTTTGCCTTTATCTACAATATCTTGGGTATCCCCTTGGCAGCATTTGGCATGCTCAATCCGGTGTTCGCCGGGGCGGCGATGGCAATGAGTTCGGTTTCGGTGGTCTCAAATTCGCTATTATTGAAGCGTTGGCGGCCGCGCGGTCGCTGAGACCTTGAGGCAATTCTGGAAGAAACTGACACCACGCCGAGTTTTGAAGCGCTGCTTGAGAGCATCGGGCATGCCGTTTGCCAACTCAATGCGCTTGCCCAGCAGTACCCGGGGCAGTGCGTCCCGACGGTGGTCGAGTCTCGCCTGATTGAGCTAGGTGTTGCGGTCGACGTCACAAAACGGGCAAATGTTGAACTTGCCCTCAAGGAACAGGACCAGCTGTTTCGCGCCACGATGAATGGGGCGCAGGTCGGTATCTTTGTTTTACAAAATTCAGTATTCCGCTTTGCCAACAATTTTTTGCTCGATGCCTTGGGCTATTCGGCAGACGAATTGATTGGCCGAATGAGTCCGGCTGACCTGGTCGTGCCCGAACAGCGAGCCATGCTGCTGGAGCAGATGCGGCGCCGGGCAGCAGGTGAGCCGGGCAAAGCTTACGAAATCGCCGCGCTGCGCAAGGATGGCTCGACCTTCCCGGCGCGCATCGTCGGCACCCCGGCGCAAATCGCTGGATTGCCGGCCTCGGTGGGAACGCTGGTCGATATTTCCGAACAAAAGGCAGCCGAGAAAAAAATACGCGAACTGGCCGATTACGATGCGCTGACCGGTTTACCCAATCGTCGCCTGTTGCATGACCGGTTTACCCAGATGGTGGCGATTGCCGAGCGTGAAGGCTCGGCGCTGGCGGTGATTTTTCTCGATCTTGATCACTTCAAGCGGATCAACGATTCGCTTGGTCATAGTGTTGGTGACGAGCTGCTGTGCGCGGTTTCCGAACGTTTGGGAACGGTTATCCGCAAGGTCGATACGCTGGCTCGCCTCGGCGGCGATGAATTCATTTTTGCCTTGCCCGGCATACAGGCCGCCGCCGCCGCCGAGATCGCCCGGCGCCTGCTTGATGTCTGTGCGGTGCCGTTTGTTGTTGGTGGCCATGAGCTGACCGTGACGCCGTCGTTGGGTATCAGTCTCTACCCGCGTGATGGCGAGGATCTCGAAGCCTTGCTGCGCAATGCCGATGCGGCCATGTACAAGGCCAAGGAAGTCGGGCGTAATTCTTTCCAGTTCTACTCCAGCGAAATGAATACGGCCACCCTTGAGCACCTGCTGATGGAGAGCAGTTTGCGGCGCGGGGTAAACAACAACGAATTTGTGTTGCACTACCAGCCGCTGATCTGCCTGAAAAGTGGACGGATTGTCGGTGCCGAGGCGCTGATCCGCTGGCTGCATCCGGAACTCGGTCTGATCATGCCGGACCGTTTCATCAAGGTGGCGGAAGATACAGGTCTGATCAATCCGCTGGGCGACTGGGTGCTGCTCGAAGCCTGCCGGCAAGCCATGTGCTGGCAGGCAGAGGGTTTGCCGCCGCTACGGATGGCGGTAAATGTGGCGCCAGTCCAGTTCCGTCAGGCCGGGTTTGTCGAGGAGGTGGCCGGCGTGCTGGCTGCGACTGGTCTTGATGCACAACTGCTGGAACTGGAGTTGACCGAGCGGACGGTGATGCACGATGCCGAAATCAATCTTGGCACGCTGTCTGCCCTCAATCGCATGGGGGTCGAACTGGCGCTCGATGATTTTGGGACGGGTTATTCATCACTGGCCTATCTCAAACGCTTCCCGGTCGGTAAACTCAAGATTGACCGCTCGTTTGTGCGTGATCTGGAACATGATCAGGATGACAGGGCGATTGCCTCTACCATCGTTCTAATGGGGCACAATCTGCGTTTAAACGTTCTGGCTGAAGGCGTTGAGACGCCTGAGCAGCTTAAACTGTTGCGGCAGATGGGCTGTGATATGGCGCAGGGGTTCTATTTCAGTCGCGCCGTGCCGGCCGAGGCAATGGCCAACATGTTGCGTGAGCAACCATTTCTGATTGAGGAGTAAGCCAGTGGAAAATACGGTGATCAAGCTTGGCGGCATGAGCTGCCAGGGATGTGTAAAAAATATCAGCGGCGTGCTCAGTGCGCTGAGCGGCGTCGCCAGTGCCGAGGTTTCTCTGGAGGCTGCCGAGGCGCGCGTGGCCTTCGATCCGCAGGTGGTATCTCGTCCGGCGCTGCTTGAAGCGATTGAAGATGCAGGATTTGACGCAGAATAATAAAGAATTGAGAGAACAGTCGTGACCGAAGAAACAGTAAGACTGACGCAGCTATCGCATGGCGGTGGGTGCGGATGCAAGATAGCACCTGCCGTGCTGCAGAAAATTCTGGCCGGCAGTGGCATGGGCGGCGGTCTGATTCCGCCGCAACTGCTGGTCGGGACGGAAACCAGCGATGATGCTGCCGTCTATCAGATCAACCCGCAACAGGCGATCGTCGCGACCACCGATTTTTTCATGCCGATTGTCGACGATCCTTTCGACTTTGGCCGCATTGCCGCCACCAACGCGATTTCCGACGTTTACGCGATGGGTGGCACGCCCTTGTTCGCCCTGGCCCTGGTTGGCATGCCGGTCAATGTGCTGCCGCTGGAAACCATAGGCAAGATACTCGCTGGTGGCGAAGCGGTTTGCCGTGCGGCAGGTATCCCGATTGCCGGTGGCCATACGATTGATTCGGTGGAGCCGATTTATGGGCTGGTGGCCATCGGCCTGGTCAATCCGGCGCATCTCAAGCGCAATTCCGATGCCCAGCCGGGGGACCGTCTGATCCTCGGCAAACAGCTCGGGGTCGGGGTTTATAGTGCGGCGCTCAAGAAGGACAAGCTGAGCGAATACGATTACGAAACCATGATTACCAGCACCACCCAGCTCAATACGCCGGGGCCGGTTCTCGCCTGTCTCGATGGCGTACATGCGGTAACTGACGTCACTGGTTTTGGTCTGCTGGGTCATCTCATGGAGGTGTGCAAGGGGAGTGGACTGCGCGCCAAGCTCGATTTTTCGGCACTGCCCCTGATGACCCGCGCCATGGAATTTGCCGATGCCGGCTATGTGACGGGCGCCTCGGCGCGCAATTGGGCCAGTTATGGCGGTAATGTCAGTCTGGCCAAGCATCTTGGCGATAGTCACCGGGCCTTGCTGACCGACCCGCAGACCTCGGGCGGCCTGCTCGTGTCATGTACGCCGGATACGGTTACCGAGGTGCTTTCGGTATTCCTGCAACAAGGCTTTTCGCATGTTTCAGTGATTGGTGAGGTTGTTGAAGGTGATCCTGCTATCGAAGTAAGTTGATTGGAGTTGCCATGTCACGTTTGATTGCCCTGCTACGTAATCTGTTACTGCTGCTGGTCTGCGCGCTACCATGGAGCGTGCACGCCAAAGCGCCGGCGACGCCGGAGGCAACGCTGAGTTTTGCCAATCGCGAGATCGTGGTACTGCGGACGACGGTGCAGGGGGCGACCCCGGAAACTCGGGTCAAGCGGATCAGCGAGCGCCTCCGGGTGCTCGATGACCGGGATCTGGCGAAACCGCTGAGCCGTGGTCAGATCGTCATCGATCACCAGAAAGGTGTCGTTTTCACGATCGGTGACCGGGCTATCTTCGTGTTGTACGAAGGTGACCTCGACGCGGAGGCCAAGCTCGCTCTCGATGCAGCGGCTGATCAGGTAGAGACGCGTTTGCAGGAGGCGATCAGCGCCTCGCTGGATCAGGTTCGTGGGCCAGTTATCATCAAGGGTATTCTGCTTTCGCTGTTGGCGACAGCTCTGACTTTGAGCTTGCTGTGGGGCATGCAGCGGGCGACAAGTTTTGTCCTGGGCCGCCTGCAGCTGCGCGTGCAACAGGCGCGCGACGATTCGGCGGTGCGCTGGGCTGAGCATGCCTGGTTGCTAATCCGGCGCTTTGCACAACTGATCATGGCTTTCCTTTGGGTGTCAGTGGCTTACCTCTGGTTTGCCTTCGTACTTGACCGTTTTCCGCTGACCCGACCGCTGGCCAACAAGCTTTCGGGCTTTTTGATCGGTCTCCTGGGAGAGCTTGGGGACGGAGCAATTTCTGCTCTCCCTGGGTTGTTGACCGTAGCAGTCATTCTGTTCCTGACCAAGACGGTCAATAATGTCATTGCCAACGTCTTTCAAAGTGTTGATAGCGGCCGGGCCGTTATCCCCGGTATTCACAAAGAGACGGCACGCGCCACGCGGCGACTGGTTGCCGTTCTGGTCTGGGGCTTCGGCATTGCCGTGGCCTACCCCTATCTGCCGATCGCCGATAGCGATTCATTCAAGGGCCTGTCGGTCATGTTCGGTTTTATGCTGACCTTGGGTTCGGCCGGTATCGTTACCCAGATGATGAGTGGCTTGGTGCTGATCTATTCGCGCGCCCTGAAGGTGGGCGATTTTGTCAGCATTGGCGAGGTGACGGGCGTCGTCAAGGAAACCGGCGTGCTGTCAACCAAGGTCATCAACATGCGTAATGAGGAAGTGACTATTCCCAATGCCGTGCTGATTGGCAACCCGATCAAGAACTTTACCAGCGGCTCGGAAAAGGGGGCGATGGTGTCGACCTCGGTGACTATCGGTTACGACAC
>ERZ724517.923-NODE-923-length-17047-cov-7.924200_pt1 | contig 17047 bp, 20 predicted proteins | sample MGYA00376050_ERZ724517 | MGnify/ENA primary metagenome ERZ724517 (study PRJEB28724, sample SAMN07190886) | activated sludge metagenome | isolation source: activated sludge of sewage treatment plant in Hong Hong | place: USA: Christiansburg, Virginia | collected... | reverse complement strand
CGCCTCCCGGCGTACCGACACCGCCGGCCATCGACCTGATCGACGACTCCTGCCTTTACATCAAGGCGCCGATGGATGAGGTCGATGCGCCGAAGATCAGTAACGGCCAGCCCGTGCGGGTCACGCTCGACGCGCTGCCGGGGAAGGTGCTGCCGGGCAAGGTCAGGCGGGTTGCGCCGTATGTGTCGGCGGTCGAGAAGCAGGCGCGCACGGTCGATATAGAGGTCGATCTCGACCAGCCGGAAGCGGCCGGCAAACTGCTGGTCGGTTACAGCGCCGACGTCGAGATCATCCTCGACGGCCGCGACAAGGTCCTGCGCATCCCGACCGCGGCGATCCAGGAGGGCGGCAAGGTCCTGCTCTTCGATCCCGCCAGCGGCAAGCTGGAGGAGCGCAAGATCAAGGCCGGCCTCGCCAACTGGGAGTACACCGAGATTCTCGACGGGCTGGCTGCCGGCGACCGCATCGTCACCTCGCTCGAGAAGGAGGGCGTCAAGGCCGGCGCCACGGTGACGCCGGACGACAAAGCCAAGGCCCGCTGAGCGCATGGCGCTGATCGAACTCAAGGGCATCGAGCGCGTATTTCAGCTCGGCGATGCCACGGTCCACGCGCTGGCTGGGCTGGATTTGCGCATCGAAAATGGCGCGTACGTCGCCGTGATGGGGCCGTCCGGCTCCGGCAAATCGACCCTGCTCAACCTGCTCGGTCTGCTCGATAGGCCCAATGCCGGCACCTACCTGCTCGAGGGCCGGGACGTGACCACCCTCTCGCCCGACGAGCAGGCGCGGGTGCGCAGCGAACGCATCGGGTTCGTTTTCCAGAGCTTCCATCTGGTGCCGCGCCTTACCGCCGCCGAGAATATCGCGCTGCCGATGACCCTCGCCGGCATTCCGGCCAGGGAGCGCAACGCCCGCGTCGCCAGGGCGCTCGCCGGCTTCGGCCTTGAGAACCGCGCCGACCATCGGCCCGACCAGCTCTCCGGCGGCCAGCGCCAGCGCGTGGCGATCGCTCGCGCCACCATCATGCAGCCGGCGCTGATTTTGGCCGATGAGCCGACTGGCAACCTCGACCGCCACACCGGCGAAGAGGTGGTCACCCTGCTTGAAGGCCTGAACGCCAGTGGCGTCACGCTGATCGTCGTCACCCACGACCAGGCGATGGGGGCGCGTGCCCGGCGCCAGGTCGTCATGGAAGATGGCCACCTCAAGTACGACAGCGCGCAGGGCGCCGATGCGCCTCGCTGATACGCTGCGCTTCGCCCGCGACGCGGCCACCGGCTATCCCATGCGCACCGCGCTGTCGGTGCTCGCCATGTCGATCGGCGTCGCCGCCGTCGTCATCCTGACGGCGTTGGGTGACGGCGCCCGTCGTTACGTGGTTGGCCAGTTTTCCTCGATCGGCACCAACCTGGTCATCGTCCTGCCCGGGCGTTCGGGTACCGGCGGCTTCAACCCGGCCAATGCGATCACCACGACGCCGCGCGACCTGACGGTCGATGACGCCGGGTCACTGCGCCGTGCCGCTGCGGTGCGCCGGGTTGCGCCGCTCGCCGTCGGCACGTCGGAAATCAGCTTCGGCGGGCGGCTGCGTGAAGTCATGGTCGCCGGCTCGACCACCGATTTCCTGCCCATCCGCAATTTCGAACTGGCGCAAGGCGCCGGGTTGCCCGATGACGACTGGAGCCGTGGTGCGGCGGTCGCGATCATCGGCGCCAAGATCCGCGATGAGTTGTTCGGCAGCGAGCCGGCGGTCGGTCAGCTGATCCGCGTCGGCGACCGCCGGCTGCGCGTGCTCGGTGTCCTGAAGCCGGTCGGCCAGGGCCTCGGCATGAACACCGACGAACTGGTCATCGTGCCGGTAGCGCTGGCCCAGGCCATGTTCAATTCCAATAGCCTGTTCCGCATCCTGGTCGAGGCCAAGAGCCGCGAGGCGATACCCGAAGCACGCGAACAGGCGCTGGAGATCCTCAAGCAGCGCCATCGCGGCGAGGAGGACGTCACGGTCATCACTCAGGATGCCATCCTCGCCACTTTCGACCGGCTGCTCGGCGCGCTGACCCTGGGCGTCGCCGGCATCGCCGCGATCAGCCTGGCGGTCGCCGGCATCCTGGTGATGAACGTCATGCTCGTCGCCGTCACCCAGCGTACCGGGGAAATCGGCCTGCTCAAGGCGCTCGGCGCCCCGGCGAAAACAATCAGGCTGGCCTTCCTGACCGAAGCGGCGATGCTGTCAACGGTCGGTGCGCTGGTCGGCTACCTGCTCGGCCAGCTCGGGGCCTTCGCCCTGCGCCAGTTCTTTCCCGTCTTTCCCGCCTATCCGCCCGACTGGGCGGTCATCGCCGGCCTCGGCACAGCGCTCGGCACGGGACTGCTGTTCGGCGTCATGCCGGCGCGCCGGGCTGCCCGCCTCGACCCGGTGCAAGCCCTGATGAAGCACTGACATGCTGTTCGCCGACGCCCTCCAGTTGGCCATCCGCGCCGTCACCGCCCAGCGCCTGCGCAGTTTCCTGACCCTGCTCGGCATCGCCGTCGGCATCGCGGCGGTGATCCTGCTGACCTCGATCGGCGAGGGCATCCACCGCTTCGTGCTCGGCGAATTCACCCAGTTCGGCACCAACGTCATCACCGCGACGCCGGGCAAGACGCGCACCGGTGGTTCGCCCTCCGGCCTGCCGTCGAGTGCCCGCCCGCTGTCGCTGGAGGATGCCCGCTCGCTCGAGCGCCTGCCGCATGTGGTCGCGGTGACCCCCAACGTGCGCGGCAACGCCGAGGTCGAAGGCAACGGCCGGACGCGGCGGACGCTGATCTATGGCGTCAATGCCAATCTGCCGCGCGTCTTCCGGTCGACCGTACAAAGCGGCCAGTTTCTGCCGGCCGACGATGAAGGCAGCGCGCGTGCCTTCGTCGTGCTCGGCGCCAAGCTCAGGAACGAGCTGTTCGGCAGCGAAAACCCGCTTGGCCAGCGCCTGCGCATCGGCGGCCTGCATTTCCGGGTGATCGGCGTCATGGCCCCCAAGGGGCAGTTCCTCGGCATCGACCTCGACGACACCGCGTTCGTCCCGGCGGCCCGTGCCCAGGAACTGTTCAATCGTGTAGGCGTCGATGAAATCAATATCGCTGCCGAGGAGGGGGTGCCGTCGGCGCTCGTTGCCAGTGCGATCAAGGCGCGGTTGATTGCCCGCCACGGCAGCGAAGACTTCACCATCATCACCCAGGAGGAGATGCTGAAGACGCTGTCCAACATCCTCAACGTGCTGACCATGGCGGTTGGCGCGCTCGGCGGCATTTCTCTCCTGGTCGGCGGGGTCGGTATCGTCACCATCATGACCATCGCCGTCGCCGAACGCACCGGCGAAATCGGCCTGCTGGTCGCCCTCGGCGCGCCCCGGCGGACCATCCTGCTGCTCTTTCTCGGCGAGGCGGTCGCGCTCTCGGCGCTCGGCGGCCTTCTTGGCCTGCTGCTCGGCTTCGGGTTGGCCCAGGCCATCCATTTCGCCTTGCCCGGCCTGCCGGTGCATACCCCGCTCAGTTTCGTGCTGCTCGCCGAGGGCGTCGCGGTCGTCATCGGCCTTGCCGCCGGCGTCCTGCCCGCCCGCCGCGCCGCGCGCCTCGACCCGGTCGAGGCCTTGCGTACCGAATGACATGTTAAAGTTGGCTTCCCCGGCACCGAACCAAAACAGGAGTTACGCATGACCCATCACATCGACCAGCTGCACCCCGGCATGTCCGCCAGCATCGCCAAGACCGTCACCGAAACGGACATCATCCTCTTCGCCGGCATCTCGACCGATGTCAATCCGGCCCACCTCGACGAGGAATACGCCAAGGGCACGATGTTCGGCGGGCGCATCGCCCACGGCATGCTGTCAGCCGGCTTCATCTCCGCCGTGCTGGCCAACCACCTGCCCGGCCCCGGTACCATCTACCTGTCCCAGACGCTCAAGTTCAAGGCGCCGGTGCGCCCGGGCGATACGGTCAGGGCCACGGTCACGGTCAAGGAAGTCAATGTCGCCAAGAACCGCGTGACGCTCGACACCATCTGCACGGTCGGCGGCAAGGTGGTCATCGAGGGCGAATGCCAGATGATGCCGCCGGTCCGCGCCGCGGCCGTTACCGGCACCGCCTGAAAATACTGGCCGGCAAACGAGAAACGCCGGCGCGAGGCCGGCGTTTTGCATGGTCAGAACGACTCGTCGGCGCGCAGGAAGCGCCAGTGCCCGAGCGGCAGGTCGCCGAGCCTGACGCGGCCGATCCGGACCCGCTTGAGGCCGGTCACCTGCAACCCCACCAGTTCGCACATGCGGCGAATCTGGCGCTTCTTGCCTTCCTTCAGGATGAAGTGCAGCTGGTCCTCGTTCAACTGCTTGACCCAGGCCGGCTTGAGCGGCTTGCCGTCGAGTTCGAGGCCGTGCTGCAAGAGCTTGAGTCCGTTCGGAACCAGTTCGCCGCTGACCCGGACCAGGTATTCCTTCTCCGCCTGGCTGTCCTCGCCGATCAGCTTCTTGGCGACGCGGCCGTCCTGGGTCAGCACCAGCAGGCCGGTCGAGTCGATGTCGAGGCGCCCGGCCGGCGCCAGGCCGCGCAACATCCACGGCTTGAACTCGGCGTCGCCCGACTGCCTGACCTGGTTGCCGGCCTGGATCAGCGTGACCGCCGGTATGCAGTCGGCTTCCGGTTGCCCTGAAACGTAGCCTACCGGCTTGTTGAGCAGGATGGTCACCTGCTTGGCCTGATCCTTTTCGGCTTCCTTCGAAATGGTGATTTCGGCATCCGGCTTGATACGCGAGCCCAGTTCGGAAACGCGTTCGCCGTCGACGAACACCCAGCCGCGCTCGATCCAGAGGTCGGCTTCGCGCCGGGAGCACATCGCCCGTTCGGACATGATCTTGGACAGCCGCACCCCTTCCGGCGGCGGGCCGTCGCGGGCCACGGGCGTTCGTGTGACTGGTGCCGGCCGCGCAACCGGTGCGGCCTTCGGCGACGCCGGCTTTCTTGGCGCCGGCCCGCCGCGCAGCGGCTTCCGGTTGGGTGCGCGCGGCGCGCTGGTCGCCGACTTGCGCACGCCCAGCGTCCCGACCGGCAGCGTTGGTTCTTCAACACTCGCTGCGACGGGCGCTACGGGTGTCGCAACCTTGACTGGTGCGGCCGCTGGCGGCCTGGATTTCGGCCGTTTTTCGGTGTCGACCGCAGCCGGTCCCGCAGCGGGACTTGCCGCGCGGCGCGGGGGCTCCCCGGCGGGTGCGGCAACCGGCGCCTCCGGCTTGCGCCATTTGGCCCACGGGTCGTCACCGGGCGCCGGGGGTAGCGCCCGTTTCGGCCTGCGTTCGCTGCCGGAATCGCTCATTGGATGGCGAGCAGCTCAACCTCGAAAACCAGCGTCGCATTCGGCGGAATGACGCCGCCGGCGCCGCGGGCGCCGTAGCCGAGCTGCGGCGGGATGGTCAGCTTGCGCGTGCCGCCGATCTTCATGCCCTGGACGCCCTCGTCCCAACCGGAGATGACATGGCGCTGGCCGAGCGGAAAATCGAAGGGATCGCTGCGGTCCTTGCTCGAATCGAACTTGCTGCCGTTGGTCAGCCAGCCGGTGTAATGGACGACGACATGGTCGCCCGCCCTGGCCTCGGCGCCTGTGCCGACAACGGTGTCTTCGTAGATCAGGCCGGAGGCCGTGGTGATTTCAGCCATGAAGTGCTCCTCTTGAAAGGCGAAAAGTCTACCACAACCCATGACAAGGCTTTGACTTGGCTGCACTTTTGCGTATAATGCGCGGTTCTTTGTAGCACCTCTCAGTATCATTTTCGGAGTCCAACCCATGTATGCGGTCATAAAAACCGGTGGCAAGCAGTATCGCGTTTGCGCTGGTCAAAAACTTAAAGTAGAACAGATACCGGCAGAAGTTGGCGCAGAAATCACCCTTGACCAGGTCCTGATGGTAGGCGAAGGCGAGTCGGTGAAGGTCGGCGCCCCCCTCGTTGCTGGCGCCACCGTCAAGTGCACCGTGGTTTCCCACGGCCGCCACGACAAGGTCAAGATCTTCAAGATGCGCCGTCGCAAGCACTACCAGAAGCATCAGGGCCATCGTCAGAACTATACCGAACTGCGCATCGACACGATCGCTGCCTAAGTTCAGACAAGGAGCTAACAAATGGCACACAAAAAGGCAGGCGGCAGTTCACGTAACGGCCGCGACTCACAGGCCAAGCGTCTTGGCGTCAAGCGCTACGGCGGTCAATTCGTTCTCGCCGGCAACATCATCGTTCGCCAGCGCGGCACCGAGTTCCACCCGGGCGAAAACGTCGGTTGCGGCAAGGATCACACCCTGTTCGCGCTCAAGGACGGTACCGTCCAGTTCGCGATCAAGGGTGACAAGAAGCGCCGCACGGTGACCATCGTTCCGGCCGCTGAATAAACGGACTGGCGGAACAGCAAAAGCCCTATCCGCCGGATAGGGCTTTTTAGTTTGCAAGGGCGGGAAAATGAAATTCATTGACGAGGCGAAGATTTACGTCAAGGCAGGCGACGGCGGTAATGGCGCGGCCACGTTCCGCCGCGAAAAATACATCCCGATGGGCGGGCCGAATGGCGGCGACGGCGGCCGTGGCGGCAGCATCTACGTGATCGCCGACCGCAACATCAATACTCTGGTCGACTACCGCTACACCCGTAAATTCATCGGCAAGCGTGGCGAGAACGGCGGCGGCGCCGACTGCTACGGCGCCGGCGGCGACGACATCGTGCTGCGCATGCCGGTCGGCACGGTAATCACCGACCAGAACACCGGGCAGATCCTCGCCGACCTCGATGCCCACGACAAGAAGGTCCTGCTCGCCAAGGGCGGCAAGGGCGGCCTCGGCAACATCCACTTCAAGTCCTCGACCAACCGCGCCCCGCGCCAGAAGACCAACGGCGACCAGGGCGAAGAGTTCGAGCTCAGCCTTGAATTGCGCGTGCTCGCCGACGTCGGCCTGCTCGGCCTGCCCAATGCCGGCAAGAGCACGCTGATTCGCGCCATCTCGGCGGCCCGCCCGAAAGTCGCCGACTACCCGTTTACCACGCTGCACCCCAACCTCGGCGTGGTCCGGGTTGACGCCGAAAAGAGCTTCGTCATGGCCGACGTGCCGGGCCTCATCGAAGGCGCGGCCGATGGCGCCGGGCTCGGCATCCGCTTCCTCAAGCACCTGCAACGCACGCGCATCCTGCTGCACCTGGTCGATATTGCTCCCATCGACCCGGGCGCCAACCCGGTGCGCGATGCCAAGGCCATCGTCGGCGAACTGCTCAAGCACGACCCTGCGCTCGCCGACAAGCCGCGCTGGCTGGTGCTCAACAAGCTCGACCTTGTTCCCGAGGAAGACCGCGAGAAGGCGGTCAAGGATTTCCTCAAGGCCTACAAGAAGGCCACGAAATACGACGGGCCGGTGTTCCCGATCGCCGCGATCAGCGGCGAGGGCACCAAGCCGCTGATCTATGCGATCCAGGCGGCGCTGGAACAGATGGCGCGGCCGGAAATCGACGACGAATCCGCAACCGCGACCAGTGAAGACGCATGAACAAGACCCGCCTCGCCAAAGCAAAACGCCTGGTCGTCAAGGTCGGTTCGGCGCTCGTCACCAATAACGGGGCCGGGCTTGACCTTGGCGCCATTGACGACTGGGCACGGCAGATCGCCGTGCTGCGGGCGCAGGGCAAGGAAGTGGTGCTGGTCTCCTCGGGTGCCATCGCCTGCGGCATGCAGCGCCTCGGTTGGCGCAAGCGGCCGAAGTCGGTGCATGAACTGCAGGCGGCGGCGGCGGTCGGCCAGATGGGTCTGGTCCAGGTCTATGAGGGTGCCTTCGCCAAACATGGCCTGCACACCGCGCAGATCTTGCTGACCCACGATGACCTCGCCGACCGCAAGCGCTATCTCAATGCGCGCTCGACCCTTACCACGCTGCTCGGGCTCGGCGTGGTGCCGATCATCAACGAAAACGACACGGTGGTCACTGACGAAATCAAGTTCGGCGACAACGATACGCTGGGGGCGTTGGTCGCCAACCTGATCGAAGCCGACGCGCTGATCATCCTCACCGACCAGGTCGGCCTGTTCACCGCCGACCCGCGCAAGGACCCGGAGGCCACGCTGATCCGCGAAGCGACCGCCGGCGACGATTCGCTCGAAGGCATGGCCGGCGGCGCCGGCAGTTCGATCGGCAAGGGCGGCATGATCACCAAGGTGATCGCCGCCAAGCGGGCCGCCATGAGTGGTGCGCACACGGCGATTGCCAGCGGCCGCGAGACCGACGCCATCATCCGCCTGGCCAGTGGCGAGGCGGTCGGCACGCTGCTGGTGTCGCAGACGCAGCCGCTGGCGGCGCGCAAGCAATGGCTGGCCGACCATCTGCAACTGACCGGGCGGTTGTTGCTCGATGCGGGTGCGGTCAACGCCCTGAAAGCGGGGAAAAGCCTGTTGCCGATCGGCGTCGTCGCCGCCGAAGGGGATTTCGAGCGCGGCGCGGCGGTGGCCTGCATCGCCCCGGGCGGCGCGGAAGTCGCGCGCGGCCTGAGCAACTACGGCAGCGGCGAAGCGCGCCTGATCGCCCGCAAGTCGACCGCAGAAATCGAGAATTTGCTGGGTTATGTGGACGAACCCGAGATCATCCATCGCGACAACCTGATCCTGCTCGGCTGAACTCTGGCTGGGAAGGTGAAAAGGGCGTCCAGATTGGGCGCCCTTTTTGCATCCGGCAGTCTGCGGCCCGAAACGACAGGCAACAAAAAAGGGCGCCGAAGCGCCCTTTTGCAAATCCGGCTCGCGCTGGATTAGAACTTGTGCTGAACGCCAAGGTTGAAGCCTTGTTGCCAGACACCGGCAGAGTAGCCGTTACCAGCAGCGTAAGCACCGGAGTTCGAGCCGTCACCCACACCAGCGAAACGGCTGTTGTCGTTGTCGAGGTACGAGTAGGCCGAGTAGATCTTGGTGCGCTTCGACAGGTTGTAATCAACACCAATCGCGATCTGCTGCGAATTGCCAACTTGGTCGCCATCAGAGTAGATGTACGAAGCCTTGGGCAGCCACTTGCCGAACGGCATGCTGACGCCGAGCAGGAAGTTGTTCATCGTCAGTTCCTGAATCGGCAGATTGGTGATATTGAACGGACGGTTGTCGTTGAACGATGCCTGGCTCCAGGTGTAGGCGCCGGACAGCTTCAGGCCGTTGCCGAACTGGTAGGCAGCACCGGCGGTGACGTTTTGGATGTCAGAAAGCGGCAGGGCAAGCGAGCTGGACAGCGGGGTGCCGGCTTGAATTGCATGGTAGTTAAGACCCGCGGTCAGGCCGCCGGCGGTGTAGCCAGCGAAGATGGCGTAAACCGTGTTGTTCTGGGCGTTGTTGCTGGTGCTTTCAGTTTGCAGGGCATTGTCGGCGTTGTTCGAGTACGCAGCGGTCACCTGGAAGCCACCGAAGGACGGCGAGATGTAAGCGACAGCGTTATCGACGCGCTGCGGATCCATCAAGCCACCGACTGCACCGATGGTCGGGGTGGAAGCACCAAGGCGCCAGGCGTTGGAGTAGGCACCGACGGTACCGTTCGCGAACGGATCCATCTGCAGCATGAAGGTGTAGTACGGGGTGTACAGACGGCCACCGACGGCGGTACCGAAGTTGCCGCTCAGGCCGACGTAGGCTTGACGACCGTAGGTACGGCTGGACTGTGCAGAGTAGCCGTCGTCATTGGTGAAGCCACCTTCAAGCAGGAACACAGCCTTGAGGCCGTTACCCAGATCTTCGGTGCCCTTGAAGCCGAGGCGGCTACCGGCGTCGATGCCGGAGTCGAGCTTGCTGGCGCTGCCCGGGGTGGGGCCGCCGGGAACGCCCGGAAGAATGGAGCCGACGCCGCGGCCGTCGAAGCGGTAGGAATAGCCGTAGTCAACGAGACCGTAGATGGTCACGTTGGTCTGTGCGAAGGCAGCCGTGGAGGCCAGGCCGGCAACAGCCAGAGCGATGAGTTTCTTTTGCATCAGAATTTCTCCTGTAGTGGTTAGTTTTTAATCTGCCCTTCAAGGGTCGATTAAGCTTTACCTCTCGGATTGAGAAGTTGGAGCCATTTTGGCAAAGCAAGGGCGGGGGGGCAACGGATGTTTGCAGTCTGCGGCGGTTTTGCCCTGCTTGTGTTGTGTTGGCGCAACAACCATTGATTTGCTTTCCGGCGCGGTGCCGGAAATCAGCTGCCGGCGCCGCTGAAGCCGTTCTGACGCCAGGCCTCGAAGACGGTGACGGCCACCGCGTTCGACAGGTTGAGGCTGCGCTGGCCGGCCTGCATCGGCAGGCGCAGGCGATGTGGCGGCGGGAATTGCTCGAGAAGGGCCGCCGGCAGGCCGCTGGTTTCGGAGCCGAAGACGAAGGCGTCGTCGGTGCCAAGGGTCTGGGCGAAGGGGCTGGCTGTCCCGCGGGTGCTCATCGCCCACAGCCGGCGCTCGCCGAGCGCGGCGCGACAGGCCGCCCAGTCGACATGGCGCAGGACGCGGGCGCATTCGTGATAGTCGAGCCCGGCGCGGCGCAGGGCCTTGTCGCTGAGCTCGAAGCCGAGGGGTTCGACAAGGTGGAGCTCGGCCCCGGTGTTGGCGCAGAGGCGGATGACGTTGCCGGTGTTGGGCGGAATTTCGGGCTGGTAGAGGACGACTGCGATCATGGGCTGCGGTGTGGCATTTGATTTTCCGGGCTTCAGCGGCACAGGGCACGGGCGGCGACGGCCACGGTGATCGGCCCGGCGCCATGGAGCGCCAGTATGCGGGCCGCCTCGCGCAGTGTCGAGCCGGTGGTCATCACGTCGTCTACTAATAGCACGCGCTGGCCGGCAAGCTCGCCGCGATATTCGAAAGCGCCACGTACGTTCCTGGCGCGTTCCTTCAATGGCAGTTCAGCCTGTGGAGGCGTGGCGCGGGTGCGGATCAGGCCGTCCGGCGCGACCGGGATGCCGAGGGCGCGGCCGAGCGGGCGGGCAATCTCGAGCGACTGGTTGAAGCCGCGTGCCCTCAGCCGGGCGGGGTGCAGCGGCAATGGAACGACGAGATCGAAATCGCCGGCAACCAGTCGTTCGCCGAGTTGCGCCCCGAGCCAGGCGGCCAGCGGCAACTGGTGGCCGTACTTGAGCGCCTGGATCAGGCGGTCGACCGGAAATTCGTAGCGGAACAGGGCCACGGTCCGGGCGAACGCCGGCGGGTCCTTGAGGCAGGCACCGCAGCGTTCGCCGAGCGTGGTTTCCTCGCTGCACTGCGGGCAGAGCGCGGCGGGCAGCGCCGGCAGGTCGGCCGTACAGGCCGCGCACAGCAGGCTGGCCGGGCTGTCGGCGGCGCACAGCAGGCAACTTCCCGGCAACAGGCGCGTGGCGACAGCTTGCAGGGCATGGCTTGTAGCCTGGGGTAAAATTGACAGCACTATGGCGCGCCTTGATAATTCATAATTACCAAAGCGTTTCGTCCCCGAAATTCGTCGATTCTTTCAAGCAAGGCCTCCCATGCACGCCAGTTCTCTCGCCGCTGTCCCTTCCGCGCCCCAGACCGCGCCTGCCCACCGCTGGTCGGTCGAGGAGGTGCTCGCCCTTTACGACTTGCCGTTGATGGATCTGATCTGGCGCGCGCAGGGTGTGCACCGCGAAAATTTCGATCCCAACGCCATTCAACGCTCGACGCTGCTCTCGGTCAAGACCGGCGGCTGTTCCGAGGACTGCAGCTACTGTTCGCAATCGGCCCGCTACGAAACGGATACCGAGCGCGAACGCCTGATGCCGCTCGACGAAGTCGTCGCCGCCGCGCGGGCGGCCAAGGCCAAGGGGGCTTCGCGCTTCTGCATGGGTGCCGCGTGGAAAGGCCCGAAGGACAACGACCTCGACCGCGTGCTCGACATGGTGCGCGAGGTGAAGGCGCTCGGCATGCAAACCTGCGTGACGCTCGGCATGCTGAAGGAAGGACAGGCCGGGAAGCTCAAGGACGCGGGCCTCGATTACTACAACCACAACCTGGACACCGACAAGGAATTCTACGGGCAGGTGATCAAGACCCATACCCACGACGACCGCCTCGACACGCTGGAGCAGGTCCGCGATGCCGGCATCAACGTCTGCTCGGGCGGCATCATCGGCATGGGCGAATCGCGTCGCAACCGCGCCGGGCTGATCGTGCAGCTGGCCAACCTGCCGCAGCCGCCGGAATCGGTGCCGATCAACAACCTGGTGCCGATTCCCGGGACGCCGCTGGCCGAGAACCAGCGCCTCGACCCTTTCGAGTTCGTGCGCACCATCGCCGCCGCGCGGATCACCATGCCGGCTTCCTGGGTGCGGCTGTCGGCCGGCCGCCAGGAAATGAGCGACGAACTGCAGGCGCTGTGTTTCCTCGCCGGCGCCAATTCGATGTTCTACGGCGACCGACTGCTGACCACCGGCAATCCTGATGTCGACCGTGACGACCAGTTCTTCGCCCGCCTTGGCGTGAAAGCGGTGTGAATTCCGGGTTTGTAGACCGGTCGCAGGTCGGCCGGCGATTTTCCCGCGCGGCGGCCACTTACGACCAGGCCGATTTTTTCGCCCGCGAGGTCGACCGGCGGATGCAGGAGCGCCTCGATTACGTGAAGATCGCGCCTGAGCGCATCCTCGATCTCGGCTGCAGCCGGGGCGGCAGCTTCGCCGGGCTGGCCGCCCGCTACCCGCAGGCGCAAGTGATCGGACTCGACCTGTCGCCGGCCATGCTCCAGGCCGGCCGGGTGGCGCGCGCCGGATGGCAGCGCTGGCTCGGGCGCGGGCGCCAGGGTGAAGCGCAGCGGCTGGCGGCCGATGCGGTGAATTTGCCCCTCAAAACGCAGTCGACCGCAATGGTCTGGTCCAACCTGCTCATGCACTGGCTCGACGATCCGCTGCCGGCCCTCGCCGAGGCGCACCGGGTGTTGGAGGTTGGCGGACTGGTCATGTTTTCGACCCTGGGGCCCGATACCCTCAAGGAACTGCGCTCAGCCTTCGCCGACGGCTATGCCCACACCCAGCGCTTCATCGACATGCATGATTTTGGCGACATGCTGGTGGGTTGCGGATTCGCCGACCCGGTCATGGACATGGAAGTGCTGACCCTGACCTACGCGGATTTCGACGACATGCTGGGCGAACTGCGCGCTGCCGGCTCGGGCTGCGCGATGAAGGCGCGCCGCCATGGCCTGACCGGGCGCCAGTCGTGGGCCAGGGCGCGCGCCGCCTACGAGCGGCTGCGCAGCGACGGCAAACTGCCGGCGACCTTCGAGATCATCTATGGCCATGCCTGGAAAGTGCAGCCGAGGCAGATCCAGGATGGCCGGGCCATCATCCAATTCGACAGGCCGCGCCGCAAATAGCCCTCAGTCCGGCTTCTGCTTGAAGAACTTGAGCGGCTTGGCCGCCGGGAAATGCGGAACCGGGATCGCCTTGCGCTTGCGCTCGCGCACCCGCCAGCCGAGCAGAAGGGCCAGCGCGACCGAATAGGCCAGCGGCCAGAGCAGCGCAGTGGCCTTGACCAGCCAGAAATAATGGATCGCCGCGAGGATGCCGATCAGGTAGACGTTGCGATGCAGTTCCTGCCACTTGCGTCCGCCCAGTTTGCGGATAGCCCACTGGTTCGAGGTTGCGGCCAGCGGTATCAGCAGAATGAAGGCGGCAAAGCCGATGGTGACGAATGGACGCTTGAAAATGTCCTTGGCGATGTCGTCGACCGCGAAGGCGTGGTCGAAACCGATGAAGGACAAGAAATGGAGCGTCGCGTAGAAAAAGGTGAATAAGCCGAGCATGCGGCGCAGGCGGAGCAGCCAGTGCCATTGCGTCCAGGCGCGCAACGGCGAGATGCACAGGGTCAGGAGCAGGAGGTTGAAGGTCCAGGTGCCGGTCCAGCGCTGGACGAACTCGACCGGGTTGGGGCCGAAGTCACCGCTGTAGGCCGCCCACAGCAGTCGGCCGAGCGGCAGCAGGGCGACGAGAAAAACGGCGGACTTGATCAGGGTGAGCGGCGGGGTGGCGTCTTGTCGGGTCATGGTTCAGAAGTTCTTGCGCAGGTCCATGCCGGTGTAGAGCCCGGCGACCTGCTCGGCATAGCCGTTGAAGGGGAGCGTCTTGCGTTTGAAGAATTCGCCCAGCCGGCGCTCGTGACTCTGGCTCCAGCGCTTGTGCGGCACATCCGGGTTGACGTTGGAATAGAAGCCGTACTCGTCGGGGGCGGATTTTGTCCACACGGTGGGTGGTTGTTTCTCAACGAAACGCAGCTTGACGATCGACTTGGCGCCCTTGAAGCCGTACTTCCAGGGAACGACCACGCGTAATGGCGCACCATTCGGCTTGGGCATGTGTTCGCCGTACATGCCGAGGCCGAGCAGGGCCAGCGGGTGCGTCGCCTCATCGATCCTGAGTGCCTCAATATACGGCCAGTCGAGGAAGGGAACCCGGACGTAAGGCATCTGCTCGGGGTCGGCGAGGGACCAGAACTCGACGAATTTCGCGTTGGCGGTCGGCTCGCAGCGCTTGATCAGTTCGCTGAGCGGGAAGCCGACCCAGGGAATCACGGCGCTCCACCCCTCAACACAGCGCATGCGGTAGATGCGCTCCTCGAGCGGAGCCCATTTGAGGATGTCTTCGATGGCGAAAGTTCTGGGCGCCTTGACCTCGCCTTCGACGCTGACCGTCCATGGCCGGGTGCGCAGGCGGTGCGCATTGCGGCCCGGGCTATCCTTGTCGGGCCCGAACTCGTAGAAATTGCCGTATTCGGTGACCGAGGCATAGGGCGTCGGCTTTTCGTCGGTCAGCGAAAACGGCCCCGGCACCATGGCTTCGAAGCGTGTGCGTTCTCCGGTCGCGGCCAGGGTGTGGCCGCTCAGGCCCAGAGCTGTGGCGCCCAGGCCCGCGGAAAGTGCGCGAATGAAATCCCGGCGACCCGCATAGACCTCGGGCGGGGTGATTTCGGAAGGCAGGATTTCCGGGCGGTGCAGTAACGGCATGACGGTGTCTCTCGTTGTTGAGCTGCAGAGTAGTCGTCTGAGACACCGAAAAACTTACAACGTTGCACCGGCTCCGAAGGTCGAATGGATCAGCAATGCCAGCGCAACGGCTGACATCAACCGGAAATATACCGTTCCAGTTCGGAGATGATCATTTGCTGGCTGCTGATGGTTTCTTTCACCAGATCGCCGATCGAGACGATACCCAGGACCTCGCCGTCTTCGGCAAGGACCGGCAAGTGCCGGAAGTGCTTTTCGGTCATCAGCGCCATGCACTCGTCGACGGTTGCGGCGGGCGTCACATAGGCGACCTTGTCGCTCATGATTTCCCTGACCAGCGTTTCCTTGGAGCTCTTGCCCTGGAGCATGATCTTGCGTGCGTAGTCGCGCTCCGAAAAGATCCCGACCAGTTGTTCGCCATCGAGGACCAGCAGGGCGCCGACATCATGCTGTGCCATCAGGGTCAGCGCATGGAATACGGTATCGGTCGGCGTCACGACGGCGAGCGGTCGCTGCTTGCCGGCCAGCATTTGCTTGAGCGTTTTCATGTTTGATCTCCGCGGCGAGGTTGAACGTTGTTGTCAGGGCAGTCTAGCCGTCACCGGCGGCAATGCCAAGACCGGAAAACAAAAAAGGCAGCCGCAGCTGCCTTTTTTCGATGTTCTTGCCTTTCAGCGCAGACCGGCGGCGTATTCCGCCACAGCCTTCATCTCGGCGTCCGACATCTTGGCTGCGACGATGCGCATCATCTTTTCCGGGTCATTGTTGCGCTCGTCGTTGCGAAAGGCCTTGAGCTGGGCTTCGGTGTATTCGGCGTACTGGCCAGCCAGGCGCGGGTACTGCGCCGGGAGGCCGGCGCCGGCCGGGCCGTGGCAACCGGCACAGGCCGGCACGCCTTTCTTGAAGTCGCCCTGGCGCCAGATCTTCTGGCCAAGCGCAACCTTGGTTTCATCCTTGGCGACGGCGGGCTTGAGCTTCTGGCTGGAGAACCATGCGGCGAGATTCTTCATGTCGTCGTCGGAAAGCGCCGCGACCATGCCGCCCATGATGGCGTTGTTGCGGGCGGCGGGCTTGCCGTCAGCGGCCTTGAAGTTCACCAGTTGCTTGTAGAGGTATTCCGCGCCCTGGCCCGCAAGGTTCGGGTTGGCTGCGGCGGGGCTGTTGCCGTCGGCGCCATGACAGGCGACACATACGGTTTCTGCGATGACCTTGCCCTTGGCGGGGTCTGCCTTGCCTTTGGCTTCTTCAGCCGCGTGGGACATGAAACTGGTGGCAAGAAGGATTGCCATTGCCGCTGTACGGATCATTTTCGAACTCCTAGTGCGCGTTTTTGGGCGCTATGGCCGGAACGGAAGTTACAAACCTGCTATTCTATATTAGTTATCCGCCGCCTTGGCGGCTCCTGAGAGTTTTTTATGCCTTTGTTCCAACAGGCGGCCTTCCTGACGACCGTCGCCCACCTCCGCGATCTTCCGGCTGATGCCGTCAGGGAAGTCGCTTTTGCCGGCCGTTCCAATGCCGGAAAATCGTCTGCCATCAATACCCTTGCCGGGCGTGTCCGTCTCGCCTACGTCAGCAAGACGCCGGGGCGCACCCAGCACTTGAATTATTTTACGCTCGCCGACGGCAAGTATTTTGTCGACCTGCCGGGCTACGGCTATGCCAAGGCGCCCCTCGAGATCCGCGCGCAGTGGGAAGGGTTGATCGGCCCTTATCTCGGCAAGCGCGAGCAACTGGCCGGCCTCGTCGTCATCATGGATATCCGGCGCCCGCTGACTGACCTCGATCTGCGACTGATCGACTGGTTCAGGCCGACTGGCAGGCCAATCCACATTCTGCTGTCGAAGGCCGACAAGCTGAGTCGCCAGGAGCAGACCAAGACATTGCGCTCGGTGAAGGCCGAACTGGCAACCTGGGGCGGGGCGGAACTTTACTCGGTACAGCTTTTTTCCAGCCTGAAGAAAACCGGCGTCGAAGAAGCGGAAGCGGTGCTTGCCGGCTGGCTGGGCCTGGAAAACAAAGGGCCCCCGGATAAGGGGGGTCCGGGGGCCAAAATGCCTTAACGTGGTC
>ERZ724517.921-NODE-921-length-17092-cov-7.553090_pt1 | contig 17092 bp, 12 predicted proteins | sample MGYA00376050_ERZ724517 | MGnify/ENA primary metagenome ERZ724517 (study PRJEB28724, sample SAMN07190886) | activated sludge metagenome | isolation source: activated sludge of sewage treatment plant in Hong Hong | place: USA: Christiansburg, Virginia | collected... | reverse complement strand
AACTTGAGCCTTGAGAAAAAACGGGCGGATTTAAAGCTTCAGAAAAACCGGTTGTAGCATTGACAGCATTGGGTGTTGGTGTTCCAAAAAACATATAAGGTCCTGTTCCGTTGGGGAATTTTCCATAGGAAATGTCAGCTTGTAAATTGGCTGCAGGAACTGTGCTGATGGTTGTCGCTGAGGTATTGGTCAGATAGAGTGCTTCGCCTGATGCGCTGATTTTGAAATTCGTGTGTAAAGGATTTCCTGCTACCGATCGGTTTTTGTCGGAAGCCCATACGATTAAAAATTGTCCGGCTCCTAGGGTTACATTTGGAAAAGTCCATTTGTATAAGAGTACCGGATCATCAGACAAACCAAATCCCAAAAGATTTACTGGCGTTGCTCCGGCATTATACAATTCTATCCAATCTTGGCGGGAACTGTCTTCATCTTGAATAGAAGCCGTATTCGAAGCTAATATTTCATTGATGACCACATTTTGAGCTTGTAAAGAAAGGCAGAGAAAGGAAGTTAAAATAAAGGTTAATAATGAGTAAGTAACTTTTTTCATGCTTGTTTAGTTTAGGGTGCTAAAATTAAGTTAATCTTAGGAAAAGGTTACTTATCATCGTTACAAAACGGAAAAAGTCGATGAAAGGAATTTTATACTTATTTCACTTACAAGCAATTAAAAAAAGGTAGCTGTATTACTATTAATTTAGTGTAATACAACTACCTTTTAAAGGTATTGATTTAGAAGAAGTTTAGTTCTTGCTGATTTTTTTAGTTTCTACTTTGCCGTCAGCTTCTAATTGTAATAAATACAATCCTTTTGATAAATCAGACAAATTGATTTGTGTATTTTCAACTTTTCCGTTTTTGATTTGTTTGCCATCGATAGCAAATAATTTAAAAGTTACGGCACTAGTCGTATTGATTCCAACCACATTGATTATATCGGAAACTGGGTTAGGATATACGGTATATTGCAGTGAGAAATTTTCTTCAACAGCCAATGGAAGTTGTGTTCCGTGCACTGCAATGTTATTAAAAGTAATTCTGTTTCCATTATCAACTGTCATATTGCTTCCTGTGAAGCGCAAACGAACTTTGAAATTAGCATTATGATTAGCAGCCGTTATGCTTGAGAAATCGATATTGAATAATTGGTAAGCATTGGTTAAAGGCAACGTACTTGAGGTTAAACCTGCAGTTGACCAAACCGGCGCACCAGCAGCTACTGAGTAATCGATTAGAATTCCGGTTGCATTGGTTAATTCGTTGATGCAAGCAAAAGAGAACTTAATGTCTTTTTGTCCAGTTGTAGAGAAATTAAATACCATCGTGTTTCCAAGACTTCCACTTTCTAGCGGTTCTTTGATTTGCAAACCTTTCATATCGCTGGTTGCAAAAGGAAGATCGTTGTTTGCTAATGGAATATAATTGATATCTGTTGGGCTATTTCTTCTTTCCATAGAAGCTTTTCTCCAATTGGCAATATCTGTAGATACAAAAGGATAACCCACCAAACAAGATTGGTATTGAATTACACCGTCAACGCTACCTGCTTTGAAGGTTGTATTTAAAGTTTCCAATGGCAAGTTGTTGGCGATCGTAGAATTCATCATCCAGAAATAAATAGGCTGGCTAGAAGCAACCGTTTCAGGAACAAATACAGCAGTAACGCTAAAACTGCTTGCTAAAGAAAGCGTGATTTCTGGATTTGTACTTGAAGAAGCACCTGTCCAATTGCTGAATACGAATCCAGGTTTAGCAATAGCTTTCAAAGTAACAGGAATGTTTGAGAAATAAATACCTGTCCAAGGATATGGATTTGCTTCTATTCCAGGTGTTCCTGGTTTGATTTCAATTGTATTGATTTTGATATAACCATGAGCATCATTAGACACGTTTAAGGTGGCATTGATGTTGGATGCAATTCCGAATTGCGAACGAATGTGATCTCTTTGGAAAGCACCTCTTTGATTGGCGAAATCGCGTTCTTGGTTTAAATAAAATTCCCAGTTGTCAATTTCTAAAGGCATTTTCCATCTTGCGATGTGTTCTAAGATTTCAGGTTCGATCGTCGATTTCATGCTGTCAATCATGCCTACCACTCTTGATGGAAGAAAAGTGGTATTCATTAAGTCGGCAAAACGATTGATGAATTCATTTTTGTATGTTGGACTCACTAACAATTTTCTTAAAATGAAAGTAGACCAAGCCGGATTTGGATATTCTGGACCGTTTGGCTCCGTAGCTAAAGCCAGTGTATTTAATGTGATGTCGTCAGTTGGTAATGCAAAAGTGTCATCTAAATCGTGGAAAGCCCAACGCCATCTACCATCATGACCGTAAGGTGCGCTTGGCGTATAGGCAGCAGTTCTTTTTCTCCAGTATTCAATGTTTGTACCTGGCCAGTCGATATTTTGAAGGTAGATATTGGTGATGTGATAGTCGTTGAAACTATCCGTATCCATTTGTGTTTTGATGTAAGTATAATTGGCAGGCGTGGCCATACTATTGGTGTTTAAGTACGACAACATCGCTTGGTAATGGGTGTCATCGCCGTAATCTGCTTGTCCGTTACTAGAATCACCTTGGTCTACTAAATAGTCCAATTCTGTAGCAGCGATATTAAAAGTACGTGCGAAGTATTTATCGTCGTATTTTTCACGAAGGTTAAGAATTCCATTGTATTCGCCGTTGATAAAACTTATTGTTGGTTGGTAAGCTTCGGTAATACAGTTTAACGAACGAACCAAAGTATGGCATAATGCGTCTCTGAACATGGTGTGAATAAAATCGCCACCAGAATTACGCAACACTAAATTATCGAAGTTGTTTTCGGTAAGATTAGAGAAGAAATTATAGTTTAGTTTCTCTTTTCCGTATTCAGCACGCGCGTATAGATTGTATGATTTACTTCTGGTTGATCTTGAAATACCGCCATGAACTCGGATTCCGACATCTTGATTTAAAACTTCAACGCCATTAACTAGGTAAGTCATATTGGCTGTTCTTTCGAAATCTCTTCCTCTGCGATAGTAGTTTCCGCTAAATTCATCATAAGTTGCATCAGCAGTTGGGTTGGCGGTTCTCCATGTTTCGAAGTCTACACCAGCAACGGCAATACCATTATTATAATCGAATAATTTATTTTCATCAATGCTCAAACTCAAGATTGGCAAGGTGAAACGATTTGTTCCTAAAGGAGAAATATAATAGGTTTCAGATGCTGTTTGACTGTCTAAAGCACCAGCTTTGATCAATTTAGCACGCACCACAGTTCCTTTGAATATTGGTGTTGCAGGAATATAAGTTGGGTTGAAAGCAAACGTCGTAGAAATTGCAGCAATTTTGTTGGGTTGTGACGAACGATCTGCAATGGCTAATGGAGCGCTGTATTGAAAAGTTCTAAAAGTATTGTTTAATAAAGGTCCGGTTGCTTGCGCAGTGCTTGTTTCTCTATATTGATTTTTATAGCTGTAAGTAGTTCCGCCCAAATTAGAAAGTTGCGGTTCAGAACCATCTAAAGTGTATAAAATGGTAGCGCCTGGAACGGTTGTAGACAAAGTCAAATTGAAACCAGCACTTAATACACCAGATTCTTGCGAGAAAGTTGGAGGCGATAAAGCTTCAGTGTATGCCACAGTTCCGTTGGCAGCAGCTGGTGTAACGGCATTAAAAAACATAAAAGAACCCGTTCCGTTTGGAATTCTTCCGTAAGATATATTTTGAAGCATTGCTGGAGTAGTAACGGTATTTAAAGTCACTCCGGCTTCACTAGTAATGGTAATTGTTTCTCCAGCGGAACTCAATTTGTAGTTCGTGTGAAGCGGACTTCCTGCCACTGCACGGTCTTTATCAGAACACCAGATTAATAAGTATTGTCCCGCGCCAATCGATACATTTGGAAAGGTCCATTTAAAAGGTAAAACAGGATCATCGCTTAAACCGAAATTGTTAAGGTTTACTGCGGTTGTACCATTGTTTCTGATTTCGATCCAATCTTGGTAAGAACCGTCTTCATCTTGATTGATAGTGGAGTTTGAAGCAACAACTTCGTTGATAACAATGCTCTGACTTGTAATCGTTTGGGAAATGAAAAGCAAAAGCAAAGTGATAAAAAATGGGGTAATTTTTTTCATAACTTTTATAAAGTATTGATTAATAAGGGTGTGAAATTAACCTAATTGTTAATAAATGGTAATATTTTATCGATACAAAGCTTAAAATATCTTTTAAGTGCAGAAATTAATCTAATCTTAAGATTGGTATTTGTAAAAATGCATGTTGCTGATAAATATATAGGCTTTTTCTAACAAATGTTTTAGGCGCCTTCAAGCTTGGTTTATTATAATGACAGATTTGAACAGTGTAGATTCTTTAAAAGCAACAACCGAGGACTATCTTTAACTTTTAAAAAAAATTATTAAAGAAGCATTTTATAAAAAAAAACATATTTTTGTTAGCGATTAATAAACCAAGTCCTCATCTAATCATTTTGATAAAAACTATACAAAGTAATACAAAGAAACACCTCTCATTAGCTATAATTATTTTCGGAGCTGGCTGTTTCTTCTTATCGAATATACTCCTTAAAGAAGTTCTAAATGAAGAAGCATACGGGCAGTATTCAATTACAATAACTTATTTCTCAGTAATATTTATTTTTGGATTGTTAGGATTGGAACAGATTTTCTTAAGATATTCTAATTTTATAGCAACAAATACAATAGAAACCCAAAAGTTTCAGGTAAGTCTCATTGTAAAAACGATATTATTAACATCAACAATTGGGACATTATTTTTTATTTTTTATTTTAAAGAGGAATTTAAAATCAATTTCATATTGTTGTATTTATCGAGTATCAGCATTGTGGCGTTGTTGTATTTGTTTAATATATTTAGATTGAATTCTAATTTTGTATTTGCTCAATTAGTTTCTAATTTTTGGAGAATCATATTGTTGGTGTTGGCGGCAGTATTATTTTTTCTAAAAATATCAGATTTAAATGTATTATTAAATTTTATAATGCTCGGAATCCTTTTTTCATTTCTATTTGCCCTTTTTATTTTTTTTAAAAGGATTCGATTTGTATATAATGAAGACCACACCCCAAAAGATATATTAAAAACCTCATTTCAATTTTTTATTTCAATATCCACATTCTCGTTGCTGACTTTTGGAGATCGCTTTGTGATTCAAAATAAATTTGGATTTGAACAATTCGGCAATTATTTTTATTTGACTAATTTTTTCCTTGCCCCATTTTCTATACTTCAAAATTATATTGGATTTAAACAATTAATTTTTTTTAAAAACAATTTTACTATTGAAGCGTTCAATGCATTCAACAAGAAAGTAATATTATTTGGAATTCTATTAGCCGTTTTTTTATTTATCATGCCAAACTTACTGATGTATTTCAAGATAATTTCTTTTGAGTTTGATAAGTATATAAGTATAACTATTTTGCTACTTATTTTAGGAATTATAAGACTATATTCTTCTTCTATTACCTCTGCATTTGAAGCAAAAACCAATGTTGATTCGCTTAAAAAAGCAAATTTAATTTTCATTCTTTCAGCACTAGTAATTGTTGTATTTGCTATACTCGTTTTTAATTCCTTAGAGCTAATAATTGCAACAGTTATTCTAATATGGCTTCTTAGGACTTTGGTTTATAAAAGCGTTTTACTTAAGCAAGTTCAAAGAGAGTTTAATAACAAAATCAATTAGATATTCTTAAAGTATGAATAATTTAAAAAACATATATATATCGTTTTTTTTTATTGGTTGGTTTTTTTTTCCATTCAATGACTTTCAAGGTATTAAGGAGTTAGGGGAATTTAAAAATGAAGCAGGAGCTTATTTTTTTCTTACCGGTTTCTTTATTTTTTTAATCGATTGTTATAGTAAAGGAAAAGTCAGCATTCCATATAAAAACCCAATTTTTAAGGCCTTAATGCTCTTTTTGATTTGGTGTATTATTACCATTATTTTAAACTTTAACGCTGTTTCGGAAAGTTATTTTAAGCACACAGGAGGAATTTACAGATTTATTCGGCAGTATGTTTCGTTGATGATTTCTACTTTAATTCTGGTAGTTTATTTTTGGAATGTAATTCGCGGTTGGACAATTCCAGAGGTATTGTATAAGATTAGAAAGATTTTATTGTATTGTTTGATTTTTGTTTTTTGCTATGGATTTCTCGAAACATTAGTAGTCGTTTTTAATATTTATCCTGCCAAATATATTTTAGAACTGTTTGATTACTTTCCATTTCTAGACGTAAATTATCCTCCTGGTGGTCGCATATCTTCGGTTTGTTATGAATCGCCTTCATTAGGGAACTATTTGATAACGGTTTCCGGATGGATGTTTAGTTATATTTTCACTGAAAAAAACAAATATAAATACCTTCCTACTTTAATGGTTTTATTTTTGACTTTTTTCTCTGGTTCAAGGACAGCATTAATTAATGTAGCACTTCAATTTTTTATTTTAATTTTAGTGATGTATTCAATGAAACAGCATAAAAAAACGTTAAGAATAGGCTTTTTTTATGTTACTATTTTATCTGGAATCTTATTAATTGCCAATGGAAATAAAATTATCAAAGCCGTAGAAGAAAAAGTAGAAAGCTTAAATTTTAAAGAGAACATGACTAAAAACATATCCAATAAATCTAGGTTTGGAATGCAGTATGCTTCTATACAAGTTTTTAAAGAGCATCCAATAGTTGGTGTTGGATTTGGTCAAGAAACCTATTACAAAAGATTCCATTATCCGCTATGGGCCACCAAAGACAATTTCGAGTTTACATTACATTATGAGAACAAGAATGAACGGTCATTTCCTACATCTTACAATATTTATACAAGATTGTTGGCCGAAACAGGAATTATTGGAGTTCTTATTTTTGGGTATTTTATTTATCTGTGTATAAGCAATGCTAGAAGCGTATGGAAAAACAGTCAAGATGAAAAGAAAATACTAAGTTTTATTTTGATGTTATCCTTTATAGGATTTAGTTTAAATTGGCTTCAAACTGACTTCTTCAGACAATATGGATATTGGTTGTGTATGGTAATTTTGATAAAACTAATGACTCATACAAACAATCTGCATCAACAAATTGACACCAAACAGACTTAGTTCTTTTTCAGCATTCTTTTTATCGAATCTAATAATCCTCTGGAAACAAAAACCAAAGGTAAATTTCGAAGTAAGCCATAAATAGGATAAAAACCAAAATAGAAATTATCCAGAATAATGCGAAGCCTACTGATTACTTGACCTCTTCGATGCATTGAAGAAATCCCTTTTTCATTAATGGTGTAAAAAATCAAAGCCTCAGGATAATTTTCAACTTTGTATTTTTGCATGATTTTAAATGCGAAAGCATAATCTTCAGCCCATTTGTTTTCTTCAGGGTAAAAACCAACGGTATGTAGCACCTCAGATTTGAAGAACAAGGTTGCATGAGCGAACATTGAGTTGATGTACATTTTTTTTTGGATTTCAGCATCCAATTGTGGATATTTCAAAGTATAAAGGAAGTTGCCCTTACTATCAATACAATCACACCACGAACCCACCAAACCGACATCGTCGTTTTTTTCTAAATGTTCAAATTGCTTCGAAAAGCGATTTTCTTTATTGAGATCATCAGAATCCATTGCAGCAACATATTTGTAGGATAATTTAGATATAATTCCTAGTCCATGGTTTCTTGCCTTTTCAGACCCAACATTTTTTTCCAAAAGCTCAAGAATGAGTTTTCCACCCTTGTATAAATCCTGAAGTTCTTCTTGGTTTGGCCTGATTTTACTACCATCGTCAACAACTAAAACATCAACTGGAATAGTCTCATTTATCGATTGTAGCGCTTTTTTTAGCCTTTCATTATCGTTGTAATGAGCAAGAAGAACAATTATTTTACTTTCTACATCAGGAGAAAAATTCATATGGGGCAGTTTTAATGATTGCGAATTATTGAGACATACAAAAATTTCAAAACAAACTTAAAGCTTAGTTGGTTCAGACTCTTTTACGGTTTTAAATTCTAAATTTGGCAGAATTTCTCCAGCAATAATCAATTGTTCCAATGTAGTTTGCGGAACATTTTTTAAGATATGATTTTCCCCGTTTTCAATAGATTTGAGGTAATCGTTTGTGGCTGTTTCAGAACGGGTTTTCCAGATATAACCATCTTTAATGACAAACCATTCGCCAGTGGTCGATTGCACTACTTTTCCTTCAAGATAATCCAAATCAGTAAGAGAATCTTTATCAGTTAAAAGATCAGATTGAGCGTCTGTTTTTTTATTATTACAAGAAAAACTAATCGCAAAAAGTAAAAAAAAGGTAAGTGCTTTTAATTTCATTTAAAAAAAAGTTGTGTTTTTAAAAATACGGTCAAATATCGTCAATTCATTTTTAAACGGCAAAGAATAATAATTTAATTAATGCTAATTAGTTTTTAATTGCATGAGCATATTCGTTTAAAATTCTATTAAAACCAGTTTAAAAGTATAAATTTGCGCAATAAGATAGATGAAAGATTAACAAGAAAGGATTGCCTGTAAATCACATTTTTAATAGACTCACTTCATATGAATTCTAATATAACAATAAACAAGGTATTCGATTATTTGTTTTGTTTAATGATTATAGTACTTCCCTTATCTTTCGCCTATCCCAACATAATACTTTTACTACTCGTTTTTATTTTCTTTTTTGATTTTAAAAGCACGAAAAAAATCGACTTTTCACCACTAAAAAAGCCCTCGGTCATCAGCATTTGGGTTCTAATTTTATATTGGTATTTGAAGGATATTATCAGCGGGCATTTATTAGACAACAAACATTCTCTTTTTATATTGATTTTTATAGTGCCATTATTGTTTTTAAAAATTCAAAACCAAACAAGGATTTATGTTGCTTTTGTTGTTTCGGGTTTTATCGTCGCTTTGAATGCCTCAATCGGATTAATCGAGTACTATATTGCAAACCATCAGTTACTTCCGTTTGAAGGTACTGTTATCAATCAGATTTTAAAGATGGAACGACCCTATTTGGGTTTTATATGTTTAATAGCTATAATATCAGCTTTGAATTTGGGATTTCATTTCAAAAAACATGCATGGCCAATGTATGCTTATGCACTATTGATGGGAACTTTCATATTTATCATTTCAGCTCGTATTTCGTCGATTTCGTTAATTGTAATTCTTTTGTTTTATTTGGTTTTTTATTTAAAAACGAGCTTAAAAAATAAATTCACTTTTGGTGTGATTGCTTTAATTGCCATTATATCATTTATTGCCATGAATAAGAATTTTAGAGAAAGACTTTACCTTAACGGAGATACTGCCGAAGCAATTTCAAAACTAAAATCATATGAACCTAGGCTAGTGATTTGGTCTTGTGCCAAAGAGATAATTCAAAACCCTGATTTTAATCATTGGTTTGGAATAAACTCCGAGAAAAAAATTGAAGAATTATTGGTATTGGGTTATGATAAGAAATTAACAAATAAATATCGAGCACAATACTATATGGATGTAAAGCTCAATACACATAATCAATTTATAGCTACTTATTTGAATTCAGGAATTATAGGATTATTATTATTGATTAGCTTTTTAGTTTTTCAATTTATTTCCAGTAAAAAAGATTTTATAAAGACCGCAATGATTGTATCATTAATATTATTTCTTTTAGTAGAAAATGTACTTTACCGACAGAATGGGGTTTATTTGTTTGCACTAATTATTGCGATAACTACTGTGAATTTTGACTTGACTAAGAAAGAAATTATTTCACAGCATTGATTTTTTAGTGCGATAGCGCTTTATTATATACAGAAAATAAGCTTTTAAAATTTTTGTTTTCATCAAAAAAAAGGACGCATCTCTCTAATGCTTTTTCCCCAAAAAGGGCTCTCTTATTTTCATCTTTTAAAATATCCAAATAAGCATCAAGTTCACTAATATCATCAAAAAGAAACCCAGTTTCATTTTGGTAAACAACATCTTTATTACCAATAACGTTTGTGGCTAAAACCGGTTTTTGTAACGCCATGGCTTCTAAAACAGCAATTGGTAATCCTTCCCATAGCGAGGTTTGTAGATAGATATCAATTTTGTTGATTTCATTTAATAATTGTTTTCGATTAGAAATCCATCCGGTTATTTTTATGTTAGTCGCATTGATAAGATGTTTTAATTCACCGTCTCCAATCCATACAAACCGATACTGAGGAAATCTTAATGCAATATTATTAAAGAGTTCCGGATTTCTTGCAAAAGTAATTCTGCCCACAATACCAATGGTTAACACATCATTTTTATTTTCCGCAAATCCCTGTCTGACCTCTTCGATATTAATCCCGTTTCTAACTAAAGTTGACTTTCCAATTTTACATGCAATCTCATACTCTGTGTCGCCACATGCTATCGTTTCTCCTTTGAAAATGGTTTGAAAGCTTTTTTCAATTTTCCAGTATAAATTTTTTTTAATTTCAGAAATATCTGTTCTGAGAAAAGAGTAACCATGTGGACTGTAAAAAATTATTTTCTTTTTGAATAAAAAAAACTGAGCAGCTCTACCCAAAACACCAGCTTTAGAAGAGTGAAGATGGATGATATCAGGGTTTATTTTGCGAATTAGTGCTATGATTTTAAATAAAGATTTTAAATCCCTGACAACAGAGATTTCCCTTGTCATGTCAATACAAATCAGTTCGGTCGATGAAGGGAAATCATCATTAATTGCTTTTATATTTGTTTCTTCCCTTTCTGCACTATAAATGATGAAGGTTTTAAAATTTCCGTCATTTTCAGAAAAATGGCTCAATTCCTTGAGATAAGTATAAACACCACCTATAAAAGTTTCTGAAATATGAAGTATTTTAAGTTTTTCCATGGGCACAAATGTATTAATTTTGTATTTAAATTTTGAGGATGAAAACAGCTTTTTTATTTGGGGGTTCAGGCTATATTGGGCAATATCTCATCACGCGGTTTTTAGAACTCAATAGGTTTGAAGCCTATATTATTTTTGATTTAATTCCACCACAATATTTCAATAAACTACCCCATAACGTGCAGTTTATTGCTCATGATGTAAGATATCCTATCCCTGATTTTGAAAGTAAAATAAACGAAGCAGAATCGTGGATTTTTAATTTAGCTGCCATTCACAGAGAACCGGGCCATGAGGCGAATGAATATTTCGAAACAAACATCAAAGGAGCAAAAAACATCAATGAATTTGCCGAAAGGACAAGTGTTTTAAACATCTTTTTTACTAGCAGTATTGCGCCTTATGGGAAATCAATGGTTGTTTCGACTGAATATTCTAGCCTAAATCCAGAAACACCTTATGGGATTTCGAAAAAAAAAGCAGAAGAAATCCATAAAAAATGGCGAGGCAATAATTCAGACAAAAAACTGATTGTCGTTAGACCAAGTGTTATATACGGCCCTAACGACATTGGAAATATTCTAAGAATGATAAAAGCACTAAAAAAAGGAGTTTTTATTCTTCCCAATGGTGGTCATGTCATCAAAGCTTATGGATATGTATATGGCTTGGTTGACAGCATATTGTTTACAATGGAAAAACTTGATCCGGAAATCATATATAATTATGCAGAATATCCGTTATTAAATTTAAGGGAAATGACACACGAAATAAAAAAAGAGCTTCATTACATAAAACCAACTTTAAGTTTGCCGGTTGGTTTGCTTGCATTTATTGCTATGGTTTTTCAAAGAGTTAACAAAATATTGGGATTAAAATCAGACATTCATCCCGTACGGGTTAGAAAAGCAGGATTTCCTACAAATATAAAACCACAGTATTTAATTGAGAATGGTTTCGAGTTCAAATACGGGTTCTTAAAATCTCTAAGGCATTGGAAATTGACGGCGCCAGAAGACTTCATTTAGTTTCCTACAAAATAAATATTAAAAAACAACGTTTAGTTCAAAAAGCAGCAATGATTTTATCTTTTTTTTGTTTGATGTAAATGGGAATGACGTCAGAAGATTTTATTAGACATTTACAATCAATAAAAAATTTTAAAAATAAAAAAAAATGATACCTTGCGACCGTTTTATATAACGGATTTTAAGTTAGTACCAATCGATATCATTGGGATAAAATAAAACGAAAAATATTTATATTTTTGAAAGAAAACTACCTAAAAATCAGCAATTTAATAAAAGCCCCAACAGTTTTTATCTATCTTTTAGCTGCAGTATTAATTTCACTTCCTTTAAAGTATGCTTTTGGGAGTATTTCTTGTGTGCTCTTTTTAGTGGTTGCATTTTCTTATGTATTTAAGTCGAAATTCACTTACAATAAAGCATTGGTTTTGCCGATGATTTTCTATTTGTTGATGGTTATTTCGCTATTATGGACTCGTGATTTTCAATCTACTTTGGTTGGTTTAAAAAAAGAAGCCTTTATTTTTTTAATACCGTTAGCTTTTCTTCTTATTCCAAAATTGAGTAAGGAAAGCGTATATAAAATTTTCAGAATTTATAGTTTCACAATGGCTGTTTACGCCGTTTATTATTTTATAAATGCAATCTTCAGATATGTTGAAACTGGTAACGCTAGGGTTTTTTTCTATCACGAATTGGTAACCTTTGACTTAAGCGCTATATATGTATCTACCTTTGCATCCTTTGCGTTATTTTATTTTATTCTCATAAAAAACAAATCAGTAATAGAACAAATAGCTACACTTATTTTAGCGGTTCTAATTGCATTACTCACATCAAGAACTTTGTTGTTTATTGATTTTCTATTGTTTATCTGCTATTACATTTTTTTCTCGGAAACGCACAAAGGGATTAAAACAATAACGGTTTTTGCAGTGTCCTTGTTTTTTGTCTTTTCATTACTATTTGTTAGTGAGAGCAGAGAAAGATTGTTAACCGAATACGATACGGTATTGGTTGATAATACCGTTGATAATAACAAAATAATTACCGGGAATCAGAAGCTTTATGATGTAAGTGTCGGGGAAGCGTGGAGTAGTAATCATTTCCAACCCAATAATTTTTTACCAGGGGTAGCGTTGCGAGTATTCCAAACAAGGTTATTTATAGAAATGCTTCAAGAGCAACATATTTTGTTTACAGGTTTTGGCTTCGATGCTTCACAAGAAAAAATAAAAGAAAAAACTAGACAGTATAATCTCTCTAAAGGTTATGAGGAATTTAATTTTCACAATCAATATGTTCAGACTTTTGCGGAGTTGGGATTGTTTGGATTTATCGTTTTGTTGACAATTTTATACGTCAATATCAAAAATGCTTGGGATAATAAAAGTTTTCTTCATATTGCTTTTTCAATAACAATGATAATGCTATTTTTGTCCGAATCGTTCCTCAGCAGACAACGCGGTGTCGTTTTTTTTATTACTATTTATTGCCTTTTCAATACGATTAGTAGCACACCAAAACAAGAGATTGATATAAATTAATACATATGAAAACAATTCTTATTACTGGAGCCGCAGGTTTTTTAGGCTCTCATTTGTGTGATAGATTTATTGCCGAAGGTTACCATGTGATAGGAATGGACAACCTAATTACAGGTGATTTAAAGAACATAGAACATCTATTCAAATTAGAGCATTTTGAGTTTTATCATCACGATATAACGAAATTTGTACATGTGCCCGGAAAACTCGATTACATCTTACATTTCGCATCACCTGCAAGCCCAATAGATTACTTAAAGATTCCGATTCAAACTTTAAAAGTAGGGTCTTTGGGCACACACAATCTTCTTGGTTTGGCAAGAGTAAAAAAAGCTAGAATTCTTATAGCATCTACCTCTGAAATCTACGGTGATCCATTGGTGCATCCTCAAACCGAAGAATATTATGGCAATGTAAATACGATAGGGCCAAGAGGTGTTTATGATGAAGCCAAGCGTTTTCAAGAAGCCATTACGATGGCCTACCATACTTTTCATGGTGTTGAAACTAGAATCGTAAGAATCTTTAATACATACGGACCAAGAATGCGACTCAATGATGGTCGTGTTATTCCTGCGTTTATCGGGCAAGCTTTGCGCGGCGAAGATTTGACTATTTTTGGAGATGGTTCGCAAACACGCTCTTTTTGTTATGTAGACGATCAAGTAGAAGGTATTTTTAGATTGCTACATTCAGATTATATTTATCCTGTTAATATTGGTAATCCTGATGAAATAACCATCAAGGATTTTGCAGATGAAATCATAAAACTAACAGGAACTTCTCAAAAAGTAGTTTACCATCCATTACCGATGAATGATCCGTTGCAACGTCAGCCAGATACCACAAAAGCAAAAGAAATACTGGGTTGGGAAGCAAAAGTAAATAGAGCAGAGGGAATGAAAATTACTTATGACTATTTTAAATCGTTATCTTCAGAAGAATTGTTAAAAGAAGAGCACAAAGATTTTACCAAGTATATTAATTAATGAGAAATAAAACAGGAAGATTTTCAGGTTATATCAGACCTTTTACGTACGTATTGGATTTGATAATAATTAATCTATTAGCGTATTTAGTGCTTCCAGAAAATCTGTTTTCTCTTTATTTCGTTTTCTTTATTTCTTTATCTTGGGTTATCATAGCTATAAATATTGGTTTTTATGAAGTGTACCGATTTACAAAAGTAGTCTCTATACTCAATAAAATCATCAAACAGTTTACCCTTTACACTATTTTGTGTTATGCTTTTCTGGGGTTTTATGTATCAAACCCTTACCCAGAAAAGGTTGTTGAGTATACTACTATTTCATTGGTGTTGATTTCTGCTTTTAAAATATTCATATATTACTTTTTAAGAAGATACCGAGTTCTTTTTGGAGGAAATTTCCGCAGGGTAGTCGTTGTTGGAAATGGAAAGAGTGTAGATCAATTGGTTGAATTTTTTACCGAAAACCTAGATTATGGATACCTACTTGTGAAGACATTTCATTTTGAAGGTGATAAAAGAGCTAAAATTGAAGAGTGTTTTTCATTTGTAACAGAGCATCATGTAGATGAAATTTATTGCTCCTTGAACGATTTAACAAACAACCAAATTAATGGTTTTATAGATTTTGCGGATAACAACCTCAAAATTTTAAAATTTCTACCAGATAATAATGAAGTCTTTTCAAGAAATCTTAAGCTAGATTATTATGGATATATTCCCATAATCTCTCCAAGAAATATTCCTTTGGATGACACCATTAACAAAATTATTAAAAGAGCTTTTGATATCGTTTTTTCAATAATGATTATCGTCGGAGTACTTTCGTGGCTTAGTGTTATACTGGCTATTTTAATTAAATTTGAATCAAAAGGCCCCGTTTTCTTCAAACAGAAAAGAAATGGTTTGAATTATCAATTATTCGGCTGTTATAAATTTCGTTCGATGAATCTTAACGAAGTTTCAGATCATATGCAAGTCGAACAAAGAGATGATCCGAGAATCACCAGAATCGGGAAGTTTATCAGAAAAACGAGTATCGATGAGTTGCCTCAATTTTTCAACGTACTCTTAGGCGATATGTCTGTGGTTGGTCCAAGACCCATTATGCGAAGTCACACCGAGATGTATGCCCAAACCATCGACAAGTTTATGGTGCGCCACCTTATCAAACCAGGCATTACAGGACTAGCTCAAACGAGCGGTTTTAGAGGATCCATATTAAACGACAAGGATATTATCAACAGAGTTAGATATGATATTTTTTATATCGAAAATTGGTCTATTCTGCTCGACATCAAGATTATATTCATGACGCTATACAACGCAATTAAAGGTGAAGAAAAAGCCTACTAAAAATGGAAGCTTTAGTATCTATAATTACTCCAACTTATAATTCAGAAAAATATATTGCCCAAACCATAAAATCGGTTCAAAACCAGTCGTATTCGAATTGGGAAATGATTATTGTAGATGACGCTTCGTCAGATCAAACAGAGACAATAATTATTGAATTTGCATCAGCTGATCACCGCATTAAATTTTACAAACTTCATAATAATGCTGGTGCCGGAGTAGCTAGAAATCAGGCACTATCAATGGCGTCCGGAAGATATATCGCCTTTTTAGATTCAGACGATTTGTGGAAACCTGAAAAACTTCAAAAGCAAATAGATTTCTTAACAACCCAAAACGCATCGTTTACTTTTTCTTTTTATGAATGTATTGACGAAGCAGGAAATCCACTCCATAAAAGAATTGAAGCACCATTGAAACTTCGCTATTGGCAATTGTTTTTTTGCAATTTCGTAGGCAATCTCACCGGAATTTATGACACTCAAATTTTCGGAAAAATCCCAATATCATACTTAAGAAAGCGTCAAGATTGGATGGTTTGGCTTACCATACTTAGAAAAATAAAAGTAGCTCAGCCAGTTCCTGAAAGTTTGGCTTTTTATCGCGTTAGAAACGATTCTATTTCTTCATCAAAATTAAAATTACTGCAACACAATTATAATGTGTATCGGATTTTTTATGGTTTCAATACTTTTGTTTCGTTAAGCTGTATGGTTGGATTTCTTTTTATGCAATTGTTAGTAAAACCGTGGTACATCACGAAAATCAAACCAGCGATTTAAACTGTTTCAACTTCCCGCTTTTACTGCGCTCGATACGATCTTTTCTGTAAAAATGATACACCAAACCAGGCTCTAAAAACTGATCAAGTACTTTTTTTATGGTATCAATTTCACTATCGCTAAGTTCATTTTCACTCACATAATCAATCTCAAAAGTATCAGTTTTGGTTTGCAAAATCACGAATTCCTTAACGTTACCATCATCGTCAAAAAGCTTTTTGGTAATCGAATAAAAAGTCATTCCCGGCGATTTCTTTCCGCTAGGCAAAACCGCCACATCATTGGTTCGCCCAATCAGTTTCTTTAGAATCGGATTTTTAAAAGTGCTCTTTTCATCCAAAACACCAATATCGCCTACTTCATAACGAATCATCGGGTGCGCCTTGTTGTATAACGAAGTCACAACAATCCGACCTTCTTGTCCATAAGGCAAAACGCAATCATTTTCATCTAAAATTTCTACGAATAA
>ERZ724517.919-NODE-919-length-17133-cov-5.382071_pt1 | contig 17133 bp, 8 predicted proteins | sample MGYA00376050_ERZ724517 | MGnify/ENA primary metagenome ERZ724517 (study PRJEB28724, sample SAMN07190886) | activated sludge metagenome | isolation source: activated sludge of sewage treatment plant in Hong Hong | place: USA: Christiansburg, Virginia | collected... | reverse complement strand
TACGTTTCGCAGCTGAACCACTTTCATTAAGTGAACCACTTCGTGAAGACGGCGATGCGGAACTTGGCGATATCGTTCAAGACCGTGGCGCAGAATCACCATTCGAAACAGCAGCTACTGCTTTACTCCCAGACGAAATTGCAGTTTTACTTTCACCACTCGATGAGCGTGAACGTGAAATCTTAAAATTACGCTTTGGACTAGACCGTGGAGAAGCGCGTACACTAGAAGAGGTTGGAGAACACTTCAATCTAACTCGTGAACGTATTCGCCAAATCGAAGCACGCGCTATGAGTAAATTGCGTCACCCGTCAGCAGACACAGGTGCAAGAGACTTACTAGCGGTATAACATAATTAACACGAAACACATAAACTAAACACGAAACACATAAAGGAATATCAATGTCACTATTTTTACCAGAAAGCGTACAATATCAAGCTGATGATGCTGTAATCAACGAAGAGTTTGACAGAATAGTCAAAAGCGTTGGAACTTACACTTCGGAAGATACTTCTGAAGAAAGTTTCACAACACTTTTCACACTTCTTTTTTCAAAGTAATTTAGTTTAAATCTAATTTCCACGGAGGGAATATGACCTTATTAACAACGAGCAATGGACCTAAGTCTGGTGTTCGGAATGCTATTAAAGCATTGGCAGATGAAGCAAGTGGACAAATTGCCGATGCAAGACATTTTGCTCAACGAGTGAGAACTGCAAATATTCCAGATGGCGACCCATTTCCAAATACTCCTTCGGGAGGATTAGTGCTTAAAGCCTTAGCAACAAGTGCTACTTTGGCTGCTTTGACTCAAAAGATCGGCAATCTTAAGCCAGGAGATACTCCTGCTTTTTTACCTGCAGCAGCGCCTTTTGCCTATGCAGCCGTAGTAGTGGCGGAGCGTCTCAGAACAGAAACAGAACCTAACAGACCAGGTAGGGCTTCTAGTCATACAGTTGCACCAGTGCCTGAACTTAAATCGGCGGGAATCGATAATGATCCAGCTAGCGCAGAATTGCTAGAGCTACGAGAACTTATGGATGCTAACGCGGGTACCGTATCAGATTTGGGCCGTTAACTAAAAAACTTTTTCTTCGCAATCTTTGGACCAAGCCAAATTCCAGCACCTATTACTAATCCTAAAGAAATGAAAATTCGTACCCAACCATTTTGTAAGAATTTTACAGGTAGCTTATCCCACATAGAAACCTCTCTTGTGAAGTGCATTATTTCCCAATCTCGCTCTTTTGCAATGCGCAAAAGATCTTTATCTGGGTTAACAGCAACAGGAAATCCAACACATTCTAAAAGCGGAACATCAGTTATGGAATCGCTATAAGCATATGAATGATTGAGATCAATATTGTGTTCTTCAGCTAATCGTAAAACTGCTTGTGGTTTAAAACTTCCGTAAGAATAAAATTCTAATTCACCGGTGTAGTTACCATCCTCATCAAGTCGAGCTTTAGTAGCAATAAAATCATCAACTCCTAAGTGTTTAGCGATAGGATCAACGACCTCTCAAGGTGCAGGTTTCGCTATTAACAACCCCAACGTGACCAAGTCGTGTGGTTGTGGTAACTCATTTAGTTAAAGCTATTTACTTACCAGAAGTAAAATTAAAGTCACTGCTATTGTATAAACCGTTGCCTGTTTCTAGGTTATTGTTTGCTTTATCTAAGCTTAGATTAACTTTGTCCATACCTATATTCAAGGTTTTTCCTGCCTTGTCTATAGTTTGAGTAGCTTTGTCCAAGGTCTCTTTATTGCAAGTAATTCCACCAAGTGGATTTCCTATTTTTAAATTACCAAGAAAAACTATTCGAGAATCGTTACTAGCACTGCATTCTTGTGCCACAACTTTGTCTATTGAAACTGACTGTCCTGTCGTCCAAATTCCAGCTACCATGCCGAATCCGAAAACTAATATGAAAATATATTTCATTTCTCCAACCTCCTGTTTGCCCTATATATATAATCGGCACGAAACAGGTGAGATTAAACACTTTTAAAAAAAAATAAATTTACTGTTAAATTTTATGTCTTAACGAACATCAAATTAGTACTTGGGAAGCATTAATGAATGCCTCCTGTAGTGTTCTTATGAATTGCTTTTTTCGTCAAAAATTTTCTTATAACGGTTTAAAAACTTCAAGCCTAGATAAATCAAATATATTGCAACTGATACAAGCAAGGTCGCTATTAGTGAAGAAAACAGGTTGCTGGTTTTAGATTTTACTGCATCTGTAAAACTTGCAGAATCTTCTAAACCTCTAACTAGCTCAACCGTAATTCCTATTTCATCGGTCGAATCTTTTATTTGACCTTGTTGTGCTTTCTGTTGTTTTATTATTGTTTCTAATGAACTCTGTCTTTGGGACAAATTTCTTTTTTCTTCGTCCCTGGCGTTATTCAAGTTCTTTTTTGTTTCTTTTAGTAGATCCTCGTTTTGTTTTATAGATGTGCCTAAGTTATCTAAGCTATTATCAATTCCAGAGTTGGTTAACGTATTTTGTAAGCTTTCACCTTTTTTTAGTAGACCCTTACTTATCTTTTTGAGGTCTTTTGAACTGGCCATTGCTTCGATACTGGCGTTGCAGTTATCTTTAGTTACTTTGTTAACTTCTCCGTTTTTATTTAAATAATCCTTAATGTCGTTAATTTTGCCAACATATAGTTCACTTTTTATCTCAAGTTTTAGCATCGGAACACCAGTTGTGTTTGGTTGGTTTTGGTCGATGGATCCTGATCCATTTTCCGTCAAAGATATGTTTTCTGGACTTGATTGACTATTGGTTAGGCTACAATTAAAATTTGTTTCATGATTCTGGTTCCAAAATGCGGTCCCTAAAACTACTATCGCGATCGATATTATAATTAAAAAGTTTTTTTGTATAATTTTTTCCATGGACTTATACTAAACCAAAATAAAACAGAACTCGTGTAATAGCTTTAATGCTTGTTTCAAGCTGTTTTAAACATTATCCACCAAAATAGTCCTCAAGTAAGGTAGCATTTTCATCGACAATATCGTGTAACTGATAATTAGAGAATACGTCCATCGAAAGGTAACTAGCGAAAATGAATATTTTGTTCCCTAACAATGTATCGAAACAAAAAAATAGACAATCAACTATGATGCTGGCATCATTCTTGTTAATACTTTCTTTATTCGTTAGTGTAATTTCATTTCCCAATTCAGCTAATGCTGACGAAAACCCATCCACTATTGGTTTTAGGCCTACTTGTGAAGTCATACCTGAGAGTTCTGTTGGCCTACAAGGTGGTGCTGTCCAAATACGTGCAGGTGAGAAATTTACTATAAACACTTCTGTAGATTTCGATGAAGGTATTGTATTCCAAGATGTAATTCAAAGAGCTGATGGTTCTTTATATTATGCAAGCTATATTCAGTTAGCTTATTCACCAACTGTAGCAACCACACTAAATCCTGCTTCGGTCCGTTTTGCAATTGGTGGGGCATCTACTCCATTAACTTCTGGAACTCAACCAGTAGCTAGCGGTTATGTTTTAGATACTTCTATATCTAATATTTGGAGAGTTTATTTTCCTGCAGACGCCACCGCACTTGTTGCTAATCCTTCTGATGAGGGAGTGCCTTCACACACAGTTCCCGCTGGTGGAGAAACTTTTAAACTATCTATCGATGGCAATGTTACAGCTCATAACGATGTTAGATCTGGTGCGGTTTTTGATGTTGCTAAATGTGATGCTTCTGTTTCTACTGGTCCGTCAAATAAAACGATTCAAACAAAAACGCGCAGTATAGGTATCGCTGAGCCATTATTAAAAATTACTAAAAAAGCTAAATCTACTGTTGTCACAGAAAATGGTGATATTAACTGGAACATTGAAGTTATTTCGCCATTGGTCGACGGCGATGGATTTAATCTTGCGCCCGCACAAGATGTTGTAATTAGTGATGTCATCACTGGTGGTGCTATTCCTATAGATCCCAATGGTGATGTACTCGTTGGAAATGGAACTGTCGGAAACTTCGCGGGTACTGGTCCTTTATACCCAACAGGTTCTTGGAATGACGTTACTAAAACTATTACATGGAGCATTTCTGAAATTAACCCTGGTAGTAAAATAAATTTAGGTTACAAAACGCGAGTCACAACACCGAATGGTACAACCATTTCTAATAATGCCCAGGTCGATTACACATCTTTGCCAGGAAGCGTCCAAGACGAAAAAAGCTATACAAAAACAGCGCCGCCAGTTTTTGTTTCTGTTGGAATCCCGGCTCCACAAATCACAAAATCTGTTTCACCAGCTATTATACCATTAAATGGAACAGCAAACTTTACAGTTAGTGCAACTGTCCCAGCTTCATCAGTAGATCTATTTGACGTCGCAATTGTAGATACTTTACCTCAATACTATAGCTATGATGGCCTAACTAGCTTTAATTGCACCGGTTGTTTAGGGTCCGACGCTACAGTCAAGCTAGTTGGCCCATCTACCACACCTGATGATGATACCGTGGTTGGCTACTCACTAGGCAAGCTAGAAGCAAGTGCAACTGACCGGGTCTATACTTGGGTTTTTAAAGCCAAATTAGACGCAGATGGAAATCTACCAAATGGTGAAAAATTAGTTAGAGGCCAAGAGCTAAAAAACAATGTTGTATTAGGAATAAATGTTAAATCAAGATTGGGTGGAATCGATGTAAACCCGTTAGCGTTGCCCGAGTATGACACCACAATAAAAGCAAGTTCAACGAACACATACAATGTGCCAGTAATAAGATTAGAAAAAACTGCAGACCAACCGTCAACCCAAAAAGACTTTCCTAAAGATGGACAAGTCACATATACTTTTACAGTTCATAACGATGGAGCGGTACCAGCAAAAAATGTTTTAGTCAGAGATGACTACCGATCGAATGATAATTCATATTTTGATTTCGTCAACTCAAATTTAGGTAATGCCACGATAGAAGATGATTATGCTCGTAAAATCGATGTTTTAATACCCGAAATTGCTGCAAATAGCTCAGAAAGTTTTACTCTTACTTTTCAAGTGCGCAATATAGCAACTAATGCCGATTCTACAAGCACAAACCCTATGAGCAATACTTTCTCATTGCTAGATTTTAATGATGTATTAGACAATAACTATATTGATTATGTTAGCGAGACACCTTCAATTACCATAAGTGTAAGACCGAACGTGCCTAATGTTGAAGTAATTAAGCGAATAATATCTGGTACGCAAAACAATAAAGTTGGCTATGGCGGAAATATTGTAACCTACGAAGTGGAATTAACAAACACAGGACAAGGTACGGCTTGGGATGTATACCTAAATAACAGCTTTCCATCAGGATTTACTTTCGTTGCGGGATCTTGTATTTCAACTACGATTACTTGTAGCAGTCTTCCTGGTTGGTCATGGCTTGACTCAAATTATTTTGATTTAGCACCCGGCGCAACTACTACGCTTCAATTTCAACTTGCTTCTCCTATAAATGCATCCATTGATCAAAAGGTATCAAGTGTCCTTACTACAACTTGGCGTGGCACGGGGCAGAGCTCATATCATTATCCTACTAATGGTACTTTTATTAACTACAACAAGCAATCAACGCTTGAGGTTGAATTAATTCAGCCCACTTATTCTTTGATTAAGGGCCCAAAAAAAACTGATGGGGCTTTAATTGTTGAAAATGGAAAAGGCGAATATCAACTTACATTTACAAATACTTCACTTGTAGATATCAAGTCCGCAATTTTAACCGATACTTTGCCGGCTACTTTGACTTATGATTCCCATCTAGTTACAAAACCCACTCAAACTATAGTTACTCAATCTGGCATAGCTACTAAGCCTATATTTACTATCAATAATATTCCTGCTGGGGGAACTGTTTATATAAGATTAAAAGTAGCACAAAATGGAACCAATCCAAATCCTGATTTATTAGAAAACACTGTTTCTGCCACAGTTGCCGGTACTTCTGTAGTGTCTGTAGCTAAAGGCTATCTACTCTGGACACCTGCTATTGAAGCACCTTTTGCTACTAAAACAGTTAGTATCCCTGATGTAGCACCGGGTGGTCAAACTTCATTTACTGTTGATTTAAATGTTCAAGCAAATATTGTGGATCTTTTCGATATTACTTTTATCGATACCCTTCCTGACGGTTTGGCATATGTGTCTAGTGGTACTCCTACATGTGTAAGTGTTTGTAGCTTACCCACACCAACTTTTGTCGGCCCAACGACTAATGGTGATCGTACTGACATCGGATGGTGGTTGGGAGACGTACCGACGGGTACTGTAGAAACATGGCGTGTAACTTATGTTATTTCTGTTGAAAGAAACTTAAATGATGGTAGCGAAGTATTGGACCAAAAAGCTGGTGAGCCTTTCACTAACGGAATTATGGGCTGGTATAACCTTACTAATTCTTTAGTTACACCCCCCACTTCTCTGCCTTCTACAGGTTCTGATCTTTGGTTTAGCAGGGGGCCAAAAGCAACTGCTTCGGTAAATGTCATCTCACCTCTAATTAAAATAGATAAAACCATTCCATCTAAACAAACTTATAATTGGACTATGCCTAATGGCATAAAAAAAGACACATATTATGGTCAAGCTGGTGAAGTATTTAACTATAACTTGAAAGTTTGTAACACCGGCTCGGCTAATGCATTTGATGTTGTCATAGAAGATGATATGGCTAATGGTGATCTATCAAATGTCTTATTCGGATCACTTCCAAGTGGCGTAACTCTTGTAGATGGATACACAGTTATGGATCCCAAGGTGATATTTAATATATCAACTCTAGCTTTAGGTGATTGTGTCAACATTACCTACACTGCTTCAACTACTACATCAGATAAATTCTCTCCAGGCTATGGTGGAAAAAATTCTGATGCTCAAAAGATTTTAAATACTGCAACTGCCGTTGAATACCACACCATCGGCATAGGTCAACCCAACGACTTAACGTTTAATTCAGGCACTGAAGGCATTGCCGAAGTAACAATATTTACACCTATTCCATACGGTGAAAAATCATGCAATAAGTTACAGGCTACAGGTAAAGATAAATGGTCTGTAAAAGTATCAAATGGATCTGCTCCATTCAAAAGCCTTATCCCTCCTTATTCTCCTGACGCTAACTTAGGCGGTCTATATAGCCCAGTTGTAGAAATTAAAGTTCCAAACAATGTTGTGGTTGATCCATCAAGTTTTAGAGGAAGAGGAAAATATTTCGGCTCAACCCTAACCAGTCCATACACAACTGTTCTAACTCCTATATCTACAACTTCCGATGCTACAAACACAACCTATAGATTCGAATTTACAGACACCATGAAATATTCAGTTAATCTAGAATATTTAGCAGACATCATTTTCGATGTTACATATAGCGCGCCCACAAACCCAAGCGTTGAAGAATTTAAATCAGCAACAGTAACTTTATCTGGTAAGGATTCTTCAGGTGCTTCACTTAGAGGTGCGACTTCTGGATCTGTTTATACATACCTGGCATCAACTCCAACATGTGGCAACAAAAAAATTACAATTAATAAATATCCAGACCCTGCGCGTGATCCATATAGATACTATCCGGGTGAAAACTTTGATTGGACAGGTAACTGGGCATTGTCTAGTGAGGCTGCTGCCGATAGCTTGTCTTCAAATATAACAGTTTCAGACTTAATGCCAGATGGAGTGACATATGCACCCGGTAGCGCAAAAGTAACTTTAAGATTCGCAGATGGAAGCTATTCGCCAGAACTAACAGCAGGAGTTGACTTTACAGAGACAACGACAAACAATCCGAATGGTACTACTAAAATTGAATGGACAGGCTTTCCATCTCATAGGAGCGCAACATACACAATTCCAGCTACTATAAACACAGGTAGAGCTGAACTTATAAACACTTATTTAACAAATAACATAGAGTTAACCGATCCAACGTATCCTGAATTAAGCAATTGCGTCTCAAACGCAGCTGTAACTACCTGTGATATTGCTTCAGTATTTGTTTTAAGCCAATTCGAAATAGGTATAACTAAAACTGTAGATGACGCTTCGCTTACAAACTGGGGATCAACAAGAACGTGGACACTAGATATAACTCTGCCTGCAAATAAAGACCATTTCGACCTTGTCATAGATGACCGAGTGAATAAACCTACAGGCTCAAATGTATACAAACAATTCGCAAAAACAGTGAATCCGATATCAGCTAGCTGTGTAACTGGGTGTCAACCTAGCGACTCAGCAACGCTACAAAACCCAACGTATCTAGGGTTTGATCTCAATAACTCAAGTGCGGATAACTTAGGTTGGTATGTGGGCGATGTCCCGTTATCATCCTCAGATAGAGTAATAAGGGTAGTTTATCAAACAACTTCATCGCAATGGACAACAGGCCCGGGCTCTACTTGGAATTCATCGTACTATACAGGTACGGAACGTACCTATGAAAACGATGTTCGGGTACTTACTCAAGCAACAGATAAAGCGCCACTATCCCCAACGACTGTTTGGTATGACAACTTTGTAGGTAATGGTTTATACAAAAACCCAATATCAACAGCTTATGCCTCAACGTCAATCAACCTAGGTGTTCCCTACGTTACAACTAGCAAAGAATGTTTACCTTTAAATTCAATTAATGAAAATGTGCCCACTACTTTGCCAGGTGTACCAAATGTTAAATGTATATTAAAAGTAACAGGACAAAACTTACCAACTTATGGCCTACATTTTGATGATGTAGCAAAAGGGCAAACAATAAACAATAATCAAAACGTGGAATGGAATCTATTAAATGTTTCCAAACCAGGTTTTATAAATACAACAGTTACGCCTCCAGCGAATTCTGGTGATGACCATGTTGTTGTATTTGATGTAGATCCAGCACAAGCACTGCAACCAAATGAAACTTGGACTATAGAACTTACGTATCATGTAGATGCATCAACAGGATGGATAAATGAAGAGCACAACCCTGCATTGCAAAATGACTTTAATGTGCGCAGTTGGTCAGATTCAGCAACAAATCCACAATTTATCTTTTATAAAACGGCACAGGGATATAATAATCAAATAATTACTGCTCAAGATCAATTTGAGCAATCAATTCCGAGAATATTCTCTGGCAAAGGAATGACCTGGCTTAAAGAATTCTATACCGGTACGAGCGAAGATGATTTCTACTCAAGAAAAACTTTTATAAATCAACTTTCGAGAGGGGACTACCTACCTGAGAGTGATATACCTTTTAGTGAAAAAAAGACTTATTATTTAGATGTTAAAGTTTCAGATCCAGATTCATTTCAAACAATTAGCGTAGAAGACTCCCTTCCTTATGGTTATGACTATATACCAAATACGGCCAGAGTCATTAAACCAGCTTCGTCAATACCAGTCGGCTCGCTCTCTGGCACTAGCTTAAATGATGTTCGTAACCTACCCAATTCACAAGATTATATTACAATTAATGAATTACCCATATCCGAACCTATCATCACTCCTACTAGTGTAACCACAGTATGTGATCAAGCTTCAGACTATGGAACAGGTCATGCAAACGGCGGAGACTCATTGAAGTGGACTTTTAATAAAGGTGGCGTTGGTGAAAAAAATATTCCCTGGGATCCAGCTCAAGTCTCGTTTACCAAAGATCAATTTTTCGATTCTAATTATAATTGGGATCATGTAGTTAGAATTGCGATTGATGTAAAAACGACTCAAGTTGCTCTCGATTGTATAGACCCCAATAGCTATTATGCTATCTTTATAAACAGCCTCATTGTTGATGGAACAAAAATTGATGGCGCAATACTTACTAGCAATTCAAATAGTGGCGATCCACAAATGAATCCATTGTCTATTACAAAAGGACCCAACCACGGTTATGTATCTGATGGCGGTACGGGTCATTATAATATTGAATTACAGAATAGACCTACTGTATATTTTGCTGGTCCATTACAGGCTTTTCCATTTTGTGAAGATACGTTGACCTTCAGTTGCTTAGAAAGTTATTTAAACGACCCGTCCGATGTTCCTCCTGTAAGTAGTCATTCTGGTGGTTCATCTTTAGGGTTAAGAGATGTTGAAGTTATAGATGTCATAGAAGACCACGGCTTTTTTGATACAACAACTTCACCTGTCGTAGCGAAATTTATACCGCCAGAGGGTTCGAATTTTCCAGATCAAGTATTAGTTGAGGGGGTAGATTATACCCAAAGCATTACCAGGATTGATGGCGATCACGTTCAGATTAAATGGATATTTAGTTACTTTAGGAGCGGCTGGATTACTGTTGAATCTTCAGCAGATATAAGATTGATTCCATCGAAAATTGAAATTGACTTTCCAATAGATATTCCATTAAATACTGCCACTGGAACTCAACTCCCAAATACCGTTAGTGCTAATACCAAGAGTATAGTTTCAAGTTTTGGTGAAAACGGCGAAACAGTAGAGCATATTGCTCCAAGAGAATATCCTGTTGGTCCCGCTGATGCACTACTGGAAGTTATTAACCCGTCACCTCCTCCAGTATTGACTAAAACCGTTTCTACTCCAACTTCTGCTATCGGCGATGTCATTGAATGGGACGTTTCAGCAAACCTAGAACCTGGTGAGGTTTGGTATGATCTCGAAATATCAGATCTTCTACCTGCGGGCGTTGAACTAATTTCTGTAGACCCAATGAAGTGTGTAGCCAATTCTCTACCGTGCGCTGGTACGGATAAGGTCCCAGTTACTAGAGAACTAGACATTATTGAATCGGGTAGACGTAGGTTATCTTGGTGGGTTGGTGACGTAGCTGGTTCCGATAAAGCCAGAACGTTATCTACACATATTAAAGCCAGAGTAGTTAAAGATTCTGGAGTTAATTGGAAGAAAGATGACATAATCCGTAACGATGTACAAGCCTGGTCCAACGATGAAGACAAGATCACAAGCTACCCAATAGCACCTGTATTAACTGGTGACTTCACTGGGTCTGCTTCAGTTAATTCAACGATTATTGAACCGAATCTTGTATTGACAAAAACCTCTCCAACACCTACGCCCGTTTCTGCAGGAGGAACAATTCAATACGAGGTAACTATTAGTAACAATGGTAATGCCACTGCGTATGACATCCCTATAATTGATACACCTTCAGGTGCTCTGCTCAACGTTGTGCCAACCGGTGCCAATGCTTCATATGCAACTAAGGCATGGACCGTCGATGATACCTCAATGAAATGGTTTATTCCTTCTATCGCACCGGGCGATTCGATTGTACTGGCTTACGAAGGTAACGCCATTTTAGATTATGCAACACAAGGCATAACTTCAGTGGATAATGTGGTTAAAGCAACCAGGTATGACTCTCAACAAGGAACTCGTAGCTATGAGAAGGTTTACGGTTCTAAAGAAGATGAACTAAGCATAGATCTTGTTGCTCCGAAAATATTAGTTCAAAAATATACTGGAACTTGTGGTAACCCCGAGGCATATGATGTAAATACTGGTGATGATATCATTTGGTGTATCGAGCTAGAAAATGTTGGATCAGCTGTTTCTGTTGGTGTAGATTTAACGGATAGACTACCAAGTAAATTCGACTATGTTCTAAACTCAACATTAATTAATGGAGTCGCAATAGAACCTGTCATAACCACTAGTGCTCAAGGTAACCAGACTTTATATTGGAATGACAGCATAATAGGAGACATTCTTCCTCAGCAAAAAATTCTGGTTCAATTAACAACCAACGTTCGTGAAGGTGCAGCTTCTAACTCCAAGAATATAGCGATAGCCTCTTCGCTATTGCCTAATGGAGATAGAGCAGAAGCTTCAAATACAGGCTTCGCCTCAATATCGTCATCTGATTTGCAGTTGCAATCTGCCGAGCTAGAAATTACTAAATCAGCTGTTAATGTATTGACTCCAATAGCTCAAAATGGTGCCACTGTAATACCTTGGAAGATTGTTGTCACTAATGCTGGCACCACCGACCTGTTAGATGTTTCAGTTAAAGACTTCCTGCCGAACCCATTAGTTTTTAATCAATCGTCCTTAGCGTCTACTTGTATAAACTTAACTACTAACTCTATAACTCCGTCAGTAGGTAATGTAAATGTAATTGATTGGACAATAGATTTACCTAAAGGACAAGACTGTGAAATTACATATATCTCTAATTTGCCAAGTAACTCTGGTCTAAATTCACACGATTTTGTAAATATAGTTGAAGCAACGCATCCTTTAGTATCGCTAATTGCTAACCAAGGGATTACTGAAATATATGAGCCATCAAGCTTATCGGGTAGTGTTTGGAAAGAAATAAATGGTGATTTAACAAAAGGTGTTACTGAACCTCGGGTTGAAGGAGTGACTGTAACTCTCACAGGTACCGACACGCACGGAGGTATCATTACTAAAACTATGGTAACTGATGTAAATGGAAATTACACCTTTACTGACTTACCGCCGGGTCAATACTTTGTTACATTCTCTAATCTACCCGCAGGGTATAGTCAGATCACACCTAATGTCGGTAGTGACGAGACTATAGATTCAGATGCAGGCATAGGTGGCATAACTCAAACATACACAATCGTTTCTGGAACTAATTTAAACAATGTCGATATGGGAATCAAAGACTCTGCGTTTGTAGATATAGCTATCAAAAAAGATACAGTCGGCAATATCAGCGGACTTAGAGAAGGTGGAGAATTAACATATAAAATTACTGTTACAAACAATGGACCAGATGATGCTACTTATCTTCAAATTGCAGATGTATTACCGAGTGGATTGACATTCGTCGAAGCTTCCGATGGCGGAAAATTAGTAGATGGAAAAGTGCTTTGGACTATAGATGAACTTAAAAATGGTGACTCTGTAAGTTTCACAATTAAAAACACAATAGTTGATGTTGGAGCAATTAAAAATATCGCCAAAATAGTGTGGACAAATGATAAAGATATAGATCCTACTAATGATATTGACGAAGCAAATATTCAAGTCAATATTGACAAAGATGGAAACCGTTTGACCAATAGTGGCAGTAGAATTATAGGTGAGCTTCCATTTACTGGAAGTAACGGCTCTACGCTAGTGTTCCTTTCCGCAATATTGATAGTGGCTGGACTGATCTTGAATAGGAAGAAAAGACAAAAGCGCACTCAAGTCTCATAACTATATAATCTTTTATTTTATGTAAGTATTGGGTTAAATAAAATTGTAGAATGGTGAGGGCACTTCGAATAATGTTGAGAACGATCTTCATGTATACCGAAATGCTCCTGGTTAAATAACTTAAAAAAGGAGCACAAACTTAATGTCATTATCAGAAAGTTCACCAGATCTAGTTGGCGAAATTGGAAACCCTTTTTCTTACGCAACCACTGCAAAAGAAATAATCGATTTAATAAAAAAGCATAATATTGAATTTGTCGATTTACGTTTTTGTGACATGGTGGGTTCAATGTTACATTTTACAATTGCTGCGAGAGATTTCAACGAGGATGCTTTTAGACTAGGTCTGCCTTTCGATGGAAGTTCAGTGCGAGGATTTCAAACAATCGATGAAAGTGATCTAGCTATATTGCCTGATCCAAATTGTGTAACAATTGATCCGTTTCGCGATCGTGCAACAGTTTTAATAAATGCTACTGTTCATCGTCCGATCACTCTAGATACTTACGACAAAGATACGCGAACAATTGCTATGCGAGCAGAAGAATATTTATTGTCTAGCGGAATAGCTGACACCGCTAATTTTGGACCAGAAGCGGAATTCTTTATTTTTGATTCTGTAAATTTTAATTCGCAAGGAAATGCTGCACACTATGAAGTTGATTCAATAGCTGGATATTGGAATCGTGGTAGAAAGACTGAAGATGACGGTGGGCCGAACGTAGGCTATAAAACAGCAGCCAAAGGTGGGTACTTTGTTTCACCTCCCGGAGATCATTTCCACGATCTACGTTCTGAGATGTTTGCAATGTTGGAAAAAGTTGGCATCCAATGTGAGGTGCAACATAGTGAGGTTGGTACTGCGGGTCAAGCCGAAATCGATATGAGATACGATTCACTTTTCAATATGGCAGACAAAGTACAACTATATAAATATATAATAAAAAATACAGCACATGAAGCTGGTTATAGTGCGACCTTCATGCCAAAACCAATATTTGGTGACAACGGTTCAGGAATGCATGTGCATCAATCGCTATGGAAAGATGGAACAAACCTTTTTTATGATCCAGATGGTTATGCTTCGCTCAGCAAGATGGCTCTTCATTATATAGCTGGAATCATTGAACACGGTGAAGCTCTTTGTGCATTTACGAATCCAACAACTAATTCATATCGTAGATTGACTCCTGGTTATGAAGCGCCGATTAATTTGGTTTATTCTCAAAAGAATCGTTCTGCAGCAATTCGCATACCTTTGGTTCGCGCCACTGCCGTTGCAACTAGGGTCGAATATAGAACGCCCGATCCCACTGCGAATCCTTACTTGGCTTTTTCTGCATTGTTGATGGCGGGCTTAGATGGCATCGAGCGTGAATTAATGCCACCGGAACCTGCTGATTTTGATTTATTCGAAGCTAGCGAAGAAAAATTAAAAGGCATAAAAGTTGTACCATCTTCTTTAGAAGGTGCACTCGAAGCTCTTAAAGCAGATTCCGATTTCCTGCTAAAGGGTAATGTTTTTACTCAAGAAGTGATAGATGAGTGGATTAAGCAAAAAATGTTAGATAGCGATGCGGTTCGCTTGCGCCCACATCCATGGGAATTTGAGATGTATTACGACATTTAAACGCCCAAGACGATATTTGACCGTTTTGCGTGTTTTAAAGTAGCCTTGGTGTGAATTTATAAGTCATACCAAGGCCAAAATGCAAAACCATGAAAAAAAACAAACACTCACAGCTTTAGAGTATTTTCACCGAAAATTACAAACTATTGCCGGGCAAGGCGGGTTCGATTTTGCAACAATTTCTGATCTGTCCATATACTTGGCTAATGATTTTTTTGCAGTGTATAGATACATTGATAACTTAGAAGAATTCAGGCTAACACCGCCACCTAAAGTTGAAAAATCAAAGCAATTTGGAATAATTATTCCAAATGAATTTCCTGATCTCAAAAGTTCAATTACAGTAAATGTATCTATTCTTACAACGATTTATTTAACGCTGTTAGACAATGTTATTGAAATGTATCCAAAGAAAGCTAATGGTGAGAATCAATATAATCTTATAGTCTTAAACAAAATATTTAGTGATGTGAGTAGATTAAATCTAAGTCAAGAAGCACGTGATGAGATTTTAGACAGAAGATTAGGAAATGACAGGGATAGGCGACCTGTATACAAAAATGGTCAAGTCGATATTGATCATCAATCTAAATTGGCCATTAAAGAAGTATTGGAGACACTTGAAGCTATAGTTAAAAATTTAGCAGTTGAAAATATTAACTATATTAAAGTTTTGCCAAAAGACTTTTCATTAAACGAATTTCAAACGCAGACAAAAAAAGCATTGGCATACTTATTTCATAAGATTAAATCGTTAGAGATAGAAGGACTTGGGTGGCCTGTTTTATATATTGACCCAAACCGCAATCTCAATAGGGACCTATACAGAATTGATGTTGTCAAGCAACGTCAAGAATTGATACTTGACCTACAAAGAATGAAAAAGTTAATTATCGCTCTAATGCCTCCGTTAGAAGAGGTCAAAAAACGGCTTAAGGATGGGTGTATTGGTGACGGAACTATACCAGTCGCTGAAACCCTTGAAATGTTAACCGGTCTCGATATAAATAGATTGAACGGCAAATTTCATCAAAATTCTTTGATAATGCGAAATCTTGTAGATGATAAATTGCACGCAGTAAACATTGCGCTAGATGTACTGACACGTATAGAGACATATCGAAGCTTTAGAGATTCGAATGGTAATAGCGGAGAAAGACCTAAGTTCGAATTTGAAGTTGCTTATGCATCCTTATTTTTAGCTTTGCCCGAAGAAATGTGGGAATATTTCCTAGATTTAGAGTACAACGATACAAAATGCGATACTCTCGTCAATAAAAGACCTCTAAGAGATTTCTTGGAACAAAACGTAGACTTAACTTCTGAACGCTATAGAAACTTCTGTGAGTTTGCGTATGCGCGCCATCCGTCATTGGATTTTGAATCTCCGCTTACCGATCTGGAATTTGTAGATAAGATACTTATTGAAGATTTAGAAAGAAACCTTAATCAACCCAATGCAATGATCCCAAGTAGTTTTTCTCTCAATCCAAATTAAAATCCCTAATAAGGTAGTTATGCAAGAATACGAAACAAATCAAACACTTATTTCTATATGGTTTTTCCACCAAAAATTACAAATTATTTCTAATCAAGTCGATTCCGACTTTGAGACCATTTCTGCTCTTGCTCTTAAACTGGAACACGATTATTTTGCAATCTTTCGATATCTTCAAAACGTAGAATACTTTCGTTCACCTAGACAATATTTAGGTATATTCTCTAGTGATATTGGACGCTTAGTCCCCAAAGAATTAATAAATACTGAAAGTAGAATATCGGAGAACATCGTTATTCTCTCGAGAGCATATTCAACATTGTTAAAACAGGTTATGTCAATGTGTCCAAAAAGCGCAGAGGGACAAAACCCGCAAAAGACTTTAAATTTAGCGCAACTAATTAAAGATTTGTCCGATTTAAATAGTAGTCAGCCAACATGGGATGAAGTGTTGGACCGACACTTAGGGAAAAATAGAGATATTCAAGCTGTATATAAAAATGGTCAGAACGATCTTGATATAGAATCGATGTTGGCAATTAATGAAGTCTTTAATATCCTCGAAAGATTTGTTGGTGGAAATGTACTTCAAATTGATGATTTCTTTGATTCAGCATTTAATTCAGAACAGCACAGGATCGAGTTGTCTGATGCCGAACTTGACAGACAGCCAACCCCATTTGGCAAAATGGTTTTACCTTTAGATCTTTTTTCTTCAAATTAAAAATTTAAACTAACCTATACGTATGAACAGTATTAAGAAATTCAAAGTAGCTATTGCGCAAATTGCTGTTGAT
>ERZ724517.918-NODE-918-length-17141-cov-3.327637_pt1 | contig 17141 bp, 20 predicted proteins | sample MGYA00376050_ERZ724517 | MGnify/ENA primary metagenome ERZ724517 (study PRJEB28724, sample SAMN07190886) | activated sludge metagenome | isolation source: activated sludge of sewage treatment plant in Hong Hong | place: USA: Christiansburg, Virginia | collected... | reverse complement strand
AAATAATTACAAAACTATTGACAAACTAGCAAAGAGAATGAAATAAATAACAAGCAACTATTGCTTCCTTTTTCGGAGTTTAAAATCAACTAGTTTCCGAGATAATTCTTTAACAATTTGCTTCGCGAAGTAGAACGCAATTTTGTAATTGCCTTATCCTTTATTTGTCTAACTCGTTCGCGAGTGAGGCCAAATCGTTCACCAATATCTTCTAGGCTCATTGGATGCTCAACGCCAATACCAAAAAACAATTTCAGAACATCCTTTTGTCTTTCCGTAAGGGTGCTTAAAGAGCGGTTTATTTCATCTCTTAATGACTCATTATGTTCCAATTCTAAATCGGTACTGATGGAATTAGGGTTATTTAGGACATCTAATAGGGTATTTTCTTCACCTGCAATAAAAGGTGCATCCACACTTACGTGCCGAGCAGCAACCCCTAAGGTGGTTTCGATTTCTTCTGTATTGATTTCTAGAACAATGGCGAGTTCTTCGGGAGATGGTTCTCTTTGAAATTCTTGTTCTAATTGCGAATACGCTTTATTAATTTTATTGGTAAGGCCTACCTTATTAAGGGGTAGACGCACAATACGGCTTTGCTCAGCTAAAGCTTGTAAAATAGATTGACGAATCCACCATACGGCATAGGAAATAAATTTGAACCCTCGGGTTTCGTCAAATCGTTGAGCAGCTTTAATCAGGCCCAGATTTCCTTCGTTAATTAAATCGCTCAATGAAAGGCCTTGATTTTGATATTGCTTTGCAACAGAAACCACAAATCTGAGGTTTGCCTTTGTTAATTTTTCCAATGCTCGTTGATCTCCTTGCTTAATTTTTACTGCTAAAATGACTTCCTCCTCCGGGGTTATTAAATCTACTTTTCCGATTTCCTGCAGATACTTTTCTAAAGATTGGCTCTCGCGATTTGTAATCGATTTGGTGATTTTGAGCTGGCGCATTGACATAGTGTGTAAATTTGTTTTTCGTTAATAAATGAATTTAAAAATTTATAAAAACCTTAACCAATTGTCCTTACGAAGAATGATTGTTAGCAAAAGTATTGTTAAAGTCAATACGACCAAAATAAATTTTATTAACATCTCGGAAAAAAATGACAATATCGTGAATAATAAATTTTGTCATTTCAACTTTTTTTCTATTATTGTGCTATTCTTGTAGAAAAAATACAGGCATTAATATTCCTTTATGGCTAATCGCGCAAAATATACTATTGAATATCCAATTAGATGCTCCCCCTCTATTTTATATCCTTTTCTTTCGACCCCTTCCGGCTTAGGCGAATGGTTTGCCGACAAGGTGAAGCAAAAAGAAAATTCGTATGTTTTTGAATGGGCAGGGAGTAAAGAATTGGCTGAAATGATAGCAGCAGAAGAAAATGAGTATGTGGTGTTTAAATGGGATTGGATGAAGAATGACGAATATTTTGAATTTAGGATTGAGAAAAGTCCGGTTACCAACGAAACCATCTTAACCATTACGGATTTTGCCGACAAAAAAGAAATCGGCGATCAGGAATTACTGTGGGATGCGCAAATACACGATTTGAAGCATCGAATTGGCAGCTAAAGCTTCACCGTTGCTATTTGTCCTTTTTTTAACTAGGTACTTATTGAAAGCATCTTACTTTTGTAATAAATCATTTTCTTGAAGTCATTACACACATTTATTATCAGGTCATTTTGGATGCCTTTTTTAGGAGCCTTTATGGTGACATGGTTCATTTTTGTGATGCAATATATGTGGGTATGGATTGATGAATTTATTGGCAAAGGTCTTGAAGTGATTCTTATTTTAAAATTTTTAGGGCTATTGTCTACCACACTAGTACCTATTGCCCTTCCTTTGGGCATTTTATTTGCCTCCATTATGACGTATGGCAATCTGGGAGAAACCTCTGAACTGGTAGCTGTAAAAGCAGCAGGCATATCGGTTGCGAAATTTACCCGACCTCTATTCGCATTTATTTTACTGATTACCTTGCTATCCTTTTTGTTTAATAATTATGTGATTCCGATTGCGCAAGTAAAAGCCTCAGCACTGATTTATGATATTCAAAATAAGAAGCCCGTGGTGGCAATCAAAGCAGGCACTTTTTATAAAGGAATCCAAAACCACACAATATATCTGGGGAGTAAAGAATCGGATGGAAAATCAGTAAATGGTATCAAAATATACGACCATACATCTGGACGGGGAAATGATAAGATAACCTTAGCAGAAAAAGGCAAAATGTATATTTCGGACGATAAACGGTTCTTAATTTTTGAATTAGAAAATGGTTGGCGTTATGAGGAAAAAAACACCGTAAAGGGAAATGAAAAAGAGCTTACAAGATTGGGCTTTAAATATTGGAAAAAGGTTTTTGATTTGAGTGATTTTAAAATGCCAAAAACCAATGAAAGCTATTTTAAAGGTCTAAGAGCGGCTATGACTGTAGTGCAAATTTCTCATCAGATTGACACCAGCATTGTGAATATCAAAAAAATGCAAGAATCAAATAAGGAACTCCTGACTGCGCAACTCTCAGTTTTGAAGAAAGATTCGCCGGTCGTAAAGCAAACACCTAAAATGAGTACCCAAACTCTATTTTCCTTAGAATCGGTTCCAGATTCTTTGCGCGAAATTGTGCTTTCTTATGCTGAAATTGGCTGCCGAAATATCAAAAGCTCGCTCGAGGTAAACAAACAAAACCTCAAATTGCAAAAGATGAATCTTACCGAGCATTATATAGAAATGCACAAAAGGTTTACACTTCCGATGGCTTGTATTTTATTGTTCATAATCGGCGCTGCCTTAGGGTCTATAATTCGCAAAGGTGGACTTGGGATGCCGTTTATTGTAGCCATTACCTTTTTTGTTATATACTATGTGATGAATACAGTTGGCGAAAAAATTGCAAAGGAAGAGGTCGTTCCTGTATACATTGGGATGTGGCTTCCTTCGGTCATTTTATTGTTCATTGGAAGCTTTTTGATGGTTAAAGCCAATAACGATTCTCCAATAATGAACAAGGAGTGGTATTTCAGGATATTTGGTTTCATTTCCAATTCAAAATGGTTTCAAAAATTAAAAAGAGTGGTAAAAATGATACCTTCGTAAAAATAAATGAGCTCAACTTTTGATTCGAAAAATACTTAATAGCAATAGTTGGTTTTTGACACTTTGGATATTGTGGCTCTGTATGGGTACCGTTTTATTAGTACTATGTGGCGACCAAAAACTCTTTTTTTCGATCAACCAATTGCATCATCCTTTTTTAGACCGAGTGATGACTGTTTTCAGCGCATTTGGAAGAGGAGATACCATCACCATTGTGTTTATTTTGCTATTGTTATTGCCCTATTTTAGAACGAAGGAATACTTACTCAGCACCTTATTATTTGGACTGCTTACACCTGTAATCAATCACTTTAGCAAAATGTTCTTTGAGGAGGTAAGGCCACTAGGAATTTATGGTATTGAAAGAGTTCATACAGTGCCATGGTTAGACAATCTATTTAATAATAGTTTTCCATCCGGCCACACAATGGGTGCTTTTGGGTTTTGCATGTTGCTTCATCATTTACTACCTCAAAAAAAATGGTATGTAACAATTGTCTTGTTTTTATTGGCTATTGGGTGTGGCTACTCCAGAATATATCTTGGTCAGCACTTTTTCTCAGATGTGCTTGCAGGAAGCCTCATTGGGGTGCTCATTAGCTGGCTGATAGTAATCGGTACCAATTTGATTTTTAAAAATAATACATCAAATGCATAAAAAAATAATAGCAATGATACCCGCCCGATATGAGGCCTCGCGGTTTCCAGGTAAACTTCTAAAAATTTTGGAAGGTAAATCTATTATTGCCCGAACCTATGAAGCGGTTGTGGACAGCAAGCTGTTTGATGAAGTATATGTAGTGACAGACCATGTAAGCATTCAATTAGAAATTGAAAGTATCGGTGGAAATGTAATAATGAGCAAAAAACTGCATGAAAGCGGTACCGACCGAATTGCCGAAGCAGTGGAACATTTGCCCTGTGATATTGTAGTAAATGTGCAAGGTGATGAACCCTTTATCAGTAGCGAGGCATTGCAAAAAGTCATTGATTTGTTTATAAATGATGAAGTACAAATTGCCTCCTTGATGATGCCTATTTCTGATAAAGAAAAAATTCTGAATCCGAATTGTGTAAAGGTGGTGGTAGATAAACAGCATAAAGCCCTTTATTTTTCCCGATCTCCTATCCCTTTTCAGCGTGAAAAAACGGAGCATGTTCAGTACTTTCAACATATCGGCATTTATGGATTCAAAAAAGAAACCCTTCTTCACATAACGAAATTGCCCCAGAGTCCGCTTGAGAAAATTGAAAAATTGGAGAATTTGCGGATGTTAGAGAATGGCCTGGAAATATTTTTAGACACGGTGCAACAAGTTGGCATTGCTATTGATACTCCTGAAGATTTTATAAAGGCAACGCTATACCTCCAGAAAAAAATTTAAACCTGTCTTGATAAATAGAACGTTATGGGATAATCATATAATTATTTACCTTTACGGCATATAAATTTTCAAATGACACAAACAGACGTATTGGTAATAGGTGCAGGCCCATCTGGCACCATTGCCGCAGCAATTATTAAAAAGGCTGGTTATCATGTAACCATTGTTGAAAAACTTCATTTTCCGCGATTTGTGATTGGGGAAAGCCTATTACCCAGATGTATGGAAGCATTGGATGAGGCTGGTTTTTTGGACGCTGTGAAAGCGAAAGGTTTTCAGGAAAAATTTGGAGCCAAATTTGTCATGACAAATAATGATATCTGTGATTTTAATTTCAATGAAAAACACAGCTCGGGATACGACTGGACGTGGCAGGTTCCACGTGCTGACTTTGATAAGACATTGGCAGATGAGTGCGAAAAGATGGGCATTGTAGTGCATTATGATAGCGAGGTCACAGACATAAAAATCAATGAAGATGAATCATCAGTCACTGAAGTGAAAATGGCTGATGGAACGTTACATTATTTTCAGGCAAAATTTATTGTAGATGGCAGTGGGTTTGGTCGCGTAATACCCAGAATGTTTGGACTTGAAAAAGATAGCAATCTTCCATCACGTCAAACGCTATTTACGCATTATATCGATAAAAATCGAGATAAGGTGGCTCAGGAGCCAAATCGAATCACCGTGTATGTTTATAACCACAATACCTGGGTATGGTGCATTCCATTTAGCAATGGCGTTACTTCCTTGGGATTTGTTGGATTCCCAGATTTTTTCAGCACCCTAACCGGCACTGCAGAAGAGAATATTAAATATCTGGTACAATCGCACCCCGAATTAAATGAGCGTTTTGGAGATTGTGAAATGGCATTTGAGCCGATGGAACTAAAAAGTTGGAGTGCTACTACTGATAAATTTTATGGAAAGGGTTTTGTACTTACTGGAAATGTGACGGAGTTTTTAGACCCGATGTTTTCTAGTGGTGTTACATTAGCCAGTGTTTCTGCTCAAAATGCAGCACATTTGGTGATCAAGAAACTAAAAAAAGAAGCGGTTGACTGGGAAACAGAATATATGCAACCTTGCATGCAAGGTGTAAATGTGTTTCGCACTTTTGTAATGGGATGGTACGATGGCGATCTGCACACCATCTGTTTTTCGAACAACCAAAATGAGGATATGCGCAAACAAATCTGTTCGGTTTTGGCGGGATATGTATGGGACGATACCAATCCATTTGTGAGAAATCATCAAAAACAGGTGAAAACCCTCGCCAAATTTATTAAGGAAACAAGCGTTGAGGATGCCAAAGTATAGCCATATATTTAATAATGGAAGCGATTTACTTTCATGAATTCACATTACCGTATTCTAAGCAGGATTGAACTCATTCAAAACCAGCTCTATCTAAACCAACAACCTGTAATTGAATGCGATGCAGATTTAGAACAATTTGCGAAGGTATGCTATCAATTTTTGCAAATGCAGTATCCCAAATTTTATAAAATGGATATCGCTTGCAAGTGGGGCCTAATTGGCGCCGAATTTTTATTGAAAAATCAACATCCGGCATCCATTGATCCTTTCAAAAGAGCTCTTGTTTTTCAGAATACATCCTCATCACTTGCAACAGACAGAAATTATCAACAGAGTATGGCCACCATAGCAAGTCCTGCTCTATTTGTGTATACCCTACCTAATATTGTAATGGGCGAAATAGCCATTAGGAATCAATTCAAGGGTGAAAATACCTTTTTTGTTTCTGCGCAAAACGATATTTCATTTGTAGAGAAATACATCGAAATGCTATTTGCGAATGGGGTTGCAGACCTTGTAATGGCTGGTAATATTGAAATTGCTTCGTCGAAGCCCACTATCAATTTATTTTTGGCAGCCAGGGCAGAAAATAAAAAATCATAAGGAAAGAAACAACTTCTAGGAAAACGTTTTACTTTTTTTCTCTCTTTTCATGTTCTTCATACTTCTCCACCTCCCTTAGTATTTTGCCGGCTTTGTCTATTACGAAACTTTCATCCTTAATATTCACCACGGCTGTATTGTCATTCTTAAAACTCATTGCTCCGTCATACTGAGGTGCAATAATGGATATTCCCTTAGAAGAAATATAACCGAATTTATTATCTATTGATACTGCGGCCAAACCGGAAGAAAAATCGTGTGCAAAATCATATGTAAGTGGAACAGCCACCTCACCTTTGATATTCACAAATCCCCATTTTCCAGCTCTTTGTACTCGGGCCAAACCCTCTGAAAAAGAATGGGCTTCATCATAAATGGGTTGTATCACCCATTCTGCCTTTTGATTAATGAAGCCGTATTTACCTCCAAATTTCACGGCAGCCAACCCGTTAACAAACATCGCAGCGTCATCGTATTTTAGAGAAATAAATTCTTTGCCCGTCTTATTGATATATCCACGTTTATTATCAGAAACGACAATGGCAATTCCATCTTTCATTTCGCTACCTGCCTGATAGGTTGGATTGACTATAATTTCATTCTTGTTGTTTTTATAGCCCACTTTACCATCTTGATAAAATCGATTAAGATCTTGTGCATTTGCCATAAATATCAAACAAACGAATGCAATCATTGCTGTAATTCTCTTCATAATATGGAAGTTTTCTTTAACTAAGGACAACTTTTTTAATAAATACGTTTGTAAAAATAACGATTTTAGAAAAAAGAACACAGAATAGTTTTTTTTTATTTGAAGATTGACCATTTGTGAACTATTTTTGTGGGATATAATTCTGCAATTATGCTCCTACTTGATGTTCAAAATACACCTGTCAATTATTTTCCAATAGTAGTTCAGCTCATTATTGCAATAGGATTTGTTGCAATAATGATGGGAGCAACGCATTTATTGGGCCCGAAAAGGAAAACAACTGACAAGTTAGCAAATTTTGAATGCGGTATCGATCAGGAAGGCAATGCAAGGCAGCCTCTTGCCATTAAATACTTTCTGGTAGCCATATTATTTGTTCTCTTTGATGTGGAAGTGATCTTTTTTTACCCATATGCTGTCAATTTTAGAGCTTTGGGCTGGGATGGATTCATTGCCGTGGCTATGTTTATCGGATTCTTTATCGTTGGCTTTACTTATATTATTAAGAAAAACGCCTTGCAGTGGGAAGACTAATTTGCAATTGATAACTTATCAACAGTTAGAAAAGAATGACTAAAAAAAGATGCTACGCCTAAAATAATAATAAAGTAATTCATGAGACCAGTAACACATAATACAAAAGTTAAACTAGTTGAACCACCGAAAGGCTATGCTGGCGAAGGTTTTTTTGCCTTGAAAATGAGTGAAGCAGTTGGCTTAGCCCGAAGCAATTCAGTATGGCCGCTACCTTTTGCCACCTCTTGTTGTGGTATTGAATTTATGGCTACAATGGCTGCTCACTATGATTTGGCGCGCTTTGGCTCAGAAAGATTGAGCTTTAGCCCTCGTCAATGCGACCTTATCATGGTGATGGGTACCATTGCGAAAAAAATGGCCCCTATTTTACGTCAGGTCTATTTGCAAATGGCTGAGCCACGATGGGTAATGGCTGTGGGTGCCTGTGCCAGTAGTGGTGGTATTTTTGACTCCTACTCGGTACTTCAAGGCATTGATCAGGTGATACCAGTAGATGTATATGTACCAGGTTGCCCACCTCGGCCAGAAGCAATCATTGATGGTTTTATGAGAATACAAGATTTAGTGAAAAGTGAAGATATCAGAAGAAGGGAGAGTGATGAGTATAAGGGTTTGCTAAATAGCTATGGTATTCAATAAGGAAAGCACTTTAAGAAGGACTAAAAAAATATCCTGTACGCTCAAAATTTAAAATGTTCCAAAAAACAAAAAGTAACCGATGACAAACGAAACGGTAAAGCAAAAAATAATCGAAAAATTTGGTGAAGTGGTTAGTAACTTTTCTGAACCGTATGGCATGTTGACTTTTGAGGTAGCTTGTGAACATAATTTAAAGGTGTTGCAATTTCTCAATGAAGAACCTTCGCTAGGCTTCGCCTTTCTGAATGATTTGACAGCAGTTCATTATCCCGATAATAAGGGTAAAGAAATTGCTGTGGTATATCTTTTGCAAAATATACGCGAAGGTGTGCGAATAAGAATGAAAGTATATGCCGACATCAACAAACCGGATGTGTACACGGCCACTAGTATTTTTGAAACAGCCAATTGGCTAGAAAGGGAGGCCTATGATTTTTTTGGAGTCAATTTTGTCGGACATCCCAACTTGATCAGAATTATGAATGTGGAAGAAATGGATTATTTCCCCTTGCGAAAAGAATACAAATTGGAAGATCAAACCAGAACTGATAAAGACGATGACATGTTTGGTCGATAACATACCTAAACCACAAGAAAGTAAAAAGAATAATGAGTCAAAAGCAAAACATACAATTACCTGAAGGCGGGCTTGGTAAGCAAACGACAACCTTGAATTTGGGTCCCACTCATCCTGCAACTCATGGAGTATTTCAAAATATTTTGGAAATGGATGGCGAGCGAATCGTTGACGCAGTTCCGACCATTGGATTTATTCATCGTGCCTTTGAAAAAATTGCAGAGCGAAGACCCTATTATCAGATTACTCCGTTAACAGACCGATTGAACTATTGCTCCTCGCCAATTAATAATATGGGTTGGCATATGACCGTTGAAAAACTGATTGAAGCCAAACTTCCCAAGCGAGTAGAATACCTTCGCATCATTATTATGGAACTGGCTCGTATTGCAGATCATTTAGTTTGCAATTCGGTAATTGGTGTAGACACAGGTGCGTTTACCGGCTTTATTTATGTGTTTGAATTTCGTGAAAAAATTTATGAAATTTTTGAAGAAGTATGTGGTTCTCGCTTAACAACCAATATCGGGAGAATTGGGGGCTTTGAACGAAATTTCTCTGAACTGGCCTTTGCAAAAATTAAGGACTTTTTAAAAAATTTCCCGAAAGTCATGAAAGAGTTTGAAGCGTTGTTTAACCGCAATCGCATTTTTATGGAGCGAACCATGGGTGTAGGTGGCATTGCTGCAGAGCGAGCACTTAATTACGGCTTTACAGGACCCAATTTACGTGCAACGGGTATAGATTATGATATCCGTACAGCGCATCCCTACAGTAGTTATGAAGACTTCAATCTTTCCATACCCGTTGGCAGCACAGGAGATGTGTATGATCGTTTTTTGGTTCGCAATGAAGAAATATGGCAAAGCCTGAGTTTGATACAACAAGCTATGGATAAAATAAAAGATTTGGACCCTTCTGTGTATCACGCCGATTTGCCTGATTTTTATTTGCCTCCAAAAGAAGATGTATATACCAAAATGGAAGCCTTAATCTATCATTTTAAAATCGTAATGGGCGAAACAGACATCCCCGTGGGCGAAGTGTATCACTCGGTGGAGGGTGGCAATGGAGAGTTGGGATTTTATCTAATTAGTGACGGAGGTCGTAGCCCATATCGACTACATTTCCGTCGGCCCTGTTTCATATATTATCAGGCATATCCCGAAATCATTAAGGGGAGTATGTTGAGTGATGCTGTAGTGACCATGAGTAGTTTAAATTTGATAGCAGGAGAAATTGATGCATAAATTATTAATCGTCGAATTAAAATTCGAACAACCATAAATATAGTAAACATGTTTAGTCAGGAAATAAAGGACCAAATAGCCGAACTGTGCAAACGTTATCCAGAAGGTAGACAAAAAAGTGCCGTGATTCCGGTTCTTCATTTAATTCAAGAAACAGGCAATAACTCACTAAGCATTGAGCAAATGGATGAGGTCGCTTCGTTACTGCAAATTTTGCCCATTGAAGTATATGAAGTAGCCACTTTTTACACCATGTTTAATCTGAAGCCTGTTGGCAAATATGTATTGGAAGTATGTCAAACCGGACCTTGCATGCTGAAAGGCAGCGACCAGATTATTAATTATATCAAGGAAAAACTTAATATTCAAAATGGCGAAACCACTGCCGATGGTATGTTTACATTAAAAACAGCAGAATGCCTCGGAGCCTGTGGTTATGCCCCGATGATGCAATTGGGTAAAAATTATCGAGAATTTTTAACCCCACAGAAAATAGATGAGATACTGGATGAATGCAGAAATGCCATTCGCTAAATTACAGTAGCGTAGTTTTATGTTTACATAAGGTGCATTGCCAATTCGTATCAATGACTTAATCCTTTTGAAACTTATATGACAATTTTCCTGTATTAAAGTCAACGATATCAATGAAGTAACTGTAATTTCCAGGTACAATAGGTATTGCATCCACATAGTCGCGGGGTGCCATTTTAAATTCCTTTCCATCAATAAAAAACTGGACATAGGCATATTGGAACGCTACATCAAAAGAGCGATAACAAGTACTTGCTCCAGCTTTGACAATTCCACAATTTGTTGGTGATAAATATGGGTCCAATACAACATTACAAAAATCATATTTGCTCACATTGACGATCCGGATATTGGGTTTCGACATCGACACATCTTCTGAGCAGGCAGAAACGATATGTTCATTGCAGTTATTGTCATTGCAGACCTCTCGCTTACAGGAAAGCAAGGAAACTGTCAAAAAGGACAAAAGGAACACTTTTCGAAAAAGGGATTTGATGGTTTTCATTTTATGTTATTTTATGATGTTAAAAAAAAATTCAAATATGTGTTCTAGTATAGAAAGGAGAATGGCTCTCAAAGATGGCATTGCTTTTCGTTCTTACTTTATCAAAATCTAAAAACGGCATCCAATCACCTAGCAAGCATCACCTGACAAAAATAACTCAACCTTCCAACTCGCATTAACTATTTAGTTCACCAGCAATTTTCCAACGCCACGGGTGATTCCATGTTGAGTAAGTTTCAAATAATACATTCCTCTTGCAAAGTGGCTGCAATCCAAAGCAATGGAACCCCCATCAATCTCATTTTCTGCACTTATTTTTTCGCCTAAACAATTATAAATCGTCAGCTCTCCATTATGGATCATTGTATGAAACGCAACCACTGCTTTAATATTGCAAGGATTCGGATAGATTTCCATTTCCGAAGTGGTTGAAATAGATTCATGAACACCAGATGCGACAGCATTTCCAATATATCTACACACCGCTACATCGTCATTCGCCCCATTATTTGAAAATCCAACCACTACTATTTTCCCATCACTTTGTATGGCAATAGCATTTGCCACATCATGCGAATTTCCCAATGCCGTCGTAATTTTTCCATCAGCATCAAAACTAGTATCTACACTTCCATTCATGTTAAATCGAGCAAGGGCCATATCGTCATTAGTACCATTATACGTCATTCCGGTAGCAACTATTTTGCCATCTGTTTGCAATTTCATTGCATAAATTCTATCATTACCATTACCAATAGGTGCTGTTACTTTGCCATCTACATCAAATGTAAGATCGAGACTGCCATTGCTATTGTATCGTGCTAATGCTAAATCATAGTTTGACCCAAGAAATGTGGCTCCTGCTGCAACTATTTTACCATCAGGCTGCAATGCAATGGAATACAAGCCGTCATATGAATTTCCAAATGTGGTAATCACAATTCCATCATTGTCAAAGGTATTATCTAAGCTTCCATTGGTATTGTATCTAGCAACAATAAAATCGCCATTACTACCATTGCTTGTGTAACCACCTACCAATATTTTTCCATCGGGTTGCAGGGCAATGGTTTGAATCGCATCACTAAAGGTATCAATCATTGTGGTGACGATACCATCCGCATCAAAACTATTGTCCAAACTTCCATCCGCATTATATCTAGCGATGGCGAAATCGATATCGTGGCCATTATGTGAATAGCCAGCCAATACTATTTTCCCGTCACTTTGCAGGACAATGGCATTTGCGATTTCACTCAAATTTCCAATCGCGGTTGTAACAATTCCATCGGCATCAAAGGTAAGATCGAGGCTACCGTTGGAATGGTAACGCACAAGGGCAAAATCCTTATTGGTTACATTGGTACTTTCGCCTGCAACCAATATTTTACCATCGGGTTGAATGGCAATTGCATAAGCAATACATCCTGTAGGTCCAATAGCGGTAGTAGTTTTTCCGTCAAGGTCAAAGCTATTATCTAGGCTCCCATTTGAATTGTAACGTAGTACAGCAAATTCTGCATTTGCTCCATTACTACTTGCTCCAGCCACTATAATTTTACCATCACTTTGAATAGCCACAGCATTGCCAGCGTCGTAGGTACTACCGATGGCAGTGGTGAGTTTGCCGTCAAGGTCAAAGGAAATATCAAGCGACCCAACCTGTGCCTTACAATTGATAATTGAAAAGAAACATACGATGAATGAAAAATAGAATATGACTAAAGTGTACTTTTTTATCATTTGTTTCATTATAGAATTGATTTAGAATGGAATTATTTAAACATTTAGGAAATTAAAAATAAGTCCAAATCATTACCTATTGATCTCTATTTCATAAGTGATGGCCAAATATTAATAAGTGCATTCTAAGAAGCTATTAGCGACTTCCCTGCACAATAGATTACGTCCATTTCATGGTTGCTATTGGGTTCAAATATTGCCTTTCATGTCCATCATCTATGGCGCAACAAATGAAACAATCATAAAATTATTACCAAATTTCTATCTGCGACATGAAATATTAGCCTCTGTTGTGTGTCGTACTGAATCTAAAAAGAGTACTTGAAATTCTGAATATTAGGGGAATGAAATAGTAATCAATGACGTAGGAAATATTCACAGTCATCGGTTCACAAAAACAATTAAATATATTCTTCGGGATGTTTCATGGCCGACTATTCAATGGAGATGGATTTGCAGTAAAACCATTTTGTCTATGGAACATAAACCGATAGGGAAAAATTTAGCTTATTAACCAAACCAAGCTTTTTTAGATGTTTCAACTTATGGAACAATACAAAAATCACCTTGATATTATGGAGCGTTTGATTAAAAAAATAAGTAATTTTGTGTACTAGTCGAAAGTCCATAATTAAGAGCATGCCTAACCCACACCTAAACGCAGAAGAAAGTAAAAATAGTAAAGAGCAGGACTATGAAAATAGCATTCGACCTGCTTCGATGAATGAGTTTTCGGGGCAGAATGAATTGATTGAAAATCTTTCTATATTTATTCAAGCCGCCAATCAACGGGGTGAGGCATTAGACCATGTACTTTTTCACGGACCACCAGGATTAGGAAAAACTACTCTATCGCGCATCGTAGCGAATGAACTCGGTGTCCATATTAAAGAAACAAGTGGACCCGTTATTGAAAAGCCGGCAGATCTTGCTGGATTACTTACTAGCTTAGAACCTCGCGATGTATTGTTTATCGATGAAATACATCGACTTAGCAATGTAGTAGAAGAATACTTGTATGCCGCTATGGAGGACTACAAAATAGACATCATGATTGACAGCGGTCCCAATGCTCGGAGTATTCAAATTTCTTTAAACCCGTTTACCTTGGTAGGTGCTACCACCCGTTCAGGATTGCTAACTGCTCCCCTACTTTCAAGGTTTGGTATCAAATCGCGTCTTGAATATTATCAACTAGAGGTACTTGAAAAAATTGTATGGAGAAGCGCCTCATTACTAGGTGTAAAAATCACCTCCGACGCTAGTCATGAAGTGGCACGAAGAAGTAGAGGTACACCTCGTATTGCCAATGGTTTATTACGTCGCATGCGTGACTTTGCCCAAATTTTAGGCAATGGAGTGATTGATATGGGTATTGCAGAACATGGATTGAAAGCGCTCAAAGTAGATGCCAACGGTTTGGACGAAATGGACAATAAAATTCTTTTCACCTTGATTGATAAATTTAAAGGAGGCCCCGTAGGGATTGGCAATATAGCCACTGCGGTGGGCGAAGAAAGTGGAACCATTGAAGAAGTGTATGAACCCTTTTTAATACAGGAAGGATACATTATTAGAACGCCAAGAGGAAGAGAGGCCACCGAAAAAACCTACAAACACTTAAATAGCGCCTCTAAATGGCGAGGGGATGATAATACGTTGTTCTAAGCTTCATACATAAGACTGCATCCTCGCAAATCGCTATTATCTAAGCGACCGCTCACCCTAAAACTACCATCTGCAAACACTTCTCCGATATCGTCGGTGGCTATGAAACAGCAAGAGTGGATATTGGCAAGGTCAATAATATTTAGCAAGCCTTTTCCTTGTAGGGTTACCTGAAACGGATCATTGATATCGCGCACTAGTACTTTCATCCAAGGTGGACAAATAAAAAGCCCATCCCCTTTTGAATAAGCTTGCGAAAGCAGTTCGGTCATCCCATACTCGGCATGAATGGCTGAAAGGTGAAAAGCATTCATAAGTCGCTCATGTACCTCTTCGCGAATCATTTCTTTACGCCTTCCTTTCATTCCTCCCGTTTCCATTACAAGTGTATGCTGCAATTTCATTGGAAACTTCTCAGCAAAATCAAGCAAGGCATAACTAACGCCCCATAAAATGATTTTTTGTCCACTAAGCTTTTCATCCTTTAGGTGGATACTCATTCTTTTCTCATTTCTTGCTGATTTTGCAAATAGAAACGGCTCAACGAATGCCCGCCAGTTTGCATAAAATGATGTAGCATGTAAACCAATGAAGAATTTCCCTTTTCGAGGTAGGAAGGTAAGAGTGCAAGAAATATAGTATCCTCTACTTTACCATAGAACGATTCAAAACTCCTGATGGCAGATTTCTGATATAACAATGAGTCAATCACATAATGTTTGCTGGAATACAAGCCAGTGGTACCACTGCTTTCAAACACATGAGGCTTTGAATCCACATTATTTTTTTCTACAGCGGAAGTAATAATTTCGTGACTTTTAAAAAATCGAATGGGTAAAAAAGGGATTTGCAATATGGAAAAAACATTTTGAGTATCCCTTCTGACAGTAGCAATATACTTTTGGTAAAGTGAAGAATGCGTTTGCTGGTGCTTATAAAAATCAAGCGCCCATTTTTCAAAATCATTCTTTGTCAGACAAAATATTTGATCGATGTTTTGCGTTCTTATCATAAAAAACAAATAACTTTGTTATATGCGACTTTTACTCTTCATTGCAATAATAAGTATTCTGGCAACATCGTGCAACAAAAAGACCAAAATGGCTAATGTGCCTAAATTGACCTTTAAAGCATTAGATCGAAGTACGGTGCAAGCAGGCAGCGAGGAAGATGTTAATATCAGCTTTTTGTTTGAGGACGGCGATGGCAATATTGGCTTTGGCACTAACAATTTGTTTTTTAAAGATAGTAGAGATACGGCACTTATTCCATATATGATACCAAACATACCTGATAAGTTCAATCCAGAAAGTGGTCTGAAGGGAGTAATACTTGTTCAATTTCCTGCAGCATTTTTGCTCCTTCGTACAGATACCTTGCACAAAGAAACCGACACACTCACTTGGGATATTTATATGAAAGACCAAGCTGGAAATATGAGCAATACCATTACCACCTCGCCCATAGTGCTAACTAAGTAAACTCAAAACCGCCAATTCATAACTTTTTAATCCAAAGCCACAAATACTTCCCATACAAGCAGGAGCAATATGCGACTCACGCCGGTAGTGCTCTCGAGCATAGACATTGGAAATATGTACTTCAATAATGGCTTTACACTTCACGGCCCGCAATGCATCGGCAATAGCAATAGAGGTATGAGTATAAGCTCCAGCATTAATAATAATGGCATCCGCATTACCCTGCTTTTGAATTTCATTGATTAGCTCGCCTTCGATATTACTTTGAAAATGCGAAAAATCGACACTATCATATTTTTTGATTAGTTGATGAATATACACATCGAGTGACTCATTTCCATAAATTTCGGGCTCACGTGTTCCTACTAAATTGAGATTGGGACCGTTAATAATACTAATTTTCATAGCTTAGATAATGGTCACAAAATTACAAACAATAGACATTCTATTTTAATAAATTTTACTTTTAACTTTAATTGATGCAAATTTGAAATCTAAATTCTACATTTGAAACCTGACTTTTACATCAAAGGATTTAAAGCCTTTCTTCAATTGGAGAAATCGCTGAGCGAAAATTCAGTAACCGCATATATTCATGATGTAGGCTTGCTATTTCAATTTGTTGACACGCAAAATAATGATCTTGAATTGGAAAAAATTCATCTTCGGGATCTTCAAAAATTTGTACAATTTATCAATGAATTAGGATTAAGCGCCACCTCGCAATCCAGAATAATATCCGGAATCAAATCATTTTTCAAATACCTGCTTTTGGAAGATATCATTAAGGTAAATCCTACGGAACTTTTAGAATCTCCCAAATCAAGCAGAAAATTGCCCGACACGCTTTCCATTGAAGAAGTCAATACCCTCATTGGAAGCATTGATGTGAGCACTCCCGAAGGGGCACGCAATAAGGCTATTATTGAAACCATGTACAGTTGCGGACTTCGAGTCAGTGAATTAACAACATTAAAGCTGAGTAATATTTATGCTGACGTGGGATTTATCCGTGTCATTGGAAAAGGGAATAAGGAAAGATTAATCCCAATTGGCACATCTGC
>ERZ724517.917-NODE-917-length-17151-cov-7.541121_pt1 | contig 17151 bp, 11 predicted proteins | sample MGYA00376050_ERZ724517 | MGnify/ENA primary metagenome ERZ724517 (study PRJEB28724, sample SAMN07190886) | activated sludge metagenome | isolation source: activated sludge of sewage treatment plant in Hong Hong | place: USA: Christiansburg, Virginia | collected... | reverse complement strand
TTTATAAAAGTTTACAAATCAATGTCATGAAAAAATACTACTTCACCATAACCTCGCTTTTAGTTTTAGTAATTTGTTTAGCCTCGTGTTCTAAAGAAGAAAACAAAACACAAAATCAAGTGGCTGCAAGGCCAACGTTACCCATAATGGACAATGAAGTACAAATCGGCAATCAAATCTGGATGACGAAAAATTTGAATGTAAGTCGATACAGAAATGGCGACCCGATTCCGCAAGTAACCAATCCAACACAATGGGCAAATCTTACAACAGGTGCTTGGTGTTATTACAATAATGATCTGGCTAATGGGCCAATTTATGGCAAATTATACAATTGGTATGCGGTCAATGATCCTCGAGGGTTAGCACCAGTTGGTTGGCACATTCCTACTGATGCCGAATGGACAGCGCTAACCACTTTTTTGGGCTTTACCGATGTTGCGGGAGGCAAAATGAAGGCAACGGGTACTTTAGAATCAGGCACAGGTTTATGGAAAAGCCCGAATGCATCTGCTACAAATAGCAGTGGTTTCTCTGCACTTCCCGGAGGCTATATAGCTGATAATGGTAGCGGATTTTTTTTAATAGATAGATATGGTTACTGGTGGAGCACAACAGAGTTCGGAAGCTTAAGAGCCATTGCGCGTATTTTGAATTATACTAATGGCAGTATTACTACACTCGAATTCTTTAAAGACAATGGTTTTTCTGTTCGTTGTATTAAGAACTAGTGATTTTAATCGCGTGAGGGATAGCATCGGAAATCCTTTTGTGGCGGTGTTCGCCATAAAAGATTGGGAGTGTATAGCCCGACGGCGCCCGAAATGCCCTTTTGAAAAATTAAACGTCAATGCGCCGGCACGCCCCAACAAAAATCCTAAATCCCAGTGAGTGGCGTTGCTTTAGCAAATCCTACCGTTTCGCGATACCCTTGTGGCGAGATATCAGCATTGGTTTTGAAAAATCGACTGAAGTAATGCTCGTCTTCATAACCCAATTCGTACGCGATTTCCTTTACGGCTTTGTTGGTCAGATAGAGTTCACGCTTGGCTTCGATGATGATGCGCTCTGAAATAAGATCGGTGAGCGTTTTGTTGAAATGCGCCTTCGAAAGTTTAGCCAGTGCTTTTGCAGAAATGTTGAGCAAATCGGCATAATGGCTTGGCGCGTGTTTGGTTTTGAAGTTGAGTTCAATCGCATCTTTGAGATTCTGAAGAATGAAAGGTTCTTTAGTGTCATTGATATGGTTGGTAGCTTCTAACAATTGTTCTGTTTTGAGTCTCGAAGCAGTAATCAGAAATATTTTGAGATAAGAAATCAACAGTTCGTATTGGGCCATTCCGGCGTTTTGCATTTCGTTTTTCATTTGCTCAACGACCATGTTGAAGGTGTCAGTGGCACTTTCAGAAATTTGTGTGAAGGGCGGTTGGTAAATGTTATTGAACAATACACCATTGCAAGACACTTCCTTTTGATGCATGTGAATGCAATAGAAATCAGGATGAAAATGAATCGCAATGCCTTCGATGTTTTCCGTGGTGCAGATCATGAAAGGTTGGTACGGCGAAAAAGCCAACAACGAATTTTCTTCGAAATGGTGCTCGGCAAAATCGGCTTTGACTTTCCCTTTTCCTTTTTTAACCCAAATCAGCGAGTAGTAATTGTTGCGCTGTAAATGGTCGTAATGGTTGTTGTCTGAAAAATGAAACAGCTTGAACGCAAGGTTGCCGTTCTGAGGGTTGGTAATCGTATAAGCGTTGGGTGAAGTCATACCACAAAGATATTATAATTGTCTTTCGTTTTCTTGAATCGGCATATCGTTGATGCTCGCGAATCGTTTTTGCATGTAACCGTTCACATCGAATTCCCACAATTCGTTGCCATAACTGCGAAACCATTGCCCGGATTCATCTTGCCATTCGTATTGAAATTGCACTGCCATACGGTTCTCGCGAAATCCCCACAATTCTTTTTTGAGTTTGTAATGGCGTTCTTTTCCCCATTTGCGGGTTAAGAAGGCTTTAACTTCTTCGCGACCATTGATAAATTCAGTTCGGTTGCGCCATTCCGTATCTAAAGTGTAGGCAAGCGCTACTTTCTCAGGGTCTTTCGTGTTCCAAGCGTCTTCGGCAATTTGTACTTTCTGTCGGGCCGTTTCTAAAGTGAATGGCGGTAGCGGATGTCTTTTTTCCATAAGGGTTGAATTGAAAAGGCAACACGGTTAAATGTTGCCTTTATGATTTTTAGTTGGCCAAAGCAGTAACTTTTGGAAAATCGATTTCCGTATTGGCGGTGTTGTTGAAATAATTGGTTAATACATTCAAGGCAACGTGAGCCACAATTTCAGCAATTTCACCATCGTTGATTCCGGCTGATTTTGCATTGGCAACATCTTCATTATTGATCAAGCCATTTTTAGAAACCAATGTTTTTGCAAAATGTAAAATGGCTTTGGTTTTCGAGTCTTCAGAATTTCCAAAACGAGCGGCTTCGATTATTGCAGGATCTGTTTTTAATAATTTTTCACCGATATAAGTGTGTGCTGATAAGCAGTAATCACAAGAATTACTTTCTCCAATCGCCAAAGCTAATAATTCACCTGTTCTTGCATTCAAAGCACCTTGACTTAATGCACCGCTAAGATTAAGGTAGCCTTCTAATACGGCTGGTGAGTTGGCCATTGTACGCATCATGTTAGGAACAGCTCCTAATTTGCCTTGCACGGCGTTGAACAATTCTTTTGTTTTTCCAGTTGCTGTTTCGGGATTGATTGGTTGTAAACGTGTCATCTTTTTTAGTTTTTAAGTGATGTCTTATTGACGGTACAAAGTTGCATCGTTAGACAAGACTTTAAAATGGAGATTTTACGCTATGTGATGGACAATTTTCCCAAGCTTATTTTAGTTGATAGTCCTTTGCAAATCCTGAACGGTTGTCAAGTGGTATCCTGATTTCGCTTTTTCAAAAATGCTTTTCGCCCAAGTTTTTCCTTCGGGCGTTTTGATCATTTCTTTGTAAAGGGTTTGCAAGGAACCTGTACGACTCGTGGCAATCATAAACTGTTCGATAGCTGAATAAGCGAGTTGGTATTGTTGGCGAATTGCGATTACAAACCATTGTCTTTTAACAACAAAGTTGCCGCCTTGGGTGAAGTTGAATTCCGCATCAATAGCTGCCATTTCTTTTTCGGTAATGTCTTTGGGTAAGTAATCGATGAAGTGCTGTTTCTCGTTTGTCGATTTTATTTTCTGAGATAACCCTTTGATGCCAGTTTGTCTCCAAGTTTTTTGGATTTGATCAATCGCATTGAAATCTTCTGAAACTGCTTGGGTAATATTCGAAGGAATACCTGGTTTGTAAATCCATTCTTCGGCTTTGATTTTAGAGGCCAACGATTTGTCGCCTTTGATTAGTTTTTCATTGAAATATTTCAAAAAATCTTCAGTAGTAATAGATTGGAACGCGTGACTGTTGAAATATTCGGTAATGAAAGCATCAAATTGCTCACGGCCCACTACACTTTCGACGGTTTGCAGAAAAGCATAGCCTTTTTCATACGGAATATCACTAAGCGAATCGTCTGCATTTTTACCATCAACATTCACTTTAAGCTGCGTTTCGGGATTGTTCGGTCCGTAATCCTCCATGTTATCATAAAGTGATTTTCGACTCAAGACATCTTGCATTTTGGCTTCTTTGACTCCAAAAATAGCTTCGCCGATGCGGTGCTCTACATAAGTGGTGAATCCTTCGTTGAGCCAAACGTCGTTCCAGGTTGCATTGGTGACTAAGTTACCGCTCCAACTGTGACCCAATTCGTGTGCTAATAAACTAGTCAGCGATCGGTCGCCTGCAATGACTCCGGGAGTCAAAAAGGTTAGGTTTGGATTTTCCATTCCGCCATAAGGAAAACTCGGTGGCAGAACCAATACGTCATATCTTCCCCAACGGTATGGACCGAATAATTTTTCTGCGGCGTACACCATTTTTCCGAGTTCACTAAATTCGAAAGCCGCTTTGTCTAGCACAGATTGTTCTGCATACACTCCAGTACGCTTGTCGATTGATTTGAAACCCAAATCACCAACGGCTATGGCCATTAAATACGAAGGAATGGCTTTGTCTTGTTTGAAATTGTAAATTCCAGTTTCGTTTTTTTGTTGAGGATTGACGGCACTCATCACAGCCAATAAGTCTTTTGGAACCGTAACTTTGGCATTGTAGGTGAATCGGATGCTTGGTGAATCTTGACACGGAATCCAGGTTCGCGACCAAATGCTTTCGCCTTGTGAGAATAAAAACGGTTTCTTTTTATCCGCGGTTTGTGGCGGTGTTAGCCATTGTAATGCAATAGCTTCTTTAGTTGTTGAATAATAGATATTGACTTTGGTGGTGTTGGCATCGATGGTTATGTGAAGTGGTTTTCCATGAAATTCTACTCCGTTACCGAGTTTAAACTGGGTTTCTTTTTCCTCATCGCCTAGTGTTACTTTGGTAATGTTTAGGGTGTTCTCATCAAAAATAATCTCATTTCCTTTGCTGCTATTGTCGATGGTCCAAGAGGCTTTTCCTGAAATGGTTTGGGTGTCGAAATCGACTTTGATGTCTAAATCAAGATGCTTTGCAACGGCTTGATTCGGATTGGAAAAAGAATGCGGGTCTTTAACAAAAGTGGCTTTTTCTGAAGTTTCTTTTTTCTGACATGCGATTGTAATTAGCAATATAGTAAGGAACAAAATACTTTTTATTTTCATTGTTTTTGATTTTAAAGGCAACACTATTTTCACGGATTTACACTACTATATTCGCGTTACTTTGATGTTGATGGAATGTGTTTTTATTTCGATTTGTAAATTAAATCAAAAAAATCTGTTTCTGATTGTTGCCATTCAGAATTAACAAAAAATCCGTCTTGAAAATTCAAAAACGGATTGGATTTACAAAAGGGTTATGGTCTTTAAATTGTGTATTTGAAATTCAAACCGACTATAATTCTTCTAGTTGGATTCTTTTTTTGAAACGTCTGAGTTGTTTGAAATAGGAAGGTGTGAGTCCAGTGATTTTTTTAAATTGATTCGATAAGTGCGCCACACTGCTATAATCCATCATCAAACTAATTTCGGTTAGTGTGTGTTCGTCGTATAAAAGCAGCTCTTTCACACGTTCTATTTTGTTTATAATAATATAATTGACGATGGTTGTGCCCGTAACTTCGGAGAAAAGGTTGGCCAGATGCGCATAATTATAATCGAGCTTTTCGCTGATATAGTCTGAATAATTTATTTTGGGATACTTTTCAGAATAATGAATCATTTCGATAATGGTAGTTTTGGTTTTTTCGATGAGCATTGATTTTTTATCATCCATCAATTCTAACCCTTTTCTCAACAATCCTAATCTGAGTTTTTCTCTATCTTCAGCATGAATGTTTTTTTTGAGCACCACTTCACCCAAATCAATGTTGCCATGTTTAAGTTTTAATTTGGCCAATTCTTCTTTGACAACCAATTTGCATCGAAGCGACACCATGTATTTAATATGTATTTTCATGACTTTGTTTTTGAGATATTCCTAAGCAGCTAAGTGTTCTGCTTTTTTATCTTTTTAAAGGTACGTTTTTAAAGCGTGCAAAAGTAACTTTAAGAAGATGGGTAATGTTACACAAATCTTTCAATTGTTTACAAATAACAACGGGCGTAAAAACGAAAAATCCCGTTCTGATATTTTCAAAACGGGATTGTTTATTTAAAGATTGGAAATCTAAGCCAACATCGTTACCGGATTTTCCAAAAACTGTCTTAAGGTTTGTAAAAACTGTGCGCCAGTAGCACCGTCAACCGTTCTGTGGTCGCAGGCTAAGGTTACTTTCATGGTGTTTCCTATTACGATTTGTCCGCCTCTAACTACTGGTTTTTCTTCGATGGCTCCTACTGATAAAATTGCAGAATTCGGTTGGTTGATGATTGAAGTGAATTCAGAAATACCAAACATACCTAAATTGGAAACCGTAAAAGTACTGCCTTCCATTTCGTTAGGCTGTAATTTTTTCGATTTGGCTCTACCAGCTACATCTTTGACGTTATTGCCAATTTGAGATAAACTCATTTGGTCAGCGAATCTCAAAACAGGAACGACCAATCCGTCTTCAACTGCTACAGCAACACCTATATTGACATGGTGGTTGATGGTAATAGCATCTTCTTTCCATTGTGAATTGACTTTTGGATGCTTTTTTAATGCCATCGCGCAAGCTTTGATTACCATATCGTTGAACGATACTTTGGTGTCTGGAATGGTGTTGATGGTTGCTCTTGATTTCATTGCTTCATCCATAGCCACTTCAATAGTCAAATAGAAATGAGGTGCCGTAAATATAGATTCCGACAAACGTTTCGCAATGATTTTACGCATTTGCGAATTTTTGATTTCTTCTGTGAATATTTCTCCAGCAGGAACAAAAGGTTTTACGGTTGCTGGTTGTTGGTTGTTGGTTGTAGGTTGCCCCTCGACTGCGCTAGGGGAGACCGTTTGTGGCGCACTAGCTGTTGAAGGAGTGAAATTTTCGATGTCGCTTTTAACAATGCGTCCATTTTCTCCTGAACCTTTTACTTGAGTAATATTGATTCCTTTTTCTTCGGCGATTTTTTTGGCTAAAGGCGAAATGAATATTCTTTGACCATCAGAAACCACTTGAATTGGTTCTTCTGATTTTTCATTTGATGTTTCAGTTTGTCCTTCGACTGCGCTTGAGGTGGTTGCTGCAGCTTTTGAAGGAGCAGCGCCCTCTTTTTTATAGTTTTCAGCAATACCAGCAATATCAGTTCCTGCTGGTCCGATGATGGCTAAAACACTATCAACAGGAGCAGTTTGACCTTCTTGAACTCCAACGAACAATAAAGTTCCTGCTTGGAAAGATTCGAATTCCATGGTAGCTTTATCAGTTTCGATTTCGGCTAAAATATCACCTTCAGCAACGGTATCACCGATTTTCTTGAGCCAGGTAGCTACAGTTCCGTCGGTCATGGTGTCGCTTAAACGTGGCATGGTAACTACTACAACTCCTTTTGGCAAAGCGGTTGTCGGTTGGGTTGACTCGGCTGCGTTCGGGATGACAGTTTCTGCAACAATTGGAGCTTCAGTTTTGTCTACTTCAGTTGCTTCTGCAGTTGGTTTTGTTTGTTTTGAGGCGTTCAACAAAGGAGCAATGTCTTCACCAGCTGTTCCTATGATGGCTAAAAGTGCATCTACAGGAGCTGTTTCTCCTTCTTGAATTCCGATATGTAAAAGCGTTCCAGAATTGAAAGATTCAAATTCCATCGTTGCTTTGTCTGTTTCAATTTCAGCGAGAATATCGCCTTCGTTTATTTTGTCGCCCACTTTCTTAAGCCATTTTGCTACAACGCCTTCGGTCATAGTATCACTCAAGCGTGGCATCGTGATAATTTTTGCCATAATTAATTATAGTTTGTGGGGAATAAATGGATAGTTTTCTTGTTCGTAAACCACGTCGTACAATTGTTGAACTTCAGGGAACGCTGATTCTTCGGCAAAAGTAGCACAAGCTTCAACCAAGTCTTTGACGCGTTCGTCAATGGCTTCAATTTCGGCATCGGTGGCATATTTTTGATCTTTAATCACATCAAGAACTTGCGTGATTGGATCTATTTTTTTGTATTCTTCAACCTCGTCTTTGGTGCGGTATAATTGCGCATCTGACATAGAGTGTCCTCTATAACGATACGTTTTCATTTCAAGGAAAGTTGGTCCATCGCCGCGTCTTGCTCGGTCAATGGCTTCATGCATGGCTTCGGCTACTTTCACAGGATTCATACCGTCAACTGGGCCACAAGGCATTTCATATCCTAAACCAAGTTTCCAGATGTCAGTGTGATTGGCTGTTCTTTCTACAGAAGTTCCCATGGCATAACCGTTATTTTCTACGATGAAAACTACTGGAAGTTTCCACAACATCGCCATATTAAAAGCTTCGTGTAAGGAACCTTGACGGGCAGCTCCATCTCCAAAATAGGTCAATGTTACGCCATCTCGGCCAAAATATTTATCGGCAAATGCGATTCCGGCACCTACTGGAATTTGAGCTCCTACGATTCCGTGGCCACCATAAAATCCTTTTTCTTTAGAGAAAATGTGCATGGATCCGCCCATTCCTTTTGAAGTACCCGTTACTTTTCCTAAAAGTTCCGCCATTACAGCTTTAGGGTCTACACCCATTCCGATAGGTTGTACGTGGTTTCGGTATGCGGTAATCATTTTGTCTTTGGTCAAATCCATTGCGTGCAATGCACCGGCTAAAACGGCTTCTTGACCATTATATAAGTGAAGAAATCCTCTGACTTTTTGTTGAATGTAAAGTGCGGCTAGTTTGTCTTCAAATTTCCTCCAAAGTAGCATGTCTTCATACCACTTCAAATACACTTCTTTAGTAACTTCTTTCATCTGTTTTTGTAACTTGATTGTTGATGTATAATTGTTTTTTGAAAACGCAAAAGAGTAGCCTCACACAAATTTGCGAAAGGCAAAAGTAAAACATTCCAAGTAAGAAGTAAAATTTAAAAGCGTAATTTTTACGGTTACTACAAGAAGTTTTTATCGAAAGTGAATGGCAATAAATTTTTAAGCGAATCCGATTTGTAAATGGCTCCAATTTCACCCATAAAATAGATTTCGATGGATTGGTCTTGTTTGAATTCGTATTCGGCAATCGACTGTCGACAAGCACCACAAGGTGGAATTGGAGATTTGGTTTGATTGGTATCGGAAGCTGCAGTAATGGCCATTTTTACAATTTTAGCATCTGGATAAACGGCGCCTGATTGAAAAATTGCAACACGCTCGGCGCACAAGCCTGATGGATAGGCAGCGTTTTCCTGATTTGAGCCCAAGACTACTTTTCCATTGTCTAAAAGTAATGCAGCACCAACCCTGAATTTCGAATAAGGCGCATAAGCTTTTTTGCGAATTTCAATAGCTTGATGCATCAAATCTTGAACGTCATGAGGCAGTTCTTGAAGGGTTTCGAAAACAGAAAGTTGGGTGTTGATTGAAATGTTTTTCATACGGTATGTGGGAAAAAAAATCCAAATTTCATAAAGTTGAAATTTGGATTTTTATTAATTATTATGGATGGACTAAAATTCATCGTATTTATCTCCGAAGGCAAAACTGAGTGAGAATCGTAATGTGTTCTCTAATGGGTTTTTAACTTTAGATGCGGAGAACAGATAGGAAACATCAACTTTGATAATGTTGTATGTGAAGCCTGCACCCATAGAGAAAAATCTTCTGGCACCTTTGTCTGGGCTTTCATTAAAATAACCCAAACGGAATGCAAACGAATCTTGGTATAAATATTCTGCACCTACAGAATATGTAAACTCTTTTAGTTCTTCGCTCATGCCATCAGGCGCATCATTAAACGATTTGAAAATACCTTCCGCCCAACCGATTTTGTCATATTCTGTATTGGCTTCTGATACTCCATTTGTTTCTCCAGGATCACTTGTGTCGCCATCATCATTTAAATCAATTGGTTCAGGTTCGATAGGAGTAGGAACTAACAATTTGTTGACTTCTAATCCGACACTTACTTTATTATAATCGTCTAAGATGAAATCAAAACCAGCTCCTAATTTCATGTTTGCAGGTAAGAAGTTAGAGCCATCATCACCAGCAGCTTTATCGTAGTTAATTTTTGGACCTAGATTTTGAAAATTAAATCCCCAACGCAATTTTCCATTAAAGCTATTGAAAGCCATTTCTTCCGATTGGTGAAAACCAGAAACATCAAAGGCAAATGAATTGGCCGCCGCCGCAGAACTAGTTCCTTCGGTAGGAATTCTTAAGTTAGAACGTATAAACCGACCTCCAACAGACATCGAGAAATAATCACTCAACTTCATGGCATACGATAAATCAAGAGCGTATTCGGCTGGTTTAACTACAACAGGTGTGTCGTCAAGGTCTTTTCGTAATTCAATTTCACCCAAGCTAAAATAACGGATACTTCCAGCAAATGCAGAACGATCATTAAATTTATTGAAATAAGTGACTTGTGATAGTGAAATATCGTTGACCAATTCTACTAAATATGGGGTGTATCCTACTGAAAACCCTTGGTTGTCAAGCGAAAAAGCATACTTGGAAGGATTCCATTGTTGTGAGTAAACATCTGCTGAAGTAGCGACGCCATTGTCGCCCATTCCCGCGGCTCTTGCATCAGCTGCGACCAATAGAAACGGTACACCAGTGGTTATAACTCTTGTTTGTGCTTCGGCTAATTGAATAGTAAATATAATAGTAATAACGGCAAAAATCTTTTTCATTCTGAATTTTTAAAAGTTTACAAATATAGTATTTTATTAAAGGATAACAAGTTTCTCGAATTTTTCTGTCTTGGTGTTGGTCAGTACTGATTTGACGGTAAGTTTATAGATATAAACGCCTTTTCCAATGCGATCTCCAAAATCATCTTTGCCGTCCCAAGTAATTTCTCTACAAGTAGTTTCGGCACTCGTAACGCTTTGGTTTTTTGTCCACACAATTTTTCCAGTTATCGTGAGCACTTGTACTTGCACTTCCAAGGGTTCGAAAGGTTTGTTGTGTGTGAACCAGAATTGGGTGTAATTGACAAATGGATTTGGATAATTTAGCACGTTGGTGATTGTAATCGATTCATCGCCAACAACAATAAATTGTATTTCAGAAGTCACTAAATTATTATAGACATCCCATGCTTTGAAAGTAATGGTGTGCAATCCTTTCGCAAGATTACGGAAAGGGAATTTTACTTTTCCGCTTTTATAATTGTCTAATTCAGTTTCGTAATAATCGTTCAATTTATAAGGATTGCTTTCGTCTCCGTCTAAAATAGCAATGATGTCATGACCAATGCCACTTGCAGTATTTATTCCGTTTTCATCTTCTAAAAATGCTAGAAATAGAGGCGATTCATTCGTGATTCCTCCGGAAATAAAGGCTTGGTCATTCATGTATAATTTTACTTTTGGCGGAATATTATCAGCTACAGCATTAGGGTTGACACCACCAATTTTGATATTTGTGTTGAAGCCTGTTTTGTCAAAAAGTGTTTGTGCTCTTTTAGCATAAAAACTAATACGGCCATTGTTTACTGGAATAGCAATGTCTCGAGGTACGACAAAACCAAATTCAAATTGTCCGTTGGTTACCGTTGCGTTGCCTCTAAAAATGGTTTCTCCTAAAACATTAAAATTAATCGGTAGACTATTGCCGTCATTATTTAAAGTAGTTCGGGTTATCTTTTTGTCGAATATCTGCACAGATAATTCTCCGTTATAAGCTGTAAGCGGATTGTTGTTTTCGTCGGTTACTTCACCAGCAAGCTTCACATAGGCTAAAGATTTGAAGTCGTCTATTGGTCCGGTTATCGGACTATCATTGACTTTCGTTAAATTGATTTGAGGCTGAGGAATGGCAAGTTTTAAAGCAGGATCGCCCAAGTAGAATACGATGTCAGTTCGCGGATCGAAATCGTTTTTTGCCAATCGTAGCGCTTCTGCTATCGAAACATATTCATTAGAGTCGTATGAAAAAAGATAACGCGCCAGGATGTCATTAAAGGTTTCTCCTGTAGATTGATAGATTTCACGGATGGTTGTAATCATTGAAATAGCGCCACCTTTTGGATTCCAATAAACATATTCACCAGCGGTTGGCCGGAATGGATTATCGAATCTTGAAAATTCGCATGTGATGGTTATGAATAGGGGATATCTATAGCGATTGCTTAAATTCTGGCCGTCAGATTTTTCCCAGATTCGTTCTTGCGATAAACCATCCTCACCGCCATGTCCGAGATAATTCAAGACCAAGGTGCCTTTTTCAAAATATTCAAATAAATCTTTTCTTGCTTTCGGATATCGACTACCACCTGCGGAGGTTTCTTGTACGTAGGAATCCAATAGAATTTTTTCGTAGTTTAAAAAAGGTTTTTCAGCTACGATAGTTTCTGCCATATTATTGATATTGGTTTGTAAGGTTCTATCGCTATCTTTATCTGCATCATCAGCTACAACAACTATGTTGTTCCTCCAATTTCCGTACGATTTGATGTCGTGATAATCAATCACTTTGTCAACCAATTCGTTGGCTTGGGTGGTTGTATTGGCAATCATTCGTCCTACAGCAATGTCGATTTGCCCGATTGTTCCTGAAATATCGAGGTTGCCTTCGTTGTCATCCATAAGTCCAAAAAAATCATCCGAAGCGAATGAACTCGGGTCTACCGTATAACTGTTTAAGGCATGGTAAATGGGGACGATATTAGCAGAAACTGAGATTCTGTTTTTAAAATCGTAAGAGGCATCGCCAAAAAGGTTCAGATATTTGACACGTTTGTCAGGTGCTGAAGCATTAAAATAGACGTATTTAACAAAATTTCTAATCGCACCAATATCTTGTTTTCCTGAAGCAAATTCTTGGTAAATTAGGTCAAGTGTTGCTACTTTGACGTTCATTTGAGAATAGTTTCTATGGAAATTTGCTAATTTTTCAGCTTGATTTTTCAAAAAAGTGGGGCAGATAATCAAATAATCGATGTCTTGAAATTGATTCTGAGCATTGAGAAAAATAGTGCCTTTGAGGTTTTGGTTGGCTACTCTAGGTCGAGAATCTATCGAAGGTGTATAATAGTCATTATTGTCTACAGCGATATATTTTTGAACACTTCCAAAAATGCTTTTAAATGAAAAAGTACTTTGGCTGTTGTTGACCGTTTTGGTTACATTATATAGGTCTGTAATATTCCATACCTCTGTAATATTTGATGCATTGGTAATTTGATATTCTCCTACTTGGGTACTCGAGCTTGCTGCATCATACTGAAATTGAAATTGCTTCCCGAAGCCCACTAGGTTTCTTTTTGATTTCAATCGGATATAATCTAAATATCCTTTTGAATCTGGCACGCCATTATTGCTGTAGTTTAATGTGATTCTGATATTTTCTGTTGCAGTAACATTAGCACTCAAAGTAGCCCAATCGGCTCTTACAGAGGAAGCAGCTGGAGTAAATGTCATGTTGCCTATTGTTTCACTATTGGCTTTGACCTCCATAGAAGTTGAAGTTGTAGAGATAGCAGCAGCATATACGAATACATTTACAGGAGTATTGGTATTGATGTTGGGGATTTTAAAATCGATTTCTTGTTGGTTTTCAAAATCGAACTGTTCGCCAAACCAACGTCTGCCCAATCTGACGATATTCACTTTGTCTAATTCGTGGTATTGGTAATCGTCGAAAGTATTAATCACAACATCGCTTGCTGCTGAAGGTTGCGGCATGGTGCTCATTCTTTTGCCATCATTTCCTTGAATGTTGACATAATAATAGGATTTCGAATCGTATAAATTATTAGTGGTTTGACTATCAACACTCCATTGGTCTACACCTTCTGCATAAAAAAGAATGTAATCTGAATTGTTGAATATGCCATCCTCTTCTCCAAAAACTTGAATCGCATTTTCTGCTAAATCAGCAGGATAATATTGGCTATTTTCTAACGGAATCATGCGGCCGCCATTGCCATAAATTTTTATTTTTCTTGGATCAACTCCGTCGACATTGATACCCAATTCGCTAAGAAAACTTTTAGTAATTCGGTAAACCCCTGATTTAACTACGTAAAACCGATACCAATTTCCTGAAGTTAATACCGAATTTGAAATGGTGTTGAATTCGCTGTTGGTGGATGAAAGCCTATTCTCGCGACTGTTCAAAGAATATGAGAATGATTTTATTTTTTTGAACGAGTTACCTTCTTTAATGATGGGTGATATTGAGATGAAAGCAAATAAATTGGCTCTTGATTTTATGTTTTTAGCAACAGCATTAGGTGTTGTAGGAATGGCTGAAAGTGATAAATCGCCTAATTCGGGAGCAAGAATGTTTTCGTATACAACATTGGTAATTTGTATACTATTTTCATTTATTTCCTTAGTCAATGGAATTTTGAAATTGAAAAAAAGTTGCTTGGAGTAATGGTCAAACTGAAAGTTTAAAGGATCAAACTGAGGCAAGGTGATTTTTTGATCTCCTACATTAGCAGTTGCTTTTTCGGTCCAATGAATGGTTATTTCGCCTTTTTGTTGCGCAAAAACAAAGGCGGTATTTATAAATATAATTAAGGAAATAATTTTTTTCATCGTTCTAAGAAACGTATTTTAAAACTAAATATTACAAAAAAGTAAAAATAAATCTTTTAAATAGTTTGTTGGCAATAAAAAAAATAAATTTGCGTTTCGAAATAAACACCGTGTAAAGCGGGGCGAAAAAAATTAAAAAAAGTGTTGCTATATAAAGGTTAATTCTTATATTGCGCCACGAATTTATTACCTACTAAACGTATGAAAGTAAACAAAATTATGACTGCCAAACTCTTACTATCCTTATTAATAGTATTTAGTATTACTACAAGTTGTAGTAAAAAGTCTAACTCAAAAAATTCATCAACGGCTACAGGTTGGAAGATTAATGATAAAAAAGGAGGCTTTCAATATGCTTCTAATTTTAAAAAGCAAGCTACTGGTCCAGGGTTGGTGATGGTTGAAGGTGGAACTTTTACTATGGGTAAAGTTCAAGATGATGTGATGCATGATTGGAACAATTCGCCAAATCAACAACACGTTCAGTCTTTTTACATGGATGAAACTGAGGTGACGAATCTAATGTATATGGAATACTTAGATTGGTTGAAAAGAGTATTTCCTCCAGACCAAGAAAATTACAAAAATATTTATGAAGGCGCATCGCCTGATACTTTGGTGTGGAGAAACCGTTTGGGTTATAACGAAACCATGACCAACAACTATTTAAGACATCCAGCTTATGCTAGTTATCCTGTTGTTGGTGTAAATTGGATTCAAGCCGTTGAGTTTAGCAAATGGAGAACAGAGCGTGTAAACGAAAATGTACTTGAAAAAGAAGGTTACTTAAAGAAAGATGCTAAAGTACTAGATGCTAAAGCAGATGCAACATTCAGTACTGAAACATATTTGAATCAACCTTCAAAATCTTTCGGAGGCGATGAGAAAATTGTATTAAAAGGAAGAAGAAACTCTAAAGCAAAACCTGTTAAAACAAAAGGAACAAAAGACCAACCAAGCACTGAATCTGCTGCAAAAAATGTATATGCACAACGTTCTTCAGGTTTGATTCTTCCAGAATACAGACTTCCAACAGAAGCTGAATGGGAATATGCCGCTGCAGCTGATGTAGGTCAAAGAGAATACAACATCTATAAAGGTCAAAAGAAATACCCTTGGTCTGGAACTTACACAAGATCTGGAAAAAGAAAAGTTAGAGGTGATCAATTGGCTAACTTCAAACAAGGAAAAGGAGATTACGGTGGTATTGCAGGATGGTCTGATGACGGTGCTGATATTACCAATGTTGTGAAATCTTATCCACCAAACGATTTCGGATTGTATGACATGGCAGGAAACGTAGCAGAATGGGTTGCCGATGTTTACCGTCCAATTGTTGATGATGAAGCTAGTGATTTCAACTATTTTAGAGGAAATATCTACACCAAAAATAAAATTGGTGAAGATGGTAAAGCTGAACTAGTTACTGCAGAAACTCAAGTTTTCGATACTTTGTCTAACGGTAGAATTATGGCACGTAACCTTCCAGGTCAATTGGCGCAAGTTCCTGTTGATGAGAAAGAAACTTACTTAAGACAAAACTTCGACAAAAGCGACGAGAGAAATTACCGTGATGGTGACAAACAATCTACCCGTTACTTTGATTTTGGATCTTCAGAAGAAGAAGATGCGGCAAACAAAGAGAAACACAAAATGTACGACTCGCCAGTTCACAATGTTACTACAGACAGTTTGGGTAACATGGTTAGAAAATTTGATAAATCTAGCAAAAGAACAACATTAGTAAATGATAATGTTAGAGTATACAAAGGAGGTTCATGGAGAGATCGCGCTTACTGGTTAGATCCAGCGCAAAGAAGATACTTCCCTCAAGATATGGCAACAGATTACATCGGATTCAGATGTGCTATGTCTAGAGTAGGTCCAAAAGCCGACAAAAAGAAAAGACCAAGAAATTAATTTTCTTATTCGATAATTTTATAAAAGCCCTTTCATTAGGGCTTTTATTTTTTAATTTTTATTATGGATATTCAACAAATTCATGAATTGTTTCTGCAATGCCATTCCGTATCAATCGATACAAGGAAAATACAACCCAAATGTTTATTTGTTGCCATCAAAGGAGATCGGTTTGATGCCAATACTTTCGCTCAGGAAGCACTTGATAAAGGCGCTTCTTATGTGATTATTGATAATTCTTCATTTTTTATTGACGAAAGAACCATTCTGGTTGACGATAGTTTGACTGCTTTACAAGCGTTGGCAAAATTTCATCGCGCTTTTTTAAAACTGCCCATTATTGCAATCACTGGAAGCAATGGTAAGACTACAACTAAGGAATTAATTCAAGTGGTACTTTCCAAGAAGTTTAGAACCATAGCAACTATCGGGAATTTAAACAACCATATCGGTGTGCCTTTAACTTTGTTATCTTTTAATGAGAAAACTGAAATTGGAATTGTAGAAATGGGTGCCAACCATCAAAAGGAAATTGAATTTTTATGCGAAATTGCCCTACCAGATTATGGTTATATTACCAACTTTGGGAAAGCGCATTTAGAAGGTTTCGGTGGCGTTGAAGGCGTGATCAAAGGGAAAAGTGAAATGTATGTTTATTTATCCAAAAATGATAAAAAGGTCTTTGTCAATTTAGACGACCCTATTCAAGTCGACAAAACCCGTCAAATGAATACCATTTGTTTTGGTGTAAATAAACCAGAAGCTGTTACAAATATTAATACAGTAAGCGCAGATCCTTTTGTTGAAATTGATTTCTCTAATATTACGATTCATTCCCATTTGATCGGATTGTATAATGCCAACAACATCAATGCTGCTATCTCGATAGGAAATTATTTTGGTGTTGGAATTGAATCTATCAAAGAAGCCATTGAAAATTATATTCCAGAAAATAACCGTTCCCAATTGGTACACAAAAATTCAAATGAAATCATTTTAGATGCCTACAATGCCAATCCAAGTAGTATGG
>ERZ724517.915-NODE-915-length-17161-cov-4.202210_pt1 | contig 17161 bp, 13 predicted proteins | sample MGYA00376050_ERZ724517 | MGnify/ENA primary metagenome ERZ724517 (study PRJEB28724, sample SAMN07190886) | activated sludge metagenome | isolation source: activated sludge of sewage treatment plant in Hong Hong | place: USA: Christiansburg, Virginia | collected... | reverse complement strand
GAAGTTGCCGATGGCGCGCTTCATGTAGCGCAAATACGCGCCCCCATGGCGGGCTTCGTCTTGGCTGAGCGTGCTGTAGATGTGTTTGATGACAGGCTCGGTGTGCCATTCGCTGGCGCGGCGATACCAGTGGTTGAGGCGGATCTCGCCGCAAAAATGCAGCATCAGGGTTTCGAGCGCAGGGGCGGCGTCGAACTCGAAGCGCACTTCGTGCAGTTCTGCCTCGGTGGGGGCCAGTTCGGGGCGGAAACGGCGCAGGTACTCCATCAACACCAAGGAGTGCTTTTGCTCTTCAAAGAACCAGATCGACATGAAGGCAGAAAAGTCGCTGTCGTCTTTGTTGTCCCGCAAGAACATCTCGGTGGCGGGCAGGGCCGCCCACTCGGTGATGGCGTTCATCTTGATTGTCTGGGCTTGTTCATCAGACAAATTGGCGGGGTTGAAAGACGCCCAGGGGATGTCTTTGTCCATGTCCCAGCGGACGGCTTCGAGTTGCTTGAAAAGTTCGGGGTACAGCATGGCGGCCTTTCACAGTTGCACCTATTTTAGGCGTCGATTATGAAAAAGCGCTTACTTTGCGCGGTTGCCGCAGACGCCACAGGGTTGTTGCAATTAGTGCGCAAAACATGCAATGCGTTGCGGGAACTCTGGCGCTGGCAACCCCTCTAAAAACAAACAGGGCAGAGGAATGTTACCATTTCCAGCTGCGAAGCCACCTAGCTCCCCAGGTGTTTCTCCTCCTCCCTCCCTCCTTTTCACCTGGGAAGGGCTTCGCAGCGTTTTATATGCTGGCGCCAAGCGCCAATGACAAAGGGCCCCTAAGGGCCCTTTGTTTTGCATATCAACCTATTGGCTGATTACAATTCGCGGCACAGCGTGTACTGCTGGCCGTCATCATAGGTCGCAGAAGCAGCGCCTGGGTTGGTGTTGGCGCCCGTCACGCCCAAGGTGGAACGGATCGAGCCTGCATTGGACACGCCGTCATCCAGCTGAACGTCCAGAGCGCGAGCAGCCTTGCCGGGCACTTGCGACAAGCAAATGCCATTGGATGTGGTCATGCCGGTGACAGGAGCGCCGACACCGATCAAGCCACCAAAAGCGTTGCGCGGGAGGGCTGCCACGGCCGCATCAGCAGGGTTGCCGGTGATGAAGCCGGCAGCCTTCAGTGCTTGCCAGAAAGCGGCGCCTTCACCTGCACCCGTGAACACCTGTGCTTGCGTGACCAACAAGAGGCCGTTGTTATTGCCGGCAAGGGTGATGTTTGCCCAGGAGCCACCGCGTGCTTGCAGGGCGGCGGCGTTGGGGCCGTCATCGCCGGGCAATGTGCGGAAACGGTCACGGTAGGCGTTGAAGGCGGCGGACACGCCGTTCATTTCACCGGCTGCGGCCTTGACGCGGCTGTTTTCGATCAGTTCCTGGCCCTTGAGCACACCCGCAAGCAGCAAGCCCACAATGACCAGCACAATGGCGATTTCAACCAAGGTAAAACCGGCCTGAGCGGCGCGGCGTGGGATAGAAGAGAGTTTCATTCATTGCTCCTGTAAAAATCAAAGCTGTAAATTCAGCATGCACCAACTTTAAGGCGGCAGAGGTGTAACCGGAAGTAAGGAATTTTTACAGGGTATGCATAAAGTCACAGTCAGGCCCTTGCCGCAGCCGAAAGCTTTTAACGTGGCTCCCTCTGCCATGACCACCCGGCGGGCCTGGTACATGCCCAAGCCCGAGGCGCCAAGGCCCACAGAGGCCCAGGGCTCGAACACCCGTGACAGCGGCACGCGCAGCGGCAATTGAGGTGTAGAAAAACTCAGGCAAATCGATTCGGGCATGACGGCAACCGCAACGCCACATACCACCGGCAAGCGCTGTTCACGCCCCAATTTGGAGGTGTTTCCGAATATGTTGTCCAACACCGTGGCCCAGGCCAGCGCGCTCCACATCGGCTGCAGTGTGTCAGGCAGGCCTTCCATCTCCACGGCCACGCTGTGCATCGCCGCCGCGTTGACAATGTCAGCCCGCAATGGCAAAGGGTGCCAGTCTCCCGAATCCGCAGCAAGGTCTTTGGGCTTGAGCATGGCGGCCGCTATCCGCTGGGCACGGTCGCGGGCCATGACCGCACTCACCTGCGCGCGCGTTGCCGCCCCCATCAAGGCGTGCGCATCGGCGGCGGTCGAAAAATCATCCGCCAACAGTTCCACCCATTGCGTCAGGTTGCGGATGTCATGCTGCAAGAAAACGGCCAACTCCGCACGCTGCGCGGTTGCGCTCACCAACGCCAACTCACGGGCAGCCAACGCACCTTCAAAGATCGCGAACAGCAACTGCGCAGATTGCTCGGCAAACAACCGCTCCTCGCCACGCAATCCCTGGAGGGTGACCGTCAACTTCAGCTGCACATCGGTTTGCGACAAGGTATGCGACAAGCGCGCAGTGCTGCCAGCTTGTTCAGGCGCATCTCCCACAGCCCCGTGCACAGGTGCGCCGTACCACTCCCCCTCCCAGCGCAGGCCGGGCAGCCCGAGGCGCGGCAGCACGTCGCCCGCCTGACGGAGGCCCTGGAGCGGGTCGGCTTCAAAATCACTTCGCAGGGCCAAAATTTGTGCCAACACATGCCGGCGCTTTTTCCCCGCGCGTTGTAGCCAAAGCAGCGCCAACACCAAGCTGACACCAGCCCCCACCAAAAATGCAGAGGCGCCATAGAGCCAAGTCACGGCACCTGTCTTTCAATGCCAAATTTGCGGATGAAGTAATACAGGTTTTCGCGCGACAAGCCCAACAGGCGCGCCGCTTCTGCCACGTTGTGTTGGCAGCCTTCCATCACTGCGCGCACCAAACGCTCCTGGGCCGCTTCGCCAAACTCGCGCACGCCCTCGCCCAAGGGCGCTGTCACCACAATGCGCGCCTGCCCCTGGTCGGCCAGTTGGCGCTCTGACGTCAAAAAGAGCTTGGCGCGGTCCAACGACTGCACCACCTGCGCCCGCGAAACCGGTTTGATCAGAAAATCAAATGCCCCCGCACTGATGGCCTCCCAACTGATGGCCGGCTCGTCCTGCCCCGTAAGCACCAGCACTTTGATCGAAGGCATTTCAAGCAGCAGTTGGCGCAACAAAGCCAGGCCGACCGACGGGTCGCCCGGCCGCGGTGGCAAACCCAAATCGAGCAGCACCAGCTGAGGGCGCGGCGCCACGCGCAATTGAGTGATTGCGTCTGTCGCATTGCTGGCCGGTCGCACCCGGTACCCCGCCCGCGTGAGCGTGGCCACCCAGGCGTCGCGCAGCGGGTCGTCGTCTTCGACGAGGAGGATGTCGTGCGTGTCTGACATGCCTTGCCGCACCTACCAGCCCCCGAGTTTGACAATGGCGCTGGTGATATCGGCGTGGGTCACCGGATAGAAAATATCGTCGCTGCCCCCCACAACCCTATCCGGCCCATAAGACACCAGCACAAATGGCGTAACGCATGTGTTACCGGCGCCAAACGCCGGGGTAAGTGCACGCTTGTAGCGGATAGGTGTCACCCAGACATCGTTTAGCAGACCAGTCAGGGCAGGGATAGTCACGACAGTGGGTAAGACTTGGCTATTCGTAAGCGCCGTACACCCCGCGAAATCGACAAAGTTCGGATAGGTAATGTTGACAGTCACTGAAGTTTCAGCTGGGAGGGTAATTTGTTTGTTGGGCGAGGTTCCTGTGGCCGAAGCATAAATTTGCTGGATGATTGCCAGCTTGACAGTCTCAAATCGCTCGTTCATCAGCACATTGGCACTTTTGAGTGACCCGCTTTGACTCAACGTGTACACCACATCGCTGGGAGAAAAAGGCACGACGATATCGTCAAAGGAATTTGCACCCGTCTCGACATAGTCGTTTTGAATGAATTGCAGGCCATTGGCGGCATTGACCAACTCATAAGCACTGACCACGCCCGCCGTGGCATACACAGCAGCAGAGCTTGGCGCAAAGCCGCCCCCTTGGTTGGCGCCATGGGAAATGACCATGGCCACGGCGGCCTGATTGCAGCTGTTGTCATCGACCGTGGTGCTGCAGGCGTTGATCTGGTTTCCCGTTGCTGCCAGCGCATTGACAGGGTTTGCCGCAGCCGGAGGCACGATTCGGTGAAGCGTCAAATTGCCACGCAATATGCCCACCGTGTTGGCGGTAAGTTGAACTGCAGCATTGGTGACCACGTAGGTGAAACGCGAACCCCAAGCGTCCGTACAGGCCTCCTCTGGGACGCCTAGGGTCTGGCATGGGACTGTCCCGCGCGAAGCGCCCTGCGGCATCGCCCCGCCGATGTTATTTGTCAACCCTGTGCCATTGGTACACGTGAGCAAGCCCAAAACAAGGGTGGTCCGCTCCGCGTTGTAGCCTGCAGCGCCCCGAACTATTCCAGGCGCAGCCGGGCAGGGCATGCGGTTGTTTAGCGCCACATAGGCCGTAAGCGCTTTCTGTATCACTGCTGCGCGCTCTTTGGAGGCGTCTATCTGGCCCTGCTTGATCTTCGACTGAAGAATGGCGATGCCCGTACCCAAGGCAAGGCCCACAATGACTAACACGACGGCGATCTCAACCAAACTAAAGCCGCGCTGGCTGCGCTTGGCGGTCGCAATCACCAAGTCTGAATTTGCAGGGATTGTCATGACATTGGCTCTCACTTTTTGGTTTGCCCATTGCCCAACCGAGGGGCCGCGGCAGACGGTCGAATAATTTTGACTGCGCCGTCAGGCAGCAAGTCGGTGCGTTGCCCGCTTTCGGTGTTCAAGGTTTGGCCCGGTTTGATCTCAAGCACAAAACCCTTGGGGCCATCTTTGGCCACACCTGCTTTCACCATACGCTGTCTGTCGGGGTCTGCCAAGCTGCGGCCATACACGGGGACGCCATTGACCCAAATAGTTGACTTGTTGCCTTGGCGAATGACCACGCCGTTGACCATCAAGTTGGGGTCAACGACGTTGGTGGGGTCGATCTGTGCAGTTGTTGGCGTGCCATCACTCACAGTGGGTGTGGCGGCAGGCACGCTGCCAATGATGTCTTTGGGGATGGAAAAATCAATCGGCGTACCGTCGGGCGCAAACGACTGGTATTTTGCGGCGATTTGCCGCGCCAGGCCCAACTCTTCACGTTGCTTGGGCGTGAGCAGCAAGGTGCCCAAACTCCCGGCAGCAACCGCTACAGGATTGGCTTGGCTTGCAGGCGCTGGGGCTGCAACTTGCGCGCCCACCTGATCACCCCAAGCGAGCATCGCCCCCAGGCAGCAAGCCAGAACGCCGGTGCGGCAACGGCCCCTCATTGACGCACCCCTTGGGGGTCGGTGGGCACCATAAACACCCAGGAAAGATCACATTGGGCGTTGACTGCAGGCACGACGGCGCGAATGAAATAAAAGCTGGTCTTGCGCAGCTCGCAGGTGTCTACACGGTAATAGCCCGCCCCGGATTGCCGCAAAGTCTGCAAAAAGCTGAACCACTCCTCTTCCTGAATGTTGGAGGCCGCCACTTTGACAGGGATGACGCGCACTTCGGCCAAGGGGCTTCCAGTCGCTTCATCATTGATGGTGGAAACCACTTTCTGCGATTGAATTTCCCATTGCAACAGGCCATTGGGCCACCGGCTTGATGCGCGCGCCAGCGCGTCAAGCAATTCAAGGCGACCAGGCACCCCCAGGAAGTGGTTGCGCCGCAACTCGTCAAACTGCACCAAATTGGTCTCCAGTTTGGATAAGGCCACTTGGGTTTCTTGGGATGCCTGCTGCGCAGATGCCAGTTGCGCGTTGGCGAGTTGAACCTCTTGCCGGGTACTTTGAGCCCACCACCAACTCGCCCCTACCAAAGCGGCCGCCAGTGCCACCATCACGGCGCTCAGGGCAAGTGGCACCATGGCACGCCGCCAGGTGGGTTGGGGTGCGTTGGCTGGGGTCATTTGTCGAGCACCTCGACACACTGCTTGATGCGGCGCTCGCCCACCTTGCCCAACAAGCCCGCAAAGGGCTTGTTGGGGTCTTGATCAAAGGCCGGTACCTCGACCACCACGTGCCGTCGGGCGCCCGCCAGTAGCGCGTTGAACTTGTCTTGCACCGCAACTGCATCACGGTGAGTCAGGCTGGCGTTCACATCACCCTCGAATTGCAGCGTCGCCAACACACGCGGTGCGTCGGGATTGGGGGGTTCGGCACTGGCCGCTGCCTGGGGTGAGGGGTTCGACTTTGGAGGTCGCGGGCACTGGAACAGGGTGGTCGGTGACTGCCCCTGCTCTGGCTGCTCCCAAACGTTCGCGGTCTGCCAGCGGATGCGGTCCATCTTCAAGTCGGGCGTCGCGGTCAAGGCATTCGCGGCGTTGACCAGTGCCACCAGTTGATCGGGCTGCTCGGCCACAGCGCGCCGCCAGGTGGACACAGAGGCTTCGGCCAAGGCCGCTTTGGCGGGGTCTTCAACCGCTTGTGCCACCTTGTTTTTGGTTTCCTGATCAAGCGCGTGCGCGCTGGCTATTTTTTGTGCAGCCCCACTGCGAGCCTGGGTGGACTGGTAAAGGCTCAAACCAGCCCACACCACCGCAGCCCCCAGAACGCAGGCCCCAGTGATCAATGCCTGACGGCCCAACAGCTGCACTTGCCAGTTGGCCCTGGCGTTCAGCGGCAACAGCTGTTGCGATTGCTGTAAACGCACCACTTTGGCAATGGCAAAAGCATAGGCGTCGTCTACTTGATGGACTTCGTTGACAGCCAGAGGCCCCGCCACCACAGGCAACTCGATGGCGGTTTCAACAGCAGATGAAGTCCACACGAACGCAGGTGTGGGGGGGCCATTCGAAGCCAACCAGTCTTGTGAAACCAGGTACTGGCCCGTTCTGGCGGCCTCGGCGACGATCGCATTCAGGTCGAAAGCCGACCCATCGGTCTTGATGGCAAGGCGGGAAAAAAGCGGCGCGCCATCGAGCACCAGCGTTTGCCGCAAGCCCGAGGGCGTCTCGATCAGGGAGAAGGTGAACGGTTCTGTGCGCTTGCGCAGATTGCCTGGTTTGGCCTGCGGTACTTTGGGCCGCTTGACCGTGAATGCCTGTGCCCCCAGGCTGGCAAAGGTCCACAACCCATCGACGTTGGCATGGAGTGCATCAAGTGCAGCCAACCATTGGGCGACGACTTCGGGTTGCCCCAGGTTGAACAGGCTGGCGATGGCGGGGGGCTGCAGCGGACTGCTCTGGGGCACCATGCTGGCCTTGTAGGCACCACTGCGAAATTGTTGCGTCAGGCGCCGCCCCAGGAGTTGCTGCCGATTGGGCGCCCACCACATCGACGGAAGTGGGCTGCGCACATAGGCCTCTTCCAGAAAATCCGTCAACAGTGTGCAACGGCTTTGGGGGGGGACATGATCCGCCAGCCATGCGGCCACATCCAAATCAGCCAGTGGGGCCATCGCCACGCGCTGGGCATTGGCACGTGCTACCTGGTAGATGTAAGCCGAGGAGTGGCCGATGACGATCGCAAAATGGGCCATGGCCTCAGATCTTTACCTTGGACACCAGGTCGTAGATTGGCAGCAGGACCGCCGACATGATCCAGGCCACCATACCGCCCAGGAAGATGGTCAACGCAGGTTGAATCGTGGCCTGGAGTTTTTCAATGGAGTCATTGACTTCGCGGGTGTAGAAGTAACTCACGTTGCCCATGGCTTTGTCCAGCCCGCCCGTGGTTTCGCCCACACGCAACATGCGAATGACCAACGGCGGGAACAGGCCTGTGGCCGCGAATGCATTGGAGATCTTCTCCCCCCCCGAGATGCTTTGCTGTGCCTCGCGAATGGCGTGCTGGAAAGCCGTGTTGGTCGACAAGGCCACGCAGTAATTCAACGCATCCAGAACTGACACGCCACTTCGGTACATCAGGGCGAATGAGTTGGCGAAACGTGCCAGCGTGATTTTTTTGAGAATGGGCCCGACCGGAGGAATAGTCAGCTTCCAACCATCCACCCGCAGACGTACCGCAGGCGAGTAACGCATCATGAACACCAGGCTTGCAAACGCCGCGGCGCCAACGATAGGCAGGTAAATGCCGTATTGCGTCAAGAAACCCGAAAACGCGACCAATGCCACCGTTTGGAAAGGCAGCTCACCCCCCATGCCTTTGATGAACGACAGCAGTTGTGGCACCAAAAAAACCATCAAAAAGCCCACAGCGCCCAACACGACCGTGGCAGCAAATGCGGGCGCTGAGAGCAGTTTCTTGGTTTGCGTGGCGATTTCATCACTCCACTTCAAGCTCTCCACCAACTCGGAAAGCACCTCGGGCAGTTTGCCTGTCGCTTCACCGGTTTTGATCAAGCTCACGACGACGGGGTCGATGCCCGCAGGAGACTGGCCAAAGGCCTCGGAGAGTGTGGCGCCGCCTTCAATGCGGTCCACGACATCAGAGACAAAGCGCTTGGCGCTCACCGCATCTGCAGAGTCCCGCAAGTCGACCAGGGCCTCCAGGAGCGGAACGCCAGCCTCGCTCAAGGTTTGGATATGAATCAGAATGGCAATCAGCTCTTTGGGCAGCAAAGATTTGCGAGCAAACAGCCCACCAGAAACTCCTGCGCGTTTGGCGCTGACCAGCTCGAGCTGCAAGCGGCCCAGACGGGCCGCAAGATCGTCTTCATTCTCGGCCGATTGGGTCCCGGAAATCATCCGCCCATCGGCATTGATGGCACGATAGTTGAACTCTTTCATGTCACTTCGATTCGGGTGAGATCCACCACGCGGGCGACTTCCTCTAGCGAGGTGGTTCCTGCGGCGACGCGGGCCAAGCCATCCTCCGCCATGGTCGTGAACCCATGCTGCTTGGCATACGCTGTGATTTCGGTACTGCGTGCGTTGCGAGAAATAAGATCGTCCAAGCCGTTGTCGAATCGAAGCAACTCCATGATGCTGCTTCGGCCACGATAGCCTATGCCTTTGCAGGCTGGACATCCAAAGGCACGGTACAAGGTACACGCAGCGCCATCCTTGACGCCCAAAATTACTCGCTCAATTTCACTGGCCTCGTAGGGCTCTTTGCACTCTTTGCAGAGCTTGCGCACCAGGCGCTGCGAAATGATACCAATGACGTTGCCCGTCAGCATGTCGGTGCGAATGCCCATGTCGATCAGTCGAGGGATAGACAATACGGCCGAGTTGGCGTGCAAAGTAGAGAAGACCTGGTGCCCCGTCATGGCCGCTCTGAGCGCCATTTCCGCAGTGTCTTGGTCCCGAATTTCGCCCACCAAAATAATGTCCGGGTCTTGCCGCATCATCGATCGAACGCCCGCAGCAAAACTCATCTTGGTGCCTTCGCTGGCCGATGCCTGGCGAATGCGGGCCATGGGGTATTCGACCGGGTCCTCCAGGGTCATGATGTTGACCTCGTCGGTGTTCATTTCATTGAGCACCGAATACAAGGTGGTCGTCTTGCCGCTGCCGGTAGGGCCGGTCACGAGCACGATGCCATACGGACGCGCCAGCATCAGGCGCAGCGTCGCCAAATTGTGGGGGAGCAGCCCCATGTCATTGAGCGCAACGATGGATTTGCGACGATCCAGCACGCGCAGGACAAAGTTCTCGCCATGGATGGTGGGCTGTGCAGCCGCCCGAAAATCAATGTCGTGGCCCTGAATGACCATGGAGATGCGGCCATCTTGGGGCGCCCGCGTTTCGGCAATGTCCATGTTGGACAGCACTTTGAGGCGCACGGTCATGGCGGCCCAATATTGCTTGTGCAACACACGGACCTGCCGAAGCACACCGTCCACCCGGTAGCGAATTCTTAAAAAACTCTCTTCGGGTTCGAAGTGGATGTCCGATGCGTTTTCAAGCACGGCATCGGCCAGCAAGGCGTCGATCAAACGGACGATGGGGTGCGCAAAGACATCTTCGCCCACTTGAGGCGCTTGCAAAGCTTCAGCTTGACCGGTTCGAATCCCTTTCAGGATTTCGTCAATAGAGAGCGCGTAGCCATAGAACCGGTTGATGGCGGACCGGATGTCGGCTTTAGACGCCAGGCGCCAAGCCAATTTGACCGTGTCGGGAACCGCGGCGCGACACTGGTCCATGGCCACCACATCATTGATGCTGGTGATGGCCACCACCAACACCGAGTCGGACTTGGAAAAGCTGACCGGGAACACATTGAAATTTTGCGCCAGCGTTTTCGGAATCATGGCCAGCGCGGGCGCATCTGCCACCATGTCCTCGAGCCGAATCGCCTCTGTAGAAGACGCACTGGCCAAAATGGCCGTCAGGTCATCCAGAGTCAATATGCCCGTCGCGACCAGGATGTCACCAATGGACCCGCCTCGTCGCTCGTGCTCTGTGAGGGCGATTTCGGCCTGGTCGCGTGTGATCAGCCCCTTGACCTCCAGGTCTGCGCAGAACGCTGGCGCATTGAAGAGGTCTGTTGCGGCAGTCATGGGGTCACAGTCGAGGCAGAGGCGTTAGACAGCGCGACCAACCGCGCCTTGGCCGCCTCTACATCGAAACCAGGTCGTTTTCCATTGACCAGCTCGAGCGCGAAAGCATATTGCTGTCGCGCCAATTCTGTCTTGCGCATACGGTCCAGCGAGATCGCAAGGTTAAAGGCATATTGCGGCTCTAGCGGAGCCGAACTGCGGGCCTTGAAGAAGAGCTGCTGCGCCTCCGGCCAACGGGCTTGCGACGCCATCATCAAGCCCAGGGCATTGTTGAGCTCAGGGCTTTGTGGCGTTGTCGCCAACAACTCCCGCAAACGCGACTCCTCGCCTGGCGCCTGTGCCGGATTGACGAGCCCATTCAAGCCCGCCAAGGCGGTGCCATTGTTCGGGTCCAGTCGAAGCACCCGCTTGTAGTATTCAATCGCTGGGTCTGTACTTTTGGCTGCGTGGGCAATCACGGCAAGTCCCAGCCAGGCGTCGATCTGATTCGGGTCCAGGGCGATGACTTCACGGTAGGTCTTTTGCGCCTTCTCAGTGCCGCCAGCCTGGAAACTGGCATAGGCCGACTCCAGCAGGCTGGCCGTCTTGTTGACCTGAGGCACCAAGGTGACGGGCGGCTTGTCGCTCTCAGCAGGTCTTGGTGCACTGGCGACCAGGGGCACAAGCGGTGGAGACTGTGCGGGCTTGGTTGCACTGTTCACAGCCGTGGTGGCGACGTTTTGACTTGGCGGGGGCACGGAAGTCGGCCGCGCGGCCCGGGGGGGCGCGGTGACCGCTGGTTTTGGCGCAGGTGCCTCTGTGAGATTAGCCACAGGCTCTGGCAGGGCCGCTGTCACGGATCCAGCGCCAACCGTGGTGGGCGCGGCCTGAACCGTGACGTTGCCAGCAGCTGCCTGCGGCACGGAAGTGCTCGCAGCGGTTGTCGCCGCCACATTCACCAAACTGGGCGTTTGGAAAAGTGAGTCGCCGAACAAAAACACGCCGGCCAAGGGCACGAGCAAAAGCAAAGCAATTCCTGCCAGGACAATTTGCCGGGTTCGTGATTTTGATTTCCCCACCGGCGCCACCATGGCATTGATGGCGGCCTTGGCTTGTCGCGCGGTAGGAGCGGGTGCGCCCGTGGGCTTGGGGCTCGGTGCGGCGGTGGTCGCGCGGTCTGGGATGCCGATGTTCAAGGCGGAGCCCGACGGCGCCGATGCAGGCTCTTTGGGGGCAAGGCTTGGGTCTGTCGCAGGTCTCGATGGCTCGGTTGTAGGGGCGTTGGTACCCTCACGCATTTCAGCCAGGGGCGGGGTCGGCTCGCGCTTTTCCATTTCGAGCTCGGCGCTTTGCGCAGGCGCTGCGACCTCCATGTCCTCCAAGGAAAAACTAGCAAAATCAAGCGGATCGCTCGCGAGTGACAACGGCACATCCACAAGGGGGGCTGGCGCCGATGGCACCACAGAGGCCTCGGGCTCGGTCGCAACGACCGGCGTCGGCGCCACTGCATCCGCGAGTCGCCGCTTGCGTGCATCGTCTTCTGCACGTTTGAGCGCTTCTAGAAGCAGACTCACGGCCTGGCCCTTTGCGCACCCAACGCCGCGGGCGACAACTGATCACGCACAAAGGCCGCATCACCATTGATGCTTGCGTCACGCAGGATGGTAGGGCGCAGAAAAATGACAAGCTCACTCTTGTACCCGGTTGAGCTTTTGTAGCGGAACGCGTCACCGATGCCAGGAAGGTTGCCCAGAAAGGGGATTTGGTCTGTGGCATTGATGCCCGAGTCCTGCATCAAGCCGCCCAGAACCGCCACCTCGCCGTCATTCACCTTCATGATGGATTCAAACTCGCGTGTTTGAATCTCAGGGATTCTGCTCACCACCCCGGCTTCCGCGAGCACGGGGTTGGGGTCTTGCACATAACTTGTAATGCGTGAGACTGTGGGCCGCAAGCTGAGCGTTATGCCATTGTCATCCCCCACCTGGGCAGTGACGTTCATCAAGAACCCCACGGGTACGGTGTTCACCACACTCCGGTAAGTGCTGGGTGTGGCCTCAGCGTTGCTGGTCGCCGCCGTACCCAGAACCACATCGATCGTGAAATAGACTTTGTTGTCCACGACTTTCAAAAGCGCAGACTGGTTGTTCATCACACTGACTTTGGGGCTTGAAAGCACCCTGGTTTTGCCAAACGATTCCAGCAAATTCAGCACGGCAGTGATGTCGAAATTGGTTCCGCGGCGTGCAAAGTTAATCGCGCCCAAGAAGGGTTGATTGGTGCCTACCGAAGTCGATGTCCCGCCCCCTGGGGCCTGAACAATGGAGAGGTCGGTATTGCCATTGACCGCATTGCGAATGAAAGACCAGTTGATACCTTGCTGGTAGCTGTTGGTCAGCTCCACCTCGAGAATCGTGGCTTCAATCAGGACCTGCCGGCGTGAGTTCCCAATGACTTGATCGAGGAACTCCCGGACTCTCTCGTGCTGCTTGGAGGTGGCGCGAATGCTGATAACGCCCGTTTCCGGGTTGGCAATCACAGAGGCCGCTTCGCGGAAGGTCGCTTGGGCAACGGCCTGCACGGGGGCCGCCTGTGTGGCAGGCCTTCCACTCACCGCGGCAGTTGCCGTACCTCCTGACGTGGGTACTAGCGACAACGCGCTGGGGGCTGTTACTGCAGCCGGTGCGGCCACTGCTGGCTGCGCATCAGCAGGGATGACCTTGTCGGTCTCCCGTAGAAGGTCGCGCAAGTTCTCGGTCAATGTGATCCAGAACCGGTTGTTGGAGACATTTTTGATGGAAGAGGTCGAGGAGTTTCCGGCCGTGGAGCCTTGCCCGGTGGAAGACACTTGCGACTGCGATCCGGTTTCACTTTGCGCCTCTCGTGTGATGTTGGGATAGTCCATCTTGTAGATGCGCAAGAAGGGCGTGTCCGGCAAAACGTAGAGGTTTTTTCCATCGAGCTCAAAGCGCATATCGACTTGACGCGCCACCCTCGACAGGATTTCGAAAATGGTTTGATCGAGCGCGTTGAGCGTGACGTTGCCTCGAATACTGGGGTGGATATCGAGGTTGAGCTTGGCGTCGCGTGCCACGGCAAACAACAAGGTCTGCACGGAGACGTCGTTCACCACAACGCTGTAGGTTTCTTGCGCTGCAGCAACTTTGGGGGACGGCAAAGGCGGCACATAGCCGCCTAGCGAAGGAATGGGCGCGTCATTGGTTTTCGTCGGCTGGTCCAAACCCGATCCCGAGGGCAACCCGAGATGCCCGCGGGAGACTTCAGGCCCAGGCGCTGCGCAGCCCAACAAACTTGCAGCAGCCACCAGCGTGAGGCTCAAATGAATTCTGCTCAAGACCTTGGCTCCTCTAGGATTTTGGCAAAACTCCGGATAAACGGTTTTTGCCTTCGCAATTCGTCCGGCAAATTGCCGATAAAACGCGCAGCCTCATCGGAACTGCCAAATTGCCCTATGTAGATCGCGTGGTGAAGTACGCCATTGTAGGCACGGTTATTCACCAAGACGGGTGCGCCACCAAGGGAGGCGGCGTCAATCGCACCCAAAATTCCGACCAACCGTTCCACAGCAGGTGCACGAATCGCCAACAGTTGCACGGTGAAGCCCCTCCCCTGCGTTGCGGTAATGAGGTCTTCAGACGCCGCTATTCTGGCGTCGATGGAGCTCGTGGCAGCCAACGGCGCAACAGGTGCAATGACTGGCGTTGGAGGCACTGTGATGACCGGTGCGGGTGCGGGTGCGGGTGCGGCAGTTGGTGCAGGAGCGGGAGCGGGCGCCGGCTTGACCGGTGCCGCGGCGCTCGTGACTGCCGCCGCTTGCGACGTCGCAGGCCTTTGAGCGGCCAATCCATTGGCGCTGCTGGCGCTGCTGGCGCTGCTGGCGCTGTTGGCGCTGTTGGCGCTGTTGGCACTGTTGGCATTGGGGAGCGCACTGAGCAATCGCTGCTGGAGCGGCGACACCCAGACCAAAGCCAACAAGGCCAGTGTCAACGCAACGCCAACGAGCGCCCAGACATAGCTTGGCAAGCCTTGGCGCACAAAAGCTGCCCTTGGCTGTGCCCCGGCAGGAGCCGGCTCACTCAAGCCCGTCTGCAACGCCGTTTCGCCATCCCCCACAGCCCGTTTGGCATGTTCGATCGAGACGGTTTCAGCGCCGTCCGCGTAGGCCGCCAGCATGGACTTTTCTGCCAGCATGTTGAGGCGGCGAGTACGTCCCTCACTGGCCCGCCACAGCAATTTGGCCACCTCTGAGGGAAAGAGCAAAGCACCGTTGTGGCCCGCTTTCTGGAGGCGAAAGTTGAGGTAGGTAAACCCATCGGTGAGTGCCAGTGGCTGCAAAAGAAACCGGTGGCTCACACGATCTTTGACTTGGCGCAGTTGCGGGGCGTTCAACAATTGGTCGAGTTCGGGTTGCCCAAAAAGGATGATCTTGAGCAATTTGCTGTGCGCCGTTTCCAGATTGGAGAGCAGCCTGATTTCCTCCAATGTCGGCCCGGGCATGCTGTGCGCCTCGTCAATGACCACGACAACCCGCCGACCTTCGGCATAGCGTTGCATCAAAACTTGCTCAAGACCCGCCAGGATTTTGGTGCGGTTACCGACAGGCGGGTCGGGCATAAGATCGCGTGCGATGGCGTCCAGGATTTCGTTGCGATCGAACACCGGGTTGGCCAAATAGACGGTGTCGGCTGGGTACGCCTTGAGACGCTCGAGCAACATGCGGCTGAGCATGGTTTTGCCCATGCCGATTTCGCCCACCACGGCCACGATGCCTTCGTCGTGCATGGCCGCCACCAGCAGCCCTTCGAGGATGTCACCCCGTTGGCCACCACTGAAGAAAAACTCGGTATCGGGGGTGATCCGAAAGGGATCGGTCTTGAGTTGGAAATGGTCCAGGTACAACACGCTCATGGTCGTATCTCCCGCTGGGCAGAAAGAGGTGCCAGGCCGGGCTTGTGCATCCTAGGCAGGCGGCGCACTGTCAATAAAGCTGTTGCGTAGCATCAGCTTCTCGTACAAACGCGCGAGATTCGGGTGGGCACTGCGCCAATCAATTTGCGGGAAGCGAAAGTCGAGGTAGCCCAAAGCACAGCCCACGGCAATGTCGGCCAGGCTCATGTGGACGCCAATGCAAAACGGCTTCTCTGCCAGGCCATGGCCCATGGCCGCAAGACTTTTGTGGACTTTTCCCAATTGGCGGTCGATCCAGGCTTGGCTGCGCTGCGCCTTGGTGCGCCCGGCCCAGGTGGCTTCGAGGCGGGCCAGGATCAGGGCATCCAGCACGCCATCGGCCAAGGCCTCCCAGGTTTTGACTTCGGCGCGCTCACGGCCCACGGGGGGGATCAACTTCCCAACCGGCGAGAGGGTGTCTAGATACTCGACAATCACGCGTGAGTCAAACAGGGCTTCTCCGCCCTCCATGACCAGGCACGGGACTTTGCCCAGGGGGTTAGACTCGGAAATCACGGTGTCGGCCGCCCAAACGTCTTCTGGGACAAACTGATAGTCGAGCTTTTTTTCGGCCATCACGACCCGCACTTTGCGAACATAGGGGCTTGTTACCGCACCGACCAACTTCATGGGGTTCTCTTTGTGACTTCGAGTTATTGCTAAGCGCGATTTTAAGAGAATTGTTACGTCTTGGCGTCGCAACCACGCGACATCTCTAGCATGCGGGGCCGCCTCCTACAATACGGACCATGACGTTTCTCACAATTTCGGCGCTTTCGCCGCTTGACGGGCGCTATGCCGCCAAACTGGACACGCTGCGCCCCTTGATGAGCGAGCAGGGCTATATGCACCGCCGTGTGCAGGTCGAAGTGGCATGGCTTATCGCCCTCTCCGATGCTGGATTTGCCGAGTTTCCTGCGCTGAGCGACACCTCCAAACAGTTCTTGTTGGCGTTGGTGCAAAACTTTTCCGAGACCGACGCGCTGGCGATCAAAGAGATCGAAAAAACCACCAACCACGATGTGAAAGCCGTGGAGTACTGGATCAAGGCCCAATTCAAAGACCAGCCAGAATTGCAAGCGGCCAGCGAATTTGTGCACTTTGCCTGTACATCGGAAGACATCAACAACACCAGCCACGCCTTGCAACTCAAAGGCGCGCGCACGCAAGTGATCTTGCCGGCGCTGGACCAGCTGATTGCCAAGCTGCGCAGCATGGCGCATGCCCACGCGGCCGTGCCCATGCTGAGCCGCACCCACGGCCAAACCGCCAGCCCCACGACGGTGGGCAAGGAAATCGCCAACGTGCTGGTGCGCCTGGTGGCCGCGCGCGAGAAGATTGCAGCGGTCAATCTCATGGGCAAACTCAATGGCGCCGTGGGCAACTACAACGCCCACCTGTCGGCCTGGCCCGATGTCGATTGGGAGGCCTTCAGCCGCAAGGTGGTGGAAACTGCCGAGCCTGTAGGCCTGGGCCTGACCTTCCAGCCCTACAGCATCCAGATCGAGCCGCACGACTACATGGCCGAGCTGTTTGATGCCGTGGCACGGGCCAACACCATCCTGATCGACTGGTCGCGCGATGTCTGGGGCTATGTGAGCCTGGGCTACTTCAAGCAGCGACTCAAGGCGGGCGAGATTGGATCATCCACCATGCCGCACAAGGTCAATCCGATTGACTTTGAAAACGCCGAAGGCAATCTGGGCCTGGCCAATGCGCTGTTGCGCCACCTCAGCGAGAAGCTGCCCATCAGCCGCTGGCAGCGCGACCTGACCGACAGCACCGTGCTGCGCAACATGGGCG
>ERZ724517.911-NODE-911-length-17184-cov-3.905715_pt1 | contig 17184 bp, 11 predicted proteins | sample MGYA00376050_ERZ724517 | MGnify/ENA primary metagenome ERZ724517 (study PRJEB28724, sample SAMN07190886) | activated sludge metagenome | isolation source: activated sludge of sewage treatment plant in Hong Hong | place: USA: Christiansburg, Virginia | collected... | reverse complement strand
CTGCACGGGCAACTTTCTGGCCGCGGTGATGCAGGGCAACCGCAGCAATTTTCGCCTCTTCGGCCCTGACGAAACCGCCTCCAATCGATTGGACGCGGTCGTGAACGTGGCCGGCAAGGCCTGGATGGCCGCCATCAAGGCAGGTGAAGACGACCTGTCGGCCGACGGCCGGGTGATGGAAGTGCTCAGCGAACATCTTTGCGAGGGCTGGCTCGAAGGCTATCTGCTGACCGGTCGCCACGGCCTGTTCTCCTGCTATGAGGCCTTCATCCACATCATCGACTCGATGTTCAACCAGCACGCCAAGTGGCTCAAGGTGTCCCGCAAGATTCCCTGGAGGGAGCCAATCGCCTCACTCAACTACCTCCTCACCTCCCACGTCTGGCGCCAGGATCACAACGGCTTCTCCCATCAGGACCCGGGCTTCATCGATCATGTGGCCAACAAGAGCCCCGAGGTGGTGCGCATCTACCTGGCACCGGACGCCAATTGCCTGCTGGCGGTGACCGACCGTTGCCTGAAGAGCCGCAATTACGTCAACCTGATCATCGCGGGCAAGCAATCGGAATGGCAGTGGCTCGATATCGATTCGGCGATACGGCATTGCACGGCCGGGGTCGGCATCTGGGACTGGGCCAGTAACGACGACGGCAACCCCGATGTCGTGATGGCGTGCGCCGGCGACGTTCCCACCCTGGAAACCCTGGCCGCCGTCACCCTCCTTCACGACTATGTGCCGGATATCCGAATCCGCCTGGTGAACGTCGTGGATCTGATGACCCTGCAGCCCGCCGCCGAACATCCTCACGGCCTCGACGACGAGGCCTTCGACGCCTTATTCACCCGCGACAGGCCCATTGTCTTCGCTTTCCACGGCTACCCCTGGCTGATCCATCGCCTCACCTACCGCCGCCACAACCACGCCAACCTCCACGTGCGCGGCTACAAGGAAGAAGGCTCGACCACGACGCCGTTCGACATGGTGGTTCTCAACAACATGGACCGTTACCAGCTCGCCCTCGATGCCATCCGCCGTATCCCGCGCCTGCGCGAGCTTGGGGCTGAAGCCGACGAGCGCTACCGCCAGACCATTGCCCGCCACAAAGCCTACGTGATCGAGCATGGCGAGGACATGCCCGAAGTGCGCAACTGGCGCTGGATCACGGCAAAGTCGTGAACACGCCTTGGAGCAATGGCGGGCCGAACCGTCGGATACCCGGACGCCACTTTCCGCTTCAAGTGCAGAGGTCGACCGGGGCCCCGCCCCGGCACTGACACGGACGGAATCGTCCGCCTGCCCCATCCCGTATCTGTTTGCTGGCGCACAGACGCGGGATGGGGCTCAAGTACGATCAAGGCAGCAATCCGCCCCCCTCAAGGAGACACCATGTCCATCGGAACAATTCTGCTCATCGTACTGATACTGCTGCTCATCGGAGCAATCCCGAGCTGGCCCCATAGCCGGAGTTGGGGTTATGGCCCCAGCGGCGGGCTCGGGCTGGTGTTGGTGATCGTGATCGTGCTGGTCCTGCTGGGCAGGATCTAAGCGCAACCCGCCCCGGCCCCCTCAGGGCGGCCGGGGCGGAGGCTTCTACAGCCATACGGCAACCTGGTGGGGCTGGCGGTCGTCCACCAGCGGAATGACACCATCACTCCGCCCCAGGCCATCCACGCTGAGGCCGGGCAACTGCCCCCCGGCGGCCCGGGATACGACGATGTGGAACATCGTTTCCCCGAAGCGGTAGCGGATCGTACAGCCTGGCCACGCCGCGGGCAGGCGCGGCCTGATGCGCAACACCGTGCCCTCACGCTGCAGGCCCAGCAAGGATTCGACAATCAGCCGATACATCCAGCCCGCGGCACCCGTATGCCAGGTCCAGCCGCCACGACCGACATGGGGATGGCAGGCGTATACATCCCCCGCCATGACGTAGGGCTCCACCTTGTAGCGGGCCACCTCATCGGCCGTGCGGGCATGATTCTGCGGGTTGATCAGTGTCAGCAGTGCCCAGGCCCGTTCCGCATCACCCAACTCGGCGAAGGCCATCGCAGCCCACACCGCCGCGTGGGTGTATTGCCCACCGTTCTCCCGCACACCCGGCACATAACCCCGGATGTAGCCGGGAGCCAGGTTTGACGTATCAAATGGCGGGGCAAGGAGCTGGATCAGCCCGTCGGTCTCGCGAACAAGATGGGTATCGACCGCCTCCATCGCGGCCCGTGCCCGCAAGGCATCGGCGGCACCCGACAGCACCGCCCAGCTCTGGGACACCGAGTCGATCCGGCACTCCGGGTTTTCTCCGGCGCCCAGCGGCGTACCGTCATCAAAATACGCGCGGCGGTACCAGGCGCCCAGCGCACTGCCGGCAGTCCCATCGCCGCCGTCCCAACCATGGGTCTCCAGATCGATGCGCAAGCGCGCCCCGTGATCGCGGCATTCGGTGGCGAAGTCCCCATCGCCCCGGGCTTCCGCAAGGCGGGCAAACTGGTCGAGCACCGCGTAGAGAAAGAAGCCCAGCCACACGCTCTCCCCCTGGCCACCGATGCCAACCCGGCTCATGCCGTCATTCCAGTCGCCGGACCCCATCAGAGGCAGGCCATGCTCACCGAAGCGCAGGCCATGGCGGATGGCCCGCACACAATGCACGTAGAGCACCGCCACCTCGCCGGACACCCCGGGCAGATCGTAGTAGGAGTCGTCGCCCGGACTCACCGGACGGCCTTCGAGAAAGCGCACCGGTTCATCCAGCACACCGGTGTCGCCGCTTGCGGTGACGTAGCGGCACACGGCCAGAGGCAGCCACAGAAAGTCATCCGAACAGCGGGTGCGCACCCCACGGCCCGTTGGGGGGTGCCACCAATGCTGCACATCGCCTTCCACGAACTGCCGGCTCGCCGCAAGCAACAGATGGGCGCGCACCTTCTCCGGCTCCGCATGAACCAGTGCCATCACGTCCTGCAGTTGATCGCGAAAGCCGAAGGCACCCCCCGACTGATAGTAGCCGCCCCGCGCCCACAGCCGGCAGGCCAGGGTCTGGTAGATCAGCCAGCCGTTGGCAAGCACATCCACCGACGGATCGGGGGTTTCGATCTGCACCGCGCCGAGGGTATGGCGCCAGTATGCCTGCACCGTGCCAAGCGCCTTGCGGGCCTCACCGATGCCCCGGAAGCGCTCGGCCAGGCGCCCCGCCTCCTCGCTACCGGGCGCGACGCCGAGCCGAAAGACGACCTCCCGGGTCTGCCCCGTCGCCAACTCGAAGGTGGCCAGGATTGCGGCGCAGGGGTCCAGCCCACCGCCGACCCGCCCTGACAGGCGCTCGCGCCGCAGGGCGGCCGGGCTGCGCAGGGAGCCATTGCGGCCGATGAACTCGCAGCGGTCGCCCGTGAGGCTGCGCACGGGCTCGTCACTGTCGAAAAAGGCCACCTGCCCGGGAAAGTCGATGCTGTAAGCGTTGCGCGCGCACAAGACGCCGCTCTGCGGGTCGATCTCGGTCACCACGTGCATGGCCGACTTGTCCCGCAGATCGCCCAGCACCCATTCCACATAGCCGGTGGCCGACAGGCGCCGGGGCGTTCCCGACTCGTTCCTCAGCCGGAGTATCGAGAACTTGACCGCTGCATCCAGGGCCACGAAGACCGTGAGTTCCGAGTAAATGCCATCCACCCGCATCTCGAATACGCTGTAGAGGGTCGGCCGGGAATCACGAGAAATTCCTCGTTTTTTCGCTAAGTCACTGACTCAATGTCGAGAATCCGAAAATCCTCCCCGAGCGCCTCGACTTTGCGCCGGAAGTCCAGCACATAGTCCCCGAAGCGGTTGATGTGTTCCAGCCGATACGGCGCCAGTCCGGCCAGGAGTTCCTGGTTGATCAGCACGCCCTCGGCCTGTAGCTGCTTGAGCACCCGGCTCATCCCCACCACGTTGTGGAGGATGACCATGTTGGCCAAGAGATGGTTGTACTTGATGACTTTGCGCTGCTCATGGCGCAGGTTTTCGGCGATCTCCCCTTCTCCGCCGAAGAAGAGCTTTTTCGCGAAGCCATTGAACTGCTCCGACTTGTTGGTTTCCGACTGGATGAGCCGGCGCAGTTCGACGTCGCCGACGTATTTCAGCAGGAACTGGGTCCGGATCACCTTCCCCAGTTCCCGGAAGGCGAAATACAGCTTGTTCTTGCGGCTGTAGGTGCCAAGCCGGCGCAGGATGGCGGAGGCGGAGATTTTCCCGAGCTTGATCGAGACCGCTACACGCAGCATGTCCGGCAGATGGGTTTCGATCAACGGCCAGTTGATGTCGTCGCTGAACAAGCGGTCGATGTGCTGGAACTTCTTGCCCCCTTCCGGCCGATGGAATACCAGATCCTTAATGCCCCGGATGCGCGGCATCAGCTTGATGCCCAACAGGTGCGAGAGCGCAAACACCGTGTAGCTCTGGGCCTGGGTATCGCCGTGGATGGTATCGGGCCGGATGTCCGAGGTGTTGGTCATCAGCCCGTCGAGGATGTGGGTTCCTTCGTAGGTGCCGCAGGAAATGAAGTGGCTGAACAAGGCGATGAACTTGTCGGAGACGTGGTAGTAGCCGATGCCGCCATAGCCGCCGTACCGGATGTGGTGCTCGGAAATCAGGTTCTGCTCGTAGAGATTCCACTTGGTGCCGTCCGCCGAGGCATGCCTGCCGGAGCCCCAATAGCTCGGCAACTCGAACTGGTTGTAGGCATTGATCACCTTGACGATGGCCTGCTCCAGCGTTTCCTCGGTCATGTACTTGATGTTGAGCCAGGCGACCTGCTTGCGGCTCATGCCGCGAATCGAGCGTGCCGTCTGGGTCGGCCCGAGGTTGCAGCCATAGCAAAACAAGGTGCTGATCACTCGCGGCCGTAGCTCCTCGATCCGGCTTTCCGTGCCCATGAGCGGCCGGAACAGCTTGTGCAGTTGCAGCCAGCGTTCGGTATCGATCAGCACGTCCACGATGCTGACGTTTTCCAGTCGCTCGGCAATTAACAGGTCGATCTGGCGGATCCCGGGGGGCAGTTCGCTGGCCGGCGCTTTCTTCAGGATCAGCCGGCCATCGGCGATCTCGGCGTAGGCGTTGCCCGGGAATTCTGCATCGACTGCCTCGGCGGTCTCCAGCAGGACCGACTTCAATGCTTGGGTGAAGGCCCTCGGATCGGTTTCGACACCGGTCACCTCGCCATACTGGGCCAGTTCGCGATTCAGGGTGTCGTCATCAACCAACTGTTCGCGATAATCGTCGTAGCGTTCGCCATGCTGGATGAACAGGTCGCCCGACTTCAGTTCGTCACGGATCGCGTACAGGACCGCCAACTCGAAGTAGCGGCGGTTGATGGCAACGACCTGCCCGTCGGCGCGCTCCGAGACCACCAGCTTCCGCCATGCGGCGGACAGCCACTGGAAGTCTTCGTCGGCATTCAAGCCGACCAGCGACAGCGGAACCACCTCATGCCGGGTGCTGCGCAGCGCCTGCAGCGCCTTGATCATCCGGATCAGGGTGTCGTCTTCGCTGGTGCTTTGCGGATTGACGATCTCGATGCAGTTCAGCAACTGCGCCCGTACCGCCTTGTAGGGCTGGACGAGGAACGGCAGGTGATTGCGGCCGGCATAAGCCATGTGTTCGTCGCAGACGGCCAGCAGATCGTCGACCTCGGCGATCAGGCTGGTGCCGATGGCCTCCACCCGCTGGTGATCGGTCCCGTCGATGCGGTAGGCCAGCAACATTTCCTTTAACTGCCCGATCAGGCGATCCGTGCGCTGCAGGTGGTCCTGCTGATACTCGTTCAATTTGTTGCGCGCCTGATTGTCCAGGTTCTGGAGCATGCGGACGAAGAGATCGGCCGCATCGTCGAGGGTCTGGGCGAACTGGGCGCGGATGTAGATGACGGCCAGGGCGTACCGCTTCTGCGGCTTCAGTTCAGCCATCTCGCTGGCATCCAGCGAACGGGCGATGTAGCGGTATTGCTTGAGCTTGGGAACCGGAATCTCCGGCCGGGGCAATTGTTCGACCAGCAATTGCAGCCGCCGAATATGCTGCAGGTAAGAGCGGGTTTCCTTGTTGGTCGGCTTCTTGGGTTCCCGCTTGAGCAGGTTCCAGGTACTGCCGGTGTCGCCCGACTTCACCTTGAACAGGCTGTCGATCACGGTCTTGACGTTGGCGTCGAGCTGGTTGGTGATGCTTGCGAAATGCGTTTCGTGGATCTTCTCGCGCGCCTGGATGGCCAACCGGTCGAGTGTGGAAAAGCCGGGTAGCTCGTAGCGGTGGTGAACCAACTCTTCGAGCATCACGTTGATGATGTCGGCGACCACGTGGCGGCTGTCGGCGGCGGTTTCTGCGACATGCCTCAGCCAGGCCCGGCCCGGGTCGTCCAGGGGCCGGACATTCAAGTAGCGGCGCAATGATTCGACGAGGCGTTCCCGACCGGCAGTCCGGTCGAACTGCAACAGTTCTGCCAGTTTGGGCGGACGCGCGAATCCTGTTTGGGCAACGAGGTGCCGGCGGATCACTTCCGGCACCTCCTTCAGCCGGATGAAATAACCCAGCCGCTGGAAGAGCTTCAGATAGAGGAATGCCGCCGTGCGAGCCGTCGGTCGCTTGGTTGCCCGGTCAATGAACGCGACTTCTTCCGGCGTCAGGGTATAGACTTCTTCGAGATCCTGGGCGGTGGGCTCTGCTTTCAGGCGGGGGTACGCGGTCTCGTGAAGCTGGGTCATGCCGGATCAATCCCAGTGCTTGCCGCTTTCGGGGTCGCGACACACCGCCTCCAGGAAACACGCACGGGCATCGGCGATCTGGTGGAGTTCGTCGAGCAAGGCATAGAGGTGATCGTCGAGGACGTCGGGCGATGGATTGGGGACAGCGATCCGATAACGACTGCGTTCGCCATCGATCGGCTGCACCTGAAAGCGGGCCAGACAGCTTTCCGTCATCTCGCGTAGCGCCCGGGCCTGGCTACGCTTGCTGCCGTTGAACGCGGACAACAGGAGCGAAACCTCAATGGCGGCCGACGCGATTTCGGGGAGGTCGGGCAGTTTCGGCGTTGGCTTCTGTGGCGATGCCACCGAGGCCGGCAAGGCCTGATCCAAGCCTTGCTCGAAGCGTTCCTTGAGGCCCACGTCGGCGCCTTCCAGGTAGCGCATGGCGGCCTTGACGTCGCGCCAGCCGACGTAAGTCATCAGTTCCCGGAGGTCCCACCCGCTCTGGCGTGCCCAATGGGCAAAGCCGCGGCGCAGCGAGTGGCTGCTGAAGGCGTCGGCATCGTCGACGCCGGCCTGGGTGAGTAACTGGCGAAGCATGGAAATGATGCTTCCCGGAATCAACCCGGCATCGGAAAGATGGCCCCAGCGATCGATCTTGCGAAAGAGCGGCCCATCCTTCAATTGGGAGACGGCCAGCCAATCCTCGACTGCTTCCACCGGGCACAGCCGGGACAATGCCGGGCAGGAAAAGCGCCGGCCTTCCAATTGCCGATCGCCCTTGCTGCGTGGCAAGTAACAGGTCAATCCCTCGCCCGGCTTGATCTCGATGAATTCGATGCGCAGGCTGGAGAGTTCGTCGGATCGGAAGCCCCGCCAGAAACCCAGCAACACCAGCGCCCGATCGCGGGTGTGCCGCAGCACCGAGGCCGCATCCCCGCGGGCAGCCGCTGAAGTTGTGGCACCGGCCAGCCAGTCGCAGACCCCTTGCAGGATGTCCAGTTCCAGCGGCTTGGCCCGCTTTTCCTGGGCGGGATGCAGGGCCCGGATACCCTTGAGCAATTGCCGGATTTTGGCGGCCTTGGTCGGGTCTGCAAAGCCATGGTCCTGATGCCAGCGCGACAGTGCCGCCAGGCGGTGTTTCAACGTATTGAGGGACAGGGATTCGGCATGGTCGGAGAGATAACGGGCAATCGAATCGATCGTTGCCGGCAACAAACCGCCCCATTCCACCTCGAAATGCCGGATAGCCGACGCATAGCTGCGCCGGGTATTGGCGCGCTCGGCGGCATCGAGGTAGAGATCGACCCGGCTCATCGCTGTCCTTGCCAGGGGTTAGATGTGGGCACGCAGCGGCAGCGAAACTTGCGGCTCAAGCGCCTCCAGCACGGCATGGGCCTTGAGGATGTCCTGATGCAACTGGGCGTGCTTTGGCGCATGCACGGTCACCACGAGCGCGTAGCGGATGGCCGGGGCGCCGGACGATGCGAGGCCGCCGGCTTCGCGGGCGTTGTAATGCACGTCGAATACCGGTTCGAGCAGACTGCTGCCGTAGTAGCTGTGCTCGGCGTGCAGGACCGTTTCCCATTTGCCCAAATCCGCCCGCAGTTCGGCCTCGGTCCGGAAGTCCGCTGACGGGAAGAAGCTCACCGACGAGGCGTTGGCGGCACCGGCCTTGCGCTTGCTGCTGTTGGGCCGGAAGGTGATGCCCAGGCCCGCCTTTGTATAAGCGCCGGCGTCCTGCGGGTCGACCGGGCTCGCGTAGCAGAAGGTCGCCCGCAAGCGTACCTTGCCCTCCAGTTGGAAGGTCGGCAAGGGGATGGGCGCCCGCAGGAACTTGCCGGGGCGCAACTCGCCCTGGTAGATGATCCGGGCTTCCCCGTCCTCGCAGGTGATCAACCGGTTGATGTCGGCTGGCACGCGACCCCAGCCGACGTGATGGACGTCGTGTTCGTCCTTGCTCTCACAGCCATGGATCAGGAGCGTCTTGATGGTCAGCGGATGCACGGGGGCACCGAGGATGGCGCGGATGCCGACCGCCGAGCGCAATGCGAGCGGCGCCGCGAAACTGGTCCCCAGCGTCGCAGCCAAGTTCGGCCGGCTGCCGGGGGCGGCGACATGGAAATAGTCTTTGGGCGCGCCGCCGAAGGCCACCACATCGGGCTTCCTCCGTCCTGGGCTCCGGCCGGGGCCGGTGGCGCTGTAGCTGGCCCGCATCCAGTCATCGCCGCTCCGATCGGCGGCGCCCACGGACAAGGCGTTCACGCTGTCGGACGGCACCTGGATACGGTTAAGGCCGAGGGCGGCATCGCGTTCCCCGTTGTTGCCGACGGCGACGGTCATCAGGGTTTCGCCATCGCTCAGGATGCTGTCGATGACGGCCGTCCAGGCATGGACATCCTGGTCCTCGACCGGCAAGTCCGGTCCCAGGCTGAGGTTGATGAACTGGTACTGGCGCGAGAGCAGGACAGTTTCGACATGGCCGAGCGTGCGATACAACTCGTACGGGTCTTCCCCGTCGATCTTGGCGTCGAGAACCCGATGGTGATCGACCGGCGCATAAGGGCGCTCCGCCGTCGCTTCCGGCTCGATCGGCCCAAACAGGAGGGCCGACGTCACGCCCAATCCGTGTTCGTTGAAATCGGCCACGTCGCTGGCATCCTCGTCGGCCAGGAAATAGCGCCGGACATAGCGGTCGAGCACGTGTTCTGCCGGCAACCCGCCATCGAGCACCGCCACCTTGGGTTCCCGGGAGAGGGGCTCGCCGCTGGGAAGGGCAAACGATACGGCGAGTGGCATGCTGCGGGTCACCGGACGGGCGGCGCGCAGGTGCGGCATCGGCCGGACCACGCGGGTCAGCGTGAACTGGGCGAGGCGTTCCAGGCCGGCGGCATTGCCCTCGACTGCGACAAAGAGCAGGCGGCCCGCCTCGAATTCGAACTCCCCATTGACCATGAAACCGCAGTCGTTGGCGTAATCGGCAAACCAGGCGCGGACATCGGCGGCATGCCCTTCCGGCGGCAGGTGTAAGCCGACCTCGAAGACATGCCCGACATGGGCGCCCTCCAGATGCAGGCGATCAGTCGGGGTCATGGCAGCAAAGGTCTCGATACGGGCGAATTGTTCGGCGACCGGTAATTGCTCATGCAGGCTCCGGGCAAAGTCCGGGAAGTTCTGCAACGCGGATCGGGTGCCGGCGACGAAAAGTTCCGTGGTCTCGGCTTCGGGCGGTGCCTTCTTCTGGGTCTGCCGGCGCGGCCGGATGCGGCGGGTGCGCGACCCCAGCGAGGCCAGGCCGACCTGATCGAGCAGCAGCTTCGGGAAAAAGGATTTGGCCAGGTAGGCCGGGTGCAATACCAGACGGGCCACCACCAGGTCGTCGGCGCAGGCCTTGGGCGGCAAGGCCTCGAAGAGTCTGTTGGCCGCCTCGATCTCGGGAACGATGGTCCGCTTCGCCTCGCTCAGGGTATAGGGATGCGCCTTGTCACTGGGCTTCTTCTTGGGGGCCTCAATGGGATAGGTCAGCAGTTCGGCGCGGCCGATCAGGTATCGCGTGGACATTTACTTGAGCCCCCTTCCTTTGCGGGGCGACGGCCCCGCATGTTTGCGGATGGTGTCGCGGGCGACACCCGTCATCTGGCTGATTTGCATATGGGTGTGCTGGCCGGTCTTGGCCAGTTCGATGGCGAGGTTCAAGCGCTCCATCTTGCTCAGGGCTTCCTGGCGCTGGCCGATGGCGCTGCTGATCAGTTTCTCGATCGGCGCCGTCTGCAGGGCATGGCCGCGGCGCAAGGTATTGATGCTGCGCTCCACGTCCGACAGCGACTGCCCCTGCAGGCCGGCGGCCAGCACGTTGATCCACGACTCGAACAGCTTCCGGTCATCGCCCAGGAAGCGGTTGATCGCCACCGAGATCGCCGCGGCATCCGGCGCATCGAACTTGAGCACCAGATCGAAACGGCGCCACAGCGCCGGATCGACCAGTTCCGGGTGGTTGGTCGCCGCCAGCAGCAGCCCGCTGTCCGGCCACTGATCGACTTCCTGCAGCATCACGGTGACCAGGCGCTTCAGTTCGCCGATGTCGGACTCGTCGCTACGCCGCTTGGCAATGGCGTCGATTTCATCGAGCAACAGGACGGCCGCGTGCTTCTTGGCGTGATCCAAGGCCGCCCGCAGGTTGTTGCCGGTCTTGCCGAGCAGGCTGCTCATCACCGCCGTCAGGTCGAGCACCCACAGGGGTTTGCCCAGGGCGCTGGCGATCCAGCGGGCCGAGAGGGTCTTGCCGACGCCGGGCGGCCCGACCAGGATGGCCGAGCGGGTCGGGCTGATGCCGCGCGCCGCCAGCCGCTCCCGTTCCTGGCGCTCGCGGATGATGGCCCCGATGGCGTCGTGGACGCTCCCGGGAAGGATGGGCGGCGCCAGTCCTTCCCGGTCATCGAAGACACGGATCAGCGCCAGGCGGGAATCGCCGTCGACGGGCAGCGGTGCCTCGCTCGGCTCCACCACCGGCGCACCGCGGCGCAGCACCGCATTGCCGGCGGAGCGGGTTTGGGAGGCTTTCAGGGATTGGTCAAGACGGGCGGCCAGTTCGGGGCGCTGCTGCCGGTACTTGCGCACCAGGCGTGCGAGCAGCAGCCGGGCATCCTCGTTCGACTCGGCGGCGGCGAGGCGCGCCAAATTGGCGAGGTCGTTCTCAATATCGTCTATCTCGCCTGTCGGCTTTTTTTCTGCCACAAAATACCTGCTGTCGTTCGGTGTTGATTATGGCGAAGTTTATGGCGAAATGGAGTTTTCGTCAATAGAGCCGGTGGGCGATCAACGCGGAGCGGCTGATGGACAGCCAAACCACGAGAGGCTGCCGGTCAGTCTGATGTTTACTCAGGCGTAGGCCGGCGCCGCCTAAGCCCTGGGCGGAGCAGGCTGATTGCCGCTGCCGAAGGAACGCCTAGACGATCTAGCGTTGCTTGCCCTCGGGTTCATGGGAAGCCGCGACCAATTCATGCAGGATGCCGCACTCCCGGGCCGTGTGGTTTTCGCCGCATCGAGCCCGTAACGCCACCAGTTGCTTTTCCAGGGCCAGCATGCTGCTCAGTCGCTCCCGAACGCGGCCCAGTTGCTCTTCGATCAGCCGATTGATATCCCCGCAATCCACCTCGGGGTGAGCCACGAAATCCAGGAGGCGCTTCACCTCGGCCAGGGGTATGTCGAGCGCCCGACAATGGCGGATAAAGGCGAGGCGCTCCACATGCGCCGCGTCGTAATTGCGATAGCCGTTGGCCTCGCGGGCAGGCGGCGACAACAGCCCGATTTTTTCGTAGTGACGGATGGTCTCGATATCCACCCCAATGGCCTGGCCGAGTTCGCCGATGCGCATACATCCTCCTTCTGCGGTCTACAAAGATACCCCATTCACCCCGGAGTGACTACGGGGTTTTCAGACAGCTTCCGATGGAGAAGCCGGACCGTCGTTGGTTGAAAACCTTTCCCACAAAAGGCCTTGACCCTGTAGCCGCTACAGGGTGTTCAATGGGCCAGATCTAGCTCTATCAGCAGGACCGATCATGGGTGAATGCACCTCCAAAGCCTGCGGCTGCAAAGCGCCGCCTGTCGTCACAACTGCCCCGGCACCGACTATCCCGGGGGGAATGCGCACGACCCTCGCCATCGCCAAAATGGACTGCCCGACCGAGGAAGCGTTGATCCGCAACAAGCTGGGCGGGATGCCAGGCGTCGGTGCCCTCGACTTCAATCTCATGCAGCGCACACTCACCGTGACCCATGCACCGGAAGCACTGGAAGCCGCCATCACGGCTATCCGTTCACTGGGCATGGAGGCGGTCCTGGCCCAAGAAGGCAAGGCCGGTGAAGCAGCAGCGCCGGAGAAATCGCCCTGGTGGCCCCTTGCCCTGTCGGGCGTAGCGGCGACCCTGGCCGAGGTGGTGCATTGGCTCAATGGCGGCCCCCCCCTGCTGGAGGCCCTGCTGGCCTTGGTCGCCGTCCTCGCGGGCGGCCTGCCGACCTACAAGAAGGGCTGGATTGCGCTGCGGAACCGCAATCTCAACATGAACGCCCTGATGTCCATCGCCGTGACCGGGGCGTTCCTGATTGGGCAGTGGCCGGAAGGGGCCATGGTGATGTTCCTCTTCGCCCTGGCCGAGGTCATTGAAGCGAAATCCCTCGACCGGGCGCGTCGGGCAGTCCGGGGCCTGATGGCCCTCGCGCCCGAGAAGGCGACGGTCCGCCAAGCCGACGGCAATTGGGTTGAGGTTACCGCCGCAGCGGTCCCCCTGGATGCCCGCGTCCGGGTGCGCCCGGGCGAGCGGATCGCGCTGGATGGGATCATTGTTTCCGGCCGCTCCGCCGTCAATCAGGCCCCCATCACCGGTGAGAGCCTGCCGGTCGAGAAAGCCCAAGGCGACCCGGTATTCGCCGGCACCATCAACGAGTCGGGATCCTTTGAATACCGAGTGACCGCCACGGCGACCCACTCGACGCTGGCCCGGATCATCCACGCCGTGGAAGCGGCCCAAGGGTCGCGGGCCCCCACCCAGCGTTTCGTGGACCAATTCGCCCGCGTCTATACGCCGGTGGTTTTCGTGGTGGCCATTGGCATGGCCATCGTACCGCCGCTGGTGTTCGGCACGCCCTGGTTCGATGCGATCTACCGAGCGTTGGTGCTGCTGGTCATCGCCTGCCCCTGCGCCCTGGTCATCTCGACGCCGGTCACTATCGTCAGCGGGTTGGCGACGGCAGCCCGCCACGGCATCTTGGTGAAGGGCGGCGCCTATCTGGAAGCGGGACGCCAGTTGACGGTCATCGCCCTCGACAAGACCGGTACGCTGACGCATGGAAAGCCCGAACAAACCGACTTTGCCAGCCTGACCGAGAGTGACGAAACCAGGATCCGCGGTATCGCAGCCAGTCTGGCCGGCCGCTCCGACCATCCGGTGTCGCAGGCGTTGAGCCGGGCGGCCGAGGCGGACGGTATTCCCGTTCGGGAAGTTGAGGAATTTGCTGCCATTCCGGGGTACGGCATCCGCGGCCAGGTCGATGGCCGGTCTTATCAACTCGGCAATCACCGACTGGCTGAGGCACTGCACCTGTGCTCGCCCGCATTGGAGGCCCGGCTGGGCGAACTGGAACGTCAGGGCAAGACGGTCGTGCTGCTGATGGACAACCTTAGGGCACTGGCACTCTTTGCCGTGGCGGACACGGTACGGGAGACCAGCCGGGAGGCCGTTGCCGAACTCCATGCCCTGCATGTGAAGACCCTCATGCTCACCGGCGACAATCCCCATACGGCAGAAGCCATTGCCGCCCAGGTGGGCATTGACGAAGCCCGGGGCAACCTATTGCCCGAATCCAAGCTGGCCGCCATCAAATCACTGCTCTCACCGGCAGCCAAGGTCGGGATGGTCGGTGACGGCATCAACGATGCGCCGGCGCTGGCTCAAGCCGATATCGGTTTCGCCATGGGTGCCGCCGGCACCGATACCGCCATTGAAACGGCGGACGTGGCGCTCATGGATGACGACCTGCGCAAGCTGGCGGTGTTCGTGCGCATTGCCCGCAGCACGGCGTCGGTGTTGCGGCAGAACATCGCCTTGGCCCTGGGCATCAAGGCCGTGTTCATTGGGCTGACCTTTGCCGGCCAGGCGAGCATGTGGATGGCCGTGTTCGCCGACATGGGGGCGAGCCTGCTGGTGGTCTTCAACGGCCTGCGGTTGCTGCGCAAATGATCCCGGAAAAGCCCAGGATGGGCCGGTACCGCTGGTTGGGATTGGCACTCATTGTGGCCTTGGCGGACCAAGGGGCCAAGCGCTGGATCGCGGCCACTTTCCCTTTGGGGGCAGGCGAAGCGGTGTCGCCGTTTTTCAACCTGGTCCACGTCCTGAACACTGGCGCCGCCTTCAGTTTTCTCGCGGAGGCCGGCGGTTGGCAACGTTATGCCTTCATTGCCCTCGCCTTGGTCGTCTCGGTGGGGCTGACCGTCATGTTGCTCAAAGGCGTGGCGAACCGATGGGAAGGCTGGGGGTATAGCCTGCTCCTCGGCGGTGCCGTCGGCAACCTGGTGGATCGCCTCGTCCAGGGGGCGGTCGTGGATTATCTGGACTTCCATGCCGGCGGCTGGCACTGGCCCGCCTTCAATCTCGCCGATACGGCGCTTTGTCTCAGCGCCCTGACGCTTCTTGGGGGGACGTTGCTGTCATCCCCTCAAAGTAAGGCCGCCCCTTAGTCAGAGCGCAGGAAATCTCGATGCAACCCTTCGCCCCGAACCGATCCGAGGAACACACATTGGCTCAACGATCCTTCTCCCTGTTTGACCGTCGCACGTTCTCTGCCTTGATGCTCCTGGGCGGGGTCCATTGCGCTTCGGCCGCCGAGGAACCCTTGCCCCCCGACCAGGCCTTTCGGCTGAAGGCGTCCCTGAAGGGGAGCGATACGGTGGTGGCTGAGATCATCCCGGCCAAGAAGCATTACCTCTACAAGAACAAGGTCCGCTTTGCCTTGAAGAACGCCAGCGGCGTCCTGATCAAGGAGGTCAAGTTGCCTGCCGGCGAGATGAAGAACGACCCCTATTTTGGGCTGATTGAAGTCTATAAGTCGCCCGTGGTCGCCGAAATCGCCCTGGAGCGCGCCCCCAAGGCCAAGACCTTCACCCTGTATGCGTCTTATCAGGGGTGCAATGAAAAGCTCGGCGTCTGTTATCCGCCGATCGAGAAAACCATTGACATGAAGCTTGATTGACACCAGCTATCGCGTCGAGAATAATTCGCATTCATGTCCCGATACCTCCGTTTCCGCTCGATCATAGCGATGCTGCTGGCCTTCTGCCTAATCAGTGCGTCGTTGTGGAGCTATGGGGCGGAGGCGACTGCCGACGTCTTGTTGGATGAATGCATCCATTTCAAGGTTGATTCACCTGATGCCGGTGTAGCCGACAAGCACTGTAATCATGGCTGCCATGCGCAATCCCACCTCACTGGCGCCGGGCAGGGCAATGCAATGCTCTTCCCGATGACCCTCGCTGCCCAGGAGGGCGTGGGATTGCCCGACAACGCAAGAATCCCGACCCGCCCCAATGAGGGCCCCTTCCGTCCCCCGCGGCCCCTCTTTCAAGCCTGATTTCCGTCATTGGTTTTGACCCATGGCTGGCGTCCAGCACGCCCGCCAATGCTTGAAAGGTTTTTCTCATGTGGTTTTGCGGCACTTTTGCCGCAGTGCGCCCACGGCGGCGTGCTGCTGGCATCTTGGCGGGGACATGGTTTGCCCTGGCCCTCCTCCCCGTATCTTCCCAAGCGGCGGCTGCCCTGACGCTTGAAGAGGCGTGGCGTCTGGCCGAAGCGGCCAATCCAGCCCTGCGTAATGTACAGGCCAGGTTGTCGGCTGCCGAGGGCGAACTGACCGACGCCCGTAGTCTTCTCTGGAACAATCCGGAACTCTCTGCCGACAGGTTACGGCGGTCGGTTCCTCAACCCGGCCTCGCCACGGAAAAACAGCGCGAGTGGAGTGCCGGGCTCGCCCAAACCTTCGAAATCGCCGGCCAACAGGGTTACCGCCGTGAGGCTGCCCATCAGGAGCTGGTTGGCCTCCAAGCCACGCTGCAGGAGACGCGCCGCCAAGTGCGCGCCGAGATTGAGCAGCGGTTCGTGCGGGTACTGGCCTTGCAGCTTCGCATCGCCACCGAAGAGGAAGCGCTGAAGCTGGTCGATAATGCGGCCGCAGCGGTCAGGAAGCGTGTGGCAGCCGGGGAAGACAGCCGCCTCGATGGCAACGTAGCCCTTGTCGAGGCCGAACGCGGCCGCAACCAGCTCGCCGCCCTTCAGGAACAGCTCACCGAAGCCCGCGCCGAGTTGGCCAGCGCCCTTCAACTGGCGCCTGACCACTTGCCGGAGGTAGCCGGCGAGTTGATGCCAGCCATCCCAAGATACACCCTGGAGGAGTTGCTCGCCGCAGCTCGCCAACGGCCCCAGTTGCGTGCCCTGGAGCTGCGGGAAGCCGCAGCGGCCAGCCGCCTGGGCCTGGAGCGGGCTACGGTCTATCCGGACGTGACCGTGGGCATCAATGTGGGACGGGAAGGACCGGGCGACACCCGGGAAAAGCTGGTCGGCGTCACCCTGTCGCTGCCACTGCCCCTATTTCGCCGCAATGCGGCCGGAATCGGCAGGGCAACGACCGAGCTGACCCAGGCGCAAATCGAGCGGCAGGCGACGGAGCGCGATGTGCCGGCCCAGGTCCGCGCCCTGTGGCGCAACGTCGAAAGCTTGCGCACCCGGGTGAAACGTCTTGAAGACAACGTGCTGACCAGCCTCAACCAGAATCAGCGCTTGTCCGCCACTTCCTACCGTGCCGGCGAGATCGGCCTTTTGCAGCTTATCGTGGTGAATCGCCAGGTACTCGATGGGCGTCGTGACTTGATCGAGGCCCGTAGCGACCTGCGGCTGACCACCATTGCCCTTGAAGCCGCCGCAGGCTGGC
>ERZ724517.909-NODE-909-length-17198-cov-13.629120_pt1 | contig 17198 bp, 13 predicted proteins | sample MGYA00376050_ERZ724517 | MGnify/ENA primary metagenome ERZ724517 (study PRJEB28724, sample SAMN07190886) | activated sludge metagenome | isolation source: activated sludge of sewage treatment plant in Hong Hong | place: USA: Christiansburg, Virginia | collected... | reverse complement strand
TTATCAAAGTTACTAACATATGTTGGTAAATTTGATATGAAAAAAACTTTAATGTGAATATCTTAGCACCATCAAAGGCAGAGATATTTCCTTATAACAAAATTGTTTGTCCCAAAACACTTTTTTTTGGAAATGTAAAAAATATTTCATGCCCTTTGATCTCATATGTATTTAGTAGAACAATGAATACGTATACACAGAAAAACATATATTACTTTTTTCAATAATTACTTTTGGAAGGCTGAGAAATCAGATTACTTTTGTGCCCCCAACCGACCAAAAAGCTTAATTATCTATTTTATAACCGACCATGAACAAACAGGAACCAATACTAACAGAAAACCCGGGAAGGTTTGTGATTTTTCCCATACAGCATGATGACATCTGGCAAATGTACAAAAAGCACGAATCGACTTTTTGGACTGCCGAAGAAATACATTTGACTGAAGACCTTCAAGATTGGGAGAAGTTATCCGACAATGAACGCCATTTCATTAAAAACGTCCTTGCATTTTTTGCTGCAAGTGATGGTATAGTCAATGAAAACATTGCTGAAAACTTCGTTCGCGAAGTACAATATACTGAAGCTAAATTTTTCTACGGCTTCCAGATCATGATGGAGAATATCCATTCTGAAACTTACTCCCTGTTGATCAATACATATATTAAAGACTCTGCAGAAAGAGATTACCTCTTTAACGCTATCGACAACATCCCGGCTGTTAAGAAAAAGGCTGACTGGGCTTTGCGATGGATAGATAATGGATCATTTGCAGAAAGACTTATTGCATTCGCAGCTGTAGAAGGTATTTTCTTTAGTGGCTCATTCTGTTCTATTTTCTGGTTGGCTAAACGAGGGATCATGAAAGGCCTTAGCTTCTCCAACGAATTGATCTCTCGCGATGAGGGATTGCACTGTGACTTTGCTTGCTTGTTATACAATCAACACATCGTCAACAAACTTGACAAATCTATACTTGAAAAGATCATTACTGATGCAGTAGTGATCGAGAAAGAATTTGTAACAGAATCCTTGCCGGTAGGCCTTATCGGCATGAACGCTGATCTCATGTGTGAATACATTGAGTTTGTAGCGGATAGATTACTAGTATCTCTTGGCAACCCTCGTGTTTACAATGCCAAGAATCCATTCCCTTTCATGGAGATGCTCTCCCTCCAAGGAAAAACAAACTTTTTTGAAAGAAAAGTGGGTGATTACTCCAAAAGCGGAGTTTCCAATGGAGAGCAAGTCGGCTCGTCTAAGAATTTTACTATAGACGCCGAATTTTAATAAGAAAACTATTTATTAACATTTTTTTCGCATCACAATGAAGGTTATAAAAAGAAATGGCTCCGCTGAAGCCGTCAGTTTTGACAAAATCACAGCACGTGTAAAAAAACTATGCTACGGAATCAATCAGGAATTCGTAGAACCTGTAGAAATCGCAAAACACGTTATTAAAAGTATCTATGACGGAGTATCTACTACCGAACTGGATAATCTGGCAGCAGAAACTGCAGCGACTATGGCTGCCACACACCCTGACTACTCTTTACTTGCAGCAAGAATAGCTATCTCCAACTTACACAAAAATACCAACAAGTCGTTCAGTGCGACGATGGAGATACTTTATAACTATATAGATCCAAAAAATAACCAAAAAGCATCCTTGATCGCCGATGATATCATGGCTATTATAAGAGACAACAGAGAGAAACTGGATTCTGCCATTATTTATGACAGAGATTTTGTATTCGATTACTTCGGCTTCAAAACACTGGAGAAATCATACTTAATGAGAGCAAATGGCGAAGTGGTAGAGCGGCCTCAGCACTTGCTCATGAGAGCAGCAATCGGAATCCACCAACAAGATGTGGATGCAGCGATAGAGACTTACAATCTAATGTCGGAGAAATGGTTTATTCATGCTACTCCTACCCTCTTCAATGCAGGTACACCAAAACCACAATTATCCTCATGTTTCTTGCTTTCAATGACTGAAGATAGTATCACAGGCATTTATGAAACATTGACAAGATGTGCTAAAATCAGTCAATCTGCGGGCGGTATCGGATTGAGCATCCATAACATCAGAGCTACAGGATCTTATATCAAAGGCACAGGAGGAACCAGCAACGGTATCGTACCTATGTTGAGAGTATTCAACAATACAGCTTCTTATGTAGACCAAGGGGGTGGAAAGAGAAAAGGTGCCTTTGCCGTTTATCTTGAACCATGGCATGCTGACATCCAGGACTTCTTACAGTTGAAGAAAAATCACGGTAAAGAAGAAATGCGCGCCAGAGATCTTTTCTATGCTATGTGGATCTGTGACTTATTCATGGAAAGAGTGAAGGCAGATGCTATGTGGTCGTTGTTTGATCCTAGCGAAGCACCTGGTCTTGATGAAGTATATGGTGGCGAATTCGAAGCATTGTACCATAAATATGAAGCTGAAGGAAAAGCACGGAAGCAAATAAAAGCACAGGAACTTTGGTTTACCATACTTGAATCACAAATTGAAACGGGTACACCTTACCTATTATATAAAGATGCTGCAAATAAAAAATCAAACCAGATGAATCTTGGTACGATCAAGTCCAGCAACTTGTGTACAGAAATCATGGAATATACTTCTCCTGATGAAGTAGCTGTGTGTAATCTTGCCTCTATCAATCTTTCAAGATTTGTAGAAAATGGCGCATTTGATTACCAGAAATTATATGATATCACAAGAGTAGTTACTCGTAACCTGAACAAGGTCATAGACATTAACTACTATCCTATTCCGGAAGCTGCTAACAGCAACTTGCGTCATAGACCTATAGGAATTGGCGTGCAAGGATTGGCTGATGCATTCATTTTGATGAGATATCCGTTTGATAGTGCTGAGGCAAGAACGATGAACAAAGATATATTTGAAACAATATATTTTGCAGCATTGACTGAATCAAATGCATTGGCTGCGCAATATGGTGCTTATTCAAGTTACGAAGGAAGCCCTGTAAGTAAAGGAATACTTCAGTATGACATGTGGGGAGCTATTCCTTCTGATCGTTGGGATTGGGCAGGATTGAAAGCTGAGATCAAGAAAAATGGTGTCAGAAACAGTTTATTATTAGCTCCAATGCCAACTGCAAGTACAAGTCAGATTCTTGGCAACAATGAATGTTTCGAACCATACAATAGTAACTTCTATACCAGAAGGACTTTAAGTGGTCAATACATCGTAGTCAATAAACACCTTTTGAATGACCTGATAGGATTAGGTCTTTGGAACAATGAAATGAAAGAACAACTGATGATGCATAATGGATCTATTCAACAGATCCATAACATTCCTCAGCACATCAAAGATCTATATAAGACGGCTTACGAATTAAGTCAGAAAGTGATCATCGATCAGTCAGCTGATCGTGGTGCATTTATCTGTCAAAGCCAAAGTTTGAATTTATTTGTAGAAAGTCCGACTTTCAGCAAACTTTCATCGATGCACTTCTATGCATGGAGTAAAGGCCTGAAGACTGGTATGTATTATTTAAGAAGCAAAGCAGCAGTAGACCCTATCAAGTTTACACTTGGTGATCAACATCAGCAGAAGTACGTCGATAAACCAATCGTTGCATCTGTCGTTGAAGAGATCGAAGTAGAAATGGATTTGAACATGTCTAACAGAACTACTTCCCAACCTGAAATGTTGGCAGATGGAATCTCTGAAGGTATGACTTGTACTATGGAAGATGGCTGTATTTCTTGCGGTTCTTAATATTACATTAACTTATTGAAGGTCTTGAACTACATTATTTAACACGGAAATTTACGTTTAATACGTAATTCTCATAAACCGATTTGAAAGGGGCAGCTTGAAAAAGTTGCCCTTTTGTTTTTGGGGGAGGAAAGGGAAAGGATCTGTATCACTGAGTTTCACAGAGGTTTTTGAATAAATTTCAATCAAATCATTCCTATTAATTTCTGTCCTTTCACATCTATTGTAGACTTTTTGAGTTTCACAAAGAGATTTGACTATCGTCAAATGCTGCTACATCAGTCGGAACTGAATAAAGAAGCATTCCATCTTCCTTGGGGTCCTTCGCACTTCTTCCTACTTTGCGTGAACCATAATAGAAGTTTCATAATGTCACCACCTTCGGGTTCTATTTTCAACCATGCGGCATATTCTATAATAATTTCACCCTTCAGGTTTTATTCTATTTTATAAATTCTGGTAAACTTCAATATTTGTGAACTTCAATTTTATATAACAGGTGCACTAAAATAATATCATACTGATATATCAATATACTAATATACTGTCATACCTATTATATACATTACGGACAAGGGCAAGCCATGTCCCTACTGTAACACTAATATAATCTCATTCTGTCATACTATCATACTCTCCTTCAAAATCTCATAACTCCTCAACCTCTTATCCATATCATAAATATAACTTACTGCCATCAATTCATCCACACCGGTTTCAGCAATAAATACAGAAAGTTTCTTTCTTAAACTATCCTCACTGCCAGTAAAAGTGCAAGCGGTCATTCGTTGCAACATGTCCTGCACTTCAGGAAGATAAAATGTCGATGGAAGATTGCCTGGTGGCTGCAGTGGAACGCGCTCATTGGTTACAATACCAAGAAACATTCGGTATAGACTTGTGACAAGGAATTCTGCTTCATCATCAGTTTCAGCACCAAAGATGTTGACACAGGCAAGAACATAAGGTTTATCGAGTTGAGCTGAAGGTTGAAAATTACTTCTGTATATTTCAATTGCTGTTCGGAACTGAGCCGGAGCGAAATGTGCTGCAAAGGCATACGGCAAACCCATTTTTGCGGCTAAGTAAGCACTATCTGTGCTTGAACCAAGGATCCAGATAGGTATATCAAGTCCTTCACCGGGAAAAGCCCTGACTTTAGAATTTCTATTTGAAGCACTGAAGAACGTCTGAAGGCTTTTAATATCCTCAGGAAAGTCATATGCCGTAGCCATGTTATTTCTTCTTAAGGCCATAGCTGTAAGTTGATCTGTTCCAGGTGCTCTGCCAAGTCCAAGATCTATACGACCCGGATATAAAGTTTCCAATGTACCGAATTGTTCGGCTATGACGAGCGGTGCATGATTGGGCAACATGATACCACCCGAACCTACCCGGATAGTTGAAGTTTTACCTGCTAAGTGCCCTATTAAAACTGATGTAGCCGAACTAGCAATGTGTTCCATATTGTGGTGTTCAGCGAGCCATACTCTCTTATAACCTAGCTTTTCCACATGGCGCGCAATTTTCACTGAACGTTCTATGGCATCTGCAGCATTTTCACCCTGAGAGACGACGGCTAATTCAAGAATGGATAATGGAATGGAGGTCATATATGATGCATTTGTTTTATTATAAAAATTAAACTATTGGAGTTAAGATGTACACAATTATGTGTTAAACCTTGTCTAAAAGTTTCCGTTAAATCAAAGTTAATATACTGTAAATCAAATGAATGCCGCATAAGTATCATAGACTCCCCCTGCACCCCTCTGAAAGAGGGTGAAATCTAACCGACGTCATTTTGCACTTTACAGTTAGCCTTTCAACTTTTTAAGTTAGCATATTGTTTTTAGAAGTAAAGTTTGATTACGGACTACTGACTACTGCCTACTGACTACTGCCTACTGACTACTGACTTCTGACTTCTGATTTCTGACTTCTGATTTCTGACTTCTGGTCACTGTTTAAAAATGACTCGCATCATCCAACAGCTCCATCTGGCTTTCAGTCAGCGTAAGCGTCACAGAGGCCATAAGATCGTGTAACTGTGCAGATGATGTAGCACTTGCTATTGGCGTCGTAATGAATGATTTTTGTAACTGCCAAGCAAGAGCGATTTGAGCTAATGGCCTGCCATTCTGTGCAGAAACATCGTCCAGAGCATTGAGTACTTTAGGACCTATTCCTTCAAAGTACTTAGCCATTCCTCCGCCTCTAGGGCTTTTACCAAGATCAGCTTCAGAGCGATATTTTCCGGTAAGAAAACCACTGGCTAAGGCAAAATAACTCATTACTGCCAAGTCATCTTGTTGCACCATAGTTAGATATTCAGTTTCAAATTTTTCTCTTTCAACCAAATTATATAATGGCTGAAGACTTATATATCCTGACAAATCATGCTCTTTTGCATAGTCATTGGAAGCTTGGATACGCTCTGCAGAAATATTAGAAGCACCTATATAGCGGACTTTACCTTCAGAGATTAGCTTATTATATGCTTCTATCGTCTCAGAAACATCTGTAGAAAGGTCTTCCTGATGTGATTGATATAAATCAATGTAATCTGTTTGCAGATTCTGAAGACTAGCTTCAACAGCTTCTTTCATATATTTACCACTCAAACCAGACTTTCCACCACCAAGATCTGTTCCAAGCTTAGTGGCGATGACCATTTGGTCTCTATTTCCGCGCATCTTCATCCACTTACCAATGATCGTTTCGGATTCACCACCCTTATGGCCTGGCACCCAAATTGAGTAAGAGTCAGCGGTATCAATGAAGTTGAAACCATGATCGAAAAATTCATCAAGAATCCTGAAAGATTCCCTTTCGTTAAGCGTCCATCCAAAGACATTGCCACCAAAAGAAATTGGAGAAACCATCAGGTCTGATTTTCCAAATTGTATTTTATTGAAATCCATAAAACATCGATTTTTTTTGAATTAATATAGCGTTAGAGTAAATCGGGAGAATTCGATTTAAAAAAATATAAGATGGTGAAGAATGATTTCTATTATAGAGACAAAAAAAACCTTTAAAAGGTTGTCTCTTAAAGGTTTTTTATAATAAATACTCAAAATCAATTAAATATGATTTGATTTTAAATATCTACTGCAAGATAATTCTTTTGCTGACCGATTCTCCCTTATTATTAGTTAGTACCAGATTGTAAAAACCTGGAGCATAAGAAGCCGTAATTATTACATTTGCGCCATTAACTAAATCTGCTTGATGTACTATTCTTGCTGTAACATCCATTAGTTTATAGGAGGAAAACACACCACTTTCGTTGACAATAGTAAGGCTAGCTGAAGCTGGATTTGGATAGAGTTTCACAGCCCTTTCTTCTACTTCTTTGATTTTTAAAATGAGGCAATTAGCAGAAATAGAGGGGAAATTAATCTCATCAGCCTCATAGAAGCACAACAACTCCTCGGCATAATCCGTCGCACAAATATTAGGATAGGAAATAATTCCATATTCTGCACTTCCAAGTCCTTCGATCCAGGTTGTTTCTACGATATCGACTCCGGAAGCCTTCAATTTCAATGTCTTACGACTACTTCCATCGACCAATGTTATATTACCTTTAGCGATTACTTCCATATCACAAAAGATAGTAGAGAAAATATCTCCAACCTCTAATCCAAAATCGTATAGTACATATTCCGGCTGATCACCAGCCTTACAATATACCTTATCTCCATCTTCACGAAGGAAGGCGTTCGTTTCAATCCAGTTTTCTTCAGGGAAACCAGTGTTTTCCAACACCTTCTTGTAAGTTACTCCATTAATTTCTTCTTCCTCACCTATCTTGACACCATAAGTATCTTGCCAGCCATTAAAAGACGTATGTTTTATATTCCATTGATTACCGGAAGTAGTGAGTAATTGCGCATGCAGTCCAAAAGTAAAAAAAGAAATAGTTAGCAATAAAAGTGTCTTCATAATATATTAATTTAAGTTTACCATAAGAAAAAAACGGACAGCAAATAAAATGCTTTGTAAATATAAAAAAATAAAGCTGAAAAGTTGATTATGAGCTAATTAATTGAAAAAGTTCGTTGTTTGTTGTTTGTTGTTTGCTGTTTGTTTGTCAAAAAGTTAATGGATATTTTTTATCAAATAAAACTTTCTAAAAATGGGCGAACTTATTCTCATGCTGCATACAAAACCTTAAAAACATAAGTCTGTCACAGGAATAATTAATATTTCAAGTTTAGGTAGTCAAATTTTCTTAATTAAAAGAAAAATTAGAATCTTTATAAAATGTTAGATGGTAGAAGCTTGTCCGCCGAACAAGGCGGGGTAGATTTTAGATGGATTTCCATCAATCACATGGATATTTCTTCTATTAAACCTATTAAAGAAAAAATATTAATCAGTTGACTACACTCCCCGCCGTCACTTTGGCTAGTCGGGCAAGCATCTAACATCTAACATCAGCCATCTACCTTTGTTTCTTAACTGCCGAAACTTGAGTTAATATTATTATTCTAATTAATGGAAATTCGTTGCCTTAAAAAAAATAAAATGGAAATAATCTGACTTCAATTAATTTAGCCTTCTTAAATTAAATTAAAAATAACCAAATAAAAAAAAGATGAAATTACTTTGTTGTTTTTTAATATTAAACTTTGCAACAAAATGGAGCAATGCACAGATATACAATACTCCAAACTTAAAGACCAAAATATCAAAAAATATTAATCCTAATGACTATCTCGACCTTGACTATCTTGAAAGAAACGGGTACACAAAGTCGCCGGGTTCTGAAGCAACTGAGCTGATATATTCGAGAGCTGAAGATAGTCCCTTCAATGGCATCATAGGTTTTGAAATCCTAAAAGGAGAAAAAAATGAAAGTTTCCTGAAATACTTCAAGGATCCTGCAAATGAAGCTACTTATAAAAAACTTGATTTATGCGAAAAATTGGAAAATGTAATTGCATATTACAAAATCAAAGAGGTAGGTGAAGGCGATAATAAAATGTTTGAAATCGAAGCCTGTTTTTTTATTGGAAGTGAGACCTTGGGGTTTTTCACCATGAACGAAAAGTCAGAAGGAGCATTAGCTAGCCTGAACGAGGCGTGTCAAATAATCAAGTTGGAATAAACCTATTTCAATAAGGTTTTTAAGAATCAATTCATTATTTACCATTTTAACTTTTAATCATTACATCTTTTAGCCTTGTCTAGTCAAAATCAAATATACAAGCAGATAAATGAGCAATATTATTACATCAAGTGCTGTTAAATTTTCAACTTTTTAACCGAAATAGTTATTTAGTATCTGTATGAACAGAAAAATTGTAATTGCCATTGGTGGCGCCAGCGGATCGATCTACGCCAAGTTACTTGTAGAAAAGTTAGCAGTATTGAATCTTCATGACCTGCACATTGATCTTATCATGACCGAAAATGCCAAGATCAACTGGAAACTGGAAATGTCCACGTTTGAAGAATCAGCCATTCCTTACAAGATCTACGCCAATAATGATTTTTTCGCCCCTTTCGCCTCCGGTTCCGCCGGATATGACGCCATGGTACTCATTCCATCATCAATGGGTCAAATAGGTCGTATTGCAAATGGTATTTCTGATGATCTCATCACCAGAGCAGCAGATGTGATGCTGAAGGAACGCAGGACGTTAATCCTTGTGCCACGTGAAGCACCTTACAACCTAATTCAATTGCGCAATATGACTTCTATTACAGAGGCAGGAGGTATCATTTGCCCAGCAACGCCTTCTTTTTATTCGCAACCAAAATCGATAGATGAATTGGCTATGACGGTTGTAGACAGAGTGCTTGATTTGCTGAGGATCGAACATCGGACCTATCGGTGGAGTACTATATAATGAAAGAAGAAAAATGAAAAATGAAAATTAATTTTTGGTGATTTTTGAATTGTGATGCAAATTAAAAGATGAGTAACAACATCCATCAACAATTTACTGAAAGCTTCGCACAAATTTCCCTCAATTTATTTGGCTTTATCTGATAAAATGATTTCTTTTGTGAAAGTTTAATAAAAGGACGCTCCTACTATGACAAATGTTGAAAATGCCGGAAAAAAAGGTTATTGTTTTCTTTACTTCTTTTTATTCCTTTTTGGTGTAATGGCACTTTTTGTATATCTATATTACTATAACTTCAACCTGAAATTCTAATTTCAGGTAAAATTAACCCCAGAACTAAGTTTAAGGGAATATTAAGGACGATTAATCATTGTTCTTGATCTCATTCCAATTTTCAAATAACAAGGCTTGATCTGGTCTTTCAACAGGTATTTCTGCCAAAGGCTCGACTTCTTGCCAATGATTTTTCATGTCATTTGGCAAAGTTTGGTAGAGGCGTGTACCTTTCTTCTTCCAAGCCAGCATTTCATCTGAAACTTCCTTGACTATTCGGGCAGGATTACCTACCAATATTGACCTTGGCGGTACTTCCATTCCTTCAGGAACAAAAGTCAGTGCACCTACGATACTTCCATCTCCTAAATGCACATTATCCATGATTACTGCATTCATACCCACCATGCAATCTCTACCAATCGAAGCTCCATGGATTATAGCACCATGTCCTATGTGTGAATTCTGCATCAAATGGATCGTTTTACCTGGAAACATATGTAGCGTGCAATTTTCCTGGACATTACATCCGTCATCGATCACTACAGCACCCCAGTCACCGCGCAATGCAGCTCCGGGACCAATATAGACATGCTTTCCTATGATGACATTTCCTGTCACAGTAGCCATTGGATGAACAAATGAAGAGGGATGGATGACAGGTATAAAACCTTTGAAACTGTAAATCATGATGTTGTCTTAAGACTATTTGCCCAAAGCTACCTTATATTTATCAATGGCAGCTCGTATCTTTTCCTTCCTGTTTTCAGGACTTGGGTGTGTACTTTGAAATTCTGGTACATCTCTACCTCCTGATGCATCCTTGAGTATTTGCATTACTTCCATTAAAGCTTCAGGGTCATAACCGGATTCCATCATAAATCTAACTCCAAGATCGTCGGATTGTAGCTCCTGATCTCTCCCAAAGCTCATTGAAACATTAGCTGCTACTACTTGCCCTATCTGAGTCACACTCATATCTCCGCCTGTACCGATGGCTGCGCTATTCAACAAACCTTGATACAATTGGTCCTTAGCCATTTTCTCTCCACTATGTCTAGCTACTACATGTCCAACCTCATGACCTAACACGCCCGCTAACTGATCCTCCGTTTTTAGTCTGGATAACAAACCTTCTGTAATAAATATCTGCCCACCAGGCAGAGCGAAAGCATTGACAGTATTGGGATCAGCAAGTAAGTGAAAATCGTATTTATAAGGTGTTCTGGATGCGGAAGATTGGAATACGACCTTCTGTCCTACCTCTTTCACCAAAGCTTGGTTGTTCATATTGGAAGATAAACCCCCAAATTCTGCTGCCATTTGTGGCGCACTTTGCAGTCCCATGGCTATTTCATCATTCACTGAAAGTGCAACATGCTGAGTTTCACCTGTGACTTCATTGACTTGAGTATTAGAAAAATATCTGAATAAAGTGAAAATCAGAATAACTGCTCCGATCAATAATGTACCTTTATTTAATTTCATTACATTAGTTGTTTTCAGTAAAAATAATGAATATTTTTAAACTCTTTCTAATATCACAGCATATCCTTGCCCTACCCCAACGCACATGGTGCACAATGCATACCTTTTGTTAGTTCTACGCAACTGCAGTGCAGCAGTATGAAGCAGGCGTGCACCAGTCATGCCCAGTGGATGACCTAGGGCAATGGCGCCTCCTTGAGGATTGATTCGTTCATCATCTATGGAAAGATTTAATGCGTCTAAGCAAGCTATTGACTGAGCTGCAAAAGCCTCATTTAATTCGATAATATCCATCTGATCAAGTGTTAATCCTGCTCTTTTTAACGCAAGATTGGTGGCAGGAACCGGTCCTATACCCATGATGCGAGGTTCGACACCTATGACAGCCGAAGAAACTATTCTGGCTATTGGTTCAAGTTTGTGAGTTTTCAATCCTTCATCTGAAGCAATTAGCATTGCAATGGCTCCATCATTTAGCCCTGAACTGTTGCCTGCAGTCACAGAGCCTCCCTGCTTAAATGCTGCTGATAAATTTCCAAGTATGCTCAGATCAGTATTTGGTCGTGGAAATTCATCATGTTCGTATATCCCACTTTCTTTTCTACTTTTTTGGAAAGGAATAGGAACAATTTCTTCTTTGAAGAATCCTGAATCCAAAGCATTTTTTGCTTTTACCTGCGAATTATATGCAAAGGCGTCTTGTCGTTCGCGACTTATGTTGTACATCTCTGCAAGATTCTCCGCAGTATCACCCATGGCATCTATGCCGTATAATTCTTTTAATTGTGGATTGATAAATCTCCACCCAAAACTTGAATCATACATTTTCGCATCTCGTCCATATGCTGAACTGGTCTTGCTTATGACCCAAGGTCCTCTGGTCATATTCTCTACCCCGCCTGCTATGAAAAGTTGGCCTTCATTAGTGTGGATAGCACGATGCGCATGTATAACTGCCGACATTCCGGAAGCACATAATCTATTGACCGTCTCTCCAGGAACAGTATATGGCAGTCCGGCGAGCAAACCTGACATCCGTGCTATGTTTCTGTTATCTTCTCCTGCTTGATTGGCGCAACCCATGATGACATCATCAATTTGACCTGGATCCATGTCAGGGTTAAGGGTAACGAGATGCTTTATGACATGGCTTAACATGTCATCAGGCCTCACTGAGGCCAAAGTACCTCCAAAACTTCCAATCGGTGTCCTGCAGCCATTTACGATGTATGTATTTCTCACTATTGTTGATTTTTTTAATAAAATCTCACTGAATATAAACCTTTGATGCTATTTTTTTATCGAGTGAAAGCGTATTTACACCCATAGACTTGGCCAGTCTCCACATATCCATTGCCTTGGTTACATTTTTCGACATAAAATAGACGTCTCCCGCTTGCTCGGCGATGGAAGGATATTTTAAACCACCATTGTTTATAGCCATTTCTATCCATTTTAAAGAAGAAACGTAATTCTTTTCTTTGAAATCGATTAGGCTTGCCGTAGCTGCATTAAATGGGTCTTTATCATTTTTTACAGTAGCCGCTTCTATTTTGATCCTCGCAAGGTCAAGTCTAATGCCAAACTCCGCCAGCATCCCTGCTACCTGCGCCATAGAATTTAAATTGCCTTTGCTCAACAAATCAGTCCTCTGAAAGTGGGTATTGGCTTGCTCCTTATCATTGGTCGCTGTGTAAGCGATGGCCAGCATGCTATTGATCAATGCTGCCTGGGGATGGTTATTGCCTGTCATCAGCTCAGCGGTACTTAATGGAGAAAGTGCTTCATCCGGATGCCCAAGCTTGAGTTCCGCAAAAGCAAGGTTGACATAGTTATTAATCTGATTAGGATAGACATCCATTGCTTCGTTTACACATTTCTTAAGATCCTCGTACCTTTTTAAGTATGTCAATAACAACATTTTTTGTTCATATACAGCATACACTCTTTGTGTCAATTTCAACGCTTCATCATAAGATAATAGAGCATCAGTGTACTGCCCTATATGCAATCTGATATCACCCGATATAGCCCATGCTTTAGCTTCTGAGGGATGAGCCTTTACAAGTTGTGTCGCTATTTTACCTAGAGGCGAGACAAGTGAAGTATCCTGAGTGTCAATATATTTATCAATAAAAGGAAGAATTCCACTGATTTTGCTGTCAATCGTGATTTGTGGATTTTCAATTATGGCGATGATAGAATTAAGATATTGACTGTCGTTTACTCCTTCTTTCATTCCCTGAGCTAAGGCAATATTCGCATTGGCATTTGTTGGATCTGATTGAAGTACTTCGGAATAAAGTTCTTTTGCATCTTCCTCCCTGCCATCTGATTTATAGATGCTCGCCAGTGTATTTTTTGCCTGTAAATTGTCCGGGAAAGATTTAACTAATTGCTCTAATGTTAAAACGGCAGCATTTAAATCACCTGCTTCGGATTGTGCTCTGAATTTCCTAAAAAGGATTTCTTCTGAAAAGCCAAATGTATTACCCATTCTTTCAAAAGTTTCTATGGACTTAACAGGCATTGCTGCTGCATTGTATAATTTTGCCATTTTCAACCAATATTCTTCAACCCGTGGATGCTTGGATATAATTGTCTCATATTTAGAAGCAGCCATTTCTGCATTTCCTTGTTTTTCAAGGATCTCAGCTTCGAATATGGCATAATAAAGGTTGGCAGGATCAAGACTTACAGATTTGGATGCATTCGTAAGTGCATCATCATATTGTTTATCAAGGTAATATGTTCGGGCTAACTCATAATAAAATGTAGGTTCAGTCTTGTTATTTTTGATCAATTCCTGAAGAAGCGGTATGGCCTCCTTAGTTTTATTAGCCAATCTGAAGGCAGTTGCAGCGATAAATTTTTCTTCCTCCATCGCTTGTTTCTCACTATATCTCGTGGTGTCCTTTGTAGATATAGTCTCAATCTGAGCTGAAATAGCAGAATTGAAAAATATGAAAAATTGAAAAATGAATAAAAGTCTTACCACTATTTATTGGAATTTAACTGATTTAACACATGGGGCGGAAAGTGGTTCTAATTTCTAGACTTTTTCCTTGAAAGCATCCCTTTATTAACGAATTATATAGCCAATTATTGATGTCCCGTAGAACCAAATCCTCGATCTCCACGGTCAGATGGGCTTATATCATCCACTTCTACTAGCGTAACTGTTTCATATCTGGCGATCACCATCTGGGCAATACGTTCAGCAGGATCAATGGTCTGCAATTCCTGTGAAAGGTTGATTATAGGGATTTTGAGCTCACCGCGATAATCACTGTCAATGGTTCCTGGTGCGTTGATAACAGTAAGTCCTTTCTTGATAGACAGGCCGCTCCTAGGTCGCACTTGAGCCTCTGTTCCTGGTTGCAACTCAATGTATAAGCCGGTGGGAATCAGCATCCGCTCCATCGGTTGCAATTCTATTGGAATATCGATGTTCGCTCTAAGATCCATACCTGCACTGCCTGCGGTTTCATAGTTTGGAAGGGGATTGCGTGATTTGTTGATTATTTTTACTTGCATCTTTATTTATTTGAAGATGCGAAGATATTATTTAAATAGAAGATAAAGAATATAAGTGGATAGTATTAAAGATGACAAAAAGGTAAGTATTACAGAGCAGAAGTGTAAAAGCACAGGGAATACAGCGAACGGAAAATAGTGAACAGCGAACAGAAAACAGCGAACAGCATTGAAGAATTTTATTGTTCCCGTGATTTACTAAAGTGCTAATACGCCAAAGTATATAACGTTATTCCACGGCCAAAGCCCAAAGCGAAGCGACCCAAAGCCCAAAGCGCAGCGACCTCATCTAATCTACAATCGCAATCTTCATCATATTGGTCTTCAATCTCGCCTGAAGTGGCATTGATCCAACAAATACAACGACTTCACCAGCCTGCACTCTGTGTTTCTCCTTAAGTATCTTCAACACATCGATGATCGTATTGTCTGTAGTGGTAAAACCATCATAATAATAGCAGTGAACACCCCAAACCAGGTTGAGCATGCCTGCGATCTCCTTTTGATCGGAAAATATAAATATTTCTGCGTGGCTACGGTAAGACGAAATTTTAAATCCTGTATATCCTGAAGCTGTCATCCCTATGATAGCTGTAGCTCCGATCTCTTCTGCTGTCTTAGCTGCATTGAAACAAACTACATCAGACATAAATGTCGCAGATTTCGATGAAGGGTAAGGTCTGAGGCGTTGAACTGGAAAGTTTGTTTCAGCTTCAGCGATAATTCTATTCATGGCACGTACGGTCTCGACAGGATATGCTCCAACTGATGTCTCGCCTGACAACATAACTGCGTCAGTACCATCCAGTACCGCATTAGCGACGTCAGTTACCTCTGCTCTTGTAGGAGAAGGATTGACGATCATACTATCCATCATCTGAGTTGCGACTATGCAAGGAGTTCCGTATTGAATGCAAAGTGCCACGATTCTTTTCTGAATACCAGGAAGTTTCTCTATGGGCATCTCAACTCCAAGGTCACCCCGGGCTATCATGATTCCGTCAGAAACTTTGATGATCTTCTCTATCTTCTCAACTGCCTGAGGTTTTTCTATTTTGGCTATGACTCTAGCATGATGACCATGTGACTTGATCTTAGCTTTAAGTAGTTTGATTTCTTTTGGAGATCGGACAAATGATAAAGCGATCCAATTCACCGGTTGAGTCATCAGAAAGTCAAAATCTTCAAGGTCTTTCTCTGTTAAAGCCGGCAGCGATACATTAGTATCAGGTAAGTTAACACCTTTATTTGAAGACAATTCTTTACCAAAAAGTACTTTTAACTTAACTGTATCGATATTATTAGTCTCCACCACTTCCATACCCACCTTGCCATCATCAATCAGAACTTGCTCCCCCACTTCCACATCAGCTGCAAAACTTTGGTAAGACATGTAGATTCTTTCTTTAGTACCTACACATTTTTCATTGACGAAAGTTAGGATATCACCCGGTGCTAAATCGAGTTTGTTATTTTCTATCTGACCAACTCTGAGCTTAGGTCCCTGAAGATCAGCTAGAATGCCGACATTGATATTGTGATCGACGTTGATCTTGCCGATCGTTTCTATTTGAGTTTTAGCGACATCGTGTGATCCATGAGACATATTGATACGAAAGACATCGACCCCTGCTTTGATGAGTTCAAACATTTTTTCGTAAGAGTCACTTGCCGGACCTAAAGTGGCCACAATTTTCGTATTCTGGAAAGTTCGTTGAGACATGTGTAAAATATAATAAAGAGATTAAAAGGTAAAATTAGTGTACTTTTTACAATAATTACCTTTTTGGGCAAATAATTTATTGCAAACGAGGTAAATAGGGACTTTCGAAGAAGGTGGGCATCGAACAGTGATGGAGGAATAATGCAAATACTTGCGATTCACAAGAATAGATAAAAGTTAGAAAGAAGAAATTAGAAATTAGAATGAAACTTCGATTAGAATGTATAGCAGATGAGAGTGTTTAGCCTAAAGTTAGATATTTGGTATTCATCAATATTTTCGATTTTATAGATAAACAATAAAAATATATTTCATTGACTACCAATATAATATGTAACTTCAAAACTTTAGTTTACAATAAGGAAAACATATGTATTATGTGAAAAAAATGATTTGTAGGCTAATTCGCCAATGTGCTAATATGCCAATGCGCTAATCAGCTAATGCGCTAAAGTGCCAATGCGTTAATTCCCCAACCCCGCAGCTATCAACCTAAAACTTATAAAATACTGCCAATCCAAAATTATTGCCCTTATTCCTGAATCG
>ERZ724517.907-NODE-907-length-17216-cov-4.178370_pt1 | contig 17216 bp, 15 predicted proteins | sample MGYA00376050_ERZ724517 | MGnify/ENA primary metagenome ERZ724517 (study PRJEB28724, sample SAMN07190886) | activated sludge metagenome | isolation source: activated sludge of sewage treatment plant in Hong Hong | place: USA: Christiansburg, Virginia | collected... | reverse complement strand
TGGGGTGCGAGCCAGTCGCGTTGCGGCGCGCTACGGAGCCCGCGTGGCCGTCGCGGAAGAGAGTCGCCTTGGTGGCACCTGCGTAAACCTTGGCTGTGTGCCCAAGAAGCTACTCGTCTATGCGTCTCACTTTCGCGATGAGTTCGAGGACGCGGTCGGCTTCGGCTGGAGCCCTTCGTCACCGGGCTTCGACTGGGCCACGCTCATCGCGAACAAAGATCGCGAAATCGAGCGCCTGAACAAGGTGTATCGCGGCCTGCTCGAAGGTGCGGGCGTCACAATCCTGGATGGACGAGCGCGGCTTATCGATCGCAACACGGTCGAACTCGGAGGTCGCCTTATCACCGCCGAAAAGCTCCTGATTGCTACGGGCAGTCGGCCTCACTTGCCATCATTGCCGGGCATTGAACATGCCATCACCTCGAACGAGGCCTTTCACCTGCCGCGCCTGCCCGAGCGGGTGATGATTGTGGGTGGCGGCTACATTGCGGTTGAGTTTGCCGGCATTTTTGCCGGACTTGGCTGCCAGGTCAGTCAGCTCTATCGCGGCTCGCTGTTTCTACGTGGCTTCGATCGGGATCTGCGGATCGAGCTGGCAGAGGCGATGCGGCATCGGGGCATCGAGCTGCGGTTCGACAGTGATGTCGCGAAGATTGCGCGGAACGACGGGGGCGATTTCACGGTGACGCTGGTTTCGGGGGAGCAGGTCACGACCGATCTGGTGATGTATGCGGCGGGACGGACTCCCAACACTGCTGGGCTCGGACTCGAGGCGGTGGGGGTGGAGCAAGATCAAGACGGCGCGATTGTCGTCGATGAGTATTCCCAGACCACGGTGCCCAACATCTGGGCCGTGGGTGACGTCACCAATCGCCTGAACCTGACCCCCGTGGCGATTGCCGAAGGCCAAGCCTTCGTCGAGACGGTCTTTAACGAAAACCCGCAAAAGCCCGACTACGACAACGTTCCGACGGCGGTGTTTAGCCAACCCTCTTTGGCCACCGTTGGGTTGACCGAGGAAGCCGCTCGCGAAAAGCACACCGCCATCGATGTTTACAAAGCGCACTTTCGACCGATGAAATACACGCTGTCGGGACGCAACGAGCGCACCTTGATGAAGCTGTGCGTCGAGCGAGTCAGCGGCAAAGTGATCGGCGCGCACATGCTCGGGCCGGACTCCGCCGAGATCATCCAAGGCATCGCGATCGCGATCCGCGCTGGCGTGCGCAAGGTCGACTTCGATCGCACCATTGGCATCCATCCGAGCGCCGCCGAAGAGTTCGTCACGATGCGGACCCCCCAGAGTCACTAGCCCTCGCTCGTTTTTTCGACACTCGCCACCGTAGCGGTTTGCAGGGTACGATGAGGATGGGGGGTTGGCCATTCAGATCCTGTTTACGCACAACCTACGTCGCGATCTTACGGATGAGGCCCAGGCCGAGTTCGATACACCGGAAACGGTCGAATCGCTGGCCGCAGCCCTCGGATGCGCAGGCCAACACGCCGTCGAGCTGCTCGATGTCTCGGCCCCGCTGCCCGAGGTGATGGCCAAGCTCAGCGCGTTTCAGCCGGACCTGGTGTTCAACACCGCCGAGGGCCGGCTGGGGCGAGCACGAGCGGCACAGATGCCGGCCATCTTAGAGATGCTGGGTCTGGCGTTCGTTGGGTCGGATTCCTATGTGCTGGCGGTGACGCAGGACAAGTGGCTGACCAAGCAAGCGGCGGCCGCCGTCGGGGTTCCGACCCCTCCTTCGCGATTGTTTTTTGGACCCGGTCTCCCAGCGCTGCTCGATGCCGAGCTGGAGCCGCTGCTGCCAGCGATTGTGAAACCGAACTACGAGGGCTCGTCGAAGGGGATCAGCGACGATAGTGTGGTTCAAGATGTCGCGTCGCTACGCACTGTGTTGGCCCGGCAGTTGGCGCAGTTTCCGCAAGGCGTGCTTGTTGAGCGCTTTTTGGCCGGGCGCGACGTGACGGTGCCGTTTGTGGCCGCGTTTGGTCAAACCATTTTGGACGGAGTCCTCACGCCCGTTGAATACTGCGTCGAGTCGCAGTTCGCCTCGCGCTTCAATCTCTACGATTACCGTCTGAAAAACGTCGATTACTCGGGCCTGTCACTGTGCTGTCCGGCGCGGCTTTCCGATTCAGAGCTGCTGCGGGTTCGTCAGATGACGGCGTCGATCGTGCAAGCATTCGGCATCGTCGACTTGGCCCGAGCCGACTTTCGCATCGATGAAGCCGGGAACATCCATTTTCTGGAAGTGAATCCGCTGCCTTCACTCGAAGCCGGAGCCAGTCTGTTTGTGGCCGCCGAGAGAGCCGGCTATTCGTTCGAACAGACCATCGCCGCAGTCGTCGATGGTGCGTACGCTCGATTTCGTGCCTCAGCCGCTCACTCGTAACGCAGGGCCTCGACCGGATTGAGCCGAGCTGCCCGCCACGCGGGATACAGTCCAAAAAAGACGCCGGTCAACGTGCTCGAGGACAGCCCGAGTGTAATGGCCCACACCTTGTAGTGCGCCGTCCAGCTCCCAAGTACATAGGCGAGCACCTTGGCCGCCACAAACACCAGGGCCATCCCACCCAGCACCCCCACCAGACCGCCCAGTCCCGCGATGATTCCCGCTTCTAGCAAAAACTGCCGCAGGATGTCGCCCCGCGTCGCTCCGAGCGCTCGGCGGATGCCAATTTCACGGGTACGCTCGGTCACCGTCACCAGCATGATGTTCATGATGTTGATACCGCCGACGAACAGCGACAGCGCTGCGGTACACAACATCAGCACGTTGATGACCAGGAAGATCACCTCGACTTGCTGTTGCGACTCCTTGTCGGAATCGACCTTGAAGTTCTCGACGTCGTAGTGTCGACCGAGCAGGGTTGCCTTGGCCCAGGCCCGTCCTCGCGCCACGGCTTGGATGATGTCGCCTAGCTGCGGAACGATCCGGATGTAGATGCTGTCGACCTTGCGGGAGTGCCGGATGACGCCCTGAAACGTCGTTGCGGGTACCACCACTCGGCGGTCCCACATCCATGTGCCGGGGCCCGCGACCATCGGCGGCTTGTGCGTGAGCACACCGACCACTTGCCAACGGACATCACCAACGGTGATCGACCGGCCAGATAGCTCACGGGTTGAGTCGAGCAGATCCTTCCAGACCTCATAGCCGATGACGCACACCCTGGCCCGCTGCCGCAGGTCGTGCTCGTCGATGAAGCGGCCCAGTTCCAGCTTGACGTGGTACAGATCGAGCGCCTGCGCCGAGGCCCCCAGCACCATCACGTTCTTCTGCGTTTCACCGACCCGGGCCTTGTGCCGCCAGTCCATCAGCTCGCCTTCAGCCGGTGATCCGCCCGTCGCGACGCTGCGATCGAGCGCGCCTTGATCCAGGTAGTCGAGCGCTCGCTGGGTGCGATTGCGCTGTTTTTCGGGGGCCGACGAGTTTTCGATCTCGATGACGTCCTTTTCTTCGACAAACTGCTGCGTTGAAGACAGGGCATCTTCGCCGCCCGCAAGCAGTCCCGACAGCAACACCACCGAGCCCGCGCCAATGATCATTCCGAGCAGCGTGAGCAGAGCCCGCGCTTTGTGCTGCCGGAACGAGTGAAGCACCGACGCGAGCAGGTCAAGAATCGACGCAAAGACCGACATCGTGGGCTCCTTCTACTGGCTGCGAATGGCCACCACCGGATCAAGGCGGCTGGCATTGCGGGCGGGCCAATACCCAAACACGAGCCCAATCAGCGCCGAGGAAGACAGCGCCACAATCACCGCTGGCTGAGAGATCAGCGTCAGCCAGGTTGGCTTAAAGTGCGAAATGATGGCGCCACCGGCCAGCGCCCCGAGGACACCCATTCCCACCCCCATCGCGCCGCCAACCCCCGAAAGCAGCGTGGCTTCGACGATGAACTGCCGCCCGATGTCCGCTGGCGTGGCCCCGAGCGCCTTGCGAATTCCGATCTCACGCACGCGCTCCGAGACGGATACCAGCATAATGTTCATGATGCCAACCCCACCGACGATAAGCGAGATACTGGCGAGCAACCCGACGATGACCTTCATGATCAGGAACACCTGAAAGAAGCCCTTGAGCCGGGTTTCAAAGTCGAACAGCCGGAAGTCGTCGATGCCGTGGTGTCGCTCCATCAGCACAGCGTTGACGATGCGTTTGACGATGTCGTTGTGCGTTGGACTATCGGTCAGTAGAAACATCCGCCGACCGAGTTTTCCGACCTGCGGCATGCGATCGAGCAGCGTATCGATCGGCATGAGCAGCACTTCATCCCATTTCCAGCCAAAACCGAGCCCCCAGCGGTCGACTTTCTTGAGTCTTCCGACGACCTTGCAGTGGGTGCCCGCGACGGTGACGTTCCGTCCCAAGACCTCTACACCTTCGCCCCACAGCTTGTTCGCTAGGTCGTGACCGATGATGCAGCTTCGCGTTCGGCCCACAATATCCGTCTCGTCCAGTCCTCGGCCCGAGGCCATTTGATATCGAAAGAAGGTCAAAAACTGGGCATCCCCACCGACCAGATCGCCTTGCAGTCGGGTACCCGTGTCGGAGACGAGATCCTGTCGCCAAGACGACACAAACTGCGTCAGTGCAACCAGGTGCGGCACCTTCCGGACAGCCTCCGCGTCATGCCGGTCGATACCACCAAGGTGCATCGCCTCTTTGCCTTCGGCCTGCTCTGGCTTCGACGGCCACATCGAGATGAGTCGCGCTCCGCCCAGCTCCTCGAAGCTACGCGACAGCGTGCCAAAGCCAGACTCGGCCAGCGACGTCATCAGCACGATTGAAAACGCTCCGATGACGATCGAAGCCACCGTCAGCGTCGAGCGGAACAGGTTGGCCCGCAAGACGCGCAAGGCAATCTGCAGGTAGGTCAGCCACACCGGCGGGCTCCTTACTTGAACTCGTTTTTTTCTGCCGAGGGGGGCCGGATCACGACCTCATCGGACTCAGCGACGCCGGAGAGAATCTCCTGCTCGCGGTCGTTGCGGACGCCGACTTTGATCGCCAGCTTCTCGGCGATCTTGGCCTTGCCAGGCTGTTTCTCGACGAGCTTGCTGACGTAGAACTTGCCCTCTTCTTTGGTCACCGCCTCGATCGGTAGCTTGAGCACGCCCTTACGAACATCGATGTGGAACTTCACGTCGGCGGTCATGCCGGGCTTAATGTCGGTGAGCGCCCCTGGGTCGAGCGTGGCCTCGACTGGAAAGATGTCCGTCTCTTTGCCTTTGGGAGTAATTGCAGCGGGTGCGATCTTCGATACCTTCGCGCTGTAGGTCTTCCCCGGCAGTGCATCGAGCGTGAGCGTTACATCTTGGCCGAGCCGAACCTTGGCGACGTCGATTTGGTTTAGCTCGACTTTGGCGATCAGCGTCGACATATCGGCCACCAGCAGCAGCGCCTTTTCATCGAAGGTGGCCATGGTGCCGGGAATGACCGTCTCACCGGCTCGGATGGTGCGCTGAATGACCGTACCGTCGATTGGCGAGACAATTTGCGAGTAGCGGAGCTGGTCTTCGGCGACCTTGAGCGCCTCTTTGGCTTGGGCCACCGCGATCCGTCGGGTCCGCCAGTCGTTGTCGGCCAGATCCACGTCGGCTTGCGCCACCGCACGGTCCGCAAAGGCTCGCTTGCGTCGCTCGAGTGTGACCCGTGCAAAGTCGAGTCCAGCCTGGGCCTTGTCGACTTCTTGTTGGCCACGGACCACGCTTCGCTGAAATTCCGTTGGATCGAGGAATAGCAGGAGCTGTCCGGCCTTCACCGTCATCCCCTCCTCGATCAGCACTTTTTCGACCTGGCCTGCGACCTTCGACTTCACCGCGACTTTCTCGCGAGGCTCGATCTTGCCAAGCTCGGTGACTGCGACCTCTAGATCGCCGCGTGAGACTTTGGTGAGCAGCGATGGATCGAACGCCGCTTGCTTTCCGGTCCGGCTCCTCCAGGCTGCGCCAACGCCCAAAAGCAAGAGTAGCCCGACGACGATACCGACGACGGTGGGCCACTTGGAACGCTTTTGCGTAAACTCGCTCATGTCTTTGATTTCCCCGCTAACGGGCTGGCTGAAGGCCATTGGCCGACAACAGTGACGGAGGCGGCAATCGACCCGCCGCCAAGTAAAGTTCACCCCAGGTTTGCACGATGGTGGCAGCCTGGTTGGCAAGGTTGACTTCCTGGGTCACCAGGTCAACGGCCGCATCGATCAGATCCAGGATCCCAACATCCCCGCTCCGGTAGCGCCTTTCCAGGATGCTGAGGTTATCGCGGGCAATCTCGCGACTCTTCTGGAGTGGATCTCGCATTCGGTACAGGTGAATCAGCCGGGCATGGAGCACCCGTACATCGGCTTCGATGGCTCGCCCAATCCGCCGTTCTTCCGCAACCAGCCGTTGCTCCTCCAGCTTGGCATCCTGTTCCGCTGTGTAGGTATTGAGGGTGTCAAATAGGTTCAAGCTCAGCGTGCTACCGAGGAACACCGAGCCCGTGATGTTGGTAAACGGGTTTGCCGAGCTGTTGGCGACGCGGGCACCAATCAGCGGGTTATACGGATTGTTCGAGAACTGCAAAAGACCCGATACCGCGAGCTGCGGATAGTAGGTCGAGCGAGCGATTCGCACGGCCTGAAGCTGGGCCAACACCTGGGAATGAGCGGCCCGCAGTTCCGGCCTCTGGGCCCGCGCATCAAGGAGGAGCTGCTCGACGCTGTCCATGCTATCGGGAGGGGGCGGAGGTAGCTCCCCACCTTCGGTCAGCGTCGTGTCATGCAGCGGTGCGTTGAGGAGAACGGAGAGCTGCGCCTTGGCTTCCATGAGCCCGCCTTGCAGGTCGGCCCTCCGTGCAACTTCGCTTTGGCGACGAGACTCCATGCGATTTTGGTCGATCACCGGGGCCAGGCCGTTTCTGACTCGCGCTGCGACCGCCGCCGCCGCTTCATCGAACCGCTGCAAGGACTGCTTCGAGACATCGAGCTGCATTTCCAGCCGCCGTGCCGACCAATACGCCCGCAGAACATCGAGCGCGATCTGGCGTTCACTTTGGCGCAGCGAAGCCTCTGCGGAGTCACGAAGGTGCTGAGACCGTTCGACGGTGGCAGTGACGCGGAAGCCGGTAAAGAGCGGGACGTTTAGGTTGGCGGCCAAGTTAAACTGTCCGAGCGCGCCCGACTGCAAGACTTCCCCCGCGTAGAACTGCCCGCCGGCCGCGCCACACTCTGCTTCTGACGGCGAAGCGATCCCACCGCCACCGATTGAGAGGAGCTGGAGCGGAGCGTACAGACTGCCACTGCCGGTGAGCGCTCGGATCGGGGCCAGCGTCGAGCAACTGGGAGTCGGGGCGGTACCACCGAGGTTGCTGACTCGATACTGCTCGTTCACGAAGGCATCGACCCGGAGTGAAAAGCGATCAAGCTGGGCTCTGGTGACCGCGAGCTGGCTGCGATCCCGGGTTTGCTTGGCCGAAACGACTCCCGGATCCCGAGCCAGTCCCAGTTCGATGGCGTCGTGGAGCGACAGGTTACCCGGCGGTGCTGGTTTGGCTGATTGGGCGACCGCATCATGCGATCCGATGGCAAACGTTGCGGCGGCCACCATCGTCAGGCTGAAGAAGGGGCGACTAGTGCGCATGCGCTCGCTCTCGATTTTGCTCATCGGAGACGATCCGTCCGTCACGGAAGCGAACGATTCGCTCGGCATAAGCAGCGACCAGTGGCTCGTGAGTGACGAGCACGACCGTCATGCCGCTCTGATGAAGGTCACAAAATAGCTTCATGATCTGGTCGGTCATCTCGGTATCGAGCGCGCCGGTGGGCTCGTCGGCGAGTAGTAGCACCGGCTGCGTGACCATGGCGCGGGCAATCGCGACCCGCTGCTGTTGACCCCCGGAGAGCTGATTCGGATGGTGGTCCATACGATCCGCCAGTCCGACGCGGCGCAGGGACTCCTCTGCGCGGCGCTTGCGTTCCGCCTTGGGCACCCGACCATACACCAGCGGGACTTCGACGTTAGCGAGCGCCGTATGCCGAGGCAAAAGGTTGAAGGATTGGAAGACAAAGCCGATCTTCTGGTTGCGCAGTCGCGCCAGCGCGGTCTCATCGAGGTCTTCCACCGGCACGCCATCGAGTTGATAGCTGCCAGAGGTTGGCCGGTCGAGTGTACCGATGATGTTCATCAGCGTCGATTTGCCTGAACCACTTTGTCCCATGATGGCGACCAGTTCGCCGCGTGCGATGGTGAGATCGACGGTGCGCAACGCGTGAACCTCAACGTCGGAGGTTCGATAGACCTTGCTGACCTCGCGGATGTCGATAACCGGCGGCGGTGCCGTTGCGGGATGGGTCATAGCGGGAGAGTCCTCATTCCTGGCCATCCCCAAACCAACCCACTTGGGGTGCTTGGGTGTGTGTGTGGATAACAGCCGAGGTCAGAAATCGCTTCCAAAAAAATTAATGTGCGCGAAACAGCTCCGGGAACGCATCGCGGACCCCGCCGATGATGAACTGCACCGCGATGGCGACCAGCAGCAGACCCATCACGCGCTCTAAAATGGCGCGTCCCGAAGCGCCGAGGATGCGATTGACGAGCGAAGCGGCCCGGAGCATGAGGTACGACGCCACCGCTGTAATGACGATGGCGGCACCCAGGATGACGACCTGCCAGAAGTGTCGGGTCTGGGCGACCAGCACCATCACCGTTGCGATCGAGCCCGGTCCAGCCAGTAGCGGCATCGCCAGCGGCACGATGGCCACGTCGGGCTTTTTGACCGCTTCGGTGACCTCGGTGTCGCTCGTGCGGGTGGCCGAGGTGACGCTGCGCAGCATGTCGAACCCAGTGAGCGAAAGCAAGATTCCGCCCGCAATTCGGAACGCCGCCAGCGTCAGCGAGAACAGCTTAAAGATGAGCCCACCGGCGATCAGGAACGTTAGCAAGATTCCCGCCGTGGACAGACAGGCCCGCATGGCCATCCGCTTGCGCTTTTCGGGAGAATCGCCTTCGGTGATCGTGATGAAGACCGGCAAAACGGCGATCGGGTCGACGACAAAAAAGATGGCCGACAGCGCCACCACGCCGTAACCGAGCAGTTCCTGGGAACCAGGCATCGAAAGAGACAGCGCGAGCGGCATGCGATTTATCGAGGACGGACCTTAGCAGATGTTAGCGGAGCTGGAAGGGGTAGGTGACGACTTGAGACTTGCTGGAGACGGGAAAAGCCATGCTTTGGACCACCTTGCGCATGCAGGCAAGGAGTCCATGGTCGATGAGGTAGGTCGGCGCTTCGACGCGAACGCCGCTCACCTTACCGGTACGCTGGACCCGAAACGCGACCGCAACTTGGCCTTCGAGCTGTGCATCACCACGGGCATCATCGATACAGCCCAAGATATCGCCCTGACGGGGACGGAACACCGAGTCGAAGTCCTCTTGGGACAGCTCACGATCGGACAGGTGCGCTTCTTCCATATTGATCACCTCGGTGGTGTTGAGCTTGTCCCCCACGGACTGCTGGCGGCGATCCTCGGGCCTGAGCACCACCGTCGGTGGAGGTGGTGCTTCAACCAGGGCCGAATCTGAACCGGGATTCCCTGGGGTTCCGGGGCTCGCGGTTCCGCTGGTCACAGCCTGCGGGGTGCCACTGCCCGTCGCACGAGGACGCCAGCCGCGCTTTTTGGAAACCGGTTGTGGCGGCACCGCTTGGGCGATGCAAAGCTCGGCGACACAGCGCGTTCCCGTCGAACACACCCGGCAGGGATCAAGCGGCTGGGGACGGAAGAACTGATAATACGCACCCCCGCACAGGAGTGCGCACAGTAGGAACCCAAACAGAAAACCGCGCATGCGTCACAGAGTTTCTTAAGTAGGGTTTCTCTGGCAAGCGGGACGACCGCTCCTCGTCGACATGATAAACTGGTCACCACTCGCCGATCCGATGAGCTTGCGTGCCCCCTCACCGAAGAACGTCTCGCTGCATGTCATGGAAGACAGGTTCTTTCGGGCATCCGTGAATCGTCAGGAACACTTTTTACACGTGATTCGCAGCGAGCACGGCTTTGAGTCAGCAGACGAAGCGAAGCAGATCCATAAGCATCTGGTCGCCGCAGTAGAGCCGTACGTGCGCTTTCGGGTGCTCATCGATCTGCGCAAAGCCAAGGGCAATACGAATAACGAAATCGAGCAGGCGATTCGCGAGGTGTGGTTCCCAATGCTGGTGCAGTTTGATCCACTCGCCGTAATTGTCGCGACGGCAACTGGACGACTTCATGTGGCGCGCATGTTTCGCGAGCATGGCTCGAAGGGGAAAGTCTCTTTGACCGAATCGGAAGCGATGCAGCATCTCGGACTGGATCACCCACCGACGTAGTGATCGCTGGGTCGCGAGAAGATTCCCGGTGCTTTTGCGACCCGGACTGGGCGATCTGGCGCTATAGAATCGCTTCCCCATGATCGCGCAGCTTGCCGACGTCCACTTCGGCTATCCCGGTACGGAACTTTTCGAGAGTCTGTCGTTTCAGGTAAACCCCGGCCAGCGGATCGGCCTAGTCGGTCCCAATGGTGCTGGGAAGTCGACGCTGCTACGGCTGCTGGTGGGCGACCTGGTGCCCGATCGCGGTCAGGTGGTGTGTTCACGCGGAAAAGAGATCGCGTATTTGCATCAGTCGCAGGAGTTTCATGGCTCGGGCACGCTGTGGGATACGCTGCTTTTGCCGTTTGCGCACCTGCTCAAGATGCGCGAGGAGCTCCAGACGCTGCACGACCAGATTGCCGAGCTGTCGCATGAGGAAGCGGACGGCGATCGCGGAAAGGTGCTGCTCAAGCGCTACGGTGATCTCGAACACGAGTACGCGCACCACGACGGCTACAACCTGGAAGTGCGGGCCAAAGCCCTGTCGCACGAGCTGGGCTTTGAGGAGTCGGATCTGCATCGCCCAGTCTCGACGCTGTCAGGTGGAGAGCGCGGTCGCGTCGAGCTGGCCAAGGTGCTCCTGGCGCAGCCGGATCTGCTGCTGCTCGATGAACCGACGAACCACCTGGATGTCGAGGCGGTCGAGCACTTGGAAGCACGCCTTCAGCAGTGGGATGCGACGCGGGCATTTGTGATCGTCAGCCACGATCGCTACTTCTTGCAGGCGGTCTGTAACGAGATCGTCGACGTGGAGGATGGTGACGTGGTGCGCTATCCGGGAAGCTACGAGAAGTACCTGGTGGCGCGCAAGGAGCGGCACGAGCTGCTCAATGCAGCGTGGGAGCGTCAGCAAGGGGAGATTGCCCGGACCGAGGACTTCATTCGCAGAAACCTCGCCGGACAGAAAACCAACCAGGCCAAAAGTCGTCGCAAGATGCTCGATAAGGTCGAGCGTCTTGCTCGTCATCGCGATGCCTGGGCCGAAGCGGGCGAGATCGGACTGCGCTTTGCTGTGAGCGAGCATCGGGGTGCAAAGGAATCGATTCGGACCGAGCGCCTAGAGCTGGGCTTTGGCAGTGATCCACCCCTTCTGCGTGACTTTTCGACCACGATTTACCGAGGGGAACGGATCGGCATCATCGGTCCGAACGGCGCGGGCAAGACCACGCTGATGAAGGCGCTGATTGGGCGTGGCCCGCATCGCTCCGGTCAGTGTTTCGTTGGTCCCGAGGTGCGGATTGGCTATTTCGATCAGAAGCTCTCGGACCTCGATGATGAGCACTCGCTGATTGATGAGATCCGCTCGATTCGCGGCGACTGGAACGAAGACAAGACCCGGTCGTACCTGGGGCGATTTCGTTTTACCGGGGAAGACGGCTTCAAAAAAGTTCGGGGTCTGTCCGGCGGAGAGCGGAACCGGCTTCAGCTTGCCAAGCTGATGCTAAAGCCCGTGAACCTGCTGGTGATGGACGAGCCGACGAATCACCTTGATATTCCAGCACGCGAGACGTTGGAAGAGGCGCTGTGTGCGTTTGATGGCACGCTGCTCGTCGTCAGTCACGACCGTTACTTCCTCGATCGGGTGGCGACCAAGCTGTTTCATCTGGATCCCAAGACGGCGTCGATTGATGTCCACATCGGCAACTACAGCGACTGGAAGAGGCGACTGGCTGATGAAAAGCGCGCCGTGCAGGAAGCTGCACAAGAAGCGGCCGCAGCCAAAGTCGCGGCAGCCAAAGCCCAGGCCAAAGCCCAGGCCAAGGCGGGTCCGAAACCTTCCGCCAGCAAACCAGCCGCAGGGCTCGCCGATGATGCCAGCGACAAATCGAAGCGGCTAGCCGAGTACGAGGCAAAGAAAGATCGCGAACGTCAGCGCGAGCGATTGGTCAAGCGGTTGGCCCAAGTCGAAGGCGACATCGCGAAGCACGAAGCTCGGCTTGCAGAGCTGCGGGCCACGCTGTCCGCAGAGCACGGCGGCGACTGGCAGAAGCTGCACAAGCTGGTCGATGAGGAACACGCCACGGACCGCAAGCTCCAGTCTTTGCTGGCGGAGTGGGAATCGCTCAGTAGCGAACTCAGCTAATTTGTGAGTTTTCCTTCCCCATCAGGTATGCTGTGCCAGCTTCTGCCACTCGGGCCCGTCGGTGGCGATCGGGTTCTCGACGGCATTCACACAGACACACCGAGGAGGAAAACTTATGAATATGACGCTTAGCAAGACGATGGGACTCTGTGCGTTGGCTCTGGTCGCCGCATGTGGTGAGCCCGAGCCTTCGGACAACCTGGATCCGATTCTGAAGGGGCAGATCGAGGATGCGCTGGCTCGCTTCGAAGCCGATCCGAGCGCGTTTATGAACGCACTGCCGGAAAAAGCGGGCGCACCCAGCCCGGCATTCTCTGCGGATCTCGTGAAGAGCCGTGCCTTTATCACCGCCAAGAACGAGCGCCGCAAGGATGGCCCCGCTGATGCGCCGGGCTCAAACGATCTGGCGAAGAACCTGGTCGACTCGCTGGCCGTCACCACGCTGGCGGATATGAACAGCATTCGCTCCAGCTCGCTGGCCGAGTCGGCTTGGTCCGATGACTACTGGGGACTGTATGCGGGTTCGCTGGCCAAGCGCTATAGCGACCCGGCTTTCCCGCAGAGCGAGGACTGGAAGGTTCTGACCGACTACGTCCGCAACAAGCAGCCCGCGAACCCCGATGACCTGTCTCCCGCCGAGAAGTACGACCTTCTGGTGGGCGATGTGGGCAAGACCCTGACCAAGTTCAACCTCGATGAGGGCAAGGCCTACTACGCCAGCTCCGGCAAGGTCGAGACGTGGATGGGCATCTGCCACGGCTGGGCACCCGCTTCGTTCATGGTGCAGCGTCCGACCAAGGCCGTTGAAGTGCTCGCTGCCGATGGCAAGACCAAGATCAAGTTCTACCCGTCGGACATCAAGGCGCTGGCGAGCCTTCTGTGGGCCAGCTCGGACCCCGCGACCAAGTTCATCGGCGGTCGCTGCAACGTCAAAGATCCGGTCAAGGACGCAAACGGTCGCATCAAGGACACCGCTTGCCGCGACACCAACGCCGGCACCTGGCACCTCGCGGTCGTCAACCAGATTGGCAAGTCGCGTCGCTCGATGGTCATCGACGCCACCTACGACTACGAGGTCTGGAATCAGCCGATGTACGGCTACTCCTACTCGTACTTTAACCCGCAGACCAACAAGGCGTACTCGACGCTGAGCTACGCCAAGGTCGCGGTCGCCGACTACACCACCGATAAGTTCAAGGCCTACCGCGCACCGGGCACCACCCACATTGTCGGTGTGTCGATGGATGCGCGCTGGACGGTCGAGACCTATCCATCGCACGCCACCACCGACAGCGCGACCCGCGATGCCATCTCGGGCGCTCGCTATTTGTATACGCTCGAGCTGGATTCGACGGGCAAGATCATCGGCGGTGAGTGGCACCAGAACGCGCACCCCGACTTCCTGTGGCTGTCTCCTCCGGGCACCCGCGCCGTGTCCGCCAGCGAGCCGACCGGCACCCAGCCCGCATGGGATGGCAAGACCGCCGTTCCGTCGACCTGGCAGACCGCCGCCCGCACCTCCAGCGTTTACGGCCAGCCTCTCGCCAACGTGGTCGAGTCCCTCGTCAAGATCTCGCGACAGTAACTCGGCTACCTGCTAACCCCCTGGTTCCCGGATGGCGTTCAGGAGTTCCCGGATGGCGTCCAGGAGTTCCCGAATGGCGTTCAGGAGTTCCCGGATGGCGTCCAGGAGTTCCCGAATGGCGTCCAGGAGTGCCCGGATGGCGTTCGGGAGTTCCCGAATGGCGTCCAGGAGTTCCCGAATGGCGTTCGGGAGTTCCCGAATGGCGTCTAGGAGTTCCCGGATGGCGTCCAGGAGTTCCCGGTTTGCAATTTCGGGGGGGAGGCGGGGGTAAAAGTTTGTACAGTCCGTGTCCATGAACCAAGCGACACGAACCCTGTCAAACCAAGCGGAGCGACGATTGTCCTGCCTGAGCTGGCTGCTGCTGCTGCCGATGGCGGCGTGCTCGCCAGTGATGCCAGAGGATGCCGTGGTGGCTGTGGCGGAGTCCCAGCTTTTGGAAAGCTGGGCGCAGTACACGGTGAACGTCGGGGCACATGGCGCGAGCGTGAGCGGGGCCACGCCGGGCAGTCCCATTTCGCTGTTTACGACCGTGGCGGGGCGGGACTATCGGTTTCGGTTTAACTCCTCAGCGGCGTATGTGATCACGCGACCCACGGAGCCATCCGATCAGCTCGACTGGAACAAGCTGCCGGGGATCTCGGACTGCGGGACGCTCGATCTGTCGAAAAACGGCGCGATGTTCGGCTGGCGGTGGCGGATCGATTTGACGCCGCCGGTGCTGGAAGTGACCGCGTATGCCAACAACGATGGCAAGCACCTGTGGCCGACTGCGCCGCTGTTTTCACTCGATGCGGCGGACCTGGCCAGCGATGAGCCGCTTTCGTACCGAGTGTGGCTCGATGGCAGCCGCTATCAGTTTGCGGTCACGGGCACGGTGCGAGGCCGTTCCATCAGCGCGACCACGACCTTGCCCCGGAGCTGTGCGGGTACCTCGGCGACCGCGCTCAAGTGGGCCTCCGGCTTGTACTTTGGCGGTACCTCGACCGCGCCATCGAAAATCACCGGCCACGTCGCCGAGATCCCGTTTAGGCCATAGCGAGCGCAATCCACCCGAATCCGGTAACACAAGTCGCGGACTGCGGTGTTTCAATCCCTAGTTGCTCCGGTGCGTGACCGGAGAAGGAGTGGGTACATGCGACTTGTGACAGTGTGTGGGCTGCTCGTGTGGGGCTTGCTGCCATCGGCGTGCTCGCCCGAGATCCCGGCGATCACCGGCACCCTATCGGAAGAGACGTTTCATTCGCAGCTTGTCGAGGATGACTATCTGCTGCGGATTCGGCTCCCTCCTTCCTATGACGCAGATCCGACGCGCCGCTATCCGTTGATCGTGCAGCTTGATCCGACGTTCGTCGGTTTGCATGAGTTTGAGATCACGGCTGGACTGGTCTCGGCCTATGCGCAGGAGGGACGCTGGCCCGAGGCGATTGTGGTCGGTCCGGACTATCCGGACCCTTTTAAGCGGGAGCGTGACTATCCACTTCCCAAGCCACTGACCCCGAGCTTTGACGGCAAGAATGTCGACCTGTTCTATCGCGTGCTGCGCGATGAAATCCTGCCGCACATCGAAGGGAAGCTGCGGGTCGATGCCACCCAAAGAGTCCTCATCGGGCACTCAGCGGGAGCGACGGTGGTCTGGTATTCCACGTTCCGACATACTCCCGATGCGCCGCCGCTGTTCTCTGGGGCGATTGCTGCGGACAACGGAATCGAAGAACAGATCTTTACGCTCGAACGCTGGCATGCGGAACGGACACGGACCCTCCCCATGCGCTTGTTTACGACGCGAGCGGCCTATAACGGAGTGGTTCAGGAGATTCCGTATCGGGCACTGGTCGACCGGATTCGGCAGCGAAACTATCAAGGGCTCACATTCAGGGAAGAGACACTGGAGACCGATCATGGTGGGGCGGTTCGTCCCTCGTTTGAGCACGGCCTCGACTTCATCTTTGGAGCCAAGCCATGAGGTCACAGCACACCATGAGACATCCGGCTGCCTTGCGGTCACGGGCGTTCGCGGCGAGCGTACTGACCTTGACGATGGGTCTGGGCGTCGCGCAGTCGGCGCTTGCTCAAGCAGCAGATCCGCCACTTGGGATTCCTCCCTCTGGCGAGACCGGACACCCGGTTCACGTTCGACTCGATACGGCGGCGACCTATGGAATCGGCGGACAGAGCTTCCTGGGAATCCACGTTGGAATGAGCGGCTACATGCCGGTCTGGAACACCCGATGGGCCACCGGGACGTTTGATGCGGGCTTGCTGCTTGGATACGGCAATGAGCCGACCTTTTTGGCACCGTGGATCGACACCACGCAGGTCCAAGGGGCCACCCATCGCATCAGCCTGCTCGCACGCGTTGGCCATACCTTCCACCTGGGATTGCATCGCCGCGTCGCGCTCGGCGTCCACTTGTACGCGGGTCTGCATGAGTGGATCTCGTCCTATTCGGTGAACTATGCAAACGAAGGAGTGAGTGGCAGCGGGACCGCCAAGCGGAGTCTGTTCGTGACGGGGGCCGAGCTAGACTTCGCCTATCGCTTCTCGCAGCCAGTCGGTCTGTACCTGAAGATGGGCGCACCGTTTCCGTACCAGTCCTCGTATCTCGCGACGATCTTCACGGTGGGCGCGGGACTGACCTTCTATCTGCGCTGATCCTGGGCGACATCCGTTGCGGACTGAATAAGAGGACTCTGTGTCCCCTGTTTTTACTGAAGCGGACGTTTGGGCTGTGGCACCTTATCGACCATGAACACGCCCATGAACACGGCAGGCCACAGCGGCAATCGGGTGGTCGTCATCGGCTCAGGTTTCGGCGGACTGGCAGCGGCGATTCGTCTCCAGGCGCGGGGGTACAAGGTGACGCTGCTGGAGCAGCGCGACCAGCCCGGCGGTCGTGCGTATGTCTATCGTGACAACGGCTACGTGTTTGATGCCGGACCGACCGTGGTGACCGCTCCCTATCTGTTCGAAGAGCTGTTTGCGCTGTGCGGTCGCAAGATGGACGACTACCTGACCATGCTGCCGGTCAGTCCGTTCTATCGGGTTCGTTTCCATGACGGGCGCTACTTTGAGTACAGCGGCAACACCGAGCAAATGGTGGAGCAGATCCGCAAGTGGAGTCCCGAGGATGTCGATGGCTACC